>Ga0315545_1000838_pt1 | contig 31880 bp, 29 predicted proteins | sample SalMarSW160210MG_FD_203096 | JGI IMG/M metagenome (GOLD analysis project Ga0315545, IMG submission 203096) | Salt marsh sediment microbial communities from the Plum Island Ecosystem LTER, Massachusetts, United States - Salt Marsh Sediment SW1602-10 ...
TTGGCATTAGGGCATATTACAGAGATATCGAAGAACTTCAAGGATCATTCGTATTAAAAGAACTTGGAAGGCCTTTCAAGTAGATTTTTTCGGGCAAAATAGAAGGTCTAAGTGCAAAAATTTGAAGAAAATAAGGATTATATCTTTTATAATCTACGATTTGTTGTAGCCCGCCTTCAATTCCAACAATTCAAATTTGTTGTAGCCCGCCTTCAATTCCCAAAATCAAGACCAACATCAATTCCACAATTCCAATTCCATACTTCAAATACAAATTACGCTTTCAATTCATACTTCACTGCTTGATGCTGAATCCTATGTTTAAGCTTCGGCCAGGCATGGGATAGGGGCCTGCTTCTATACCTGGCAAATCGACATATATCAAATAATCTTTATCAAGAATATTGTTCATTTCAGCGAAAATGCTAAGAAAAGAGAGCGCATTCACTTCAAAGCGCAAGTTAAGCAGGAAATAGGAAGGCAGACAGGATTGAGCGAAATCTTCGGCATAGTAATCGGTTACGTACTGGGTTTGCAGAGAAGCAAAGACATTAGCATCTTCAAAGCGAAGAGAAAAATCCCATTTCTGGCCTGCTCTTCCCTTTGTTTTTTCACCGGGATCGAGATAGGTATAGAAAAGAAGAGCGGAGAAAGAGCGGCTTAAGGCTGCCCTTATGTTCAATTCAGCACCGGAGAAAGTGAATTCTCCTATATTCTGAAATTTAAACGGCGGCGGTGGAGAGGGATTAGAAGCTGTCTCGATTATGTTTGAGCCTTTCATCCTGTAAAAAGCTGCGCCCAGGCTCATCCAGTCGCCAATTTTTTGGTCGAATCCGACTTCATAATTCCAGACTTTCTCCGGCTTCAAATCAGGGTTTGCTGCAGGAAACATATAAAGCTCATTGAGCTGGGGAGAACGGAACCCTTTGTTAATGGATGCCCTGAGAGTGGTCTTCTCGCTCGCTTTAAATACAATCCCCCAGTGAGGACACCCCTCTATCCCAAAAAGGGAATCCCGATGGAGGCGAAAACCCGCAGAGATAATCCATCTTTGATGGAGAACGTATTCATCCTGAACGAAAACTGCCACTTCATTTTTATCCCACTGGCCCATAGGCCAGTTGTAGCTTTTTCCTCCCAAGATACGAAAATCCACTCCACAGACGAGTTCATTATTGCGGATTCTGTGCGCTGTATAGCGCAGAACTCCTCCGTTGATATAGTCCCTTGAGTGCCAGCCGTCGGAGAATCTATGGTGTCCGAAATTGCGGTATACTTTAAGGAAAAACTCATCCCTCTCGTCTCCTGCTTTCATGGTTAAATCTACTGCCCCTCTTTGGTAGTCATTCCAAAAATCGCTGAGAGGAAAATCAGCCGTCCCTGCTTCATATTTCTTTCCATCGAAATATTTTCCTTGAAGGCTCAATTGAAAGCGATCGGAAAAATCATAGCTCAATTTTCCAGTGAAGGCGTTTCCATTATAGCTTGAGTTTTCTCGGTGGCCGTCGCTTCGCCGCCGGTCAAATGTCAGGTAGTAAATCCATCGCTTCAGTTTGCCACCATGGCGCAGATTAAGCTGCTGGGTGTTAAAACTTCCGTAGGAGGCTGACAGATCTGTTTCCAATCCTTCCTCCGGGTTTCGGGTAATGATGTTAACCACGCCACCAAAGGCTTCAGAACCGTAAAGAACAGATGAAGGCCCCCGTACAACTTCAATCCTTTCCACATTATCCAGAGGAAAGGCATGGGTCACGGCGCATCCATAAAGGCCCATCTTCTCTGGGCGGCCGTCAACAAGGATGTTGATCCTCCGGCCTCTCTGTCCGATTCCTCTGATATTAACATCGGCACGTCCAAAATCCCCGGTCCGCTGGACAAAGACACCTGGCAGGAAATTCAACAGATTCAAAGCATTGCTGGCTGAAATTGCTCTAATATCCTGTGAGCTAACAACGCTCACCGAAGAGGAACAGTCTTTAACAGCTTTACGGGTGGCCGTGGCCGTGACCACGACCACTTCATGAGGATGCAAGATATCGTCTTCCTTCCTCTTTTGTTTCTTTGAATCCTTTGCTTCCTGTGCTAGGGCATTACTATTGATAATCGCAGACAGAATCAAAATAACAGAAGCGAAACCCAAAAATCGTCTCTTCATCCTTCCTCCCAAAAAGTGTTACGATTATTAAAATAGTAATACATATAACTGAAATGTCAACATTTTTTTTAAAATGGGTAATCATCAGGCGAGCGGGCATGGTTCCTCTCCATATTCGCTGGGGAAAATTCGCGGGCTGACGAATCAGCTTACCTTACTGTGACTTCATCACGGTTTTGTTAATAATTCCTTAAAATGGGTTTATTTTTTCTGGAAAAAAATGTTTTAGGGGAGTTAGTTCAAAAGAGAGGGCCTAGTCTATCCCTTCTCCTGTGGTTGTCATGATCAACTTCCCATGTTTGACATGCCTTGTGCTGAGAAGCGCATCTGCTGTCTTTCGAATCAGAGAGCTCTTCCCTCTGAGGACGATGACCTCCAGACAGTTGTGATGATCGAGATGAATATGAGTGGAAGAGATGATGGTATCGATATGCTGGTGCTGGATTCTGTTCAAAGTCTTTGTGATTTCTCTCATATCATGACTAAAGACTATCCCGAGGATTCCAACTGTCTCTCTTTTTTCATCTTTCCATTCTTCCTCCACAAGAAACTCTCTAATCAGATCCCGGATGGCTTCTGAGCGGTTCTTATATCCAATTTCCCTGATCAATGAATCAAATTTTTTCAGAAGAGAGGTCTCAATGGAAACTCCAAACCTTGTCACTCTATCCATCTCCCTAACCTCTTGAGTTTTTCCTGAAGATAATATTATTCGCTCAAGAAGTCAATCCGAAGCCGCTCGATGTAAACATCTCCAAAAAGGATGTAATAGGACAACTTTCATCATTTGTGGTATAAATAATCCCTACTATGGTTCCTCAAAATAAGGCAAGGCGATAAAAGCCTAACAGAGGCACAGCCAGGTTTGGATGATGTACACCAAGGAAAATCTCAGAAATATCCTCAGAAGGATCGATGGAAGGGGGTACAAGGCTTACAAGGATATGGAAGGTGTCTATAATTTTGTCAACTATGTGCTTCATATCGATCATGTACAAGGAGATCCTTTCGCTTCACCTAGCCAGGTGCGCGTCAGAGTGCCTCAGGAGAAAGCCGGATTTCCAAGAGAGACATTCAAAAATAAAAGCCGAAAAATTGCTCTCCGCGACTATCTCACCCGCATGTTTTTCAAAGCGAGCAAGAGATTTTGCCGCGGGATCCGGGGGACAGGAAAGAGCGGAATCATCGATATCGATCAGCCCAGCCCAGAAATTCTGGAACGCACATCCTGTTTCATCACAGACTCCTTCGTCGAAGCCAGGTTTGTGATGGGCCTCCCAGCCTATGGAAGAAAAATAGCGAGCAGGCACGCCGAGTCCATGCTCTTTGAGGAGCTTCCCCCAATTGTCCAAGCCTCCCTCTTCTACAAAAACCTTGACCCACGATCCCTAAAAAGACACGTGGAAACCACTGAAGATGCCGATATCTTAAGAAAGCGACTGGAAGAGTTGAATCTGGTTGCCTTCGTGGCCGATGGCGCTATCCTTCCCCGGGCAAGTGGTATCGATCCCCGTCCGCTTACCGAGGGGCAGGTAGTTTCATTCCTATCTCCGCCATCGCTTCGTCTCGAAATCGAGCTGCCAAACCGGGGTCTGCTTTCGGGGATGGGAATTCCCAGGGGAATAACTCTCATCGTAGGCGGAGGTTACCATGGCAAATCCACTCTGCTAAAAGCCTTGGAAATAGGGATATATGACCATATTCCTTGCGATGGAAGGGAATATGTGGTCACCAATTCCTATGCCGTGAAGATAAGGGCGGAGGATGGCCGGCGGATAGAGAATGTGGATATTTCCCCTTTTATCAATAATCTTCCCTTCGGGCAGCAAACCCAGCAGTTCTCCACAGAAGATGCCAGCGGCAGCACCTCTCAAGCGGCCAACACTATCGAAGCCTTAGAACTGGGGGCTCAGGTTTTGCTCATCGACGAGGACACCTCTGCCACCAATTTCATGATCAGAGACCACAGGATGCAGGAATTGGTCTCCAAGGACAAGGAACCTATAACGCCGTTTATAGATAAAATCTGCCAACTCTATAGGGATCTTGGAGTCTCGACCATCTTGGTCACAGGAGGTTCGGGCGACTACTTCGACGTTGCCGACTATGTGATCTGCATGGCGGATTATAGACCCTACGATCTAACCGCCAGAGCCCGCTCCATTGCCGAAAAACACAAGGCAGAACGGACTCCTGAAGGGGGATTGCATTTTGGCAAAATCGTCCCCAGGATTCCCCTGGCTCAGAGCATTAACGCCAGAAAAGGGAAGAAATCGGTAAAAATATCCGCAAAAGGATTGACCTCCCTCCTCTTCGGCAGACACCATATAGACCTCAGCTTTGTGGAGCAGTTGGTGGATAAAAGCCAGACTAGAGCTATAGGTGAGGCGGTCTGCTACGCTCTTAGATACATGGATGGTCAGAAGACATTAAGGGAAGTCACCGAAGCGGTGCTTAAGGAGATTGAAGAAAAGGGCCTGGATATTTTGAATCCTCGGCCGGTAGGCGATCATGCCGCCTTCAGGAGCTTGGAGCTTGCTGCGGCCATAAACAGGTTGAGAACTCTTTCTGTCAGGCAAGAGAGGACATAGGAAAACAGTGGCTGCTGTGACAGCCGTTCTGAGAGTCTCAACGATGCAGCTTTTGAGATAAAAAGGGGAGAAGCTAATCTTCGAAAGAAACAGGCAATCCTATTTGATTTAAGCTTTCAGGGATAAAAGCTCTTCTGTTTTTGCTGCAGCCAGAAGACCCAGTCGGACACAGACTTCTCTGCTGGTTTCCTCCTTTCTGATCTCAGAACAGTGTAAGGGGGCCTGGGAAGTCCACCACTTCCAATATTCCTTCACTAGATTTTTACCATGCTCCTTGGCTTCTTTTCGCTCTTTCTCCAGCATGCCAGCTCGAAGACCGATGGCCATGATCCCGCCGGTCAGAAACCCACAGAGATCTTTGTGATAAAGCCCACCTCCAAAGCCGCTGGCGATCCATACTAGTTCTTCCGGTTTTTTCAAATGTCTCAGGGAAACCATCCACAGGGATTCTGCACAGCTGTAATCTTTGCCAAAAAAGTTTTTTATATCTTCAGCCATGGAAAACTTTTTGACCCATTCCAATTCTTGCTCGGACAACTCCTCCTTGAGCTTCTGTGGAGCCTGAAAAACAGGAGTCCACAGAGAACTATGGCCGAGTAACTCACTTCCCATTACAAGAGTGGAAGCAGAAGCTATAAATAGTCTTCGGGATATTTTCATATCATCTCTTCTCTTCATGATTCCTCCTTACAGGAGAAGCGTGTTGGACAATTTTAACGCCTATTATCGCTCATCCTATTGTTCACTTTTCTTAGGCTTGACAGGGGGTTTGAGATCTGGAGGCAGAGGAGATTTATACTCCTTGCCTTTCTTTGCCTTCATCCATTCTTCTCTCATCTTCTTTATCATCTCAGGATGGTCAAGGAAATCGAGTCCGGATCCAGCCATGACTTTAGCTGCAGTAAGCATGGCCTTATGACCGATGGACATCTGGCCGCAGGCTACTGATGACCAGTGATGACCGGGTGTTCCCGTAGGCTTGAAAGCCACGCCGAGTGTAGTCGTGGGGGTCAGCCAGCTTACCTCTGCCACATCCGTAGAGCCACCTCCCCAGCTTCTCTCCGGCAGACGAAAGGGCTCGACTTTCGTCTTCAATCCTTTCTCCTCCATTCCCAGATTCTCTTGGATTGCCTTGGCGAATTCCTGTTCTTCCTCGGTGAATTTCGGTCCTCCCACTAGAAGCAGGTTGCTGTAGACAATTTCATTGCCTGTCCTGTTGGTCAACATCTCGTGAACTCCACTGATGAGATGTATCTTATAGGTTGTTTCTGTCATCATTGCTGCCGCCTCGATGATCTTGAGCACTCTCTTGTAATCCTTTTCCACGCTCTCCCGGTCGATGTCCCTCACATAGTACCAAGCTTTGGCATAGTCGGGGACCACATTGGGAACACCTCCGCCCTGTTCTATGACATAATGAATCCTGGCAGTGGGTTTGAGATGTTCCCTCAGATAATTCAATCCCACATTAGTCAGCTCCACCCCATCAAGGGCACTGCGGCCATGCCAGGGGTCGCCGGCAGCATGAGCTGTCTTCCCAAACCATTCCACCTCAAACTGATTCAGGGCATTGCTCGAGTCTAAAGGCACATCATTTACAGAGCTGGGATGCCATTGGACACAGCATGAAAGCCCATCAAAAACTCCATCACGAGCCATGAATACCTTACCCACAACAGTCTCTTCAGCCGGACAGCCGAAAAGCTTGAGTGTTCCGGGAAGACTATTCTTTGCCATAACTTCTTTCATGGCGACAGCAGCAGCGGTGCTGGCCGTTCCGAAGACATTATGGCCACAGCCGTGTCCGGGTTTTCCTTCCTCGACGGGCTTCTTGTAAGGAACGGGCTGCTGAGAAAGACCGGGAAGGGCATCATATTCCGCCAGTATGCCGATCGCAGGCTCACCCGATCCATAGACAGCCACAAAAGCTGTGGGCATGCCAGCTACTCCTCTGGTCACTTCGAATCCGTTCTCTTCGAGGTACAAGGCCAGAAGCTCTGATGATTGGTACTCTTCCATGGCCACCTCAGCAAAGCCTGCTATCTTATCGTTGATTTCAGCAAGCTCCTTCATGTGGGAATCGAGCCAGGCAAACGCTTCTTTCTTGTGCTCAGTGAGCTGGGCTGGCTCTACTTCGATCAGAAGAGGATCCTCCTTCTCCTCCTTTGGATAAAGAGAGAAAGAGAAAAGCATGCATACGCTTAACAGAAAAACAAAGGACTTTTTCATCTCATCCTCCTTTCTAGCTTCTTGATACGAGCAAAAAAAGTGGATTGTCGGCATCCAAACACATATTAAAATGATAACTCCAGATCAAAGTCAAGGAAAAACAGAGTATGCATCTCAAATCTCTTTTATAAAAATTTGGAGGATCCAAAGAATGAGGCATTACTGAAAGTATTTATCCATTATCCGGTATTGAACAGCTTCTGAAATGTGCACAGGAGTGATCCTTTCTTCACCGTTTAAATCGGCAATCGTACGGGCGACTTTCAGAACGCGAGTGTAGCCCCGGGCAGTGAATCCCAGACGATCAACCGCCATTTTCAGAAGCTCCTGCCCCTCCTTATCTACAGGACAGTGCCTTTTCACTTCCTTTGTCCCCATCTGGGCATTAGAGAAAATCTTCTTTCCCCTGAACCTCTGAAGCTGTCTTTTTCTGGCCCTGACCACTCTTTTCCGTATCTCGGCAGAGCTTTCACCCTCATTCTTGGCTATGATGTCATGAAATGCCACCTTGGGGACTTCAACCTGAATATCGATCCGGTCCAACAGCGGTCCAGATATTTTGGAATAGTAGCGAACTCTTGTGCTGTCTGTGAAGGTGGTGCCTGATGAGGGAAGACCCTGATAGGCATCTTCATAAGGGTTCATAGCAGCCACCAGCATAAAAGAAGAGGGAAAAGTCACCGAGACAAATGCCCGGGAGATGGTTACCTGGCCATCCTCCAAAGGCTGTCTTAAGTCTTCCAGCACCTTCCTCTTGAATTCGGAAAACTCATCCAGAAAGAGGACTCCATGGTGGGCGAGGCTTACCTCTCCTGGTCTGGGCACCAACCCGCCTCCGATCAAGCCCGCATCAGATATGGTGTGATGGGGAGCTCGAAAAGGCCTTTCCCCCACTACTCCCTTGTTCCTCAAATGCCCTGCAGCGCTGTAGATCTGGGTTACTTTTATGATTTCTTCGAATGTCATAGGGGGAAGGATAGTGGGCAGTCTGCGGGCCAGCATGGTCTTCCCTGCACCGGGAGGTCCGATCAGAAGAACATTATGCGCTCCAGCGGCCGCCACCTCCAATACCCGTTTAACGTGCTGCTGGCCTTTTATTTCTTGGAAATCCACTTCGTACTGGAGAGGAGGAAGCAGCTCTTTGAGAGAATACTCACAGGGAGCAATCGCTTCGGGATGGCTGAGAAGTTCCACTACCTGGACCAAATTTTCTAAACCGTATATGTCGATCCCCTTGACTAAAGCCGCCTCTTTCTCGTTTTCTTTAGGAATGACAATCCCCTTGAATCCCTCTCTCTTGGCCATCACCGTAGCAGCAAGGATGCCCTTTCCGGGTTTGAGGCTCCCATCGAGAGCTAGCTCTCCCAAGAAAAGATAATCATGTAGTCTTTCTGGTGGAAAAAGATCTAAGTGAGCTAAAAATCCCAGTGATATGGGAAGATCAAAAGAAGAGCCTTCCTTTCTCCTGTCGGCAGGAGCCAGATTGATGGTTATCCTTCTTGAAGGAAAATCAAAACCGCAGTTCTTTAAGGAGGCTCTTACCCTCTCCTTGCTCTCCCTGACCGATGCATCAGGAAGGCCTACGGTGACAAAATTTGGCAAGCCAAAGGAGATGTCCACTTCCACATCGACGATATAGGCTTCGATTCCGATGAGGGAGGCACTGGAGATCTTGAAAAGCATATTCGTCTAGAATAAAGACGTAGGCTTTTCAGATTTTTATCAGACCCAGAAAAAGAAAAAAAAGGTGGGATGAAAGTTTCAGGATTGGTCCTTAAATTCCCGGGCCAACCTTTCCACTTCCTTTTCGATATCTTCCTGAGATTTGAATTTCATCTTCACAAATCTAACGCGAGAGACCTTGGGCGAGGCTTCTGGAACAAGCTCAATCTCCTCTACCTTAGTGGATTCTTCCCTGAGAGTTTCTTCCTTTAACTCCACCTGGGCAGAATCCTCGACAAGCTCCTCGAGTTCGACTCTGACTTCTTCGACTGCTTCTTCCCTAACTTCTTCCCTGGTTTCCTCCTCCATCTCCTCTTCAATTTCCTCTTCTTCCATTTCAAGCTCAATCCTTCTCTCTCCAAAGATACTCTTTCTTACCACTGGCACGGTAAGCCTGGAGATCTCTTTGAGAGTTTCGATGACTCCCACTCCATTGATAGCTGAGGATTCGAAGTAAGGAAGCTTCCGCGGATTGAGGAGGTTGTTAAAGGTTTCCACGGGAATGAGATTATCCAAATCTCTCTTGTTGTACTGGAAGACCAAAGGAATGTAATTGAGGTCGATATTGTGCTCCAGCAGGTTTTTCCTCAGCCCATCGAAGTTTTCAAGGTTGGCATCAAGAAGAGACACCTGGGAGTCGGCCACAAAGACAATACCGTCTGCACCTTTTAGAACGCTCTTCCTCGAAGCCTCATAAAAAACCTGACCAGGAACGGTCATCAATTGAAAATGAATCTTGAAATCACCAATCTGACCGGCCTTTATGGGAAGAAGATCGAAGAAAAGAGTCCTTTCTGTATCTGTTTCCAGACAAATGAGATCGCCTCTGGAATCCAAGTCCAATCGGACATAGATGTAACGGATATTGGTGGTTTTTCCACTCAAGCCCGGACCATAGTAGACGACCTTGATCGCTACGTTTTTTGTGGCGTAGTTTACAAAGGCCATTTCTTCTTTTTCCGCTTCCTTTTAGTTATTCTTAGCATAATCCGCCTTTGTGAGTCAAATCTTTCCTTAGCTAGACAAATATTGGAAGAGCTTTTGGTACTTTTCCATCACTCGCGGCCAAGAATAGTGCTCTTGAACATATCTTAATCCATTCTTCCCCATGGCTCTTCTCAATCTGGAATCTTGAAGCAGAAGGTTAAGACTCTCTTCGAATTCTTCACAGGAGGAATAGTACAGGCCGCTTCTTCCTTGGATGGCATGGCTTCGGAGAGCCTCTGTTGCCTCTTGGACTAGAATGGGCGTCTCAACCATCATCGACTCCAGAGCGGCCATGCACAGACTTTCAAATCGAGACGGATGGACTGTGGCCAAGGCGGAGGCCATGGCCACATTCTTTTCTTCAGAAGGAATAAATCCAAGGTATCTGATCTTGGAATGCTGTGGCAAATCCATCAACAGCTTTCCGATCAGAACAAGGCTTACCTCAGGATGGGAGCGATTGTAAGCAAGAAAACAATCGATCAGATCCTGACATCCTTTACCCGGTTCTATCCGGCCCGCATAAAGAATGTAAGGAGGCCACACATTATACCTGAAAAAGAAAGATGAACTGTCTTTGACTTCAGGCACATCCACACCCACACCCGCTATATCCTGGTACTTGCCCTCGAAGGAAAAAAGGCGTGCAAGCAAATCTCTTTCAGAAGCGGTGTTGAAGATGAAGGCATCTGGGATGGAGAAAACTTCCTTCATGATATCAAGATACAAGGGAGGCTCATCATGCGCGGTGGGCACCAGCACTTTTCTGCCTTCAGTCCTTTTCAAGCCCCAGTAGGTGTTGTAATAGAGATAGGTGAAAAAGATGAGGAAGTCATAAGAAAAAGATTCTTTCTCCAAAGCCTTGATGAGAGCTGGTGAGTAGGGCCCTTGCCTTTCCAGCCAATTCAACTCATCCTGGTGGCTGTGGTCTTGGGAGAAAACCTGCTCAGAAAATCTGTTGAATGAAACGATGTCCCGCTCTCTGTCCACAGGAAAACGCTTGATAACCACTCCCTTAAGAAGGACTTCTCCAGGGGAATACACATTCTTCCAGCTGATATAATCCTGGGCGCATGTGGTGTAGACCACACAATCATGACCTGAATCGGCTAATCTTTCAGCCAGCTGGCGGCAATGAAGTTCCGAGCCACCCATCACCTCTTTTCCGTATCTCTGGATGGCAAAGGCAATCTTCATCTTCCTTCACTCCAAGAGGTCCATCAGCTTCTTCTTCAGAACCTCTTCCAGTTTTAACTCCTTGAATCTTTGCAATCTCTGCCGCTGACCCTGGATGAGCTTTTCCCTTAATTTTCTATGGTGAGCCACCATATCCACAAGCTCGGCCACGTACTCCACTCTTTTGCTTTTAAGCAGAACACCCGCATCCCCCAGAGTGAAAGGCACCGCACAACACTCATAGGCGATCACAGGAAGGTCAAAAATCAGGCATTCAATGAAGGGCAAACCGAAGCCCTCGTGTTCACTCATGGAGAGAAAAACATCGGAGGCCTTGTAGAGAGCAAACATCTCCTCATCAGGAATGTGTCCGGTAAAGCAGATCTCCTCCGGCTTCAGATAGAACTCATCGGCCAAGCGAACGAGGCTTTCATAATATTTGGGAATAGTTGATGTCTTTCCCACCACGATCAACCTGACTAAGGGGGAGACATATTTCTTGAAATAAAAGGTCACTCGAATCAGGTCTTCTACCTTCTTGTTAGGAGCAATCCGCCCCACAAAAAGAATATTGGTGCGGTCATCGCGGAAGAGATCATACAGAAACTGGCTGGGTGGTTTCTGGTATTTCTCAAAATCCAAAAAAAGAGGAAAGACCTCGGCTCTTTTGAAGCCGAGCTTGAGTATCTCTTGCTGGTTATACTCTGAGTCGGCCAAAACCAGGGAAACATGTGGAATCAAAGACTCCAGCTCCTCTCTGCCCCGGCGTGAAATTCTCGCCAGTTCCTGACTGAAATCCAGGAAAAAATCCTGAGGAGTGATGTTATGATAGATCATGACTTTTTTACTGGGCAGACTCATGAAGGCCTCGGTCAGCGGTGACGGCAAGGCAAAGTGAAGGATGGTGATATCAGAAGAAGAGGGCTTGGAAAAAGCTTCAAATAACTCACTTTCCTGTTCAAGGCCTTTATCGCGGGAGATACAATAAATCTGGGACTCATATCCCTGGGAGAGGAAAAAATGTTTCATATGGAAGGACGTGTCTCCGATAGCATCTCCCCGATGAAAGGCGGGCAGGAGCTGGTCTACTCTCATTTTTTGCTCACCTTTTCCACATGCCGCAGCAAAATCTTCCTGACATTTTCCTTTCTGTACCTCTCTAAGGCCTTCAACTGGGAATCAATCAATCTCTTTTTTAAACCATTCTCCTTGATGATTCTATCCAGAAGAGATGCTGTTCCCAGGAAATTCTTTTTAAAGAGAAGAAGCCCTCCTCCGTTCATGGTCTCTTCCACAGCTCCCGCAGCGTAAGCCACCACAGGGACCTTCATGTAGAAAGATTCCACGAGCGGCACGCCAAAGCCCTCGTGCTCACTGAAGCTTAAATAGATGTCTGCTAATCTGTAAAAAGCAATCAATTCGGAAAATTCCACATGCCCGGTGAAGTGAACATCTCTCAGACCAAGCCTTGAGAGCAAATCCTGAAGCGCTCCATAATACCTCTCCAATCCTCTGTAATCACCCACCAACACCAGCTGTGATTGAGAGCTGAAATATTTTTTGTAGAAAAAGAAGGTCTTGATCACATCCTCGAACTTTTTATTGGGTATCAAACGGCCCACATAGAGGATGGTGGTTTTTCCGTTGGAAAAAACGTCCCGTGTTACCGGATCCCCTTCCTGATCAAACTTTGAAAAATCGAGAAGCAGAGGAAGAATACCGGTCTCAGAATAGCCCACATCTTCAAGCTCTCTGCGGTTGTATTCGGAGTCTCCAAGAGCCATATCCACCTTGTCCACAAAGAGCCTGATTTCCAGGCGTCCTTTGTAACACTCTCTGGCCAGAATCCGGTGGTAACCGACGAAGAAGTCATGGGGAGTGATGTTGTGGTAGATCATGATTTTCTTATCCGGGATGCGGAAGAACATCTTGGAGAGAGGAGACCCGATGGAAAAATGAAAGATAACTACGTTCTTGGGGGAGCTATATCTTCTGTATTCTCTGAAATCTTTCACGTATCCGGCCATGCGGGGATCGTAGAACCGGACGAATATTTCGGAAGGGAAACCTTCCTCCTTGAGGACTTTCTGAATTTCCAGCATCTCATCTGAGATAGCATCGCCGTAACTCAGGGATGTGGCAAACTGGTGGACCTCCACTATTCCTCCTTCTCCAGCCGTTCAACAAGGGAGAGGTATTTTTGCTCGATGGTCTCCCAAGTGTAATGATGCATGAAGTATTGGCGTCCGTTTTTCCCCATCGCTCTCCGCAATCGGGGAGAGGAGAGGAGCAAAGTCAAGGCCTCTTCGAATTCCTCGTAATTCTCATAGAAAAATCCGGCGTTGCTCCTCAGACATTGCCCCTTGAGAACATCGCATCTTCCATTGGCCAAAACAGGCTTTTCTGCGGCCCAGGCCTCCAGAGTCACCATGGAAAGACTCTCAAAAAAAGATGGCATAACCAGAAGCAATGACCCATCCAGAGCAGAAAATTTCATCTCATCGGATAAAAAGCCCAGATGGTGAATATCAGGATGGGGAGGGATGTCCAAAATAGTGCTTCCGATCAATACCAGTTTGATCGGCAAGCCTGTCTCTCTCTTAAAGAAGAGAAAAAAATCGAAGAGCTCGTCACAGCCTTTGTTCTCATCGATTCTTCCGATGTAGATGACATAGTCGCCGTCAATTCTATACTTTTTACGAAACTTTTGACTGGAAAAATGGGATGGAATCTCTGCTCCCACACCGACCACATCGCCAGGGATATGGTCATTGCAGGAAAGAGCGTTTATCATCTCCCTTTCTTCTTTGGAATTATAGACAATTGCCCGGGGCATCCTGAATAAATCCTTGAATATGTTGAGTTGAATCACGGGATCCTTCTCAGCGGTAGGAACCAGAATGCCTTTCTGGGGAACAGCATGGATTCCCCAGTAGGAATGGTAATAACGGTAGCTGAAGAAAACAAAGTAATCGTAATCATCCTGATGGTCTTTTATGTATTGGATAAGGGGAGGAGAGGAAGGGCCTTCTTCTTCCAGCCACCTCAATTCGTCTTCTATCCTGTGTTCGTTCTCTACAATAAATTTTTGGATTCGTCCGAACTTAACCGGATCCCTGGTTTTGGACACAGAAAACCTTCTCACCGGAATCCCGTTGATGACCTCCAGCCCCTTGGGGTAGTGATTCTTCCAGGTGATGTAGTCAAAAGCCCTGGTGGTCAAAGCCTCGACTTCCCAGTGTTTCCTCATGTGTTCAGCAACCCAGCGACAGTGGAGCTCTGCCCCGCCGCTGATCTCCATTCCATATCTCTGGCAGACAAAGGCGACTTTCATTTGAGGATCTGTTTCTCCACAGCTCTTTCCCTCTTGCCCAGAAACTCAAAATCTTTTTCCATGATGCGCGTTTTTAGCCTCAAGTTCTCCTCTTCGATCTTCAACTTGGTAAGCTCAACCACAATGTTATGAGAAAGGCTATGAAGGAGTTTTGTGTACTCCATCGCTCTTTTTAGTCTCTGGTCTACCTCATCAATCGAAGCCGACAAAAAATCCAACCGTCTGTTTGTCTGATCAAGGATCAACACGGTTTCCCTGAATTGGGCATAAACGGGAAAAATGAGCAATTTGATGAGCGGAGAGAACGGCTTGGTGAGTTTTAGAAGAATTCGCTTCATCTTGGCCTTTATTCCTGAGGTTTCGTATTGTTCCAGAACAGAAGGACTGGTTTTGGCTGGGGAATATTCTCTCCGGAATTCCTTCCGAGCCCCCTTTGGCCTCTGAGCTATTTTCTTCTTGATCTGGTCCATGATATTCGCCACATCGATGTTTTCATAATCAATCTTTATCTCTCCCTCTTTGTATTTTCTCCCTTTTTCTTCCTTATTCATGGTTATCCCTCCAGGAATGGCGAGCTTTTTTATTTATTCTTGAAGAGGAAATTCTCATAGATGCTCTGCACATCCTGAATATCAGGAAGAGCACGGAGTTTCATCTCCTTGATTTCTCTGATTTCCCGCTCTGTCAAGAGTCCTTCCCTCTTCTTGTCGTCTATCTTCTTCTTAATCTCCTCCAAAATCCTCTTCTTTTCTTTTTCATCCAAGCATTTTATTTCAAAGAAATCAGTCATTGCTTTCCCCCTTGTTTTGTGTCATCGGTAAGCTTTTATCCTGTGATTGCCTTTCCAAGAGAGGCATTTTAATCCATTTGAAGGGGGACAGGCAACTTTTTTCATTAAACATCTCCATTTTCGCCATAGAGGTGAGGACTGGGGGGTCGTCAGCACGCTGATTTTCCCCAGCGAGAAAAATCAGCTCCCGTTCGGACTTCGCTCTTCTCTCCTACGGAGAGAAACCGTGCCCGCTCAGTCCTCACAGGGGCTTCCTCACCCCCCAACCCTCACCGTTTTCACACATTCAATTATATCTGTACTGATCATCCTTCTGGAAATGCTTGATAAAAGCAGCCTGTCCCCATTCTATTTGAAATGATCGTCTGTCTGTGCTAATTAAGTTAGAGTTCATATGGATTGAGGAAAAAGGATGAATGAGCTTAAGAAAAAACTGAGAATAGGAGTTATCGGAGGAGCGAATCCTTCTCAAGGATCGTATAACCTTGCCCTGAAGGTGGGCAGACTGATTGCTGAGAACGATGCCATCCTCATCTGCGGAGGCCTCGGCGGGGTCATGGAAGCTTCATCCCGGGGAGCCAAGGAAGCAGGAGGCGTGACCGTGGGGATTCTTCCGGGGAACTCAAAGCTTGATGCCAATCCCCATATCGATCTCGCCATCACCACCGGACTGGGCTACGCCAGAAATTCCCTGGTGGCCATGAACTCAGATGTCATTATTGCCGTGGACGGACAGTACGGAACTTTAACCGAAATCGCCTACGGATTCATCTACGGAAAGAAAGTCATCGGGCTGGGAACATGGGATATCCGGGGAGTTATCAAAGCGGGCACGGCTGAGGAAGCCGTGAAGCTTGCTTTGGGCAATCCATGATTCTTCCCCTCTCCAATTTTGGAACAAGATGAGGAATCGAGACAAGAAACAAGCCAAAAAAGAAATTTCCAAGACACTGTCTGCGAAGAGGTAAATAGGAGAAAATAGAGGGAGGTATTTTAAAATGCCCCAGAACTATAAGCTCGTCTTCAGCTATGACGGAACAGATTTCCACGGCTGGCAACGGCAGCCCCGAAAACGGACTGTTCAAGGCGTGATCGAGGATTTGCTGGAGAGAATCGTCCATAAGAGAACACCTGTCACAGGTGCAGGAAGGACAGATGCGGGCGTCCATGCTCAAGGCCAAGTCGCTCACTTCAAGGTCAAAACCAGTATGAAGGAAGAAGAGCTCTGCCGGGCCCTGAATTCTCTGCTGCCCCCTGATGTGCGGGTTGTTTCTCTGGCGAAAGCCGACCCCGACTTCCACGCCCGAAAAATGGCTCACTCCAAAATCTATCAATACCGCATATTTAACTCTCCCCGCATCACCCCCTTCCTCATCCGCTATGTCCACCAGTGGTCCTCTCCCCTTGATATCACTCAGATGAAAAAGGCCGCTTCCCTCTTCATCAGGGAAGCCGACTTTTCTGGCTTTTCATCCAACAGGTTTCTCTATCCAGTAAGGAAGGTCCTCTCTTCTGATATAACAAAAAAGAGTCATGAAATCACCTACACCGTGGAGGCCAATGGATTCTTAAGATACATGGTCAGGACCATGGTGGGGACTCTGCTGGAAATAGGCAGAGGAAAATTCCCTCCTTCGATCATCGATGAAATCTTCGAAGAGAAGCAGCGTTCCCTGGCCGGTCCTACAGCCCCAGCCAAGGGACTATGCCTGATGAAGGTGATCTACTGAACAAGGCGCCTTCCCATGATGATGGCGTGTTCCTCGGGATTCCGGTAATAGTCCTTCCTTATGCCCACTATTTCAAAATCCAATTTTCTGTACAGGTTCAGAGCTGCCGTGTTGGAAGGTCTAACCTCTAAAAAAATGAATTTTGTTCTGTTTTTTCTCAATTGAGACAGCAGTTGTCTCAACACCGTCTCTCCGATACCCATTCTTCTGTAATCTGGGTGGATGGCGATATTACTGATCTGAACCTCCTTATTCAGGGTCCAGTAAATGAAATAGCCGATAATCCTCTTCTCGATGCTGTGAATAATGACATAAGGATGAGAGACCGGATAGTTGTGGATCTCACCAAGAAAGGCGGATTCATGCCAGGGATTGGTGAATGAGACCCTCTCGATTGCCCACACTTCAGGCACATCGTCATCCATCATCTTCCTGAAATAAAAGAAGTTCTGTGGAAATTTTTCTCCCTTAATCTTTCTCCTCCGCCTGCGACTTCCTAAAATAGAGAGGCCGGACCTGGCGAAAATCTTTGCCTTTGTTATCCCTCAGCATCTGGTATCCCAATAGCCCAATCTCATGGGCGATAAAAAGGGAACGCGAAGATAGTCGCGCTTTATCCTTGAAATATTGAAAAATTTTCTCTTTGTAAACATCGACTCCGCTCCCGATAAAATGAATGACTCGGTGCGAAGGAAGAAGAGAGAAGAAACGGTCAGGGGAATAGGCTCCCTGAGGAACAATCTCATTCAGCTTTTTTCCCCTTGATTCGAAAAGACCTGCATAGATTTCTCCTTTCTTCGCATCCAGGAGCGGGGAAAGGAGGCGCTTTTGAGGGTCCTTCAGTTTGAGAGCCAATGCCTCCAGGGTAGATACCGGAGCAATCGGTTTTCCCGAAGCCCAGCCAAATGATTTGATCGTGCTCAAACCGATCCGAATCCCTGTAAAAGAGCCCGGCCCGACAGAAAGGGCATAGCCATCGACATCCTGGATATCAAGGCTGTTGCTCTCCAGGATAAAATCAATAGCAGGAAGGAGCTTCTCTGAATGGGTCATGGGAGATTCCAGGTTAACCTCAGCCAGAAGCGTTGTCTTTCTCAACAGGGCCACAGAGCCCGAGAACGTGGTTGTATCCACGGCCAGGATAAGCATAAATGATTACCTATTTGATGGTTTTCCCATAGTCGAAAAGACCTCCAGCCATAAAAATATCACATTGAACCTGACTCATGGGATTAAATTGAAAGATGATATTTTTGGTGATGTTTCTTCCCGAACTTTTTCGAAAGTCGATTTCAACCAGGTCTCCTGTCTCCAAGCCCTTCTGAGCCACTAACTCTTCAAGCTGGGGACCCCTCAGGAGAGGGAAACCCGAATTGATTGCATTCCGGAAGTAGATGGCCCCGAAGGAAGGCGCAAGAATGCATCTGATTTTCAATGAAATGAAGCAATCCACAGCCTGTTGACGAGATGAGCCTGCCCCAAAATTTCTTCCGGCAACGATGATGTCTCCGGACCTGGCTTTTTGGGCGAAATCCTTCCATCCTTCCAGATTTCCCATGGCATATTGTCCCATCTCGGAAAGCTCAGTGATATGAAGAAAGGCGTTGTGATAGATCTGGTCGGTATCGATGTCCGCGATCAATTTTCCCTCTTCGTCCAAAATAACCCAGATCCTTCCTTGATGAATCGTGCTTTTCATCCTAGAGGTCCTCCGGGCTGGCAATCTGACCGGCCGCACAAGAAGCGGCCACAACCGCTGGACTGGCCAAGTATGTTTTTCCCTTACCCTGTTTGCCGACAAAATTACGGTTTCCGGTGCTGATCTGAACCTCCCCCTCTCCAGTTAACCCGACCATCCCCTCCGCACAACCGCCGCAACCAGGGCTGGAGATGATGGCGCCGCTTCGAAACAGGCCTTCGATGATACCTTTTTCGAGAAGCTCTGTGTAGACGCGTTTTGTGGCAGGAACGATTTTAAGCATGATATCTTCTTTCACTTTCCTCCCCTTTAAAATACGGTAAGCTTCCTCAAAATCTTCTGTGCGTCCGTTGGTGCAGGAGCCGATGAACCCGGAATCAATTCTGACCCCTCGAAGTTCGGAGACAGAAAAGACATTTGTGGGAGAGAAAGGGGCAGCTACCTGGGGAGGAAGTCCATCCAGGTCGATCTCAATTTCATCCGTGTAAACACAATCTTTATCTGGCTTGAGAGGCGAAAATTTTGACCCTGAAAAATGTCCGATTTCCTCCACCAGCGATCTTTTAAATTCAGGGACAAATCCGATGATTCCGGCCATCTCGGTGACCATGCTGCACAGGGTGATCCGGCCGGAAAGAGAAAGGCGTTCTGCTGGCTGTCCGTAAAATTCGACGGCTTTCAAGGCGACCTTTTCGGTCCCCAGTTTTTTCAGGAGGAAAAGGGTTAAATCCTTGGCCGATGAAGGCCAGGAATACTCTCCTCTAAGGAGAATCCTGACGGTCTCCGGGATCTCAAACCAGGTCTTTCCGGTCTTAAAGGCGAAGGAGATATCCACATCTCCCATGCCCTGCCCAAAGCAGCCTATGGCACCAAGGATGTTCATATGGCTATCTGTTCCCACAACCGTGGAGTTGGATTCAGCCAAATCCTCTTCCATCAAAACATGAGAGCCGATACCTCTGTCCACATCAAAGACTCTTATATTCTGTTTGCGGGCAAAGATACGGCATATCTGCTGGTTGTCGGCGTACTTGAGGGAGCTAGCTGGGGCACAAAGGTCAAAAGTAAAGAAAGTTCTATCGGGATCAGCCACTGGCTCATCTCCGTATTCCCTCTTATAATTCTTAACCACATTGGGACCCCCAAAATCCCGAGCTGACCGGATGTCGAGATTCATCCAGACAATTTTCCCAGGCTTCACCTCTTCCTTGGTGTGGGACTGGATGATCTTCTCGATGACGGTTTTTCCCATGGTCTTATTTTTTAAAGCTTGGAAGCTACCTCACGGGCCATATCCAGGCTGGTCGAGCTCCCGCCTAAATCATAGGTTCTTACCTTTCCTTCCTTGATCACTGCAGCAACGGCTTCTTCCATGACCCGCGCTTTATCTCTCTCTCCCAGCCATTCAAGCATCATCTTAGTTGCCAAAAGCATAGCCGTCGGGTTCACCTTGTAAAGGCCGGCGTACTTGGGAGCAGAGCCATGCGTGGGCTCAAAAACGGCATAACTATCTCCGATGTTGCCGCTGCAAGCAAAACCCAGCCCGCCTACAAGCTGAGCAGAAAGGTCGGAGATGATATCTCCGAACAGATTTTCTGCCACCAAAACATCATAATCCTGGGGATTCTTCACCAGCCACATGGCCATGGCATCCACATTGGCTTCCCTGAATTCCACATCTGGATATTCCTTGGCCATCTTCCTGGCTATCTCCAGGATGAAACCGCCAGTTTCTCGCAAGACATTAGGTTTTTCCACGATGGTGACTGACCGACGTTTATATTCCCGGGCATACTCAAAGGCCCGCCTCAGAATTCTGGTACAGGCATTTTTGGTCATGATCCTGGTGGAAAGGGCAATCTCTTCCAGCGGGAAGTCCTCAAATTTCTTCATCTTGGGGTGGAGGAGCAAAGCCTTCATCACTTCCTCTGGGAGAGGATGAAATTCCACCCCCGCATACATGCCCTCTGTGTTTTCTCGAAATATTACCAGATCTATGTCATCGCGGTAATTGAGAGGGTTACCAGGATAGGCTTTGCAAGGCCTGAGATTGGTATAGAGGTCAAATTCCTGACGAAGGCGAACGATAGGACTGAAATAGGAAAAACCTTTATCCCGGAGCGACGGATCGAGCTCCATGAGGGCTTCTTCCTTCGGCTTGGAGGTGATGGCCCCAAACAGACAGACATCTGTTGTCTTGAGCATCTGGATGGTCCGGTCAGGAAGCGGATTCCCTTCCTCACACCAGTACTTCCAGCCGATATCGCCATAGACATATTCGGCATCAAGACCTAACCTCTCCAGCACGATCATGGCCGCTTCCACCACATCCTTGCCCACCCCGTCTCCGGGCAGGACGGCTATCCTGTATTCCGGCATCGAATCCTCCTCTCAAGATAGGGTCTCATCCCTTTGTCCCTGTCCTCACTGAGCATTTAAGACTTAAGCCCTCTTCTTTAATAATCCAAGCCAGTGATGATCACGTTTTGACTTCTTTTAATGGCATCTGCGTTGGATTCTTGTTTTATTTTGCAGTTTTTTCTTAATATAGGGGATAAGGCCTCCGGCCTCAAAGATTCTGAGCACCTCTCTTGGAGGAGGAGAAAAGGTCAAGATTTCCTCTCCGGTCTTGATCTCTCCCTGGATGAAACCGATCTCCACCTCCTCACCCTGGCTGAGGCGGTCAGCCGCCTCCTTCGATTGAATCACGGGCAATCCCTGGTTTATGGCATTGCGGAAAAAAATCCGGGCAAAAGACTTGGCAATCACCGCCTGAACGCCGGCATACTTGAGGCAGGTAGCAGCCTGTTCCCTTGAGCTTCCACAGCCGAAATTGGTCCCAGCAACAATCACATCTCCAGGCTTGACCTTTTGGGCAAAACCGGGGTCCAGGTCCTCAAGAGCATGCTTGGCCATCTCCTCAGGCTCCAGAATAGAATAGGTGTATTTCCCAGGAAAGATGATGTCGGTGTTGACATCATCCCCGTACTTCCATACTTTTCCTTTTTTCACAGGAATTTCCTCGGATCCGCTATATTTCCTTCCAGGGCTGAAGCGGCCACCGTAGCCGGAGATGCCAGATAAATCTCCGCATCGCGGCTTCCCATCCTCCCACGAAAGTTCCGGTTGGCTGTGCTCAAAGCCACTTCTCCTGGAGCAAGAACTCCTTGATGGGCTCCCAGGCAGGGGCCGCAACCAGGGTTCAATATCACACATCCCGATTCAGAAAAAATCTTCAAGACGCCTCTCTCAATAGCTTGCAGGTACACTTTCCTGGATGAGGGAATAATGAGTGCTCGAATCTTAGGATGGACCTTTCTTCCTTTTAAAATCTTGGCTGCGATCTCTAGGTCTTCCAGCCTCCCGTTGGTGCAGGTGCCGATAACAGCTTGGTTGAATGGAGTGCATTCAACCTCGCTGATTATCTTGACATTATCCACTGTATGAGGGCAGGCTACCTGCGGCTCAAGCGAAGAGACATCGTACTTGAGGATGGCTTCATACCGGGCGTCAGGATCGGAAAAAACGGCCGTAAAATCTGCTTTTGCCCCTCCCTTCAGCCAATCGAATGTCCTCTGGTCAGCCTCGCAGTAGGCGCTCTTGGCACCCATCTCTGCACCCATGTTGGAAAGCACCATCCGGGAAGCCAGACTGAAATTCCTAACCGTTTCTCCCGCAAACTCCAAAGCCTTATAATTGGCCCTTTCTGCTCCCTCCTCACCAATAATCTTCAAGATGACATCCTTGGCATAGACCCCCAAGGAAAGCTTCCCCTCGATTTCCATCCTTATGGTCTCAGGAACCTTAAGCCATATCTCATCTGTGGCCCAGAGGCTGGCCACTTCTGAGCGGCCAATTCCTGCTGAAAAGGCTCCAAAAGCTCCGGAGGTTGGGGTATGGGAGTCAGCACCCAGGATCAGTTTTCCGGGCAGGGCAAAGCCTTCCTCAGCAAACACCTGGTGGCAGATCCCATAAGGAATATCATAGAAGTAGTCGATCTTCTGTTCGGCCACAAACTCGCGGATGATCTTATGATTCATGGCGTATTTTTCAGAAGCTGCAGGAACCACGTGATCCAGGATGATGACGATTTTCTGAGGGCATTTAACCTTCTTTAAGCCTAGCTTTCCAAACTCCATGATGATGGCGGCGGAATTGTCGTGGGAGAGGATGAAATCAGGAGAGGCAATGACGATTTCTCCTGCGCATGCCTCTTTTTCCGCCTTATCAGTGAGAATTTTCTCGGCGAATGTCTTTCCCAAAGAAAACCTCCTTGGATGCTTTAAACCTCCAAGCTCTCAAAATTCACAAAGTCGGCATGATTGACGATGATAGCCTCCACTGTCCTTCGTGCCCCATCTCCTTCCTTGGAATGGGCAGCAATGATGTGGATCACTTCCTGTGGGATTCCGTGTTGGAAAGCAAAGGAAGCACCTGAGATGGGATGGCGGAGGAGCTTACCTTCATCGCTTTTGACGAACCTCTCCCCTTCTCTTCTGTATTCGAAGAGTTTTCCCACATCATGCAGGAGCGCTCCAGAGAGAAGATGATCCAGGTTGATGGAAATCTTCTCTTTGTATTCCTTGATCAGAATCTCGGCAATCCTCAAGCTGCACAGAGTCACCGCTCTTGTGTGTTGAATGATATTAATTGAGGTCCTCGCGATCAAGAGAGTAAAAGGCATCTCGGTCAAGTCTTCCGTCTTCCATCCGCCCCGCTTTATAGCCTCCTGCCATACATGGATGGTCTTCTCACGGAGGCCGCTGTCTTTGATAAGCTCGAATTCCGGGATGATGGACAAGAGTTTCGGGTTCATCTAAATCTCCTTTTCTTGGGGACCATCATATTCATAATCTTGAGGATGGATCTTCCGCATGGGCCTCATCCGCGTTTTCTCCTCATGGATATGAGCCACCAGGCCAGGCACCCGGGCGATGATGAAAAAGGCGTTGCCAATCTCCGAAGGAACATCAAGCTCACAGAGAAGGGCAGCTATGGCACCATCTACGTTAATGGGCAAAGACTTGCCAAGAAGCCCGACCAGTTCTTCCTCCACAGCCCTTGCGATCCGGACGTATTTTCCCGCAAGGCCTAACTCCTCAGCCAGGGAAAAGAGCTTTTTGGTGCGAGGGTCCTGAGTGTGGATGCGGTGACCAAATCCTGAAGCTCTTTTCTTCTTCTTTTTCATCTCCTTCAAGGCGTCCGCAGCCGCTTCTCTCTCGGATATCCCCTTCTCCTCCATCCTTCCAGCGATCTCATGAAAGAGCTCCATCCCTTCTTCGATGGCCCCTCCGTGAAAGCGAGATATGGCCAAAACACCGGCCGCTATGGCTGAATTCAGTTCTGCCCCGGTAGAGGCTACTGTCCTCGCCGCCAGGACTGAAGGCGGACTGGCGCCGTGATCCACGGATGAGACAAAAATGGCATCGATAAGTTTTCCCTTTTCAGGCGATGGAAGCTCTCCCTTTAAAACCAGGTAGATCACCTGAGAAAAGGAAATTTCGCCCATCAACTTGTCTATGGGATACCCCCTGAGCGAGACTCTATTGGGTTGGACATCGGTTATTGCCGTTTTCCAATGAAGTTCACTCATTACTGTCCCCCTAAAGAATTTCTTATTTCTTTGGCCATTTCAGGAATATCGGAAACAGAATCGACCACATGGACGCCGGCTTCTTTAAGCCTCTTGACCTTGCTCTCATAAGAGCCCCGCGACCCTTCCACGATGGCACCGGCATGGGAAAATCTTGTGCCCGATTTGGCGGCTCTGCCCCCGACAAAAGCGATGAGAGGCTTGGTGAAATTTTTCTGTTCTATGAGGGCAGCCACCCTTTCTTCCTGGGTGGTTCCAATCTCCCCGAACATGACCACCATCTTTGTCTGGTTATCCTGTTCAAAAAGCTCCATGACCTCAGGACTGGAAAGGCCGACCACTGCATCTCCGCCCACATGGATGATAGTGCTCTGTCCAAAACCCGCCTCTGTCAAATAGTAGGCAATGGCTGATGTCATGCCGCCGCTTCTTGAACTGACTCCGATATCACCGGGACGAAACCACTCCCTGGCTCTTTCTGCCCGGCCGCCAATCATGCCCAGGACAGCTTTCCCCGGACTCACAAGGCCCAGGGTGTTAGGGCCGACAAAGCGGGCACTCTTCTCCTTGGCAAAGTTGCTTATTTCCAGAACATCAAAAATGGGGACGCGGTCCGGGACAAGAACAAGCAGGTTCACTCCTGCGGCGATGGCTTCCAAGGCTGCACTCTTAACCAGATGGGCAGGAACAAAAACCACGCTGATATCGATCTGGCCGGTCTTCTCTACCGCCTCTTCCATAGAATCAAAGACCGGAACTCCGTAGACCTCAACTCCTCCCTTTCCGGGAGTCACCCCTGCCACTACGTTCGTTCCGTAATCCTTCATCAATCGGGTGCGGACCATCCCTTCTCTTCCAGTAATTCCCTGAATACACACTCTCGACCTTCCGTCCGCCAAAATAGCCATTTATTTTCCTCTTAAAATCAAGAGATTCGTTTCCAATCTCAGAAGATCGGTAGATGTCCCTGATTTTCTCAAGATCTTTCTCCTTCTTCGATGATTCTCTCCCTGTATTCCTTGAGCCCTGGAATGGGAAGACGGATGAAGATGGCATTCTGCTCGTGAAAGCTGCAGAAGATCTCACAGGCCAGACATTCCGTGCACTTCCCCTTCTCTGCTTCTCCCGGAGAGACAGCAAGAACAGGCTTCCCATCTTCAAGTTTGAGAATCTCTGCCTTGCAGGCTTCTATGCATCCCTTTGTCTTGCAGCGGGGGCATTTTTGATGGTCGATGGCAAGTTCTCCAGTCAGAGTCTTGAAAGAATAACAGTCTTCGGGGAGAGAAGGCTCCATCATCGGCTTCACGCGATGGGAGTGGCGACTGTTTTCTTCGATTAGCTCCTCAAGCCTCTGAGCACAGAATTCGGGTGAATCATTCCTTCCATACCCTTCCACTTTGGCTGGAATATCTTTGAGGTAAGTGGCCAGAATCTCAGCGGCTTCCTCTTCAAAGTTTCCTCCGAGGCGGATCACCCCGGGGATAGCGAGATTTTCCTCCCGGAAAGCCTTGACCAAACCTCTTGCTGAATGGTACTGCTCCTGGCTGGCCACACCAGATCCAGAGGCAAAATAACCCTTGATGTGGGGCTGAGAAAGGATGATTTTGGCTGCCCGGTAGACCTTGCTCGCAGCAGGATTTCCGCTTGTGTCACAGTAATTGGCCAGCTTAAATCCCTTACTCAATACAGCATCCATGGACATCATCGAACCGCCGCCCCCAGCACCGTTAAAACCGATGTAAGGTTCTTCCTCCGGAATCTCCTCTGCCATCTGGAAGAAATAGAATGTGCCCCGGTAATCGCTTTCCTCAACCTGATAGGCGATCTTTTCCAGCTCGGTGGGAGGACGATCGAATTCTCTGGCCACTTCAATGCCCAGCTCAGGATGGCGGAATGCGGCATAGTCATCGATGGTCAGGTGGCAATCGGCCGCGTAAACAAGGCCTTCTTCAGTCACCACCAGAGGATTTATCTCCGCTGAGCGGGCGTCGTACCTACGGGCGATCATGTAGAATTTTGTCAAAGTGTCTGAGAGTCGAAGAAGAAGCTTTCCAGATATTCCCGTTTTCCGTATGAGGTTGCGAACTTCATACTCCTTGAGCCCTCTCAGGATATCGATGGGAATCTGAGATATCTTCTCCGGATGGGACCGGGCGATCTCTTCCACTCCTGTGCCTCCTGCAGAACTGAAGATGAGCAGGGGGCACTTTTTGGAGTCATCGATGACAAGGCCTGCAAAGTACTCAGACTTGATGTTGAGTCTTTCTTCGACCAAGACCTTTTCGATGATGAAATTCTTAACCTTCATTCCCAACATTTGTTTGGCAATCGCTTCGGCTTGTTGCGGGCTCTCGGCAAATTTTATCCCTCCCAAGCCGGCTCTCCCTGTCAGCCAGACCTGAATCTTTAGCACTACTGGTTTTTTCACCTGCTCGGCGATCTGACGCGCTTCAGAAGGCGTGGAAGCTACACCGCCATCTGGAATGCGGATTCCTCCTTCCTGGAGAAGCTTTTTGCTCAGGTATTCATAGAGACGGGCCATTCTGGTTTTCTCTCGAGTTAATATTATTCAGACGGTGATGAAATTTGTCAATGGAATAAGATAGTAATTCCATCTGACTCCTTTTGCGCTTTGACATAATTTTTGCTCCTATGATATTTAATACACAAGATATCAATGATGCACATCGGCAAGTAAGGAGGCCACATGAAATGCATCGCTTTTCTCTTAATCATTCACATCCTGCTTTTTATCTTCCCTGGGAATCAAGCCGGGATTCGGCCTAAAAACGATGCCGGGATCTGGTCTTCATCTCTGTGGCTTTCTTCATCTCATTACCTCCTGCAAGCTTTATTCCTGTCCTCTGCTATATAACCGAGTTCTTGTGCAGTGTCCAAGACATAGCTCATCATCGGCTCGCCTCATCGTTCCGAAGGATTTGGAAGGGAAGGATGTGTTCGAGCTCGCCTTCTCGAAAATCAGGGCGAACTCAACCAAGAGGATGAAAGTGTATTGATATGCCGGACATTCCGGCTTCCCAGGGAAGCAACTTAATGCTCTCCTGACCATGAGTAGTCATGATCGCGCAGTCTGTAAATGACTTAAAAAACATCGATCTGGACGATCTTCATAACTTTCTCTTTTAGCCTTCATTTTTTTCTTCTGTAGGATAGTATTTCTTTATAAATTTTTTCTGAACTTTGAAGGACCAATGCACATCCCTGATAAAATTTGCAGCATCCAGAAATTTACCCTCGGCTAGGAGATTTAACAATTGTTGGTGTTCTTTTATCGATGTTTCTTCCCATTCTTTTATGTATCCCTTCCGGCGTGGGAAGTCATAAAGCCTTTTTTTTAAAATATCCACTGTCCTCCTGAGCATCCTGTTTCCAGCCTGATTAATGTATACATCATGAAACATGAGATTCCTTTCATAGAAGGCATCAAAATTGTCCTTCTCTATAGCCCTCTTCATTCCTTCATTGAGCTTCTCCATTTTCTTAATGTCCGAGGCTTTCAGGCTTTCAGAAGCGGCTATGATCGCCGTACTCTCCAGAGCTCCTAATATCTGATAATAATCTTTAATATCCTGAAGAGTGAGCTTATTGACGATAACACCCCGCCGAGGCAGAATCGTTACAAAGCCTTCCCTCTCAAGCTGCAAAAGGGCATCTCTCAGGGGTGTCTTACTCACCCCTAATTTCTTACTGGTAGAATCCATATTTATCACTGAATCAGGTAGAATCTCTCCTATCTTCATCTGATGCCTCAGATATTCATAAACCTGGTCTTTCAAAGAAGAAAGATTGATTATGCCCGTTTTGGCCATTTTACCTCCATCTCAACGAAATACTGTATATTATTCGTTTATATGAAATTATACTCAAAGTCAATATTGCAATAACAGGTTTTTTTAATATTGACAATACATCTAATATCTGATATATTTAATATCAAAGAGGAGAAAAATTGGTCTGTTTTAGGCATTTATCCAGATAAGAAGCTACAAACAAATAAAAAAAGGGAAATGAGATTTAACAAGAATCCTGAGGTAAGTAATAAGAAATGAAAAAGGGGATAATCTTCGATATTAAAAGATACGCCATCCATGATGGGCCTGGAATACGGACCACTGTTTTCTTCAAAGGCTGTCCTTTGCGGTGCTTGTGGTGTCATAATCCTGAAGGCCTAGTTTCTGAACCTGAGCTTACTTTTATAAAAACCAGATGTCTTCAAGATTGCAATGAATGTGTGGAGAGCTGCACAAGAGGAGCGCTTTCCCGCCCTGATCAAGATATATTTATGGACAGAGAAAAATGTGACCTTTGCGGCGATTGTGTTCAGGTGTGCCCTACTGAGGCTCTTGAAATCATAGGGAGATGGATGAGTATAGAAGAAGTCATGAGAGAGATAGAAAAAGATATAATATTTTACGATGACTCAAAGGGAGGAGTGACATTTTCGGGAGGGGAACCTCTCTTGCAACCCGAGTTTCTAAATGCCCTACTCGAGGAATGCAAGAAAAAGGGCATTCACACCAGTTTAGATACGTCGGGATATGTCCCCATCGAAAACTTGGAAAAAATCAAAGATAAAGTTGACCTCTTTTTATACGATATTAAAATGATTGATGATGAAAAGCATAAAAAAACCACAGGAGTTTCGAATAAGTCAATTCTTGATAATTTAAGAAAACTTTCCGAGAAAGGAAACAATATTGTTGTTCGAATTCCAGTTATTCCCGGGATAAACAACACCGATGAAGACATTTCCAAAATCGCTGAATTTATTACAACTCTCAAGGAAATAAAAGAGATCTGTCTTCTTCCTTACCATAATATAGCCAATCATAAATACGAGAGATTGAATAGACCCTTTATGATGAAAAAGACGGAGCCTCTCTCCCAAAAAAATAAAGAGGAAATAAAGAAAAAATTTGAACACTTTGGATTTAAGGTAAGAATTGGAGAGTAGAGAGATGAATGAAAGGATAAAAAAACTAAGGGAGCAAAGCATTAATACCAAACCTTGGATTACTCCAGAAAGAGCTAAACTAATAACTGAATTTTGCAAAAATGACATTGCTAATAGAGTATCATCCCCAGTGAAAAGAGCTTTGGCCCTAAAATATTTGATGGAACATAAAACAATCTGCATTAATGAAGGAGAGCTGATTGTTGGTGAGAGAGGCCCTTCTCCCAGGGCAACACCGACCTACCCAGAGATCACTATTCATAGCCTTGAAGACCTTGAAATCCTAAATTCAAGGAAAAAAACCTCATTTTCAGTAAATGACAAAACAAAAACGATATATAAAGAGGAGATTATTCCCTTCTGGAAGGGAAAATCAATCAGGGACAGAATTTTTAATGAAATGTCCGATGAATGGAAAGATGCCTATGAAGCTGGAATCTTTACTGAGTTTATGGAGCAGAGAGCTCCTGGTCATACAGTCCTGGATAACAAAATTTATAAGAAAGGATTTCTTGATTTTAAAGAAGATATAAAAAGAAGCATCCAAAATCTCGATTTTTTTAACGACCCTGAAGCTTACAAAAAACGGGAAGAACTTAAGGCTATGGAAATCGCTGCAGATGCTTTGATTCGGTATGCAGAGCGACATGCGGAAAAAGCTAGAGAATTGGCTAAAAAAGAGAAAGATCCTCAAAGGAGAAAAGAGTTCGAGAAAATAGTCGAGATTTGTACTCATGTTCCGGCTCATGTTCCTCGCAATTTTTGGGAAACGTTGCAGTATTACTGGTTTGTTCACCTAGGAGTGATAATAGAGCTTAATGGTTGGGATTCTTTTAATCCTGGAAGACTCGACCAGCATCTTTATCCATTCTACAAAAAAGGATTAGAAGATGGCTCTCTAACAAAAGAAAGCGCCAAAGAGCTTTTAGAGGCTTTCTGGATCAAATTTAACAATCAACCAGCTCCTCCAAAAGTAGGTGTGACTGCGGAAGAAAGCAGCACCTATACTGATTTTGCCTTGATAAACACCGGTGGAGTTAAGGCTGATGGGTCAGATGCGGTGAATGAGCTTTCCTACTTTATCCTTGATATAGTAGAGGAGATGAGAATTCTACAGCCGAGCTCAGCTGTTCAGATAAGCAAGAAGAGCCCGGACAGATTCTTAAAGAGGGCTCTTCATATAATCAAAACAGGATTTGGTCAGCCATCAATATTCAATACAGACGTTATTGTTCAAGAGCTGGTGAGACAGGGAAAATCAATTGAAGATGCTAGGAACGGAGGTTCAAGTGGTTGCGTAGAGGTAGGAGCTTATGGAAAGGAAAACTATAATCTTACCGGATACTTTAATATAGTGAAGGTGTTGGAGATCACGCTGAATAATGGATTAGATCCAAGAACTGGCAAAAAAATTGGACTAGAAACAGGAGACCTTTCTCATTTCAGCTCTTTTGACGAACTCTTTGAAGCCCTCAAAAAACAGCTAAAATATTTTGTCGACATCAAAATTCAAGGGAACAATATCATAGAAAGACTATATGCTGAATATGTACCAGCACCTTTCCTCTCGCTTCTCATAGATGATTGTATCGAAAAGGGAAAAGATTATCATGATGGCGGAGCACGTTACAACACATCTTATATCCAGGGTGTAGGGTTGGGAACTGCGACAGATTCTTTAACTGCCGTTAAATACAATGTGTACGATAAAAAAATTATCTCAATGAAGGAAATCCTGGAGGCTCTAAAGAACAATTTTACTGGCAGCGAAAATCTACGCCAAATGCTTTTGAACAAAACCCCCAAATACGGAAATGATGAAGATTATGCTGATGAGGTCATGAAATCTATTTTTGAAGCTTATTATGAGGCTATAGACGGAAGACCCAACACAAAAGGCGGACGTTACTGTATAAATATGCTTCCTACCACAGTTCACATTTATTTTGGCCGAGTTGTAGGAGCTACTCCGGATGGGAGGAAAGCCTCTGAGCCTTTATCTGAAGGTGTTTCGCCTGTTCAGGGTGCTGACCGACATGGCCCCACGGCGGTTATAAAATCGGTGGCCAAAATGGACCACGCTCGCACAGGGGGAACCCTTCTTAACCAAAAATTTTCCCCTAATCTTTTAGCCACGGAAGAGGGAATAGACAAGCTAGCCTATCTCATACGTTCCTTTTTTAAACTTGACGGCCACCATATCCAGCTCAATGTGATCACTGCCGAGACTCTGCGAGATGCCCAAAAAAATCCAGAAAAATACAGAGATCTCATTGTACGAGTGGCAGGCTACAGCGACTATTTCTTGGATATCAACAAAGACCTTCAGGATGAAATCATTGCTAGGACAGAACATCAAGTATTTTGAGCAATCTCTCACTCCTACTGCAGAGGCCCTTCTCCTGAAAAAGTCAATCTCCTGCTCACAAGCAAGCCCATCAGGAAAACCGAGCATGGAAGCCACTTTCTGCCCATAGGCCTGCAAATATTAAACTCCTTACTTAGAGATTTGCCCCCGGAATGAACTCTTCTTCACCCAGGAAACAGCCAGAAGTAATTCCTAGGAAATCCAGAAGTTTTACTGAGCTTGATAAATATTTCCGTTGGCAAGAAAATAAGAATCATATATAATAATTAAAGTCGATAGAGAGTTTGCCAGGGAGAGGAAAAAGAAGAATTAGGACAAAATCAACTACCAATTCTCAAGATTCAGGAATTCCTCTATATTTAAGGGCGTGATATAGGTTAATGTCTTTATCTTTGAAATAGCTGAGAAAGATGTTCATCTTGATGAAGTGTCAATAAAAATGGCCATGTTTTCCAAAAAGTGGGAAGTCTGTCTTTATTCTGATTATCCTAAATACCGGGAACTCTGCAAAAATTTCAGGACATTCTGGCG
>Ga0315545_1000839_pt1 | contig 31853 bp, 29 predicted proteins | sample SalMarSW160210MG_FD_203096 | JGI IMG/M metagenome (GOLD analysis project Ga0315545, IMG submission 203096) | Salt marsh sediment microbial communities from the Plum Island Ecosystem LTER, Massachusetts, United States - Salt Marsh Sediment SW1602-10 ...
ACTTCCTTGAGAATCCGGAATATCTGTGCCTCCGAGTACCTTCTTGCTTTCACTTATGCTTCCTCCTGTTCTTATTTTACAGGAGTCTCGCATTCAAGGTGGTCCTATTTTCGGGGGGCAGGCCAGATCTGGTTAGCGGCAAACAGGCGGTTGAGACCACCCGCCGTGACTTGGAAAGAGAGAGAATTGAAGCGGAGCAGCATAACACCGAATTAGAGACCAGGCTTCGACTTCTGAAAATTGAGGAACGAAAGGTCATTCAAGAGACTCGGGATAAGGTCACTCGTGAGGCTGCCGAGTTACAAAAGGAAATCCGCCGCGCTGCGTCAGAATTACGCAAGGAGAAATCGAGAGAGGGAGTTGAGCAAGCCAGAAAGGTGCTGGCTACCATGCCGGAGCAACTAAAGAGCGAAATTTGGCAACCGAAGGTAGATGCAGAAACGGATGAAGAGCTAATAGATGAGAGCAGCATCTCTGCTGGTGATACGGTTCGGTTCAAAGAAGTGGATTTGCAAGCAACGGTGCTCTCAGTATCACAGGAAACACGACAGATTGAAGTGCAGGCTGGGCTGACCAAGTTCAGGCTCGGACTCGACGCCATAGAAAAGGTGGCGTCACCGCACGGCAACACCGCTCCCAAGTTTATTCCCGTGAAGAGACAGTTGAGTGGACGTCCGGTTCGGGCTGAACTTGACCTGCGAGGAAAACGAGCCGAAGAAATAGAATGGCTGCTCGATAGTTACCTCAACAACGCCAGTCTGGCTAATCTGAGCGAGGTGCGTATCATTCATGGGTTCGGCACTGGCACCGTGCGCAATATCGTCAGAGAACTTCTGGCTTCCCACCCTCTAAGCAAGTCCTTTCGTCCCGGTGAGAAGGGAGAGGGTGGTGATGGAGTAACTGTTGTTAAGCTCTAGTTGAAGTATGATCCGTTGCTATATAACTCCTGAGCCTCTTTAGAAATGGACTTGCCCAGTTTATTAGGCGGCTGTACCTGATGAATCAGGCAGCTACAGAAATTTTGGAGGAGTGCACTGAAATGCTGGCATCAAGGAGGTTCTTTCTCAGTAGAGCGAAGATGCTTGGCTTCCTCGACGAGCTGGAGTCAGCCCATAGCACCGCCAGGTCGCTGTACATACCACCTGGGCTGTCATATCCGGAGGTCGAGGACTCACTTAAGGAGCTGCTCAAGGCGCCGGAAATTGCCGCCAATATGACTGAGCTTGCTGTTAGCTCAGCAACAGGCGCAGTTATTTTTTGGGGCCCTTCACGAAAGTGTCTGATTTCACCACCCTTTCCAATCACGGAAAAATATTCTACTCAAGGATATGCTGTTGAGCCGCTGCGGGGTCTGCTCAGGCATGATTTTACTGTTGCTCTCATTCTGGTGCGTTTGGGGGCGTATGCCATTGGACTCTGCCGAGGTGAAAGCATCATCGCCAGCAAGGTAGGAACGGGCCTTGTTCACGGACGCCATAAGAAGGGTGGCTCCTCGCAGCAACGGTTTCAGCGACACCGGGAAAAGCAAATAGAGTCTTTCCTGAACCGTGTCTGTTGCCACATCAACGAGAAGCTGGAATCGCAAGCCCGGACGCTGGATTACCTGGTCTATGGAGGCGCACGAACCACGATACTCTCACTACGAAAATGCTGCTGGTTCTTACAGCAGCTTGACAACCGTACCCTGGCGTCGCTGCTCGATATACCTGACCCGCGGCAGGCAGTGCTGGAAACAGCAGCAAAGCGAGTCTGGTTAAGTAATCTGGTCGAATGGTATGACGAGGAAGCCTTGACATGAGAGATGAACAGAACGTCAGAATGTTCATCATGGGAATCCTGTATTCCCTGCCTGAGATGCTTTGAAAGGGATAGACACCCGAGTTCCAGCGTCCTTTATGTGGAACCGGGAGAACATTGGGGAGTCTAGAGACTGCCTTTATTCGTTAATGTATGCCATCTCGCCCCAGTTTTTGCCTGTCTTGATATCTATCTTTACCGGCACACGAAGCTTTATAGCCTGGGGCATAAGCTCGGTAACCAGGGATTTCATTTCTTCTATCTCTTCTTCAGGTACCTCAAAAATCAATTCATCGTGAATTTGCAGGAGCATTCTGCTTTTGAGCTTACGTTCTTTCATTTCTCGATGCAGGTCGAGCATGGCAACCTTGATGATATCGGCCGAGGTACCCTGCACTGGGGCATTTACAGCCATTCTCTCAGCAGCTTGCCTGATTTGCCGATTGGGGGAGTTGATTTCGGGTATGAACCGCCTCCTTCCCATCACTGTTTGCACGTAGCCCAGCTTTCTAGCCTGTTCTTTAGTCGCTTCAATGTATTCTTTTACCTCAGGATATTTTTCAAAATATAGAGCGATGAACTGAGATGCTTCCTCTCGAGTAAAATTAGTGGCCTGCTCCAAGCCATAATCGCTCATGCCATAAATAATACCGAAGTTGACAGTTTTGGCATTACGGCGCATCTCAGAGGTCACTTCATCCCTGGGAATGCCAAAGATGTTACAGGCAGTCAGGGCATGAATATCCTCATCGCTGGCGAAGGCGGCAATGAGGCCAGTATCCTGGGAGAGGTGGGCTAAAGCTCTGAGGTCAATCTGAGAATAATCGGCACTGAAAAGTAGTGACCCGGGTGGCGCTATGATAGCTTGCCTTATTTTCCTTCCCATTTCTCCCCGTACGGGGATATTTTGCAAGTTTGGTTCACTAGAGGAAAGCCGCCCCGTGGCCGTGCCCGTCTGGTTGAAACTGGTGTGTATCCTTCCCGTCTTATGGTTAACGAGCACCGGCAAGGCATCAACATAGGTCGACTTGAGCTTAGCAAGCTGGCGATATTCCAATACAAGCTCAATTATGGGGTGAACACCCCTCAACGCTTCCATAACCGAAGCCTCAGTAGAATAGCCGGTTTTTGTCCTGCGGGATTGGGGTAACCTGAGTTCTTCAAAGAGCATCTTGCCCAGTTGCTGCGGGGAATTGATATTGAATTCATGTCCCACGCTACTGTAGATTTCCGTCTCCAGTTTTAGTATTTCCCGACCTAATTCCAGAGATATTTTACGAAGCAAATCAGCATCCAGGAGAACGCCATTCCTCTCCATAGCCGCTAACACTGGAACCAGAGGCATTTCCACTTCACTGAAGAGTTTCCACAGCCCTTGCTGGTGTAGCTCATCCTGTAAACTCTCCTTTAAACTCCACAGGATATCCACGTCAGTGCAAGCATGGTCAGCAACTTGTTCTACCTCTAGCATAGCTATCGAGCTTTGCCCCTTACCTGTGCCTATCAACTCATTGAAGGGCATTATTTCAATGCCTAATCTGTTAAAGGCAAGCGCTTTAAGGCCCAGGCTCTTTTCCCCAAGGAGATAAGCGGCAATCATCGGGTCGAAATTCAAATTCTTAATTTCTATCCCATAGCTAGCTAACACGCTGATAATATGCTTGCCATCATAGGCAATTTTGTGGGTACTCACATTTTCTAACATTGGTCTTAGCCCAGCTAAGACCTGAGCCAATGGCAGTTGCTCAGGCTGATTCAAGCCACGGTGCCCTAAAGGTATATAAAATGCCTTCCCTAAAGTCGGTGATACCGTCATTCCCACCAGTTCTGCCGACAAGCCCTCACGTTTAATCCCTCTCCTTTCAAGGGAGAAGGAAGGGGTGAGGGTGCTTTCAATATCAATGGCTATCTCATTTACTCTTTCTAGCTGGCTAATAAGCTCATTTAGACCTGTCTCGGTATTTACTATTCGATAAATGCCCTTAGAATTAGCTTCCTTTATGCCCGCCGTCTCACCTATTTCTTGCGGCAACCTGGGAAGCAAGTTAATAAACCCAAGTTCCCGGAAAAGCCCTACCACTTCATCTCGGTCATATGTGCTCACCTGACAAGTTTCTAAGTTTAGATTGATAGGAACATCTCTGACTATGGTGACTAATTCTTTATTTCGAAAAGCCTGAGATTGATATTGGCGCAACATTGTTTGCAGTTTACTTGGAGTTACATCCTCAATATGCTCATAGATTCCCTCCAGGCTGTCAAACTGCTGAATTAGCTTTGCGGCTGTTTTCTCACCAATACCCGGTACACCTGGAATGTTGTCTGAAGCATCACCAGATAGTGCCTTAAAGTCAGTGATTTGTCCCGGCTTTATGCCATATTTTTGGTGGACCGCCTCTTCATCGTAAAGAATAGTATCGGTAAAGGTTCGCCTGGGGACGAGGGCTTTCACCGTCGGCAATATCGCTTGAAGCATGTCATTGTCTCCGGTAACGATAATGCTCTGGATGCCCTGCTCATTAGCCTGCTTACTTAGGGTGCCCAGAACATCGTCAGCCTCAAAGCCATCAATTTCAAAGATGGGGATATGGAAGGTCTCCACCAGTTGGTGGACTCGTTTTATCTGGCCTTTCAGCTCGTCTGGTGTGCTGGGACGCTGTGCCTTGTACTCCTCAAACATTTCATGCCTGAAGGTTGGAGTAGGACGGTCAAAGGCAACAGCCCAATGAGCAGGCTTAAATTCAGCAAGCACTTTGAGCAAGGTAGCGGCAAAACCATAAACAGCGTTTACCATCTCCCCGGTTTTGGATACCGTTAGCGGAGGCAGAGCATGAAAGGCACGATGCACTAAAGCATTGCCATCAAAAAGCAACAACAATGGCTTCTCTTTCTCAAGCATCTCAATCTATTATACTACCTGACGGGCATGATATACTAAAGCTGTTTTCCAACCGTCATAGCCCTGAGGCCATAGATGAAAAGAGATTTACTTTCAGTATCCGAGCTTAGCCGTGAGGAAATCGAGCAACTCATAGAGCAAGCTTTAATTATGAAGCAGGAGGATACATCAGGCCTTCTTCCCGGAAAAGCCTTGGCTCTCCTCTTCGAGAAGCCTTCCTTACGAACCAGGGTTAGCTTTGAAATAGCTATGTACCAGCTGGGCGGATATGCCATGTATCTTTCTCCGGATGAAGTAGGCTTGGGCAAGCGAGAGCCAGTGCCTGATGTAGCTCGAGTGCTCAGCCGCTATGTTGATGGAATTGCTGCCCGCACATTTTCCCAGGAGACCTTGCGCGTTTTAGCTGAGAATTCATCTGTGCCTGTAATCAATGCACTCTCCGATTTAGAGCACCCCTGTCAGGCACTTTCTGACCTCCTTACAATATACGAGAAGAAAGGCAGGCTCTCTGGCTTAAACTTGGCCTTCATTGGCGATGGCAATAATGTAGCTAACAGCCTGCTTCTGGCTGCTTCACTTACAGGCATGAATTTCCATATTGCTTCTCCGTCCGGTTACGAAATTAAGAAGGAGCTATTAAAGCAGGGCAGAGAATTTGCTGCCCTTAGCGACAGTCAAATTCGGCTAACTAATGAGCCTCGTGAGGCGGTTAAAGGTGCTGATATCGTATATACCGATGTATGGATTAGCATGGGTCAGGAAGCAGAAGTAGAACGCCGCCTTGCTTTTCAGGGCTATCAGGTAAGCGCTGAATTATTAGCCTTAGCCAGGCAAGACGCCTTGTTTATGCATCCCTTGCCAGCCCATCCTGGTGAGGAAATTTCTGCGGGATTGCTGGGCGATTCAAGGTCAATAGTCTTCGACCAGGCAGAAAACAGGCTCCACCTGCAAAAAGCGTTGCTGGCCAAAGCGCTTCGCCAGGGTGAATGAAGGGAAGGAGCAATGAGAGGCGGCACAATACCCATTATAGCTATTGTGGGCAGGGCTAATGTGGGCAAGTCTACCCTGCTTAACCGCCTAGCAGGTAAACGCCTGGCCGTCATCGCCGATTTACCAGGAACTACCCGAGACCGTGTTTTCGCTTCCACCTCGTGGCAGGGAAGAGAGCTACTCGTGGTTGACACTGGCGGATGGCAAGCAAAGACATCCACAGTTTTGGATGAAATGGTCAAGCAACAGGTAGAAGCTGCTATTGCTCAAGCAGATGCCATCATTTTCCTGGTAGATGCTCGCCAGGGAGTCATTACCACCGATGAGGAAATAGCTGATATATTGCGTGCCACCGACAAGCCTGTGGTCCTAGCAGTGAACAAGATAGATTCTGCCAAACAAACAAACCAGATGGCTGATTTTTATCACCTCAGCATGGGTAAGCCTATAGCTATTAGCGCTTATCATAATCTAGGAATAGAAGAACTAATGGATGCTATGCTAGCCTTCCTCCCCCCATCACCTCCCAGCTTTGTAGCGCCAGAAGAGGCAAAACTAGCCATTGTGGGACGACCTAATGTGGGTAAGTCAACGCTGCTAAATGCCCTGCTGGGAAGCCAAAGAGCTATTACCCACGAGTCTCCGGGCACGACCCGCGACTCCCTTGACGCTGTAGTCCACTGGGATGATAAGAAAATCTTACTTATTGATACCGCTGGTATTAAACGACGTGGGCGAGTCGGTGTTGGAGTGGACTATTATAGCCTGCTTCGTGCTCTTCAGGCTATTAATCGCTGTGATATTGCCTTACTACTGGTTGATGCCTCTGAATTCATTACTGCTCAAGATATGCACATCGCTGGTTATATTGTTGGCCTTGGCAAGGGCATAGTGCTGCTGGTTAATAAATGGGACCTAGTTCCTCAGACACAGAGGCGAGAATTTAAGCAGCATCTAGAGCAGCGACTTAAGTTTATGTCTTATGCACCTGTTATTTACATTTCTTCCAAGTTAGGGCAAAATATAAACAAAGTTTTCCCTCAAGCTTGGCAAGTATGGCTGGAAAGGCAGAAGCGTTTGCCAAAATCAGAAGTTGACGCAGTGGTTAAAGAAGCGATAAGCAGCCACCTCACACCTCGCAAGGGTTCGAAGCGGTTGCATATTGCTCAAGTCTATCAAGACGAATCTCGACCTGCAACTTTCATTCTGCAAGTTAATGACCCGCAGCTAGTTCATTTTTCCTATCAGCGTTACCTGGAGAACAAGCTTCGCCGAAAGTTTGGTTTTTATGGCACTCCTGTGCAGTTAATTTTCACCAAGGCTGCCCATAAGAGCGATAAAAAGGGACAAGCAAGAGCATGATAGTAGCTAAATTTCTTGCTGTGGTAATCATTGCCTATCTTCTCGGCTCCATTCCTTTCGGCCTAATAATAGGCAAACTCACAAAGGGTATTGATGTCAGGAAGCATGGAAGCGGCAAGACCGGGGCCACTAATGTAATGAGAACTGCAGGAACCAAATTTGGAATCTTAACCTTAATTCTTGATGTAGTCAAAGCTGCTGGGGCAGTTATACTAGCCAAGGCAATTGTGGGCAGTGATATTTTGCCCGTTGGTAGTTTTTTTCTTCATTGGCAAGCAGCTCAAGTCATAGCTGGCCTGGCTGTAGTGGCAGGACATAATTGGCCCGTATTTGCCAAGTTCAAAGGTGGCAGAGGTGTAACTGCTTATTTTGGCACGTTATTTGCTATTTGCCCTCCAGCAGGTATATTTGGTGCCGAAGTTCTCGCCGTTTCAGCCTTACGCAGCCAACAAATGTCCATGGGCTCTATACTTGGAGCCTTAGCTGCCTGGTGCCTGATGGTACCTCTAACTATCATTTACAATTTTCCCCCTATTTATCTAGCTTACGGCTTGGTAGTTATAGCACTGCTTGTCTACCAGCATCAGGGCAACATAAAGCGTTTACAACAGGGCACAGAACGCAAATTATGGTGAAAGGGCCAGACCGGTAAATTATCCTCTAACCATGGCCAAAGCTACTATCATAGGCAATACCACTTGGGGTAATACTTTAGCCACTCTATTGAGTAGCAAAGGGGTAGCAGTAAAGCTGTGGGCGCGAAGTGAGGCGGAGGCTGAAGAATTGCAGCAAAGAACACACAGCTACTCTTCTACTAGCTACATCGAAGATGCCCTACGCGAGACTGACCTGGTAATTTGGGCAGTTCCCTCTCAAAAATTGAGACAAAATGTCAGTCAAACCAAGGATTATCTAACCAACTCGATGTTGCTGATGAGCGCCGCCAAGGGATTAGAGACAGATAGTGGCAAGAGAATGTCTCAAGTGATAGAGGAGGAAGTTGTTCCTGCCCTGAAGCATCAAATTTGTGTTCTCTCCGGTCCCAACCTAGCCAGAGAAATCTCCCAGGGCTTGCCGGCTGCTTCCATAATCGCCTCTAAAGATATCGCCATCGCCGAAAGAGCACGGGAGTTGATGTGCTCAGCAAAATTTCTCTTGTTTACCAGTGATGACGTCGTCGGAGTTGAATTAGGCGGAGCCCTGAAAAACATTATAGCTCTGGGCGCCGGGATGATAGATGGGTTGAGTTTGGGTGACAATGCTAAAGGCGCCTTCATTGTTTGGGGATGGAATGAGATTGTTTCCTTAGGAGTAAGTTTAGGAGCTGAAGCTAGCACTTTTTACGGATTGGCCGGTTTGGGCGACTTGATAACGACTTGCTCCAGCACTCTCAGCCGCAATCACTACGTTGGCTACGAGCTAGCTAAGGGTCGCTCCCTGTCTGAAATATCTGCCTCTATGTCACAAGTTGCCGAGGGAGTCACCACCACCATGGCAGTTCATCAACTGGCCAAGAAACTGAATTTGAAGGCGCCTATTATCGACCTTATTTATCAAATTCTCTTTGAGGGCTTTCCTTTAAATCAAACACTGCTGAGTAAGTTCAAGAAATTAGTAGAGAGCTATTAGCGGCTTCCGTTAGGAAAGCACTTAACTATTACCCTGGCGCTAGCTAAGGGTCTCCAGATTCTTCGGTCGCTTCCCTCCCTCAGAATGACAAGAAGCGAAGGGCCCAGAGTCAAATGATATTAAATAACCTGTGCTAGACGTCTTGAGGTAACTTAGCCTGGGGCAATGTCTTAGCCAACTCCTCAAAAAGGCGACGTTGGTCTTTATCCAGATGTTGAGGAGTAACTATCTGGATTTTGACAAGCATATCCCCCATACCTTTGCCCTTAACGTGGGGAATCCCCTTGCCTTTAAGACGGAAAAATTTTCCATTCTGGGTGCCTGGTGGCACCTTCAGACTTACCTTCCCATCTAGAGATGGCACGTCTATCTCATCACCAAGAGCGGCTTGGGCAACATTCACGGGCAACTCATAAAAAATATCTGCTCCTTCTCTGCGGAATATCTTATGTGGCTTCACTGAAAGAGCGATATAGAGGTCACCTGGCACCCCTCCATATAAACCAGCACCCCCCTCGCCGTCAAGGAGCATCTCGGAGCCATCATCCACCCCAGCAGGAATGTCCACTGTTAACTTGCGTTTTACCTTTATCCTCCCCTTCCCACGGCATTGAGTACAAGGATTGGTTATTACGGTGCCGCTGCCGCCACAGCGAGGACAGGTGGTAACATGAGTGAAACGCCCAAAAATGCTCTGCTGCACCCTTCTCACCTGCCCCGTGCCTCGGCACTCAGGGCAGGTTTGGGGGTTTGTTCCCGGTTGGCTACCAATCCCATGGCATGAGGGACAAATCTCAGTACGCTCTATTTCAACTTCTTTCTTACAGCCAAAGACTGCCTCTTCAAAAGAAAGGCTCAGGTAATTTTGTAGATTACCCCCTTTCTGCGGAACACGTTGGGCAGTCCTACCAAATGGGGTTCCTCCAAAGCCGCCAAAGAAGGATTCGAAAATATCTCCCAGCCCACTAAAGCCAAAATCTGGAAGGTTCCCCTCCGTAACCACTCGGCCGTAGCGATCATAACTGCTCCTCTTATCAGGATCGGAGAGGACTTGATAGGCCTCATTTATTTCCTTAAATCTGTCCTCCGCCTCCGGATTCCTATTGCGATCAGGATGATACTGGAAAGCTAGTTTGCGAAACGCCTTTTTAATTTCCTCCTCATTGGCGTTTCGAGGCACTCCCAGAACTTCATAATAGTCTTGCTTTATAGCCATAATCTTATCAGTATAACCCCTAAGCGATTGTGTTAGCAACTTTCATATGGCGGAGGTGGAAAAGGCCAGCACCTTTAAGAAATGATATAATCGCGTCGCGGTGAAACAGACAATCGAAAGAGTCCTTCGCCACTATAAGAAAAAAAAGAGCACTGGTGAAAACCTCAAATCTTCAGCGGTGCTTATACCCCTGTTTTATAAGGAGGGGCAGTATCATGTCCTGTTTACTAAAAGAAGCTATGATTTAGACTTTCACAAAGGTCAAGTCTGCTTTCCTGGCGGAGGCCCCGAGCCATGCGACTCCGGTCTCCTTCAAACTGCCCTCAGGGAGGCTGAAGAGGAAATAGGGTTAAACGCTAAAGATGTGGGGATTTTGGGGGAGCTTGATGATAACCTGACTCTCACCAGCGGCTATGTCATCTCGCCTTTTGTTGCCTTTATACCTCATCCTTACCCCTTTAAACTAAACCATGAGGAGGTGGAAGAAATTTTCTCTGTTCCTCTCTTAGCTCTAATGGATGAGAATAGTTTTAGACAGGATTATTACCCTACGGAGAATAGAAGTGGGCCTGGCTACGCCTACGAATACGAAGGACATATTATTTGGGGGGCTACAGCCAGGATTTTGAGGCAGTTCACTGAATTATTGCGCTCTGAGACTGAGAGCGGGGCCCTGGGTTAATCATTTCTCTTCCCTTTTGGCTTTGACTTTAATTGACTTAGGCTTGAGTTCTTCAGCTTTGGGTATGGTGAGGGTTAGAACACCGTCATCCATCGTTGCCTCAGCCCTGTCTGGCTTAAGCCCACCGGGAAGCACCACGCTGCGAGAAAAGGTACCATAACGTCTTTCTTGATATAGATAGTCGTCCCTCTTGATTTCCTGCTTCGCTTTGGTCTCTCCCTTGATAGTCAAAGTGTCACCGGTGATGTCAATATTGACATCCTCTGGCTTGATACCAGGCAAGGCCGCCTTTACCACAACCTCATTTGGGGTCTGGTAGACATCCAAGGCTGGCGTTGCTGCCTCGCTAAGAGTAGCTAAAGCATGGGAAGGCTGAACAAAACTGCCGTCAAACAGCCTGTCCATTGCCTGCCTCAAGCTCATTAGCTCGGAAAAAGGCCGCCATCTTTCTACTGCCATATTTGCAACCTCCTTTGCTTATTTTCCTCCGGGCCCACTCTCAGTTCACTTACTATTATAAAAGTATTAAACAAATTTGTCAAGATTTGTTAAACTGATTTGACAAAAAGGCTGAACAATTTTATAATAAAATAAATCTTTTGGGAAAGAAAGACATGGCAGGTAAAGATTATTATCAGATTCTGGGTATAAATAGGGATGCTACGGAGAAGGAAATCAAGCAAGCCTACCGCCGTTTGGCGCGCAAGCACCATCCTGACCTCAACCCCGGTGATAAATCTGCTGAGACTAAATTCAAGGAGATAAACGGGGCTTATGAAGTTCTTTCTGACCCTGAAAAGCGCAAGAAATACGACCGGTTTGGTGAACAGTGGCAATACGCTGAGCAATTTGATAAAGCGGCTGAGCGTGGAGGCGTCAGGTGGGATTTCAATAAAGGCGGTACAACCTTCCAATACGGTGACATGGGCGACTTTGGCGATGCCTTTTCAGACTTATTCAGCGGTTTTGACACAGGCGCCAGGACGAGACGTAGGCCGCAAGGCGGTCTGGATGTAGATTACTCTATTGAGGTTACCCTTGAAGAGGCTTATCATGGCTCCAAGCGCATTATTCAACTTCAAACTGAGGAACTGTGTACAGCTTGTGGTGGCACAGGCAGAGTGGGCAATCGAGTCTGCACCATCTGTAATGGTGCAGGAGTGAAAGTGAGCCCGAAACGCCTCGAAGTCAAGGTTCCAGCAGGGGTTGAAGATGGCTCCAGAATTCGCATAGCAGGAGAAGGCAGGAGCAGCCGTGCAGGGAACACTAAAGGCAATCTCTATCTTGTAGTGAAAGTTCTACCTCATCCGCTCTTCAAACGCCAGAGAGAAGACCTTTACACCGAGGTCTCAGTGCCTTTGCTTACTGCTATGTTGGGCGGCGAGGCTAGATTACCTACTTTGAATGGTAACCTGAGTCTCACAATACCACCGGAGACTCAGAATGGAAAAACTTTCCGCCTGAAAGGGAAAGGCATGCCGCAGTTAGGCAATACAAAGTACGGCGATATGTTTGCCACGGCAAAAATAGTCCTGCCCACTAATTTAACTGAGGAGGAAAAGCGGCTGTTTGAGAAATTACGGTCTCTGCGACCCACATAAAGTGAGGTAAATGACGATGGATTGGGAAACCGAATCAAGGTATGTAATAAGCGTAGCCGCCAGAATGGTGGGCATAGAAGCTCACACATTGCGGTATTATGAGAGGCTAGGGCTTGTCCAGCCAGAGCGCTCAAGCGGGAATATACGCCTCTATTCCGAAGATGATATTGACCGCTTGCGCTACGTTAAGGCTTTGATGAACGATTGTGGCGTTAATTTGGCGGGTGTGGAGGTCGCCATGAGGCTAATGCAAAGGATGAAAGATATGCAACGCCAAATGGAGGAAATGGAGAGAGAAATCAAGAAAATTGCGCTAGCTGAGATGGAAGAAGTAATGGAGGACATAATAGAAGACGTAGAATGGAAGGAGGTATAGAAAGTTGAAACCAGAGAGATTCACTGAGCAGGCACAAGAGGTTTTGGCAGCCTCACAGGAGCTAGTCGGGCGCTATAAACATAACCAGTGGGATGTGGAACACGTCTTGCTGGCTTTGCTGGAGCAAGAAAAAGGGGTAACTCAGGAAATATTGCGGGAGCTACGTGTGGATGTCGAAGCACTAAAGAGGAAAGTAGAGGCAACGCTGGACCACTTCCCCAAGGTAGCTTATGAGGCAGGGCAGATTTACGCTACTCCTCGAATTTCTCACCTTCTGGAAAACGCCAACCGTGAAGCTGACAGGCTTAAGGATGAATTCGTCAGCACTGAGCACCTGCTTATTGCTATTGCTGGCGAAACCAGAGGTGAAGCTGCCTCGATTCTATCCGAATTTGGTGTTGACCAAGAAAAGATTTATCAAGCCTTGCAGAAAATCCGTGGTGGTCATCGAGTCACTGACCGCCAGGCAGAAAGCAAATATCGCTCCCTGGAAAAATATGGCCATGACCTCACGGAAATGGCTCATCAGGGCAAACTCGACCCTGTAATCGGACGAGAGGATGAGATTAAACGTGTGATGCAGATACTTTCCCGACGCACTAAGAATAACCCTGTAATCATTGGCGACGCTGGTGTTGGCAAGACAGCTATTGCCGAGGGACTGGCCCAGAAGATTGTTTCTGGAGATGTCCCCGACTCCCTTAAAGGGAAAAAGGTGGTGGCTTTAGATATGGGAGCTCTGGTGGCTGGAAGCAAATTTCGCGGTGAATTTGAGGAAAGGCTAAAGGCAGTTTTAGACGAAGTTCGTCAGGCGACTGGTGAAGTCATTTTATTTATCGACGAGCTTCATACCGTTGTAGGAGGTGGGGCTGCCGAGGGGGCAATTGATGCTAGCAACATGTTAAAGCCAGCGCTAGCTCGTGGTGAGCTCCAGTGCATCGGCGCCACTACTCTTGATGAATACCGAAGGCATATCGAGAAAGATAAAGCCCTGGAAAGACGTTTCCAGCCAGTTTTCATCAGCGAACCTAGCATAGAGGCAACCATAGAGATGCTACGAGGACTCCGCCCCAGATATGAAGCACACCATAAAATGGAAATCGAGGATTCTGCTCTGGTAGCCGCTGCCAAGCTGAGTCAGAGATATATATCCGATAGATTCCTCCCTGATAAGGCAATCGACTTGATAGATGAAGCAGCCAGCAAATTACGCATTGATATGGAAAGCGCTCCAGAGGAGGTTAAAGCGCTGGATAAGAAGATGAAGCATTTGCGTGATGAGGAAGATGCCGCATCCCAATGGCAGGACTATCAAAAAGCTGCCGAACTGAAAGCGGAAAGATTGCATTTGGAACAAGAACATAACCAAGCTAAACTAGAATGGCAGCGAGATAAGAAAATTGATACTGTGGTAAATGAAGAGAGTATCGCCGAATTAATCGCCCAGTGGACAGGCATACCTGTTTCCCGAATGCTGGAAGCAGAAACAGACAAATTGATTCATATGGAGGAAAGGATTCACCAGAGGATAGTGGACCAGGAAGAGGCAGTATCAACTGTTGCTGAAGCTATCAGACGAGGCCGAGCTGGGCTCAAGGACCCCAAACGTCCCATTGGCAGCTTTATCTTCCTCGGCCCCACCGGAGTGGGTAAAACCGAGTTAGCTCGCGCTTTAGCCAAGTTTCTCTTCGACGATGAAGGGTCTATGGTAAGACTAGACATGTCGGAATACATGGAAAAGCATACTGTGTCTCGCCTTATCGGAGCACCGCCGGGGTACGTGGGATATGAAGAGGGAGGTCAGTTGACTGAGGCAGTGCGTCGTCGTCCCTACCGAGTTATCCTATTCGACGAAGTGGAAAAGGCGCATCCCGACGTATTTAACATATTATTGCAGCTACTGGAGGATGGCAGGCTTACCGATGGCCACGGCAGGGCTGTGGATTTCAAAAATACAGTGATAATCATGACCAGTAACTTAGGCACCGAGGAATTCCAACGTTCAGACATCGGCTTCTCTTACAAGAGAGAGGGCGACGAGCAAAGAATGAGAACAGCTATAGAGAGCGCCTTGAAGCGAACCTTTCGCCCCGAGTTGCTCAATAGAATAGACGATGTCACCATATTTCACCCTCTGACAGAGGAGAACTTAAAGAGCATTGTTGACCTGCTAATTCACGAGGTAGAACAGAGGTTAGTTGAGCGAGGCATCAAACTTGAGGTTACTGATGAAGCCAAGGCTTGGTTAGCCCAGGAAGGTTTCGACCCGATTTACGGAGCTCGCCCTTTACGCCGGGCTATTCAGCGCTATTTGGAGAACCCCATATCAACCAGGATATTGCAGGGCGAGTTTAAGGAAGGAGACACCATAGCTATCAATTTACAAGAGGATAACCTGAGTTTCACTGCCATGAAGACTGCCAAGGTAAAAACGTAAATATTGGTTTCTCCCAAATAATTTTCCTGTATAATACAAGTTCGTGAGAAGAAAACCTACTAAACGGGAAGCCTTGATAGGCGGCCTATCTCTGGCAGTTACCATAACCCTATGTGTTGTCATCATTCAGCATCGAAGCTATTTAGAGCAGATAGCACAATATGGCTACATTGGTTGTTTCGTCACCAACATACTTGCTAGCGGGACTATAGCTACGCCCGGTCTCGGCATGATAATTACCTTCACCTTGGGCGGAGTGCTAAACCCCGCCATAGTAGGTGCTGTAGCTGGAATTGGTGAAGCTCTAGGCGCTGTTAGCGCATATTTTACTGGCTATAGTGGCAGAGGATTATTCCGAGACAGTAACAATAGCCTTTACCTTCGTTTTAACGATATGCTTCATCGCCATGGCTCTAAAGGCGTCTTTTTAATGGCGTCTATCATCAACCCCTTTTATTACCCCTTCGCCCTGTTTATGGGCATGATTCGCTTCGGATTTGCGAGATTTTTCCTCGCGACTTGGGCGGGAAGGACAATTAAGAATATGGTTCTAGCCTACCTGGGATACTTTGGTTTACGCACCATATTGCAATGGCTAGGCTTAAGCCTTTAACTTGAGTTCCCCAACCCCTTTTGTTATATTTATGAACTGCGTGGGGCTGTAGCTCAATCGGGAGAGCGTTTGACTGGCAGTCAAAAGGTAGAGGGTTCGAATCCCTCCAGCTCCACCAGTAGCGTACAGTAGACAGAACTGGTACCTCTTCTATGATTAGTTCTTTTGGTGGCAGCAGTATCGTGTGGGGTGATGGGCTTGCCCCTTTTTCTGTACCAATTGCGGTGAGCCGAAGGCCTGAATATAGCGAAAGGGAAGCGTGTTAACCTCATGACACTCAGAGCAGGTTTTGCAAGGCAATTTCCTTATCTATTTGAGATCGCTTTGGCATTCCGTGCCTTGCAATGACAAACAGGGAGACGAAGTATCACTAACCATATTGTCGAGTACAGCTATTTGATCCTCTAGCTAAGCCATGCTAAGCTCAGATTGCTATGTCCGGGAATCTCGATGGAGGCCAAAGGTGGCTAGCCCAAGCCCAAGGGGACTTAGCCGATGACAGGGTGCTACTCAATGCTCAGTCCTGCGCCAATGGCTGCTTCCATTAGGCTCAACAAGCGGTGGAGAAGGCCGCCAAGGGCTTGTTATACTCCATCAATTATGTCGAAGAAATCATCTCTTGGATACCGCCGCTCTCATTGACTATTTAGCTGGAAGGCAAGCAGTATTGATTAGCGCTAATATGAGGGGCAATCCTGTGAATGTGAGCAGAATGCTGGAGCAACCCGGGTGAACCTCCTTCCCCCACTTTGTCCCCAAAAGCCAATTTTACTATTTACTTTTGGGGTATAATTTCGTTTATAATAGTAGCATGTCATTACAAGGAGTCTTTCCCTTTGCCATTGCGAGGCACAAAGTGCCGAAGCAATCTCACAGGAGGTTACCGCGCTTCTCCTTCGCTATACTAAGGGCTTTGGCTTATTGCACGGACATGATAAAATGGGCTCACAATGACAACGGAATGCAATGAGAGTAAGATTTAGTTAGGAGAGAAACTAAGAGGAGGTTAAATAAATGAAGCTATTATCTCGGTCGATTATCGCTTTGCTCATTTGCCTTATAGCTATTCCCATCATGGCTACACCCGTCCAGGCCACCGGGGCCTTCTATCTTTCAAAGGGTAGCATCTCAAGCGACGAGGGTTATGTAGGAGATGAGATAAGAATATCTGGTCATTGGGATGACACTCATGGTTCTTATATTTATATCTATTATGAACTATATAACGAGGATGAAGACGATTGGGATTATGTGAGAGCAAGTTACTCCGAACATGATACCGTGAACAATCTGTACTATTTTTACTGCGATTTTGAGATACCAGAAAGCTGCATGGGAGAACACGACATTTTTATCTGTTATTCTGGCGACCCCGATCATGATGTTGATACCGTGCAGTTCAACGTTTATCCCTCAATAGAGATAGATGAGACAGATGGGCCCGTAGGGACCGAGGTTGGGGTGACAGGCAAGGGATGGCATGAGAATGAGTCGGAGATTGAGATAAGGTTTTACCTCAAGGACCCTGGCACTTCCCATTTAGATGATAGGGATTACTATTTTAAGATACCTGCTCAGGACATCGAGGTTGATGATTATGGAAGCTGGGAGGACTTTACCTTTGAGGTGCCCCCGTCCAAGAAAGGAGACCACAAGGTCTACGCCGTGGGTGACAAGGCTGACGATCTTATAAATGATAAAATTAAAGGGGCAGAAGAAGAATTTGAGGTTCTGCCGGGGATAAGCTTAGACACTACTGAGGGTTATATCGGCGATAGCTTAGAAGTGACGGGCAGCGGATTTGAGGAAGATGAGGAGAGTATCAGGATATTGTTTGATAACGCTACGGTAGCCACGGGTATCGTGGCTGATGAAGATGGCTGCTGGACAAGAACCCTCGAGGTGCCCGAGCTTGCCATGGACACATACGCCGTGACGGCTGATGGAACGTATACCGACAAAAAAGACATTGAGGAGCTAGAATTTAAAGTAAAGCCAAGCATGGTGCTGTCTCCCACCGAAGGGCATGTAGGCACAAGCTTGAGTGTTACTGGCAAGGGCTTCCCTGCCAGTGAGCCGGTGAATGTTACCTATGACCAGGTAGTAAAAGGCAGCAGCACTACCAATAGTAATGGCAGTTTCTCAGGCATTAGCTTTGAAGCCACCCATACACAAAGCACGCATACAGTAAATCATCCTGTAGTAGTCACCTGTAGCTCTACTCCGCCGCTCACGGCCAATTTCGCTATGGAATCGCAGGCACCGCCTAAGCCGGCGCTTACCGCGCCAGCAAACAGTAGCAGAATAGGCTTTATCGGCAATCAAGCTCCGGCATTTGAGTGGTCAACGATAACAGATGACAGTGGAATTAGCTATAATTTCCAAGTAGCAACCAGTGCTGATTTTGCCTATCCAATATTATCTAAGACGGGCTTAAGTGAGGCTAGCTATACCTTAAGTGAAATTGAGGCTCTACCATATGGCACTTACTACTGGAGGGTAAAGGCGGTAGATGGGGCCCAGAACATCGGTGAGTGGTCAAATGCTTACTTTTTCAAGTCTGGGCTCTTGCCTCTATGGGCATTCATTGTTGCCGTTGCTTTAATAGCGGTGCTCATTGGTGTGCTGGTTTACTTCTTTGGTGTAAAGAGGAGAATAGCGTATGATTAAGGCAATCACAGAAACAAAAAGGAGGAAGAGAAAATGAAGTTAACAGTTATTGGACTAGGGCAGTGTGGCTGTAGGATCGCTGACCATTTTGGCAGGCTAGACCTTAAAGCGCATGCAGAGCGCAAGGCAAACATAGCTCCTGTTGTCCTCGCCATGAATACTGACCAAGCAGATTTGACAGGGCTAAAGTTTATCAAGAAGGATTACATGCATCGCGTACTCATCGGCCTGCGCCAGACATTAGGACATGGAGTGGGAAAGATAAATGAGCTTGGTGCTCAGTTAGCTAGGGAGGATGGTGATAAGGTGATGGATGCTATGAAAGCGGAGCGCAGGTTCTATGAGACGCATGCCTTCTTGCTCATCGCCGGGTCTGCTGGCGGCACGGGCTCAGGAGCAATGCCAGTAATCGCCAGGATGATTAGAGAACGCTACCCCAGCAGACCAATCTACGCTCTAATCGTGCTGCCCTTTGAGCATGAGCAGGCAACGGAGGCCAGAAGCGTGTATAACTCAGCTACCTGCCTTAAATCCACGTATGATTTGGTTGATGCCGTATTTTTGGCTGATAACCAGAGGTATGTGAGAAAGGATGCCAGTCTGGTTAATAACATGGAAAAGATAAATCGGCAGATTGCCGAGCCCTTCTACGATTTGATGTGCGCTGGCGAGGTAACCAAGGGTAAGCATGTGGGCTCAAGGACGATAGACGCCGGGGATTTGATTGCCACTATAGAGGGATGGACGGCTATCGGAATTGGCAGAACCGAGCTCCCTAGCTTACGCTTTCCCTGGGAGATAAGGAAGAAGCATTTCCGTGATAAGGCTCTAGAAAGCTTTAGAGGGTCACAAGCTCTGGATGCCACTATATCTGACCTTTCTGTCGGTTGCAGCCCAAAAGATGCCGCCAAAGCTATGTATATTTTGGCTGGTCCACCTAAAGAAATGAATATGGACATGGTCAAGAGCATCAGCGATTATATCAAAGAGATAGCTCCAACTGCTTTGATTCGAGGCGGCGATTTCCCGGGAGAAAAATACTTCATTGATGTTACCCTTATATTATCCCAATTGTCCTTTGTGCCCAGGGTAAAGGATTTCTATGAGACGGCGGTACAATATGGACAGGATCACAGAGAGGAGATAACGGAAACTAAGAAGAAGATTGATGCCCTGGCTGATTTAGCCAAGGATCTACCTAGTTTAGGGTAGTTGCCCATTTATTGGGCGGTTGTGCCTGATAAATCAGGCAACTACAAATACGGTTGTAAAGAAATCATCGGGTAGTGTAGGAAAGCTGGCTATGTGGTAAGTTGCTACGTTGTTAGCGACGGGATAGGCCAAGCTCTTCTGGAGGTTGGACTTGATAAACAGTTTGCTTCTGAGCGTAGCGAAGAATCTCTGTTAAAGGATATGAAGTAGCACAAGCCGAGAAGACTAAAGGTAGTATTTAATGAGTTGTCTAACTTGTCCTCAATAAACCTTTGGCTTCCCTGGGATTGAAATCCTTGCCTCCCTGTGCTACTAGAGCCAGGCTCATCAAAAAGTCATCGTGGCCTTCCTGTGGGTCTACATAGAAGTTCATGGTCTGGTTGGGGCGATATTGAGCCTTTGCCTTCTCTAGCTGAAACATCGTCTCTCGGTATTCATTGGAGCCGTCCCCTTTATAGAGCTTTAGCCTGCCACTATTGACGAACGACAATAGCTCAAAGCCCATGTCTGATTTGCTCTTCTGGGTGAAAGTGAACGGCTTTACCTTGCTGCCGAGCTCTTTGCGAAGAAAGCTGGCTACTGGCTGGCCGATACCGGTAGCGTCAACAAGTATCCTGTGGCAATTCCACTTCTTGAGGATATCCACCATCTGAGGGTATAGCTTGCTGTGAGGGATTCCCGTCCACTGGTACTGCTCCACTACGTTCAGGGTTGGCTCGGCTAGTAGGAACTCGGAGCGCTGAGTCGTTTCCATTTGTGCAATTGTGATCACGGTTGAATCGAGCTTGAGTTTAGCTGCCGTGAGGGCTGCCTCTCTGGTTTCCTCTCTCTCGCCTGCTAGGTCAATGCCAGCAATGTGAGGAACTTTGTGGTCCTGTGGTTCTTTCAGCCGAGGATGCGTTCCCATCATCAGGACAATCTGCTGGCGGGATAGGAAGCGTCCCCCTCCACTGATGGGTAGCAGGGCATATTGGGTTCTGAAGAGCGGATGATTCTCGCCTAATCTTATTCTCTCGCCTTCAACATAGCTGGCGTATGAGTGGTTGTGCCTGGCCACCTCTTGCCAATCGTATCTGAAATGACGTTTGATGCCGTCCTTCTTCTGTAATTCGAGGTTGGTCTGTTTTATCTCTGCGAGCAGTGTGGCATCATCCCAGGTTGTGCCGTAGTGTATCGTGGTAACGTTAGTCGATGAGCCCATAGGCCGAAATTCTTTGGTGTATTTCTCCTTGCTGACGTCCTGGCTCTCGTCAATCTCCAGGAGAATGTCGGCGGTGTGCCCGACCACTGAGGAAGATTCCTCCGCTGATAGAAATATTTCTCTGGCACTGCCGAGGGCGATGATATAGCCCATCTCGGTGTGATAGATGCCGCCGTAGCCAAACTCATCGAGCCTTTCTTTGAGCCTCTGCATTGATATGATGGTCTGGGGCTTGAATGTGGGGGAGCACTTTATGAGATTACCTCCCTGGGCTATATAGAGGGTCAATAGTAAGAGTTCAAGGTGGGCTGAGAGCTCGTTCTTGCCTCCCTGGCGGGCTATCTCCACGGAGAATGTCAAGCCTTTTCCCTCCTGAATGCTACCCAGGACTGCTTTGGCTACTTCGTTTTGATACGGTCTTAGCTTCATACTGGCTGGTCTCCTTCTTAGTTATTAGCAGTCCTTCGCTTCTTTGTCATTCTGAGCGCGTGAGCCAAAGCCCTGAGTCCTGACGATAGGAAGGAACCGAAGGGGAAGAATCTCATATCGCTCAGGATAGGCTTAGTGCGGCAATCCCTTCATCCATTTGAGATTGCTTCGGAACTTCGCCCTCGCAATGACGAAATAGAAGGCCATCCTCGCAGTGGTACAGAATGTTAAAGCTTACTGATGCCTATTCCTATTCCAAGCGGCACTGCTATTTCAGCAAGCACCTTGGTGATGGCTTCCCTGAGGGGCTTTTTCTGCTCTTTGCTAATTTGGTATCTGGTTTTGACCAGTCTGGCTATGGTGTTGGCGGCGGAGAAATGCAGGTCAATCCTATCGGGCTGATTTTCCACAAGCTCCCTGAGCTTTACTCTAAGAAGGGCAATTTCCTCATCAATCCCTTCAATTTGTGAGGCTTCTTCAAATTCCACCTTCTCTGCTTCATCCAGGGCAAGACGGTAAAATCCACGTGGGTTACTCCTTCCGCTGCTGCCTTTTGTTGTTCTTCTTGCCATAATGGTTGCGGTGCCCCAAGAAATTTGAAGAAATTTTGGGGTATTTTACCTGCGCTTTTATCAGTCCATAGACAAGGACATGTGCCGCCAGATTGTAATCCTGTTTCTCCAGGGCTGCTTTTAATAGTTTCATCGCCGGGATAATAGCACAGATGTTCTTGAGTGGCAACAAGGTTTTGTCGCCACTCTCATCTCTCCTCTACCTTCAAGGGAGAGGAATAAGGTGAGGGTGACAAGGGAATTTAATCGTAGTGTGGGATTTATTTCGCCTTAAAAGGCGTGTTTTAAGATAAAGGCGATAAGCCAGCCAAGGATACCACAGATAGGGAAAGTCAGAAGCCAGGCTAACACGATATTTCTGGCTATCCCCCATCGTACCGCGGAAAGACGTCTTGTGGCACCTACTCCCATAATTGCAGTGCTTATACAGTGTGTGGTGCTCACAGGAATACCGAAATGTGAGGCAATCTCGATAACGGTAGCCGCCGAGACATTGGCAGCGAATCCATGGACAGGTCGCAAAGTAGTCATCTTTAATCCCAGTGTAGTGATAACTCGCCGCCCGCCAATGGCAGTACCGAAGCTAATTGAGGCTGCTGAAACTATGATAGCCCAGAAAGGGATATGGAGCTCGCCGTATCCATAATAGGCCATCAAAGCCATGCAAATTAAGCCAATAGGCATCTGTCCATCGTTCTTGCCGTGACTATAAGCCAGGAAGGCTGCCGAGAGAATCTGCAACTTGCTGAAGATGCCTCGTACTTTTTCTGGCGTACTTCCTCGGAAAAGCCACATTATGGCTACCATAGCGAGGAAACCACCTGCAAGACCCAAAAGAGGTGCGATACCCACCGCAGAAACCACCTTCGCTAGAACCCCCCAGATGATGATTTTATTGCCGGCTGTGGCGATACCAGCCCCCACCAGCCCTGCCACCAATCCATGGGTCAAGCTTATGGGCATGCCAAAGTAGGTTGCTACGATAGCCCAGATGGTAATCGCTCCGCTCCCAGCGAGCACAATGCTCATAGTTAAGGCTTCGGGGCAGATAATTCCCTTGCCGATGGTCATAGCTACTGCAGTGCCGGTGGCTGCCCCCAGGAAATTAAAACAGGCTGCCATAATTATGGCAGCCTGAGGGGAAAGGGTGCGAGTACCGATTACAGTAGCAATGGCATTAGCGGCGTCGTTGAAACCATTCGCAATGCCAAAAGCAATGGCTACTGCAATTACCAGAATTAGCAGAGCAATGGATTCAGGCATGCTTCAATACAATACCCTCAAGGGCATTGGCTACATCCTCCCCCCGGTCGGTGGCGTCTTCCATATGCTGGTAAATTTCACGCCATTTGATTATTTCACAGGGCTCGGTGCAATCGGAAAATAGCTCGGCTAAGGCAGCATGATGCACGTCATCGGCCTCATTTTCCAGGCTGTTAATCTCCACACATTGCTCCAGAATCCGTTCGAACTGGTCACGGTGGCGTAAACGAGGCATTACCTCATTCAACTTATAGGCCACTTTAACCACGATTGATGCTAGCTGTAGAGCCCTTTCTGTGGGTTGGGCAATGCGATAAAGGAAGGCTGTTCTACCAGCAGCCTCGATGAAATCCATTACATCGTCCAGTGTATTAGCCAGGAGAGCGATATCCTCTCTATCAATGGGAGTGACAAAGGTACGGTGTACACGCTGTATTATCTCGTGGGTTATAACGTCACCTTTGCTCTCCAAATCCTTGAGTTGTTTTGCTTTCACTTCAACATCATTGTAATTGTCAAACAGGTCGGCTAGCTTTTCTGCCGCAACGACTAGGTTGCTGGTGTCTTGTTCAAACAGGTCATAAAACTTGCTGTCTCTGGGAATCATCAGAAACTTGGCCAAAATGCACCTCCAGCCCCTCGCCAGATAAAGGGTAGGGAGGGCGAGGGTCTCCTTTGTTTTGCCCCTCGCCAGATAAAGGGTAGGGAGGGCGAGGGTCTCCTTTGTTTTGCCCCTCGCCAGATAAAGGGTAGGGAGGGCGAGGGCAACCCATTATTTCTTACCTTGTTTCTTCTCGTAGGGAAAAGGAGCATCAATAGAATTAATCTATTTGAGGTGAACCTGGCAGGGAAAGTGGTATTATGGAGAGGAAAAGCCAAATCCTGCCTATTTCGTATAGTAGACAAGTCAAACTCCCCGCAGCAAAGTTTTACGGGATACATATTAGCCGTGCAATTGTAGCACATCCCTATATGGCCTACTAGGCATTTTATAGGGATGAGGCGATTTAACCCACTGAAATAAGTCGTTATCAATTGTCTCAATTCCTAACACTATAATAGCTTGACCAGGCTCATAATTCCACCTGTCACCAGAGGGATAGCTAAATTATCATTGGGCGGCAGCGAGAGCAATTCAACCAAGGTGGCACATATCACTCCAACCACAACCACCCACAAAGCAACCTGAGTAATGGCAGCCAGAATAGCACCAGCCACAAGGCAAGCCGCAAGGCAGGCACCACTGCCTTCCAGGCTCTTGCCCTTCGCTATCACTAGGACAAAATTAGAAACCTTGCTAAGCAATTTCAGCGAAAATCCTCCTAGGCTATCAAGTTTTTGCCCCGTTGAAAGGCTTCGTTTTCGGGTTCTTTGCCCCCGCCTCTCGCCCACTATACCAGCTATCGGGTCGCCCATAGCGACGAAAGTTAGGACTATCGCAGCAATGGGCTTGGGGCAAAAAATAAAAACGATACAGGCAGCGATAAGAAGCCAAGCGCTGGAAGTAAGTGTTGAAGCCTCTCTTTCCCGCAGCAATGCTCGAAAGCAAATTACAAAGCGACGGTTCACATGGGGGAATTTGAGCCTTATGCCTTCGAAAATGAGAAGGGCTATAGTAACTGAACAAAGTGCCGGGAGGAATATGTTTTGTGGTGCCAATAAGCCAGCAATAGGAAGGGATAAGCCTCCACCTATGTGCCACAGCCGCCTTGGTACTTCTTTCGTTTTTCGGGAACCCTTATTCCCCAAAATGGTAGAGTGTACTATGACATTAAATATAGGGAAGGTCTTGACCTTTTTGACAAGGTAGAGGCCAAATGAACGGCTGATTATTGCTCCCTGGAATTTATTTAAACCTTCTCACCTGGAAACGGTAGAGATTGACTGATTCGCCAGGCGAAATTCCTGCCTTGAGTTGGCAGATGGCAATTTGCTCCTCAACGCTGTCCACACCCTCCAGGTCGGGCAACAGGAGTCCGCGCCTGAAGCCACTCTCCACAATAACCCCGTATTCCTTGGGGTCAAGCTGGCTCTCATCCTCGACTGGCTCGGGTTTAGTAAGGATGTCCACGCTATACTCCAGGTCATCAAGCTCAGACATGGCTACCGGGGGAAAACGAGGGTCTCTGGTAGCTGAACTAATAGCGTTGGTTATAATCTCTTCAGCTACATTGTCCTTAGCTGGCTCAAAGGTGCCAATGCATCCTCTCAACTCACCATGCTTATGGATGGAAACAAAAACACCTGCCTGCTCTTTCATCTCAGGTGTAGGCTCCTTCAACTGAGGTACCTTGCCATCACGAATGTAGCTTTCTACCGTCTTCTTGGCTAGTTTCACTACAGGATGAAGTTCCTTCGCCATAAATACCTCCTCTACCTCGCCAGATAAAGGGTGGGGGGGCGAGGGCCCCCTATTATTTCTACCTCAAGGTCATAATACCCTACATTGCTCATTGTAAGCCCTTTCCCTATATGGGAGAGGGGAGGGGTGAGGGTGAAATTTACCTTAGCCTGAAATTGAGCTCGGCACCGCAAAACTTACATCTTGAACCATCAAGCCCCACCACTTCGGTATTGTAGCCAACCCTGCGAACATTCAACTCGCCGCAGGAATAACACACGGTGTTTTCATGCTCATGCCCCGGCACGTTACCCAAATAAACAAACTTCAACCCCACTCTCTTGCCAATTTGGTAGGCCTTCTCCAGGGTAGATACCGGCGTAGGTGGCAGGTGTGTTAAATTATACATGGGGTAGAACCGAGTTACATGCCAGGGAGTAAGCTCGCCTAAGTTATCTCGAATCCAGGTAGCAATGCCTTCAAGCTGCTCTGGATCGTCATTCATTGTGGGGATGATATTGGTTACCACCTCAACCCACATATTCCATTTCTCTTTGGCTCGCTTGGCTACATCAAGTATGCCTCGCCATTGAGAGATTTTGGCTAGCTGACGATAAAACCCGTCACTAAAGCCTTTGATATCAACTCGCCAGGCGTCAAGATAAGGACCGATAGTATCTAGAGCCTCATCTGTGATATAGCCATTGGTGACATAAACGGTATATAGACCATTTCTCTTAGCTAGTTTAGCTGAATCCAGAGTATATTCAAACCACACTGTAGGCTCGTTATAGGTCCAGGCAATGCCAGCACAACGATATTCCCTGGCCAGCGCTATCTCCCTCTCAGGGAGCAATTGCTGTGAGCTAGCGGGTATATCAACACAGGAAATCTCCCAGTTTTGGCAATCCTGGCAGTGAAAGTTACATCCCCAGGTTCCCAGGGAAAGGGCATAGGTGCCAGGGAAGAAATGAAACAGAGGCTTCTTCTCAATATGGTCAGCCGCCACCGAGGAGACTTCGCCATAATTCATGGTATATAGAGTACCGTCCCGGTTAATGCGCATGCGGCAGATGCCCGTCTTGCCTGGGTTAATAACACACCTCCACTGGCAAACATTGCACCTCACCCTGCCACCGGGGAGTTTCTCATAGAGCATCGCCTCTCTTTCCATATATCATCATTATATCAGGCATTATCTAAAGTATTAAATGGTTGGATTTACCTTGCAGCCTCTTCGAGATATAATCCAGGTGATGCTTGTCATCGGAGTAACTGGCAATATAGGTAGTGGCAAAAGCACAGTGTGCGGGATTCTGACCAAGCTTGGCGCCGTTGTGATTGACGCTGATAAACTAGGGCATGAAGCCTATAGGCCGCATAGCCAAACATGGCAAGAAACAGTAACCGCTTTTGGTGAAGGTATAGTCAAATCGGATTATGAAATTGACCGTGAAAAACTGGGGCGGATAGTCTTCTCCAATCCAGATGCCTTAGCTCAGCTTAACCGGATAGTGCATCCTGAGGCGTATCGCCTGGCACAGAAAAGGGTTGAAATCTATCGCCATCAGGGGGTTAAAGCTGTCGTGATAGAAGCCACCTTGCTTATCGAAGCTGGGTGGATAAATTTGGTAAACAAAATCTGGTTAGTGGTAGCCCCTGAGAGCATAGTAGTTCGCAGGCTTACTCAAGACAAAGGAATGACTGAACCCCAAATTCTGGCTCGTCTCAGGCTGCAGATGCAAGCAGAAGAGAAAATAAAATACGCCGATGAGGTAATTTATAATGATGGCAGTCTTGCCCAGCTTGAATCTAAGGTAACCAGGCTCTGGCGCAAGTACTCAGGGAACTAGTCCTTATTTATCCGAAGTACAGCATCACAACCTCTATTGCCTGCATTTTGCTTATCTTCCCGCTGAAGTAGTCCTGAACGGCCTTGATGGCTTCGCCCTTCTGGATAATGCCATCCTCGTTTACATCATATGCCCAAGGGCTCCACCACACCCTTACCTCAGTATCCCCACCGACAGGAAACTCCTTTAGGCTCTCATCGACCACTACCCCGGCGAAGGTATAAGTGTCTTCCGCAACTGGCGCGGCAACGATGTAGGTGAAGGTTGCGCCGTCGCTAAGAAACGTGAACCAAACTTCACTATCTTTCACCTCCACCCCGATATCTGGGTCTGGGCAGCTCACATAGGTAAACCCGGCGGGAAGGGTCTCCCTCACCTGCCCCATGGAGCCGCAGCCTGAAGCTTCAATAGTGACATCGAAGTTAGCGCCTGGCTCTACCCTAGTGGGCAGGTCTCTAGTGGCTGTAGCTGCACCAGTGCCACTAACCAATGGCCCAGAATAGCTACCTGAAGCAGGGAGTCTGGCTATACCACCTTTGCCATTCTCGAAATAGAAGTAATAATTGTGGCTACCGACAGAGAGGTTCCTGGGACCGTAGCGATAAACACCGTTAGAGGCTGACCCAGAATAAAGGCTCATAGTTTGGGCTGTGCCGTCTACATACACTTGCTTTACGCTGGGGCTATCGCCATCGCTGTCATAGTAATTGACCTGGTAATAGAAGCTGGTTGATGGAGTGCCGCTCGGTGGCTGGACTGAGGGGTTGGATAGCTGGGGTGGATTATTGATTGGCGCGTCTAGTTTTAGGGTTACAGTTACCGGAGCTGAGGCCTCATCAGGGTCGTTAGAAATTATGTTTAGCGTGCCGTGATATTCTCCTGCGCTCAGTCCGGCGGCATCAATCCAAACAGTGATTCCCTCCGAAGAAAGCGGCGCAAGACTGAATGATTTTCTTTCAGCGTCGAGCCACCCTGTAGCCTCTCCTGCATTGTAGCTAATGGTAACATCGGTCACGTCTAAGCTGGAATTGCCATCATTAAAGACCGTGACTGATTTGCAATTATCCGGACCATTCATAGAAGTGATGGCATAAGTATGGATATGTTTTTCGATATTTCCATAAAGTATCTTACCGTAACCTTGTTCGCCCCAGTCAGCCCCCCAGCTATTCTTGATAATCCAGTAGCCTCCAGCATCACCGTCATCATCGTATCCCACTAAGGTAACCCAGTGATTTGCCTCCTCCTGCGTAAACGCTTCTGTCCATTCTTCAGATTCCAGCACCGGCTCATAGATTCCACCTTTGTAGTAGAACAAGTCCTCGTCTGCAAACACTGGAACTCCTAGTGGACCATATTGTAGCAACGCTGCCTTATAAACAGCAGTAGTATCTGGGCTAACTTTGGCATAAGTAACTTTCCAAGCTTTTTCTGCCCAATCAGAGCAACAATTGCAGGGGACCCCAGTGTCAGGACAGCCAGCTATCGGACATTGGTAGGGGAAGCAAGCTTCGTTAGATGTTCCGTAGTACCTGAGGTAGTTTAGGGCATCTTGAGGATAACCCCCGGTACAGGTGGGGGTATAAAAGATATTGTCGGAGCAAGATAAGACCATCTGCTCTGAGAGGTCCATATCCATATCAGGGTCATCATTGTAAATGTTAATTGCTGCCTCCAGAGAGCCAAGAGTGCCAAATACCCAACAGGTGCCACAAGGATTTTGGTCCTTAACCGATGTCACCCAGTCAATTCCGTCCTTATCTCGCCAGTCAAATGCAGTTGGCAAAGTAGCTAAATCCAGCGAGGGAGTCGCTGTTTCTACATCCTCAGATATGGAACCGAATTTGGCACCACACAGCCGTTTTTTAGCTTCCAAAGAAAGTCCAGAAACGGAGGTTATATCTGCCTCCCATTGAGCACCTTTCTTCTGTATTGCTTGGCGTATAGCCTCTAACTAGCTTCGTTCTGCGGCTGCTGATTGTTTTTCTATTCCTGCCTCTACTTGGGGATTCTGCTCTAAATCACTGTTATTGGAAGTGGCAAGACAAGCCTCACACAAGGGGCTGGAGTTACAGAAGCTGTTGGCTGTAGTAAGCGTAGTTGCTTCAACCATTGGAGTTGAGTGCCCCATCCCACTGCTGGCTCCGCCACTAAATTCAAAGTCTAAATGGTTCTTGTCCAGCCGGATGTCAGGTTCACTTATGGGCTCCGCAGCACTGGCACTCGGTGCTGTCCAGGACATTAAGGAGACAGCAATAGCAACAGCTAGTAAGAGAATTGCCGCTTTCTTCATATAAGCTTCCCTACATTAACTTTCCATTGGCATACCGGGATTATTTGTCCAGCAATTCACAGTATAGTTATCTAGCTAAGCTCAGTCAAAAGGAAATAAGTCCTAGCTTCCCAGGCTGAGTCTGGGGCTCCACATAACGTATTCTGGCTTTGCTTCCCCAGAAGCCAGCGGTTGTCCCCTGTCTCAGCTACAAGCTTGCTGGCTAAACCAACAGTGTTCTTATAGGAGATTGCTTATTCTGTCACTCTGGTCGTTTAGTTTTATCACCCTGAGCGACAGCGAAGGGCCTAAATTCTTCCCCCTCATGGAGTCTGTCTCGAGTGCGAGGAGATTCTTCACTTGCCTTGCTCCCTCAGAATGACAAGGAGCGAAGGGTTCAGAATGACGGGAAGCGAGGGATTCAGAGTCAGAATGACAGTCGAGAGTTGCTAGACGCTCTGCTCTATATATACTTGGCTTAAATCAGGGATGCCCAGATGGTTAAGCTCGTAACCTCTAACCCGGGGCTTCACCAGGATATAGTTGACACCGAACCATAGAGGTAAGCAAGGGGCTTCAGTGACTGCTATTTGCTCAGCTTGCTGGTACATAGCTAAGCGGGCAGCACTATTCTGTTCTATGGCTGCCCGGTCAAGCAAATTATCTAGCTCCCGATTGCTATAGCCAAAGATGTTATTCTCGCTTCCAGTATAAAATAGATTGTCCAGGAAGTTATGCGGGTCGGGATAGTCAGCCACCCAGCCGAGGATAAACATTTCGTCCCTCTCTTGCTTAAGGTTATAAAGAAAGTCCTCTGGCTCCAGTTGCCTCACTGATACTTCTACGCCAAGATTCTGCCGCCATTCCTGTAATATAGCTCCCAGATAATCGGGAATGTCATTGCCATAGCCTGAGACTGTGATGGTAAGAGGCGGGAACTCGGAAACATCTCCATATTTCGAGGCAGCGATAAGCTCTTTTGCCCTCTCTATATCGTAATTGAGCCCCTCTAGCTGTTCGTTATAGCCAGGCATGCCTGGAGGCAGAATTCCCCCGGCTTCGTTTACCATATCCCTCAATGTCAGCCTGGCAATGCGTTCCTTATTCACAGCATGACAAAAAGCACGGCGAACGTTGACATCGTCAAAGGGAGGTTTAGCGGTATTGAAGCCAATATAATGAAGACTAAGCTCAGATGTTATGCTTAATTCCTGATGAAACGGGCTAGTTTCATCATTAACTAGGTCAATATAATTCATATAGACTGGAGTGACATCAATATCGCCCTTTTCATACATAGCCATGGGCATTCCTGCAAGAAGCTGGAAAATGACCTGCCTTAATTTAGCTGGCTCGCCGTAATAAGCTGGGCTACGCTCCAAAATTAGAAGCTGGCCTCGTTTCCACTCCCTTAACTTGAAGGGACCCGTCCCGTCTGGCTGATGCCACCAGGTCTCTCCTGATTCCACATTATCTCTGTCAACCACAAAAGTGGTGGGATAAGTGAGCTTGCATAGGAAATAAGCTTTAGGCGCATCGATACTAACTTCGAGGGTGTAATCATCGATAACCCTGACCCCTGAGATTTCCTCAGCCTCGCCAGCCAGCATGTCTCTGGCGCCAACGATGTCACCCAGGTAAGTAGCTGCCGTCTGGGAGCCGGTATCAGGGTTACAAGCTCGCTCCCAGGAATACTTAAAGTCCCAGGCCTTAACTTCTCTGCCGCTGTGAAATTCTGCCCCGTGGCGGAGGTAGAAGGTATAGGTTTTGCCATCCTGGCTCATTTCCCTCCTCTCAGCGATGTCAGGCACCACCTCCAATTCATCATCAAGGCGAACTAAGCCACTGAAGATTTGCATAACATAGGCATGAGATGTTGTCTCGCTGGAAATCGCCGGGTCGAGTGTTATAGGGTCGACACCCCAAAGATTTAGAACATCCTGGCTGGAAGGCAGGATGCCAACTTCAAGCTGGCAGCCAGTTGAAGGCAGAAGCAATAGAGCACAAGTAAGGAGGGATAATACGACGAATCTCAAAGCCCTTTTCATTCTAGAATAAACCCTTGGCCTTAAGGCTCAGGTAAGTTTTGTCGCAGACGATAATGTGGTCCAGGACATCAATGCCTATGATTTCGCCAGCCTTGGCTAATCGTTTGGTCAATTCAACGTCTTCCTTCGATGGCTCAGGATCACCTGAGGGGTGATTGTGAACAAAGATTACCGAGGCAGCATTGGAGGAAATAGCCTCTTTAAACACCTCACGGGGATGGACTACACTGGTGTCCAGGCTACCCATAGAGACATGCTTGTAATTTATCAGATGGTTTCTAGTATCTAGACAGAGAACCAGGAAATGCTCCTTCTTCTTGCCTTTCAATTGGCTCCTTACTATGGTAGCCACATCCTCCGGGGATTCAATTATTGGCTTCCCACTCTCTG
>Ga0315545_1000841_pt1 | contig 31811 bp, 26 predicted proteins | sample SalMarSW160210MG_FD_203096 | JGI IMG/M metagenome (GOLD analysis project Ga0315545, IMG submission 203096) | Salt marsh sediment microbial communities from the Plum Island Ecosystem LTER, Massachusetts, United States - Salt Marsh Sediment SW1602-10 ...
AATATTTAATGACGCATGCGCGCGACAATTTTACCAAAAGAAAAAGAGGAAAAAATATGGAAGTCCAGTTGAATCCAAAAATTTTAAAACTAGTAACTTCACTGGAAACAGATCTGAACAAAGCAATTCATGAAGCATTAAACCTATGGCTAAAAAAAAGATTGATCGTTTGTCCCATAACAAATCAGTTCTGTGAGCGTGGGCACGGTTCGTGCAACGACTGTCCCGTAATGGAAACATAGATTTTTGAAGAAAAAAATTGACCCAACCCAACAAAATAGCTATCAGTGTAGAGGAAAGCAGATGTTACATGTCCCATCTTCTTTAACAATAGCTCCAGAATTTTTTACCGTAGCGTAAAAGCGGGCGCGAACGCTTCAAACCAAAGCTCTAAATTGATAATTCGCCAAAGCACATCTCCATAGAACTGTTTCTCGAATCGGTTCATTTTACTGTTGCAATATCGGTCGTAAACATCCCAAACTGCTTCGGCATTGAAATACCCTCTATCTTTGAATTTCTTGGATTTGACCATTTGTGTTATCTCCGATCCGAACTTTTTCAGCCAGGTTTCCAGTGGAACCGGCGTTCCCAGCTTCTTTCTTTTTCTTACCGACTCGGGTATGACCCCTTTTACTGCCTCTCTCAGTATGTATTTTGTTTCTCCGTCTCTAATTTTGTAATTAGAAGGCAACGTGAAGCTATATTCGATAATCCTATGGTCCAAAAATGGACACCTCAATTCGATTGAAAAAGCTGATGACATTCTATCGCCTACACGCAAATGCATTGGAAGTCTTTCTTGTTTTACATCCCACATCAACGATTCGCGTAATGCGCGTGCGCGCGCATAGTGCGGTTTTGAATGTGTATTGGCAGGTGATTTATGCAATTTCAGGAATTTTTTATCCAGCAGATTCGCAATTAAAATGTTTTTTGATCTTAAAACAAAATCTCCAAATAGTGCGTACAACACATTGAAGACGTCGTAGCTCTTTGCTCCCGGAATCAATTCCGTTAATATTTTTGCATATTTCTTCTCTGATGCTAATTCCTTAATATAGCTCATGAAGTGTTCGCCGTGACCTGCTAGAAACTCATCTGGACCTTGTCCCATGAATATAATTCTAGATTTAGTCTTTGTTACTTTAGCTAAGCACCAGTATACATAGTAGTTGAGAACAGCGACGGGTTCATCCATGTAATAAACAAATTCTTTCAGATCCTTCCAGCTGGCTACTGAGGATGGGAAGACATATGTCATTTTTGCTCTTGCGAGTTTGTTGACTTCCTCAGCATAGGCTGCTTCATCCCACTTTGTGTTATAGGAAGCTGTGATAACAACACTTTCTTCACTTTTTTTATTTTTTACAATTTTTTCCGCTAAACATACAATAGCTGATGAGTCTATCCCCCCGCTGAGATAGTAAGTTATTGGAAAATTTGGGGGAATTCTAATATTGATTGCGTCCGTTAGCAAGGTCAAAAACTTGTTAATGTTCGAACTATCAATGGATTTGGTGTTTCTTATTTCTTTTGTCTTTGGGGTTTTTTCATCAGGAATGTCCCAATATTTCCTTATTTTTAGCCCTTCAGAATTAATTACCATGTAATGTCCGGGTTGAAGCTCTTTGATGTTTTTAAAGAAAGTTTCATTGGTATACTGGAAGCCGGTTACCAAATAACTGTAAATAGCTGAGTTGTTTGGTTCTATTACTATGTCTTTATCGATTAGTAGTGCTTTAATTTCTGAAGCGAAAACGAATCCTTCCGCATCGTAGTAATAGTATAAAGGTTTTATTCCTAGGCGGTCTCTTGCTATGAAAAGGCTTTTATTCTTTTTATCCCAGATTGCGAACGTGAACATTCCGTTTAACTTTTGGAGACAATCCTTCCCCCATTCTTCGTATGCATGGATAACAGACTCTGTATCTGTTTCGGTAAGGAAGATGTGATCTTGATCTTTAAGACTCTTCTTTACTTCATTATAATTGTAGATTTCGCCATTTAGGATGATGCATAAAGTTTTGTCTTCATTATATATTGGTTGATGTCCTTTCTTTACGTCAACTATTGCCAGTCGCTTGATCCCCAATCCAATATTATTGTCTTGGAAGATTCCTTCATCATCGGGACCCCTGTGCCTTATACAATAGAGCATTTCTTTAAGCAGAGCTGGATTTTTCTTACCATAGTAACCTGCAATACCGCACAAGCACTTCACCTTCTTGAGACACATGTTTGTATGCATGTACCACTTATAGAATCTTTTTAAAATATACAGCCGCGCGCTTATCTAGTCGGTTATGTTTAGCCGAAAAGCTGAATCAAAAGGAAGAATACTGCTTTCACCGCAGTTTATAGCGGCTTACAGTCAGGCGAAATTCCGAAGGAAAATGACTCTTTACATAAAACCTTCTTGATGACGTTACAAAGCATGCTGTTGAATATCTCCGTGTTGACGACCGGGCTTCCTCCGATTTCTGCATGGAGTGCAGACACCATTTTCTTGATCACAGAATTGTCGAATTTGCTTTCTCACTTCCCGCAACTCAAAAGATTAGAGATGGCCGGACGAAATACGTTGTGAAAAAAGCTATGAAAGGCTTCATTCCCGAAGTTATTAGAAGGAAAAGGAAGAAGTTCGGCACGCCTATACCTCAGCGACGTTGGATGAGGGAACTACGACCAAATATTAGAAAACTCTTCGAGTCGAACAAATTCCGAGAAAGAGAATATTTCAATCAGCCCGCCGTTCTAGACTTGTTCAACTGTTGCTGTGAGGGAAAACTCAGCTGCAAAGAGTGCTATATCTACGGGAATATGATTTGGAGAATCCTAAACTTGGAATTGTGGCTTGAAACCTTTTTTGACTCAAAGAGGAAAAATTACGCTTAGCGTCCACAAGCATGGTGGAAACATTGATTCCACGTAACAAAGATTTGTTGGTGTATTAAGGCAAGCATGCATGTTAGGTGATATATTTTGATCATCGTTTTATGGCTTGTGCTTTTCGTTGTTTTCGCTGGAAGCTACATCACATTTTTTGCCTATCTAAGACTTCAGGTAGATAAGCCATGGAACTTTAAGACGGATAAGCAATTTTGTCCATCTGTTACAATCCTGATTCCAGCTTATAATGAAGAACGAAATATTAAAAAAAAGCTGCAAAATCTTACAGAAGTTACATATCCTAGAGAGAAAATGGAAATCATAGTTATAGATGATGCATCAACAGATGAAACATTAGTCAAAGCTCACGATTTCGCTGATAATCATCCTGAATTATCAATAAAAGTTTTAAAACAGAATCAAAGAAGGGGAAAAGCAAACGCTTTAAACAGAGCCTTAGCGGTTTCTTCAAATAACATAATTATTGTAACAGACGCAGACTCGCTTTTACCTCCAGAGATTCTCCAAAAAGCAATACCATATATGGGTGAACCGACGATCGGTGCAATAACAGGCTTAGGAAGAATTAAGAATCCTAGCCAATCTTGGGCAACGAAAACTGAAAAAGATTACCTAGGGTTTATGTCTGTGTGGAGATTAGGAGAATCGAAACTACATTCAACGTTAAGGTTTGAAGGCGTTTTTTGTGCTTTCAAGAAGAACGCATTTGACGAATTTGACAATGAGTCGGGAGCAGACGATTCGGGGACAGCTTTGCGAGTTATCCAAAACAAGTTTAGAGCGATCCTTGTGCCAGAAGCTCATGCAATGGCAGAAACTACGTTCAAATTTAGGAACAGAATAAAAGGAAAGGTTCGACGAGCCGTTCAATTAAATGGATTATTGTTTAAATGCTTAAAACTTCTCCTTAAAGGCCGTTTAATCTTACCCAAGAAGATAGCTATACCAGAGATATTCTTCTTTTTATTCAACCCATTTGTATTTGTCGCACTAATCTGTGTAACTTTTATGCTAGTAGCCTATCACCCAGTCCTAGTGGTTCCCTTGATTTTAGTATTCTGCGCCATAAGCTTGGTCCCAAAAACTAGAAGCTACTTATTTGAAGGAATATTCCTTCAGCTTGTCCTTTTCTGTGCAATAATTATCTGCGCGAGTAGAAAGAAATTCGTCATTTGGGATAAGTAATGAATTCCATTTCTCCTACTTTTTATTCAATTAGCATATCTGCGCGCGCTTTTCACACTCTTTTGAACGAAGAAACATTTCCACACCTTGATGCGGCGTAGGTGCTTCTGCACGTTAGCTAACAACGATTAAACATAATATCGAGTGCAAATTATGGAGTGCAGTTGTATAATGAAGCCCAAAGTTACGATAGGAGTTTGCGTTAGAAACAGCGAGGACCTTATCAAAGAGGCTATTGAAAGCATTATTGACCAAGATTATCCACACGAAATTATGGAAGTAATTTTCGTTGATGATGGCAGCGAAGATAAAACACTTTCTATCATAGAAAGTTATGTTCAGAAGATGGATATGCCCACAAAAGTATTCCACCAAGAATGGAAAGGACTTGGACCAGCTAGGAACGTAATTGTGAACAACGCTGGTGGGAAGTACATTGTTTGGGTTGACGGTGACATGATACTCTCGATGGATTTTGTGAGAAAACAAGTAATGTTTATGGAAAAAAACCCGAAGGTAGGAATAGCAAAGGCTAGATATGGTTTTTCAAACAACGAAAATCTTGTTCAGTTTTTCGAGAACATTTGTTACGCTGCTGTCGATCATTTACATGGGGGTAAGTCAACGTCCAGAACTTTGGGTTCTGGAGGTTCAATTTATCGTATCGATGCAATTCGTCAAGTTGGAGGTTTCGATGATAATCTTACTGGTGTTGGTGAGGATATGGATGCCGAGTTTAGGGTTAGATGCGCTGGGTGGCTTCTTTTTTTGGGTAGTCCCGCAATTTTTTATGAACGGCGTAGGAAAACTTTGAAGGCTCTCTGGGACGAGGGTTTTTGGTATGGTCATGGCGGAAACTTCACTTTGCAGAAAAACAAGAGTGCTTTTAATTTTTTAAAAATGACCCCCTTTGCAGGGTTATTTGCCGGTGCGTGGTACTCTACTGTTGGTTATAAATTGACTCGAAAGAAAGCAGTCATTTTGTTGCCACTTCAGTATGCTTTTAAGAGGATGGCTTGGTGCTGCGGTTTCGTTAAAGGTCAAATAGACCGATGTAAAAGTGGTGTTAGGTGATTAGAAAAGTGCAGTTGGCGATGTTTTAGCCTCCGCTGGACAGTTCGTATGTTGCGGTTAAAGTCATGTCGGTTGTCAGGTTTATGGTTCTCTCTGGGTCTGTTGAACCGTTCTCCCAATGGGCGAAGCTGTAGGTTGTGATTTCTATTGGAGCAAGAGGTATGTACGCTGAGTATTCGACTCCTGTCCCTCCATCAACTTCCCCGAAGGGATCGGGAAAAGCTTGGGTATAGCCATGTGAACGATATTTACCAAATCCAGCTGTGGTATCACCCGTCAACATCTCGTTTGTATCTATTTTGATCGCTATGAAATACTGTCCTGCCGATAGTTGAACTTCTGGGACGTCTAAGCTATTCCATGAATTAGCCTCACAAGCGGTGAACTCGCTGTAGGTTAGAAGATTGTTTGGGTTACCTCCAGATTCGTCATACAATGCAACCTTGGCGTTTCCCGCAGTTGCTGTGTACAGGTTTACTGTTGAAACTGTTACGGTTTCATCCACTGTATAGGGACCAGTCGTGTACATGTAATTGGTATAGCCGTTTCCTTCGCCACTTCCAGTTTCTGTGCTTCCAAACAACGGTGTGTGAGAATAAATGTTTGTTGAAGGAAGCATCGTTATGGTATGCGTTCCCTGAAATACAGTGGAGCTGTAAGGTGTGCTCTGTACATTGTCGTCTAGAGTAAACTGAACCGCCACAGGGTTTGAGTTGATTGTGAGCTGATGGATTGAAGGAACAGGAACTCCTGCAATCGCATCTATAAGCGCTTGTCCTATACGGTTGGGTTGTTCGCGACCAATAAACCATGTGGTCTGTCTGAACCACTGATAACCAGCATAGCCTAGATCCCACTCGTTGAGGACAGCCAACGTGTTTCTATAGTAGATGTACTCTTCATCATCACTGAATCCATTATACGTTCCGATTGCACTCACCCAAATGGGAATGTCATAGGTGTCCGTTATGTACTTGTAAGCAGCACCGTCATATCCGATTGTTGGCTTGTTTGCCAAGAAATCTCGTATGTAGTCGATGTCAACAGGAGAATGTGAATCATACCCGAATGTTCCGTGAACACGGTATATGTGGTTAGAGAACACAATATTGTACATGGGTCTTCCCTGCTGAACCCAATCCTCCATCCACATACAACTTCCGCAATAGCCGTGATGAATGACTATAAGCTGATCCGCACCGACAGCACGTATAGCGTTTATGGCTTGTTCAGCAGCGTCAAACCAAGTGTTCAAATCTCCTATAGGTTCATCATAAAGCGTGAAAATCACGTTCGGATAGTCTTTAAGCTCCGTTGCCACACTAGTCCAGAAATTCACGAAATCGTCAACCGACCAACTTGAGTACGGAGGATATGGTCCCTCAACTCTGCCCTCGTCCATTATGGGGCTGTACAGCCGAATCTGATAGTAAAGACCGTATTCAGTAGCGAGACGAATGGTTTCTTTTATGCTGTAGCGATAGTGCTGGTCTGTTGTGTAGCCACCTAATGTTACCGCTTTGTCCTCAAGCCACCAGTCACCCCACATAAAAGTGTTAATTACGTTAATTCCCCAGTTCTGCTTCAGATTTTGCATGTGCGCCCTGGCTGAGCTTTCGTCCCAAACATAGGGGTCGCCGTAGTTCCACCATCCAACGCAGGAATCAGTGAACTCTACTTTCCAGACGCCTTTCAATACAACCGTGTTGTCCAAAACATCTTTGATGTAGCGTCCTTCAACATGCAACGGTGAAATACTTGATATCGTACCTGAACTCCTTATTGTTACATCGCTCATCAATGATGACACTGCAGGAAAAAAACTAAAAATTCCAGCGAGCAGAAGTAAAATTAGTATCGCTGAATGGAACTTCGTGTTTCTCAATCTTTTCTCAGCTAACTTAGCCAGTTGCAGTTCATGGGTTAAAAGGTTGCGGTAGCCTTTGTTGTTCATTTGTGCTTCACCAATACTTATGCGCAAATGATTTAATAAATCTTCTGTCTTAATAAACACTAAAACCTTGTTTAGGTAACATTTTTCAATCTTCTTACACTCGGTGAAAACATATTAAAAAAGGTAATACTCTCATTACTCTCAAGAAGTTTCCTTCTTAAATGTGTAAAAGACTGACAAACTTCGAAAATTCCAAAACAAGCCTCGACGAACTGATCTTATTAAAAGAAGCGGAAATCAATTGAGGCGTAGCCTTATTCGATTAAAACGGAAACATTCCCGTAAAGCGTGTTACAAACTGTTGTAAACCATACACAAAGAATGGAGGTTTTTTTAAATGCGACTTATATATGCTGAACTGAAGCCCAGAGATTTTCTACTCGTTTTGTTATTCTTGCAGTTCATGGTATATCTCACCATGTTCATAGATGTTCCAGTTGCCAGACAGGTCATCGTATTCTTCTATCTCACTTTTGTTCCAGGATTGATTATCGTTAAACTGCTGAAATTAAACGAGCTTGAGAGATTGGAAACAGTTCTTTTCTCCATCGGGCTTAGTGTGGCTTTTCTTATGCTCGCTGGACTTTTAATTAATACTTTTTTCCCTCTGTTTGGTGTTTCAGAGCCGCTTTCGTTAATGCCTTTAATGATAACTCTGAACAGCTTCATCCTCTTTGGTGGGGTTTTGGTTTACTTGAGAAGTGAAGATGCCAGACTTTTAGAGCGCGCACGCGCTGTTGGGACTACTAAAGCATCTCCTTTAGCGCTACTGTTTATAGTTCTTCCCATTTTAAGCGTTGTAGGAGCATTTTGGGTAAACGCATATGAAAATAATTTGATTCTTATCTTTCTGATGATGGCGATCTGTTTGTTATTTGTTATCGGGGTTATTTCCAAGAAATTTTTGCATCCAAAACTTTATCCTCTCGCTGTACTTCTGATCGCCATCTCCATTCTTTTTCACTCTTCACTTATATCCAACCGCTTAATTCCCTTCGCATCGGATAACCCTCTTGAGTATTATGTACTCGGAGTCACGGAGAGCAACATGTGGTGGAATCCGAGTAGTTACCTGGGGATTACGTTATACGGCAGGGTTAATTCAATGCTCAGCGTTACTGTTCTTCCTACAATTTACTCGAGCATATTGAACATGGACGCGACTTGGGTACTGAAGATTCTTTATCCACTGATTTTTTCTCTTGTACCCTTATGCCTCTACCAACTATGGCAAAAAAACATGGGGAAGAAAACAGCTTTTATAGCAACTTTTCTTTTTATGGCTCAGAATACGTTCTACACTGAAATGTTAGGGTTGAACAGGCAGATAGTTGCAGAATTGTTTTTCGTTTTGCTTTTGCTTGTTCTTTTGAGCAAGAAAATGAAACCGTTTAACAAAGTGGTATGCTTTACGATTTTTAGCTTTGCTCTTGTAACGTCGCATTATGCTATCGCAGAAATTTTCATGTTATTCATTTCCCTCGTTTGGATTTGTCTGCTTGCAATGAACCGACCAAGCAGAAAAATAACAGTAACTATAGTGATGATTTTCTTTGTTGTAATGTTTTCTTGGTATCTTTACACGGCTAATGCGGCTGTTTTCGATAGTTTTGTTTCGTTTGGAGAAAATGTGTATAATCAATTAGGCGACCTCTTTAACCTAGCGTCAAGGGAACCAGAGGTATTAAGAGGTTTGGGATTGGAGAGCTCACCGACTATTTGGAACACGATGAGCAGAATATTTGCGTATCTTACAGAATTCTTTATCCTTGTTGGCTTTATTGCATTGATCACAAAGCGAAAAAATGTTAAGCTTGAAAGAGAATATTTCATTTTCACCGTAATGGCTGTTATAATTTTGGGTGCACTTATAGTGGTGCCAGGCCTATCGGGTACTATGAATATGACAAGGTTCTACCACATACTGCTGTTTTTCTTAGCACCATTGTGTGTGTTAGGCGCTGAGTCTCTCGGTAAGTTAGTATCTAGGCGGCAGACGCAACTGGTAGCCTCGATTTTGCTTTTGATTGTGTTGGTACCTTACTTTCTGTTTCAGACAGGCTTTGTATACGAATTGACGGGAACTCAAAGCTGGTCATTGCCTTTGAGCAAGAATCGAATGGACACAGTTTTTCTACGTTCTAACGTAGGATGCTTCGATGAGTGCGAGGTGTTCGGCGCCTCATGGATGTCCCAAAATGTGGACGTTACAAATAGGAGAATATACTCAGACAGTCCTTCTAAGTACTTTGTTTTGACCAGTTATGTATGATATTCAGAGGTAACATTGAGATTTTGTCAAATGTCACCATGCTGTCTACTGGCGAGTATGTCTATCTTAATGAAGTAAATGTCGTTGACGGTGTTGTGTTTGCTTCTTCATATTCATTGAATATCACAAGCGTTTCACCTGTCTTTGACTCCGCAAGTAAGATCTACTCAAACGGCGGATGCGAAATCCTCAAGGAAACAGGTGAATCGTGACGATAGCGGTGAAAAAGCAGTAAATGAAAAAGTGAAGTGTTGAGTCATACAGCTACCATTCGTCTCCATCGTCATCTGTACACTAAACAGGAAAGATTCCTTGAATGAGTGTTTGTTACATTTAGCTAAAATCGCTTATCCTAAATCTCGATATGAGATACTTGTGGTTGACGGGGGTTCTACAGATGGAACTAAGGGTTTGGTGAAGAAGAACTTTCCGGATATTAGGTTTATGTTGGATGAAAGACCGGGTGTTTCCTATGCGAGAAACACAGGAGCAGAAAATGCAAGAGGAGAGATTGTTGCATACACGGATGATGATTGCATCGTAGGAAAAGATTGGCTACGCAATCTAATAGCCGAATTCTCAAATCCAAAAATCGGAGCAGTTGGAGGACCTGTTCGTCTTTTACACCCTGAAGCGATACCCAGAAAACTTCTAGTCAGATCAGCGCTGGGTATATATGATTTTGGAGAGAGCATTCGCACTGCACGCAATGTGAGGGAGTTGATTACTGCAAACATGGCCGTGAGACGTGAAGTGTTTCACAAGATAAAGTTTGACACAGAATTGGGACGAAAGGGAAAAGCACTCTTTGACGCGGAAGATATCGATTTTTGTGAAGCCCTCTTGGAGCATGGGTATGAACTTCTTTACACTCCAGATGCCTTGGTATATCATAACATCAACGTCAGTAAAGTAAATATGAAATATGTAATGATGAGAGCCGTATATGGTGGTGTAAGTCTATACCTTATGAAGAAGAAAAGAGCTAAATCAAGGATAAACATACTTTCTAGCCTTCTACGCTACATGCCAGGAAATCTGTTGCTTTTTTTGCAGAATCGAACAACAGAAAACTTGTGCTTTTTAATCGGCAGAATCGTTGCTTGTTTCGCATTTCTTAAAGACACATCCAACTGGTCTGTTGCACGCATAACTGATCATTAATCCTTCTCTGGCTTATTTTCTTTGAATTGGGAGATGCGGGAGCGTCTGGATTACCCTTTATTGTGAGTGGTGAGGGAAATATGATATATTGTAATATTATTTGCTTCGCGCCTGAAGTTTAGCTTTAAATCTTGTGAAGAAACGGAGTAATGTAAATGAAGTTTCTTATAACCAATATACAGGTTTCAGAAATAAGGGCTGCGAAGCGACAACTAAAGCTATTGTTAATGAAATAACGAAACTCCAAAATGATGCAGAATTCAAAATTTTTACTGGAGATGTAGACTATGATGTTCTTTGGATGCCCGAAAATAGAAATTGAGGCGACAAAGAAGATTTTGCGGGCACAAAGTTAAAAGTGGAAAAGCTATTCGGGGAAGGGAAATTTGCAAGTGGACAGTATGCCTCCCATGATTTTACAATTAAAGGAAATAACTACTAATGCGAATTCTTCACTATTTTGGTAAATACTACCCTGTTATTGGTGGTACTGAAATTGATACACGTGAGCTGTCAATCGAACTTGCGAGAATGGGGCACAAAGTATCAGTGTTCACAACAGATGCATTAGAACTTGAAAATTATCGATGGGTTACAAAATACATAGACAAAGCAAGCTTTGAGGATTTCGGCGTCAAAGTATTTCGCTTTCATAGAATAAACTCAAATATTCATAGATGCCTAACCAATGTTCTGTTAATTATTTCAGATGGCACAAAAAGATTCGGTATTGCAGAAAATGATTTATTTCTTTCATTAGAAGCATTGTCCAATTCTCCACTGGTTCCTGGACTTTTTCGGACTTTGGCAAATTCTAGATTCTTCGATGTGATTAACGGCACGCGCATTGGTAACGGCGAATTGCTGTTCTTGGAAAGACTCTGTCTGAAAAACAAAACTCCTTTTGTTTTTACCCCAAGAAGTCACTTACTTGATCCCTATCATCGGAAAAGTTCTGCTCTATGGGTAAAAATAGCGCGAGATGCGACTGCCCTTATCGTTTTAACACCACCCGAAAAAGACTACTACATCAACGAAGGGATCAACCCAGATAAGATCTTTATTACAGGAATTGGCGTTTTGCCCCGATCTCGTCCTTCAGATTCTCTATCGTTTAGACTTCGGTATAGAATACCACTTGACAATAAAATAGTCTTGCATATCGGAAGAATGGATAAATATAAAGGTGCAGGGTTAATCATTGAAAGTATGAAGGAGGTCTGGAAGAAAGAACCTGAAACCTCTTTGGTGTTAATCGGCAAGTCAACTGGGTACACAGCAGAAATTGAAGAAATTGCAAATAACGATAAAAGGATTGTATTATTGCCTAATGCCTCCGAAAAAGATAAGACAGAAGCACTTTTTTGTTCGAGCTTACTGATACACCCATCTTTATTCGAATCTTTCGGTAAAGTTTTCTTGGAAGCTTGGTCTGCAGAAAAGCCTGTTGTCGGAGCCAGAACACCAGTCAACAAATACGTAATTGATGAATGGAAAGATGGTCTACTTTTGGACGCGCTTACTACTGAAGAACTAGCAAAGAAAATCCTTTTTCTATTGGAGAATGAAAGTGTTGCAAAGAAAATGGGTAAGAGAGGAAAAGAAAAGGTACTTCGTAGTTATACATGGGAAAAAATTGCCCGACAAACACTTGAAGTCTACAAGTGGGCGAAGAAAAAATAGGCACACACAATAAAGTGCTTACGCGCTTAGTTATGCGCTTTTTAAGCAAAATATACTTCAACATCACATTGCAGCATCATTATGAACTTGTACTTTTTAATCGGCAAAATCATTGCTTGTTTCGCATTTCTTAGAGACACATCTAATTGGCATATTAGATTAGGAAACTGATAGGAAACAAGAGTTTTCTATAGTACTATCAACTTACGAGCGTGGATCTTTTAAGTTACGATGCGCGCGCATTTCTGTCATAAATCCTGTTGGGAAAGTCTCTTCCATTAAGACCCCTTCAGACCCTTCGTAGGGTCCCCAAGACTTGAGACTCTTCGTGAAAAGATGATATTCCTGATTTACGGATAAAGATAGGTAAACCAGCCAAAGAACAGATTGTCAAGTGCATTGTCTCATCTGACCCTACATTTGTAAAAGATTCCTTTATATGTGTAGCAAAAAGGGGTCACTTCGGGCTATTTTTCGGCAGACACGAAATTCATGTAAGTGTTAAAAATTGGGGAAAATGCAGTTTTTTGGTTTTTGGTGACTTTAAACTCTGCTCTGTGAAGTACGTCGATGATTGGTTCTACTGGACCATGCACTTCCATCACAATCTTATCAACATTCCTTAATGCACCTTCTCTGTAGGCAGCAGGCAAGATTTCATATTCGGCTCCTTCACAGTCAAGTTTTAGCAAGTCAATATGCCTTAACTCCTGCGTTATGCTTGAGAAGGGAACAGTGTTTACTTGGAACTTCACTGCGTCTTCCAGTTTGGAATGTATTGAGGATGAGCCCGGATGAGCAGTAATGAACATGAAATCACGTACACCAAATTCGTTGGAAACAGCTTTTTGTCTCACTTGGATTTTGTTGGTTAAATTATTCAGTTGAACGTTTTTTTTGGCTATTTCAAAAATGTGTGGATTCGGTTCATAAGCGACGATTTTCTTAGCCCCTTTACCTGCAAAATATATGGCGCTGTCTCCGATGAAAGCACCTATGTCTACCACCACTTTATCTTTAACATCAAAAAGTTCGTAACATTTATCCTGGAAGACTTCAAGCAACTCAAAAATTCCATACGGAAAATCTAATAGAAAAGTGAATCCTCCAATCTCCATATGAATTTGTCCGTTTTTGTTGAAAAACTTGTAATTGTCTCGTGTTTCAAAGAATAGATTAAAAAAAGGTATTGATTCGTCTATTTTGCAGCTAATGTTCAATTCTTTTAGAACAGCATATCCATCAGCAGTAAATTTGAACTCTCCTTCATGCTCTTGCCAATATTGAATTAGTGTTAAAAACTTTGAATCAAACAAATGCCTGCTAATCCGTTTTGAAAAATTAAACAAGTTTGGAATGTACGGTGTCCACTTATACAAACCTTGAAGCAAGTCAAGTCTTCCTTTGATTAAAGATTTTGTTTTCACATATATGCGTTTTTGCCGTTTATTTACTTACAACAAGACTTCCCCTCTAGAAAAAAATGGAGAATAACACGCACCCCATAACTAAAGACAAAATCGTCTTACATGGTTGGTCTGAGTGGACATGAATTTAGATGTAGTTATTTGCGCCAAGAATGAAGCAGAATCTTTGGAACAAGTTTTGGAACAAGTCACTCGTGAAATCCCTTTCAAGAATCTAATTGTAATATATGGCTCTTCAAGAGACAGAACAAAAGAAATTGCTAAAAAATATACCAAAAATGTATTTTGGGATGGAGACAAAGGGCTTGGTGCAGCACGCGCACTTGGAATAAAAAAGGTCAAGTCCGAAATCGTTGCAATGATTGACGCTGACATAATTCTAACTGAGGGCTGGTGTCATCAACTAATTAGACATTTTGAAAACCCTAAAGTAGCTGCTGTTATGGGCACATGTATATATGGTTATGGTTGTAAACCCCTTGAGTCCTACTATGAATATTTGCGTTGGAAAGAACCTGACAATTGGGGTTGCCACAACACTATGTTCAGACGTGACGCCGTTTTGAAGGTTGGTAACTTTGACGAAACAATTCAAGGTGCCCAAGAAGACTATGACATGTATTTGCGAGTATTAAACGCTGGCTATAAGTGGATTTGGGTAAGAAATGTTACTGTTTACCATCCTATGACTTTAGGTGAACATCTTGACCATGTATATTGGTGGTGTTTTGCCAAGCCTTATACAAATATACTGTATCAAAAGGCAAACAAATCATTATTCCGTTTATATGGAAGATTTGCGTTTAGTATTCTCCAATCTTTTTTCACAGGCGTGAGACTTTCCATTAATATACATCCAATATTTCTTCTTTATTACCCGCTTGTAAAGATGATTTGTTACATGGCGCGTGTGCGCGCATTAAAAAATCTCTTAATGTACACTATTAACCAGAAAAACGGAACCGTTTGAACGACATAAAATCGCAAGGTGCAATTGTAAAAAAAGTGTGGTCTTCTTTGCGTGCTACATGCCAGGAAATCTGTTGCTTTTTTTGCAGAATCGAACAACAGAAAACCTATACTTTTAATCAGCAAAATCATTGATTGCTTCACAATTCTTGAAGACATATCCAATTGGTCTGGTGCGCGCCTAATTGATCATTAATCCTTCTCTGGCTTATTTTCTTTGAATGGTAAAATGCGAGTGTCTGGATTTCCCTATATTGTAAGTAGTGAGGGAGAAATATAATGTATTGTAGTGTTATTTATTTCGCTTCTGGATTAGAGATAGTGCAATCTCCAAGCTCAACAAACTTACCTTATTTGTCAAGTAAAGCAACCCTAGGTGACACATTTTGAACAAAATAAACTATGTAGGCTGGGTGGGTCACAAAAATGTTGGCGACGAAGCCCTTTTTTTAGTTAACAAAAAACTCTTTAATTCCTACAAACTAGTTCCACTAAACAACAAACTAATTCATTCTGGTATAACACTTTTTGGCGGTGGGACACTTTTACCAATGTGGACCATGAGTACAGCAAGAAACGCCCGATATAATTACGCTTTTGGTGTCGGCGTGAGAAACCCGATTTTCTGGGGAAAATTTGAGGCTGTTATGATTGAGCAAATAAAAAGGTTCAGATTTAGATTTGTTGGCGTAAGAGGAAATTTTTCACGAAAATTACTGAAGAACTGGGGTATCGCATCAGAAGTTGTTGGCGACCCAGTTTTAATTCTAGAACCTCAATCTTACACAAAAAAAGAAGAAAAGATTGCTATAAATGTTAGTTCACCGCCAGATGGGTTGTGGGGTAACGCACAAGATTTAATGAACGAAACAATAAAGCTATGCAAAACTCTAAAGAAACATTATGATTTAGTGTTAATTTCCTTCTATTTGGATGATGTTCCTCTTATTGAAAAAATAGCACAGAAAACAGGTGTCACCGTTTTTGGTGACTGGATGAACATACAAAACACCTTAGATTTCTTATCTTCCTGTAACCTACTGATTGGACAAAAATTACACGCAAACATTTTTAGTGCTGCTGCGTACACTCCGTTTATTTCGTTAGAGTACCAACCTAAATGCTTGGACTTTGCTGAATCTGTGGGTTACGAAAAATATAATCTCAGAACTGATCATGCAACCGCCAAACGGGTTATGGGGTTGCTGGATGACTTGCTACGCCATTGGGATAATATGCGTGATCTATTAATAGCCAATGTTGAAATGTACCGAAAAAGGATAAAATCTTTTGCTTCACAAATAATAAATGACATCGACTCGTTGCCCGATGATAAATGGTTGCCTCTAGATCGTATTGAGAAACTTAAGCGCTTAATATTGTCTGGATCAGACATATATTGTCATTATTATGCCAAAAATGTTTTCCAAATTTTTAATTCTTTACCCATAACCGCTCCCCTACTACATTGGAAAACTAGCCTGCTAAAATAGGTACAGAAACTGGGAAAATAAAGATGACACATTGGTGCGGATTTAACAGTGATTATAAATCCTGTAGAAGTTACCGAACTAGACGGAAAAGTCAAGGTTCAATCACTAATCGAATATTCTAACAAGCAAAAGTACCTATGGTATTCAATACCTGAAAATTATAGCCAGTACGTGACAACAGAGAAGCTGGACGGTTTCTTAGTCGGAATGTTGCTGTTGGCTATGAAACTTGGCGAAGACATAGATATTAAAGGAGCTGTATCTGAGAGGCTTTATTTCAACCTAACGCACAGCTACATGAACATAATTCAAACTTTAATCCCGAGCTTAAAAAAAGTTAACATCAACACACAATACTTGGACAATGGGAAAACGGCAAAATGCAAAGGAGCCGTAGGCATAGGGTTCTCTGCCGGCGTAGATTCATTTTGCACCGTTTGTGACCATTATTTTAACGCCACATCACCAGACTACAAAATAACACATTTCGTTCTCAATAATGTGGGCGGTTTTGATGAATGGAATTCTAAGCGAGGTCGAGAACTTTTTAATGCACGCTATGACCTCTTGAAAGGGTACCCCGACGAACTCGGAATAGATTTCATAAAGATAGATTCAAATCTCAGCGATATACTCAAATGGGATTTTCAGCAGACGCATGTCCCCAGAAACGTCTCTGCAGTACTTTTGTTGCAAAAACTCTTTGCAAAGTACTATTACTCATCAACTTACCAATACAAAGACTGCTTTTTTGGGGATTTCCATGATATTGCGATTACAGACCCGGCAACAGTTCACTTATTGTCTACAGAAACGTTTGAATGTATTTCCACGGGATGCCAATACTCACGTGTAGAGAAAACAAGAATGCTGACCAAAGTCCCGGGAGCAAATCGTTGGTTAAACGTGTGTGTTTCGCCTTCTCCAGATGGTAAGAACTGCTCGACTTGCTGGAAGTGCTCTAGAACATTATTAACACTTGAGATGCTAGGAATTCTGGAAGATTTTAAACAAGTTTTTAGTTTGGAAAGATGGCGAAGGGTGAAAACTAAGTATTTGATAAGAGTGCTGGAGGACAAAAATGACTTGTTTATCAAAGAAATTAGAGACTATGCAAATACGGCAGGTTACTCATTTGAACCGTGGCAAGTAGTCGCTTCAAAACTTCGTAATTTCATAGTCGAACGCCTCGCCCTACCACCCATAGACGTTTCGAATTCGTCGCTATATAAGTTACTCCAACCAGTGACAAAGCAGATTCTTTGAGTGTATGCAATAGTAACATAGCAACCAACATTACGTGCGCGCGCATTAAGAAAATTGAGTATGATTTCAATTCCTAAGGAGAGACAAGTTTTGAACGTAGGTATATTTCATCCAGCGCTAAACTTCTGCGGAGGGGCAGAATGGGTAGCGGTGAATATAATAAATTCGCTGAAAAAGGCTGACCACAAAATCACTCTTTTAACAAATGAAAAGGTGAATCAAGAGAAAATCATGCGGATGTTAGGACAAAGGGTCAACATAGACTCCCAAATGATCTTTCCTTTCGAAATCTTCTCAACAACTGATATTCATAACGTCTATAGCGATTTCATCCGAACTTTTTTGTTGAAACATAAATGTGCGTTTCTAATAGACACTTACTCAAATGCCATACTTCCCGGCACGGATGCCACTTACATTCACTTTCCTCTATCCAAGAGAATACCTACAAGAGCTAGTACTATTTCGCGGTTAAAAAATCTCTACTATATTCCATATAGCCAGTACGAAAAAAGAGCTGCAAAAAATCCCACACGAACCATCTTTGCTAACAGCAAGTTCACAAAAGCGGCTATAAAAGAAACGCTTGGCATAGAAGCTAATCTGCTTTATCCCCCAATTTCAAAGCGTTTCATAGAAAATGCCCCATCGGTAGCTGAAAGGCATCGAAAAGATACTGTTGTGACCATCTCTATGATTTGCAGAGAAAAAAATTTGTTCGTTATTCCCCACATCGCAAAACTAACAAAAAATATATCCTTCTCTATTGTAGGCTACTGTCAATCGATGGAAGTATTGAATTCGCTTAGAGAATTGATAAAGAGACTTGGTGTTTCCGAAAGAGTTCAAGTAACTCCGAATGTCTCACGGAAAACTCTGAAGCAACTGTTAGATAGTTCCAAAATCTATTTACATACGTCGATAGGTGAACACTTTGGTGTCTCAATTGTCGAGGCTATGGCACGGGGATGCATTCCCATAGTTCACGACTCTGGAGGTCCCCGAGAAACCGTCCCAAAACATCTCAGATATGCAAGCCCTGAAGAAGCGGCCGAGAAAATAAAGAATGCTATAGAAGATTGGTCACCTTCCCAAGCTCAAAAAATGATAGATATCGCAAGCAATTTTAGTGAAGAAAAGTTTTCAAAAAGATTTTTGGAGACAATTAACCTTCCCGCAGAGATCTAAATTGAAGTTGCTATTCTTAATTGTGTGCCTCGAACTGACGTTTCGAGATAGTATCTTAGAAAATTAGAAAACTACTCCAATCCTTGATGAGCAACATGCCTGAAAATAAAATACCTAAGAAACTAAGAAGGCATATCCGCGCTATACTCTCGGTAAGGGGGTTAACTGCCCTTGACACATTCAAAATTTTCTTATCATTCTTAGTGGGCTACACAGCAATTTTTGTATCTATGGTTTTAAAACCACTAGAAAAGCATATAAAAACAAGAGTCGGCGGTTACCACGTTGAGTTTATAGACAAAATTGCCAACCTCCAACATATATTATGGAAATCACCGGATGGATTGTATTTTATATTACGTATTGGTCCATGGAGAGATGGATGGCTTGTTTCATCGGAATTTGAGCCTGAAGTGAGTTCGGTTTTTAGACCCAAACGAGGTGAAGTAGTAATAGATGTCGGTGCGAGTATAGGCGCACACGCTGTGAGGGCCGCTAGGGCTGTGGGTAAGGAGGGTTTATTAATAGCATTAGAACCTAATGCAGAGGATTTTAAATTACTTAAAATGAATTTAATGCTTAATAAAGTAGATAATGCAATCGCCCTACCAATGGCTGCATACGAGAAGAATGGGAACAATATGATGTACTTATCCAAAGAGACAGGTTTGCATTCGTTGACTAGGATTCCTCGCAGTTACATCAAGAAAATTGAAGTTTGCACAATTACCTTAGATAGCCTGTTAAGAAAGTTTGACGTCCAGAGGGTGGACTGGATAAAGATTGACGTTGAGGGGGCGGAATTAGCGGTGTTAAAGGGAGCGAGTTGCGTTTTAGAAGTCGCCAAGAATTTGATAATTGAAGTCTGGCACAAGAATGCAAACGGCGTATCTGACCTCCTTAATTCAAAGGGATATAAAGTAACAGTTTTAACCAAATACAGAGGGGAAACCTTTTACATTATTGCCAGAAAGACAAATCAGACATAACCCCTGTGTTTGATTGCAAGTTAGACCGAATGGAAAACGATTTTTTGGGTGTTGTGAGTGTCCAAGTGGCTTACACCTGACGAGAGCTCGTTCCTTTACTGCGAACAATAATACAAAATTTTTGTGTTAGGCTTAGTGTACAAGGAAAGTACATTTTCTAAATGGAAGGAAAAACAATAAGTGAAACCAAAAATATTGGTCTTGCCATCAATAAAGGTCCTATGGTATATTCAACTTGTATGGAAGGAATCATTGTGAGTTCAATAAGTTTTGTTCAAACCGAAAGACACAATATAAAAAAGGCAATAGAAAATTCTCTGAACCTAATTGATTATAAATTCCAGAAAAACATCAAAAAAGTCATTATAAAACCAAATATGTGCTACTACTGGGACTATTCTACTGGTCAAACAACAGACCCCAAATTTGTTGCGGCAACAATCGAAATACTCCGCGAAAAAATTTCGGCAGATTTAGATATCTCAATAGTGGAGTCCGACGCTTCAGCTATGCAATGCAAATATGCATTCAAATTCTTAGGATACGAAAAAATCGCAGAACAACATAATGTAAAATTAGTTAACCTTTCAGAAGTAGAAGCTGAACCAGTAAAAGTGAAAGCGGGAAATCAAAACTTTGACTTAATGCTTCCACATATAATCAAAGACGCTGATCTTCGAATAAACATTCCGAAGATGAAATACATGATAGGATCCAAAATTACTTGCGCGCTAAAAAACATATACGGTTGCAACCCTTATCCCAAAAAATTCAAGTACCACTCCAGACTCAGTGAAACCATAGTCGCTTTAAACAAGATTATGTCATTCAACCTGTGCATCCTTGACGGAATAATAGTTGCAGGTTCCCAAGTATCAAACTTAGGACTTGTAATGGCCAGCCAAGATCCAGTGGCTATGGATACAGTAGCCGCCAAAATCCTAGGAGTAAACCCAAGATCCGTAGAACACATCGCACTCGCCGAAAAAGAAGGCATAGGAAAAACTTCCTTCACACCAAAAGGAATGAACCTAAACTACTTCAGAGATAAATACCCCACAAAAACCCTTACAGAATCAGCCATCATCCTTGCATACAAAACGGTCTGCGCCTTAGGCTTGGAGAAACGCTTAATGTTGTGATAATCTTTCCAAATAGTAAACAGGGGATATCAATGACAAAAATCAATCTAGGGTTAATTGGACTCGGATATTTAGGAAAATTTCATCTTAGAACCTGTCTAGGACTGGAATCCGCTAACGTGGTAGCGGTTGCAGACCTATCAAAAAGATCGTTAAAACTCGCCAAAGAAATGGGTGTGAAACAAACATTCACGGATTACAATCAGCTTCTAAAGCAACCGACCATAGACGCGGTCATAATCTCTCTTCCAACACACCTTCATACACCATGCGCAATAAGCGCTGCAGAAACGGGAAAACACGTTTTTCTAGAGAAACCCCTAGCCCGAAACCCCCAAGAAGGGAAAGAGATTATTTCATCAGCCAAAAAGAACGCCGTGAAACTGATGGTTGGTTACCCCTTAAGATTTCATTCTGGATATCTCAACCTTAAAAAGAAGATGGAAACTGGCATTTTAGGTGACATACAAACTGTCCATGCAACGAACGTTTCAGCTGGTGCCTTCATGCACAGAGGAGAAATTGGCATCCCCAAACCGGTGCCCGATTGGTGGCTCAAAAAAGAACTGACAGGAGGAGGAGCACTAATGGATTTAGGAAGCCACATGATAAACGTGGCTCGGTGGTACTTCGGCGAAGTTGACAACGTTAAAGCTTACCTCGGCTACAGATACAACTTTGACTTCGAAGACCATGCAATATGCATCGCAAAATTCAAATCAGGGACAACCGCAATTTTTAATGTAGGTTGGTTTTCCCAGAAAAGTGCGGTAGGAATAGAACTTTTCGGAACAGTTGCCCACGCATCTGCGTATCCCTTCTCATCAAGTAAAGTGCTAACTGCAATTCAGCTTCTTCTCGGAAGAACCCCAAAGTTCTTCATTCCCTTCCGAAAAGAAGTTTTACACTTCATCCACTGCATAGAAGAAGATAGCCAACCATCAACTTCAGGCGAAGACTCCCTCAAAGACCTAGAAGTGATCACCCAAGCATACAAAAACCAAATACTTTTAGATTAAAACCAAATCAGCCAACTCGCTTATTGTGGTAAAAGTGCCGTTTATGAGCGCACATGAAATTGGGTAAAACACCATAGATTCATTCCGCGTGTACGCAGGGTACAATTAGAGGTGAAAAGCCTTTTCCTTGGAAAAAGCGTTGAAAATAGGCAAAGTTTCTGCAACTGGAAGTTTTCAACTTTTTGTTGGAAAGTTAATGTCCACTGTTATACTGGCTATTGGAACAATAATTTTGGCAAGGCTCATGACACCCGCAGAATACGGATTATACGCAATTGCATTAATTCCATCAATGACAATAAGCCTATTCCATGATTGGGGAATCAGGTCAGCTATGGCAAAATTTATCGCCCATTACATAGCCATAGGAAAAGATGAAGACATCCGTGACATAATTGCCGTAGGTTTAATATTCAAAGTCACAACTGGACTGGTTCTATCCTTTCTATCCTTATTCCTAGCAAACTTCATTGCCACAACAATCTTCAACAGACCCGAAGCCACACCCCTTATATCAATAGCCTCCATCGCAATTATTTCAGAATCATTGCTGACTGCATCTGAGTCAAACTTCATCGGCTTCGAAAAAATGAAACTCACTAGCTTCACGCTAATCTGCCAATCCATAATAAAAAGCACCGCAGCACCACTACTAGTTCTCGTAGGATACGGAGCCCTAGGAGCAGTTCTAGGCTACACATCCTCTTTTCTAGTCGCGGGTATAACAGGCGTAGCATTGCTCTATTTCATGCTTTTCAAAAATCTCAAAAAATCCAATCCCCCTCGAACAGACAAAATCAAAACTTTAAAAACAATGTTAAGCTATGGACTGCCCCTCTCAATATCAACAATCATAGGAAGTTTCCTCATACAGTTTTATGCTTTTCTGATGGCTTTCTATTGTAGTGACATTATGATAGGTAACTATCAAATTGCAACAAACTTTGCACTGTTTTTAACAGTCTTCAGTTTTCCAATATCAACCGTACTGTTTCCAGTCTTCTCGAAACTTGACCCAAAAAGTGAACTTCAGCTTCTTCGAACCGTGTTTGCGTCTGCCGTGAAGTATGCTGCTCTGTTTATGGTACCTGCAACAATGGTCACCATTGTTCTGTCAGAACCTTTGGTTGGGACATTATTTGGACAAAAATGGGTCCATGCACCTTTCTTCTTAACACTATACATTATAAGCAATCTTTTTGTGCTGTTCGGCTATATAATAACAAGTAGCTTTTTGGCAGGTATAGGAAAGACAAAAATCATCCTAAAACTAAGCATCCTCCAATTGTCATTCGGTATTCCCCTAGCTTTCATCCTGATCCCCATATATGGCATAACAGGCGTAATATTCGGAACTCTCCTCTATGATGTACCCGGCATGTTTTTTGGTCTTTACTGGCTATGGAAACACTATAGCATCAAACCAGACTTCAAAGTCTCTGCTAAAATATTCTTAGCAGGTGCTATCGCCACCCTAGCCACATATTTCTCTCTCAATCTTCTTGCCACCGCCGACTGGATAAAGCTGGCCATAGGAGGAACCATTTTCTTATTCATATACATCCTTGCGGCTCCAATCATCGGCGCCATCAGCCAAACAGATATTCAAAGACTCAGAACCATGTTCTCCGGCCTAGGAGTAGTCTCAAAACTCATCAAGATCCTTCTAACCTTAGCAGAAAAGGCATTAGCTCTCAAAAATGCGTAAAAAACCAAATGCTATGCCTTCCCAAAAAACCTCACCATTGAAAAAGGCCATATCTCCCCGTTCCATACTGACACTACCCGTATGTCTCCGAAATCTTAAAATAACAATCAGACATAACCGAAATAGAGTGTAGTTTGACAACTCAAGGTAAAAAGGCAAAATCTATGAAACCCTTTAACTCCCTTTTCGCCCTTCTTCGCCGACACAAGAAAACCTTACTGCTTATAGTTATTGTTTCAACAGTAACACTGCTGATTAGCAGTGCCATCTCAATGTGGCTCACCAACTTTCACAACCTAAGTCTCCCAACTATCGGAACCATAAAGACTATTGGCGTAGAAGCTTACTGGGACCCAAACTGCGAAAACAAAACAGAAATACTTGATTGGGCCACCATGTGGCCGGGATCAACGAAAAACGTCACATTATACATACGAAGCGTCAGCAACGTCAAAACATCCCTTCACCTGAACACATCAAACATTAATCCTGCCAACATTTCAGAATACCTCAACCTGTCCTGGAACTACAACGGAAGTCTCCTTAATCCTGACGAAACAATCCAAGTGACACTGTTCTTGTCCGCTTCAGGTGATACGTCGTTCACTCGCTATCTTATTGCTAATAAAGTGACAGACTTCAACATAGACATTCACATTGTCGCATATGAGTAGAGTTACGTAATAGAATTTTTCTAAAGATTTTCTAGTTTTAATTTTCACATAGATTTAAATGCTGAAATTTTGTGACAATCTAGTTAGCAAAGGTGTATTTATGACAATAAAAAGGTCAATCAAATTAGTCAGTTTAGCACTATGCTTACTGATGGTGATCGTTCCCTTAGCAAGCGCTGACGAAACAACAGAATCTTTTACAGTGTTTACCGACAAAAGCGAATACGTAACTGGGGAAGCAGTGAACATCTACGTCAAAGCTGAAGCTATAGACCCCAACCAAACAATCACCGTCCACGACGTGATCGTTTACGATCCAAACAACACATCAATTGCAGAGTGGAATGACCTTGACATAGTGTTAGAAGATACTACAACAATAAAATACGTGGGAACAGTTATCGCAACTGCCGAAGGAGAATACAAAGTGTCTGCAAGAGCCACAGGATGCCCATGGTGGCTATGGGCGTGGTTTTGGTTCTTCTGTCGTTGTCGCTGGCATCGTAACGTCGTCCCTGAATACCCGCTTGGAACAATAGCAGCCATGGCAGCTTTCCTTGGAGCTACAGCACTATACATTTACAGAAAGAAAAACCAAAAGAAGTAAGGCCACCTCATATTTTTTGAAAGTGATTGCGGTTTTCTTTCTCGTTTTTCTATTTACCAGTGAAAGCTGGTGAAGCTTTTCCAAAATTGAACTAGTTTTAGTTAAGCGCTTATTGTTAGTTAATGTATAATTCTAAAGGGGCTAGACGAAATGTCCAATGTGTTTCTAAAGGCATGTACAGAACTGAAGAGTAAACCTTTTCTTGTTCTCTCAGCGATTGCGATTCCGCTAATGATTCTGATCGTATACTGGCAAGACCTTTCTCTCTTAATCAACGAAGCGTTGTACAGTGAATCGGTAACCCATATTATCCTTGTTCCAGTTCTGGTCTCTTATATTGTATACCGAAAAAGAAACGTAATCAAAGCTACTTTTGCGTTAGAGAAGCTTCGGCAGCGTTCAAGAGATCCATTTTTAATTGAAGTTATAGGCTTGAGTTTATGCCTCTCTGCCCTTCTCATATATTGGTATGGTTCTTACACCTTCTCCCCGCTGGAATATCACCTTCTTTCTCTTCCCCTGTTCGTCGCGGGTATAGTGCTCATCCTCTTCAATTTGAAAACACTCACTGTACTCATTTTCCCAATTCTGTTTCTCCTGTTTCTCATACCGCCGCCGTCAGAAATAACCTACACTGCGGGAGCCTTAATAGGCAACTTCAACACGCAAGCATCCTATCTCCTGCTAAAAACATTGGGTTTACCTGCAGTTCTCCAATCTACGTACGGGTCTCCAACAATTGCAGTCAACACCCCTTCTGGCACACCAATGCTTTTTGCAGTAGATTTACCCTGTTCAGGAATCTATTCTCTAATAGCGTTCACGATGTTTGCCACTTTTCTAGCCTACATAATTCAGGGGGCACTCGCCAAAAAGGCGGGTTTGTTTCTTTTCGGTTTCGCAGTATTGCAAATCCTAAACATCCTAAGAATATCTGCGATTGTTGCGATTGGCTACTGGCTTGGCGAAGAAATCGCCATGACAATATTCCACGTAGCAGCAGGGTGGATCCTCATTTTCGGCGGAATTTTACTGCTCTTGCTGATTGGTGAAAAGTTTTTACATCTCCAAATATTTAAAACCTCAAACAAATTTCCCTCATGTTCCCAATGCGACACCAGCATCCAAAAACAGGAACCCTTCTGTTCATACTGCGGAAAACTCCTCAAAAACCTGACCGCCAGCACAAGAATTTCAGGAAGATTTTGGGTTAAGATTTTTGCTCTGCTGGTGGGTCTACTTATAGTTACTTCGACCATACACGCACCAGTATTCGCTTTCGCCAAAGGATTAACATTTACAAACCCAAACTTGAAAGAGAGTACTGAAGTTTTCCCAGAACTCGCAGGTTACCAATTCAAGTTTCTTTACCGCGATGTTGAATACGAAAAACTAGCTAAACAGGATGCTTCACTACTTTACGGATATCTATCCTTAAACGCCTCCACGTCAACAGTCTACGTGGATATTGGAGTTGCAGATTCGCTAACAAACCTTCACAACTGGGAAGTATGCTATATCACATACCAAACATCGCAAGGGCATCTACCGTTGGTATCGGTGCTCGACTCTAGAGACGTTCAAATCTTGGAAAATCCTCCCCTCATCGCCCGCTACTTCGTCTTTGAAAGCCCCAACAACTACACCCAAGTCTCTCTCTACTGGTACGAAAAAGCTTTGTTCAACACTGGTCTCACCGTTGAACAAAAATTTGTTAGAATAACGCTTATAATTCTGGCAACAAACTCAACAACATACCCTATACATGAAGAAAACTTGCTAACATTCGCACAATCAATCTCAGCGTATTGGGAACCACTAAAAGAGCAATCTCTTTTTTCTTTAAGCGTTCCTCTTCAGCAGTCCCTACTTGGTGTAACAACACTGTTTATAATTATTACCGGAACCACTCAATACACACGAAAATGGCGGAAGAAAAACGAAAACCTGAAGATATTTGAAAAAATTGTTCCGTCAAGTGAAAAGCTGTTGTACCAAACTATAAAGAATGTAAATGAAGGAACTGGAGCAACAACTAAGGAAATTGCTCACGCTCTTGAACAAGCCACAGGCAAACCCCCTGATTTAGACGAGTTAATTCGTATGTTAAGTTATCTGCAAGAAAATAGGCTTCTGGAAATAGATGTCGTGAACATAAATGATGAGCCGCAACTTGTTTGGAAGCCCTAATAACGAAAGCCCAAAATTCCAGATTAACAAGATCTACAGAAACAATAACATTAAAGATTGGAGGTTATAATATAATTGAGGATGTTTTCAGCGATGTTGAACCAAAACCTTTGGAGACTTGGCAATACTAAAATAATTAGAATTCTGCAGCTTCTTTTCTTGTCTATGGTGCTGTGGTTTATTTATTGGACACACATTTATGAGATGACCTATTGGAACAAAACATTGTTAGAATCGTTTCAATCGAACTTTTCAAACGTTTTGGTTTACTCAATTCTAATAATTGCTGTAATCTCTCTTGAATTCCTATCGAAAAAACGAAATCACAGTTCAATTCCCTCCTCTGCTGTTAAGCCTCTAGAAACGTTACAAAAGGAAAACGCTTCTGTTAAGCCTCTAGAAGCGGTACAAGAAGAAAACGCCTCAGTTAAGCCTCTAGAAGTGTTGCAAAAAGAAAATGATCAATTGAAATACGAACGACAGGAGTCCGAAAAATTGCCCTCTAACAAAATCGGAATAACCCTTCTTGTCGCCGGAGCACTGCTACTGGTTGCTTCCGTCCCGACCTCCTCAACGATTCTTGCTTTTATGGGATTAGGTCTGACATTCTGGGGTGTCCTTTTCCTTTTCGTCAGGTCAACCAAATTCATAAGAGTCCCCATTTTAGATGCCACCGCACTCTCATCCTATACTACACTCGACAGAATAATAGCTGACCTAGACTACAAGGGAAAAGCCGTATACATACCTCCATATCCAAAGGATACATATCTTCCAAAACATCTAGCAGGCCTAAAAGAAATGCTGGTTTTCATTTCAGCAAAAGAGCCCATAACCATACCTGCCATCGAAGAAATGGCAAAAAAACAATTTATGGTCAAAAACCCTAAAGGAATATGCATTACCCCTCCAGGCTCCAGTCTCGTAAACCTGTTTGAAAAAGAATTAAGAACTGATTTCACAAAGATCGACCAAGAGAGCTTTTATGATGGTCTACCAACAGTCATAGTAAATAACTTGGAGTTAGCTAGCAACTTTGAGATAAAACCCGAAAAAGAAGTCATTTATGTAAAAATCACTGATTCAGTCTACAACCATCTTTACTCCAAAAACCAGAACCTAACAACCATTCACTCCGTTGGGTGCCCATTAACAAGCGCCGTTGGCTGTGCCTTAGCTATAACAACCGGAAAACCTGTGACCATAACCAAAAGTAGAATTTCCCTAGATCTGAAAACCATCGAAATATGGTATCAACTCATAGAAGGTTAGACCAGTGCAGTTTCCTCTTTCCATGTCCGACATCAGCCTCTGGATAGCAATCACGGCAATAATTCTACTTGTAACCTCAGAATTACTGTTCTCACACTCAGGACAAATAAACTTTCCAATAGACAAAACACGCCTGCGACTGGCAGCTCTCATCCTAGGTGCATCATTCATGGTTACAGTTTTACTACGAGCAATTTCACCCTCCATAATCTAAAATTGCATCTTAAAGACGAAGAAAGGGTTCTTTCTACCTGCATCCCTTCTTCGAGGGCGTTAAAATTTTCAAGAGAATAATTAACTCAACTATAATTTAAAGAAAAAAATTGAAAACAGCCTATTTATTATTTTTGCTTCGTCAGATAATGATCGCTTCGGTCCAATTCCATTCAATTATAGAAAAATCGTCCAAATTTTCCAGAATAAATAACATAGTTGGTCATTGAAAACTCGGTTTTTTTAGAAAAAAGGGGTTTGGCACGATTTTGGCATAAATTTTGGCACAATTCAACATAGTTTAACAGTATATCTTACTTAACGCGCGCACGTTTTTCCGTTGCTTGTCTCAGCAAAATTTCCGCGATAACAGTTCCTATGAAATCTCTCTCGTTATAGAACAGGACGGTATCGAATTAGAACACCAATCCCCTGTTCCGAATTATTTCTTTCTCATCGTCAGATTGCCACATTTCAAGAATGATGAGTTTCTTCCAGCTTTCTAGGATCTGCCGAACTTTTCTTTTCATCAACTTACCCAAAATCTGTCACGATAATGTCGTGGGATCTTATTGTCTCCTTTTTCCTTTCACTCGTTTTTTGCGAGCCGTCTCTTTGATCAGAGCTGGAACATTGTACCTTACAAACTTGCGGATACTCTCATCTGGATTCCTCTCAACAACAGCATGCAGCAACCCATCCACAATAACAAATCCAACATTCTCAGAAAAGTGGCGATGAAAAATATCATCTATAAGCCTATTCAAATCACCTTTTGTAACTTTAATTCCTCGACGTTTACGCCTACTTCTTCCAGTCAAGCCTCAGCTTCCCTTCCAAAAAACCGAAATCATTTCCCGAAAACCGATAAACATTTCCCCCTAATTGGCCTGACCCCCAAACCCAGAAACCACCACCATACAATTACATAAAAAACCCATTTAAACCTTAACAAGCAAACATGGCTAACACCGAATCTATATAAACACATCCATCCTTTTATGCACCAAACAATCATGCAACAGTTTATACAGTAACTGTTAACCAATACTGCACAAAAACCCTCCGCAAAATAACCTTAATTCACGAAAAAAACCGTTTTTCAAGGTCCTCTTACCATAGGCATAGGCATATGCACCTGCATGCAATAAATTGTTCTAGACACGGTAAAAAGCACGATGTCGCCCATAGGTATTGCCTGCAACCGCATATGCGATAATCAACACAGCCAACAAGAGAGACACAAACGTCCCAATAACACACTCCAAAAGAAGCACAAACTATTCCAGAAATCCACGAGGACACGCACGCGACAAGACATTTCACGTTCAAGGTTAGCTGGTTTCAGATAATTAATAACCTACTATGCTTGTATAGCTGAAAGAATCTGGTTAGTAAAACATGCGCGTAGGAGAAAGACCTTTAAGTGAAGCAATAGGGTTGGCTAGAGTTTCAGTTAAGGGCGGATTTAACCTCTTCTGGGGTGTAGCAGCCTCCTCCATCATATCCGCCCTAGGCGTAATCCTAGTTGCGCGAATCCTCTCCCCCTCAGAATACAACTTGGTTGCCATCGCCCTCATAGCAAAGTTTATATTTTCCCACAGTGGGAATAATATTAGTGGGAAAAATGAGCACTGAAGAATTGACTGTTGACAACAAAGGCAGAGTTTTAATACCAAAAAAGATTCGCGACAAGATCGGGTTACAAACCGGAGGAAAGGCTCGACTGAAAATAGAAAAAGAACACATAATCATTATGCCCCCAATTTCACCTGAAGAATTCATTAAAGAAATGGAGGGCTGCATCACAGAAGATACCCCAGCCATCGATCCCCTAAAACTCAAAAAAATGTGGCAACCTACAGAAAAACAAGTGAAACAGAAATGATATTCGTAGACTCCAACATGTGGTGCTACTACTTCGACCAACGCCTCCCCGAACATAAACACGTACGCGAACCTATGCGAAAAATCATAAAATCCGAAGAAATTGCCTGCAACACCATCATAGCCATGGAAGTAGCCCACTACCTCGTCAGACACTTCACAGAAAACGCTGCCCGCAAGAAAATAGATTCCTTCATTAATCTAAGAAACATGAAAATCGCAGACTTCAACAGGCAAACAATGACAGAAACCCTCGAAAAACTCATACAATACGCCTACACAGACGGCTTAGGAGGAAGAGATGCAACAGTAATAGCCACACTCCAGTCACTAAACATAAAGAAAATCATCTCCCACGACGACATCTTCAAGCGCCTAGCAAACAAACTCACACTGGAAGTCATAGACCCTATACCTCCATGTCCCACAAAAAAACAATAATCCACATCCTGCAACACTGAAAAATAACAGGCGACCTTCTTGAGGCTCAAACTTCCAAAAACCCAAATTGAGAAGATCCGCAAGAACGAACTGAAACTCTACCTAGCCCTATGCTCTACAAAGAAAGAAAAAACACGGCATCACCTACTACAGCATAGGCTACGGCAAACCAAACGGGTCATCAATAAAACCCCAAATCTTCCATCACATTCTCCGTTCGGTGACGGAAAAACCTCACAACAATCCTGAAGGCAATCTAAAAACAGCCGTACCTCAACCCTTTCTTTTCTAATTTTTAAATCACCTTACCACATCTTTTTACATTCAAAAACAGCACAGCCAAAACTAGAGGACAACCAAAACACGCAGCTGCTCCTCGACACTGGGAAGATCCTCAGGCAACATAAGATCGGATGATAATAACCGTGCGTTTTCGCTATGTTCATTATCATCCAGCTTTAGCCGCTTCACATGGCTGTCTCCTTGAGGAGCATATGAAAGATCCCACAGACATTTCAAGCTCAGAAGTAGTCGTCTGCTGAATTTGGCGGACAACTACTTCTAACACTAAACGTTCCATCCTTTTCTTTATGCTTCTCCTTGACTTGCCAAAGACTGCAGCGATCTCGTTAATTCGCTTACCAGCCTTCACCAACTCGCTGAGCTGCTTTTCTTCCTCAACAGACCACGGCTTCCCCCTCATGCCTTCTGCCCCACAAAAATGCCCGAAATCGTCCCAGATAAACCCGTAATCGCAGAGAAAACTTCACTATTCCAAGTTCCAAGCAACAAAACATGCGCCAGCTCCAAACCCGAAAAGCAGACAGTTATACACACCGCAAACTTTGCAACACAAAAAACTAAAATTCACAGCCATATGGCTTGGATAATAGCATGCGCACGCGACAAGGCGTTTCACGTTCAAGGTACCCGTTTCAGATAATTAATAACCTACTATGCTTGTATAGCTGAAAGAATCTGGTTAGTAAAACATGTGCAGGAGAAAGACCTTTAAGTGAAGCAATAGGGTTGGCTAGAGTTTCAGTTAAGGGCGGATTTAATCTCTTCTACGGTTTAATAC
>Ga0315545_1000842_pt1 | contig 31699 bp, 33 predicted proteins | sample SalMarSW160210MG_FD_203096 | JGI IMG/M metagenome (GOLD analysis project Ga0315545, IMG submission 203096) | Salt marsh sediment microbial communities from the Plum Island Ecosystem LTER, Massachusetts, United States - Salt Marsh Sediment SW1602-10 ...
TTGGCTTTCATTTCCACACTGCCAGACCGGTATTCCAACGTGTCCTTGGCCACCTTGGTGCTTATGCTTCCATACCTTCTCTCTCTCACACACACATTTTTAGCACTATGCCATCGGATGGTGCGGAGCTTCTTGGCCACCGGCACGGAACGGAGTTGCAAGTTATGTGTCTGGCAAAGAAGATGAAGATTATCGGGCTCCCAGTTGGAGGGGTTGTTGTCGGCGTGGTCTATCTGCAGCTTCACCTTCCCAGGGCCGCGCTTGCAAATAAGGCAGTATTCACCGTCGCGGCTGGCGATAAAGCTGTAGGCCATGCGGTGCTGGTTGATCTGGAAGCGATTGGCCATACTAGCTCCTTCCCCCTTTACCTATTTGGAGCCGGAAAAAGCCTGGAGCTCCGTGGCGGTGAAGGAGTTCTTTGTAGACCCCCGGGTTGGCCAGCACTAAACTGCAAATGTTCAAAAAGCGAGGGATGTCCGGTAAGTGGAGTGAGCGTGCAATTAATACCATCGCACCCTCACTATTGAGGTGGCGTCGAGAAAATAGGACTTGTCTATTCTCAGGAGTGTTTTGGAGTTATGAGGTTTAGTGCCTCCCCCGTCTCCACCAGAAAAATTAAGGCGCTGGCTTTATAGCCGGCGCCTTTATTTATCTGACTAGCCCGGTCAATAACCGTGCCTCAATCCTCCCGCCAGTTCCAGTCCATTCCCCCTTTGAAGAAGCCGGCGTTCATTTCGTTGCTGATAAAGAGGTTGGCATCGGGGAAGCGTTTTACCATGGCGTAATAAAAACCGGCAACATCGTTCGTTTCGGCCAGTACCTCATCGGTAGCGATAACATAATCCCTGGTGAAACTCAACGAACTGGAGTCGAAGGGCATCCCCGGTTTCTGATGGCCGGGAATGATTACCTCGGCGCCCAGTTTCTCCAATCGCTCAATATCGGCTACCCATTGCTTACGTTCTTCGGCGGTGACCTCGCAGGTAAAGGGGTGCGCCTGGTTGAAGAGGACGTCGCTGCCGTAGAGGGTCTTTATGGAGGGTATCCAGACCGCCGTGTTGTATTTCATGTCCCCCATCACCTTGGGAATAATCTCGATGCGTTGTCCTTCCAGTTCGAAATAGTTATCAGCAAGGGGCTCGATTTTAGCCGTTTTTCTGGGTACGTTGATGGGGCCGATCACTTTTTTCCAGTGTTCGACCTTGCCGAAGAACTGCTTGTTGATGATGTGGGCTTCTGAGGGAAGGGCGACAATACGGGCTTCAGGGAAGGCCTCGGCAATTGTGCCCAGCCCAAAGTAGTGGTCGGGATGGGCATGAGTAATATAAATCGTTTTCAGGTATTTGCCCGTTTCCAGTATTTCGGCGATAACCCGGTGGGCATTCGACAATGTCCACTGGGCATCAAGAAGAACGGCATCGGTCTTCCCAGTCACGATTACGGAGGCGACTTCGAAGCCGCTTTCATCGCTGAAAAAGGTTTTTGTGGTCAGTGCGTTCGGCCCGTGTGTGTTGTATCTAATCTCCATAGTATAGCCTCCAAACAACTTTTTGTTTAGTTTATCAAGCAGTGTTCCCAATTGCAAAAAGGTTTCATTAGTTTTCCGGAATCTACGAACTTACCGGGGGGAATAAGGCTAACCTTTTCCTTCAATCTGCGTTATAGTGGGTAGAGATAGCGGTGGTATTGACAGCTGGCACCTAAAGTGCTATAGGGTGAGGCGGGTGGGAATAGATAAAACTGGGGAGGGGTAAAAACTGCAAAAACTCTCCGTTATCGTGCCTGAAAAGACTTGTGATTATCGGGCGGCAAGAGTAAAATATATTCCAGAAAAGCCATCAAGGGGGGTTATTGTTCCGGGTTGAAGTCTCAGTAAAGCCTGACCTTCCCGACCCTCGTGGGGAAGCACTTAAAGCCGATATCCGTGACCTCGGCATTGACAGCGTCCAGCAAGTGAGGGTCAGCGATGTCTATCTGCTGGAAGGGAAACTAACCCCAAAAGAACTGGAACTAATCTGCTCTCAACTACTTGCCGACTCCATCGTAGAACGATATGCCATAGGAGAGTCTCCCCTCATTGCCCCGCAGGAAGCCCGTGCCGTTGAAGTTGCCTATAATCCGGGCGTGATGGACCCCGTTGAAGAGAGCGTGAGCAAGGGCATCCGCGACCTGGGGGTAAAAAGTCTCAAGTCGGTAAAGACGGCCAAGCGTTATTATCTCTGGGGTACGCTCTCCAACGGCGATATCGAGCTTATCGCCAATAAACTTTTGGTCAACAGCGTCATTCAGCACGTGGTCACCGACGGCGAAAAAGCGTCGCTGCCGCCCGCCGACTACCAGTTCTCCCGCAAAGAGGTCGAGCTGCTCACACTCGATGACGATGGATTAGTCAAGCTGGGGCGGGAGCAGCTGGAACTTAACCTGAACGAGATGAAGCAGATTCAGGGCTACTTCTCCAAACTGGGGCGGAATCCCACCGATGTCGAGCTGGAAACGCTGGCGCAGACTTGGTCGGAGCACTGTAAGCACAAGACCTTCAACTCCCGCATCAAACTGGGGGATGAAGTTATCGATAACCTGCTCAAGAGCACCATCATGAGGGTGACCCGTGAGCTGGACAAGCCCTGGTGCCTTTCCACCTTCAAGGATAACTCGGGGGTCATCGATTTCGACGGGCGCTACGCCCTCTGTTTTAAGGTCGAGACGCATAATCACCCCTCCGCTATAGAGCCCTACGGTGGGGCTTCGACGGGGCTGGGTGGGGTGATCCGCGACCCGCTGGGCACGGGGCTGGGCTCTAAGCCCATAGCCAGCACCGATGTCTTTTGCTTCGCTCCGCCCGATTTTCCCCATAATAAGCTGCCCGCGGGGGTGCTTCATCCCCGCCGTATTCTCAAAGGGGTGCGGGCGGGTGTCGCCGACTACGGCAACCGTTTGGGCATTCCCACCATCAACGGCGCTATCCTTTTCGACGAGCGCTATCTGGGCAACCCCATCGTCCTCTGCGGCACGGTAGGGCTTATGCCTAAAGAGGCGGCCCAAATGGGACGCCAGAAGCCCGGCGACCTGGTGGTGGTGGTGGGGGGAAAGACGGGCCGGGACGGCATTCACGGCGTTACCTTCGCCTCGGCGCTGCTCACCGGGGAATCGGAAGAGGTCTCGGCGAGCTCGGTGCAGATAGGCGACCCCATTACCGAGAAAAAGATGATAGACGTACTGCTCCGAGCCAGGGACAGGGGGCTTTACCGCCGCATCACCGACTGCGGCGGGGGTGGGCTTTCCTCGGCGGTGGGCGAAATGGCGGAGGAGACGGGCGTACGTGTTGACCTGGAAAAGGTGCCCCTGAAATACTCCGGGCTTTCTTATAGAGAAATATGGCTCTCCGAATCGCAGGAGAGGATGCTGCTGGCGGTGCCGCCGGAATCGGTTCAAGAGCTAATTTCGCTCTTCGCCAGCGAGGATGTGGAGGCTACCGTCATCGGCCAGTTCACCGATGATAAGAAACTCAGGCTTTTCTATCAAAACAACGCGGTGGGTGACCTGGAGATGCAATTTTTGCACCACGGGCTGCCGCAGCTGGAAAGGGAGGCGGCCTGGGAGCTGCCGCGCTATGACGAACTCAGCTTTGACTCCCCGCCGGACTTAAGCGATGACCTGAAGAAAATCCTCGGCGCCTGGAACGTTTGCAGCAAGGAGTGGGTCATCCGCCAGTACGACCACGAAGTGCAGGGGGGCAGCGTGCTCAAGCCCCTGGTGGGCATTGAGAACGACGGGCCCGGCGACGCGGCTATTATCCGGCCGGTGCTCGATTCCGATATGGGGGTGATTATCGCCAACGGCATCAATCCCCGCTACGGCGACATCGACCCCTACTGGATGGCAGCTTCGGCGGTGGACGAGGCCTTGAGGCAGATTATCGCCGTCGGCGGCAGCCTGAAAAGGGTGGCGTTACTGGACAACTTCAACTGGGGTAATCCCGAAAAGCCCGACCGCCTCGGCGGGCTGGTGCGGGCGGCGCAGGGCTGCTACCACGCCGCGCTGGATTATGGGACGCCCTTTATCTCGGGCAAGGACAGCCTCTATAACGAATACGAGACGGAAAAGGAGAGCATCTGTATTCCCCACACCCTGCTCATCTCAGCGATGGCGGTAATGAAAGACGTCTCTAGATCCGTGTCTATGGACGCTAAAAAGGCGGGTGACCTTCTCTATATCGTGGGCATGACCTATAACGAAATGGGCGGCTCGCACTATTACGCCGTCCGCGGCGCGATGGGCAACCGCGTGCCCCAGGTCAACCCCAAGCGGGGCAAGAAGCTGATGGACAGTCTCAGTGCGGTTATGGATAAAGGCCTGGTAAAAGCCTGCCACGACCTGAGCGAGGGGGGAATCGGGGTGGCGGCGGCGGAGATGGGCTTTGCCGGTGGCTTGGGCATAACGCTCGACCTGAATAAAGTACCTCTGGGCGAACTGATTACCCGCAACGATACTATCCTCTTTTCCGAGTCCAACACCCGCTTCCTGGTCGAGGTAACGCCTGAGGATACCAAACGCTTCGAGGAGGCGATGGGTGAAACGGTCTGCGCTCATATCGGGGAGTTTACCGAGGACGATAGACTGCAAGTTTACGGCATCAATGGAGAGAAGGTGGTTTCCACTCCTTTAGCTGAATTAAAAGAAGCCTGGCAGAAGCCGCTGCGCTGGTGAAAATATGACTGAGGTAAAAACCTTAATCTTAAGAGCGCCGGGGACGAACTGTGACGAGGAGACGACCTTCGCCTTCGAGCAGGCGGGGGCAGATGTAAGCTCGGCGCACGTCAACGAGCTGGTCAGAAGGGATAAGCGTATCGCTGACTACCAGATACTGGTTATTCCCGGCGGCTTTACCTACGGCGATGATATTTCAGCGGGCAAAATCTTGGCTAACGAGCTTAAGCTGAAGCTGGGCGAGGACATCCAGAAGTTCGTGGGGGGTGGGGGATTGATATTGGGGATTTGCAACGGCTTCCAGGTCTTAGTCAAAGCGGGCATTTTGCCCCAATCATCCGACGCCAGCCAGAAGCTGACGCTGGCCGGCAACGACTCAAGCCGCTTCGAGTGCCGCTGGGTATATTTGAGCGTTGATAAGCAAAGCCCCTGCGTCTTCACCAAAGGTATAGAGGCGCTATACCTGCCCATAGCCCACGGCGAGGGCAAGGTGATGGCCGAGGCGAAAGCGCTGAAAGATTTAAACGTGGTGCTGCGCTACGCCGATAAAGAGGGCAATGTCAGCGCCGACTATCCCTATAACCCCAACGGCTCGGCGGACAGTATCGCCGGAATATGCGACAGCTCGGGGCGTATCTTCGCCCTTATGCCCCACCCCGAAAGGTTCCTGCGCTGGACGCAGCACCCGCGCTGGGTGAGGGAGGCCAACCGGGAGTGGGGGGACGGCTTCGGTATCTTCCGCAACGCCGTGGAGTGGGTCCGGAGTGCCTGAAAAGACCTATCTTGCCTCCTGGAGCGGGGGCAAGGACAGCTGCTTCGCCGGCTACCGGGCGCTGGCTCAGGGCTATAAAATCTCTCGTCTGGTCAACTTTATCTCCCAGCAGTACCAGCGGGTGAGCTTTCACGGCACGGAAAAGCGGATGATTCAGCTGCAGAGCCAGGCTATCGGCATCCCCGTCTTGCAGAAGGAGACAACCGCCGACGGCTACGAGCAGGAGTTCAAGGAAGCCGTTCGAACTCTGCTTCCCGAAGGCATAAAGGGGATGGTCTTCGGCGACATCTACCTTGACGAGCATAAAGAATGGGTGGAGAGGGTCTGTGCTGACTTGGGCATCGAAGCCATCGAGCCGCTCTGGGGCAAGAGCACGGAAAGCATTCTCACCGGTTTTATCGACGCTGGCTTCGAAGCCGTTGTCGTCGGTGCCAAAGCCGAGTTGATTGAGGAAGAGTGGTTGGGGAGGGGGGTGGACAGGGATTTTATGAACTATCTCAAGTCCAGGAATATCGACCTCTGCGGGGAGAACGGGGAGTACCATACGCTGGTGGTCAACGGCCCCTTGTTCAAGCGGCGGATAGAGATAACCGAAAGCCGCACCATCAAGCGGGACGGCTACTGGTTCCTGGACACCGTTAACTACCACCTCGTCTGATATCATTCACCCATAGACAGCAGGGCGAAATTTGACAGGAGCGTTATATCGCCTGTAATATAACAGAGGCCAGTTAAGAGAGAAAAAATGAGCGATATACCGAGGTTCAGGCCGAAGAAGACGGAGCACTTTTCCCGCCACCCCGCCCCGGGGCGCCAGGTAAGGGGCCGGATATGGCTGGAGAAGGACGGTGAGCTCTATATGGGGTGGGGAAGGGTCATGCTGCTGGAGAGAATCGACAAGTACGGCTCGATCTCTGCCGCCGCCCGCTCTATGAAGCTGGGCTACCGAAACGCCTGGCTCTGGATTGATTCGGCCAACCGCCTGGCGCCTTCGCCTTTGGTAGAGAAGACCACCGGTGGGGCGGGGGGAGGCTACGCCCGCCTGACCGACGAGGGGCGTAAGGTGGTTAAGGAATACAAGCAATTGCATGCCAGGTTCGAAGACTTTATCGGGCAGGTCGCCTGATTGTTTTGTCAGACTCTATATCCGAGTTGACCTAGAAAGCTAAAGAATGCGAAAACTAATTCCACTACTCCTGGCCGGGTTATTGTTTCTGGTTCCAATTGGGGGGTGTGGTGGACAGGAAGAAGCGCCCATCGGTATGGCGGTGGAGTTTATGGACCACGCCGCCTGTGCCTATATTGCCCAGGACATGGGCTGGTACGAGGAGGAAGGGCTGGAGCTGACCGCCTACGATAGCTATGTCACCGGCATGGCTCTGGCGGCGGCGCTGGGGCGGGACGAGGTCGGCGTCGCCTATCTATGCCTGATTCCGGCGATAAACGTCTACGCCAACGCCGGGGTGCCCATAAAAATCGTGGCCGGGACGCATAAGTACGGCTACGGGCTGGTGGTCAATCCCGATAAGGTGCAAACGGTCTACGACCTGGAAGACCCCGATATCCGCATCGGCTGTGTGCGGGAAGGCGGCGCCGTTGACGTGCTTTTGCACAAGACGATGGATGAATACGGACTGGATGAAACTAAGGTGATAGATAATATCCAGCGCATGAACCCGCCCAAGATAGTCCTCTCGATAGGGACGGGGCAGCTCGATGCCGCCTTTCTCCCCGAACAGTGGGCGACCATGGCCGAGGACTTCGGCTTCGAGATGCTGCTCTCAAGCCAGGACGTCTGGCCCGATATGCAGGGCAGCGTGCTGGTGGTCAAACAGGACTTACTGGATAACCACCCCGAGGTCGTGGAAAAACTGGTGAGGGTATCGCAGCGGGCGACCGACTGGGCTAACGGGCATATGCCGGAAGCCGCCGAGGTTATGGCGCGGCAGCTGCAGATGGCCGGCGGCGACATACTGCCCGAGGCGCTGGGCGACAGTAACGGCAGCCTGGAGATTACCGCCGAGGCTTTACTGCGCTCCATGGAGAGGCTGGACTATACCCTGAGCATTGACCCGCAGGTCGTCCAGCAGACCATAGACTACCTGTATGAGCTGGGCTATATAACCAGCAGCTTCGATGCCAGCGAAATTCTTGATTTAAGGTTTATAGATGCTGAATAGCCTCAAAAAGCTGAAGCCGGGGTGGGGCATAGTCCCCGTGCTGATATTTCTGGCGCTCTGGGAGATTATCGCCCGACTAAACCTGACCCCGGGGCAATTCAGCTTTCCGCCATTTTCCACGGTGATGGTGGAGTTCTATAATCTGGCTGCCAGCGGCGTGCTGGGGGATAACTTCTTCGCCAGCTTAACCAGGGTGCTCATCGGCTTCTGCGCCGGCTCTATCGCCGGACTGGTGGTGGGCACGGCCATGGGCTGGATGGAAAAGCTGGATAAGGCGCTGCACCCCATCGTCAGCCTGCTCTATCCCATACCCGCCCTGGGCTGGCTGCCCCTGCTCATGCTCTGGATAGGCATCAACGAGATGCTGCCCATCACCATTATCTTTATCTGCTCCTTCTTCCCCGTCCTCTATAACACCGTCACCGGCATCAGGAACGTGGATAAAGACTATATAAGGGTGGCGCGGACGCTGGGGGCTTCCGATTTTAAGATTCTGACCACGGTGGTCTTGCCTTTAGCCCTGCCCAACATTTTTACGGGGTTCCGGCTGGAGGCGGGGATGGCCTGGAGGGTTATAATCGCCGCCGAGATGGTGGCTATTCCCACCGGCATCGGCGCCCTGATGATGAAGGCGGAGAGCCTGATTCGCATCGACATTATCATCGTCTGTCTAATAGTTTTAGCCGTGATGTGCCTTTCCTTCGAGAAGTTTTTCGAGTTCCTGGAAGCCAAGATGACCGCCAGGTGGAGGTAGCATGCCCTCAATAAAGCTGGAAAAAATATGTAAATATATCTGCCGCGATGTCGAGCTGGAGATAAGCGACCGGGAGTTGCTGGTGCTGCTGGGGCCGAGTGGGGCGGGCAAGACCACGCTGCTCAACATTATCGCCGGACTGACCGATTATCAAGGCTCGGTGCTCTTCGACAGCCAGCGGGTGGATAAGCTGCCCGCCAGCAAGCGTGAAGTGGGCTACCTTTTCCAGGACTTATTCTTATTCCCGCACCTTGATGTTTCGGCTAACATCGCCTACGGCCTGAAAGCCCGCCGACAGCCTCATGACGGTATTGAGGATAGGGTGGCGGAGCTGCTGCACCTTATGAAAATAAGCCACCTCGCCGAGCGTTACCCCAGGCACCTGAGCGGCGGCGAGAAGCAGCGGGTGGCTCTGGCGCGGGCGCTGGCCCTTTCGCCGCGGGTCTTGCTCCTCGACGAGCCCTTGAGCAGCCTCGACGCCCAGACAGCCAAATACCTGAGAACGGAGCTGAAGCAGCTCCAGCGGAAGCTGGGCATCACCACCATCTACGTCACCCACGACCTGGCCGAAGCCGAGGAAATGGCCGACCGCATCGCCGTTATCCAGGAAGGCCAATTGCAGCAGATGGGTAAGCCGGAGGATGTCTTTTTCTCCCCGATAAACGAAGCCGTTTCCGACTTTATCGGCGCCCCCAACATACTGCACTGCGACCGCTGCCAGAGCCTGGGGCAGGGGGTGATGGAGGCCGACTGCGGCACTATGAACATCATCCTCCCCGACGACGGCAATCCCGTCCGGCGCATCGCCCTCTTTCCCCGCGATATATATGTTTCCGAGACCATACCCCCGGGTCCGGCGGTGAACCGATTTCAGGGGGTGCTCACCGACGTCAAGCCCCTCGGCGACGCCGTCAGGCTTGAGGTCAGCGTGGGCGAGCAAAAGCTGCTGGCGGAGGTGCCTCACCATATCTTTGAGGATATGGACTTGCGCGTGGGCAAAGAGGTCTTCCTGATACTGAAGCTGCGGCGAATCAAGGTCTATTAGCCAGGCTAAAAGGGTTTGCTTTAGATAGCCAATTCAAGTATAATTCCTGTTAATACCTCTTAACAACTTGCGTGTAGTCACCTAAGTAGTTACCTAAGTATAAAAATTTGCAATATTAGCCATATCTAGCTATAATTTTTATGCGGAAAGGGGGAAGTATGGCTAAACCTAAGGTCGCTTTTTACTGGTGTGCTTCCTGTGGCGGCTGTGAGGAGACGGTGGTTGACCTTAACGAGGATATTCTAAAGGTGGCGGACGCGGTGGATATCGTCCTCTGGCCGGTGGCGCTGGACTTCAAGCGTAAAGACATCGAAGCCATGAAGGACGGCGAAATCGCGGTGAGCTTTATCAACGGCGCGGTGAGGTTGGGGGAACAGGAAGAGATGGTAAAGCTGCTGAGGAAAAAATCCGGTCTGGTGGTTGCCTTCGGCGCCTGCGCCCACCTGGGCGGGATTCCGGGGCTGGGGAACTTCTACGACCGGGAGTCTATCTTCAACCGGGTGTATAAAGAAGTCCCCACCGTGGATAACCCCAAGGGGATTTTCCCTCAGCAGAAGACCAAGGTTAAAGAGGGCGAGCTTACCCTGCCCGAGTTCTACGACACGGTTAAGACATTAGATCAGACCATTGACGTTGATTATTACCTTCCCGGCTGTCCGCCGCCCCCCGACCTGATTATGGCGGCGGTACAGGCCATTCTTAAAGGGGAGTTGCCGGAAAAGGGAGCGGTGCTGGCGCCCAACAAGGCGCTCTGCGACACCTGCCCCAGAGCCGAGAGTAAACCCGATAAACTATCCATTACCGAGGTGAAAAGGCCCTGGCAGATAAAGATGGACCCCGAGTTGTGCTTCTTAGCGCAGGGGATAATCTGCATGGGGCCAGCTACACGCACCGGCTGTGGTGAGACCTGCATCCGGGCCAACCAGCCCTGCCGGGGTTGCTTCGGGCCGATAGACGGCGTGGTCGACCAGGGGGCGAAAGCCCTTTCCATGGTCGCCTCTATACTGGGGCTGGATGGGGAGCAGGATATGAGCGAGGAAGAGGTCAAAAAACTAATCGACAGCATTGCCGACCCGGCGGGAACGGTCTATCGCTTCGGCCTGGCGGCTTCCCTGCTGAGAAGAAAGAGAATGGAGTAGGAGGCCGTAGTGAGAAAGATAACCATAGACCCCATAACCAGGCTTGAGGGACACGGCAAGATAGAGATATTCCTCGATGATAAGGGTAACTGTGAGAGGGCTACTCTCCAGATTCCCGAGCTGAGAGGTTTTGAGAAGTTCTCCGAGGGCAGAGCCGCCGAGGAGATGCCCCGAATCACCACCATGATATGCGGCGTTTGCCCTACCGCTCACCACATGGCGTCAGCCAAAGCCCTGGACGACCTCTTCAAGGTCGAGCCGACATCGGCGGCTAAGAAGATAAGGGAGTTGATGTACAACGCCTTCACCGCCGAAGACCACATACTGCACTTCGTCTTCCTGGGCGGTCCCGACTTCATCGTGGGGCCTTCAGCGCCTGCCGCCGAGAGAAACGTGCTGGGCGTTATCGGCAAGGTTGGGCTGGAGGTGGGGGGTAAGGTCATCGAGATGCGCAAGCGGATGCGGCAGGTAATGAGGATAATCGGCGGCAAGCCGGTTATGCCCAGCTGCGCCCTGCCCGGAGGGGTATCCCGCAAGATTGACGAGGACGAGCGCAAGACTATCATCGAAGCCGGCGAATACGGCGTCGAGTTCTGCCAGGTCGCCCTTCAGCTTTTCGATGATGTGGTGCTCAAAAATAAAGAATACGTTGACCTGGTCACCGGCGATGTCTACGCCCATAAGACCTACTACATGGGGTTGGTGGACGATAATAACAAGGTCAACTTCTACGACGGCCAGATAAGGGTGGTCGACCCCGCGGGTAAGGAGTTCGCCAAGTTCAAGGCTCAGGACTACCTCGACCACATCCAGGAGCACGTCGAGCCCTGGACCTACGTTCGGTTCTCCTTCCTCAAGAAGGTGGGCTGGAAGGGCTTTGTCGACGGCAAGGAGAGCGGCGTTTTCCGCGTGGCTCCCTTAGCCAGGCTGAACGCCTCCGACGGGATGGCCACGCCGCTAGCCCAGGAAGCCTACGAGAAGATGTACGAAGTCCTGGGCGGCAAGCCGGTGCACAGCACGCTGGCTTTCCACTGGGCGCGCCTGGTGGAAGCGCTTTACGCTGCGGAAAGAGTGCGGGAGCTGGCTAAAGACCCCGAGATTACCTCGGACGATATCGTTAACCTGCCTACCGAGACCCCCAAGGAGGGGGTGGGGGTGGTGGAAGCCCCCAGGGGCACCCTTATCCACCACTACCAGACCGACGATAACGGGATTATAACCAAGGCCAACCTGATAGTAGCCACCCAGAATAACTCGGCGGCAATCAACATGTCAGTGGAGAAAGCAGCCAAGGCGCTGATACAGAAGGGGAATGTGCCCGAGGGCATTCTTAACATGATTGAGATGGCCTTCAGGGCTTACGACCCCTGCCATGCCTGCGCCACCCATTCCCTGCCGGGCCGGACGCCGCTTGAGGTTAGCGTCTATAACGCTGACGGTGAAATGATAAAGAAACTGGTAAACTAAAGAAGAAGGGAGGCAAGTCCATGCGTGAAAAGGTAGAACAAGCCTTAGCTAAGATAAAACCGGCTTTGCAAGCCGATGGCGGAGACGTTGAGCTGGTGGATGTGGAGGGTGGGGTGGTTAAGGTAAAGCTGACCGGCGCCTGCGCCGGCTGCCCGGTAGCCAGCATAACTCTGAAGCAGGGCATCGAGCGGATACTCAAAGAGGAGATAGCCGAGGTCAAGGAAGTAGTTGCCGTCTAAACGGCTTTTAAGGGGCTTAAATTATGCCGATATACGAATATGTTTGTGATAAGTGCCAGCTAAAATTCGAGTTGCTCAAGGCGATGAGCCAGTCGGGGGAGGATGCCCCCTGCCCGAAATGCGGCACCAGTGCTCGGCGAGCGCTTTCATCATTCGCCAGAAGCTCTAACGGTTCAGAGCTTTCAGGGAACGGAAGCTCTTGCAGCACTTGTAGCTCCGACACCTGTAGCTCCTGTTCTCTATAAACGTAAGGGAGAAATGAGAAAGCCGGATAAGCACTTTTCCTGCTACTCCTGCGGTACGGTCACCGAGTGTTCTCCCGGGGCGACGCCCTGCGAGGCGCTCCAGGGCTGGTTGACTGTCTCTTCCTGGGAGGGGCCGGGAGTGGTGGAGCACTATCACTTCTGCTCCTTTAGCTGCCTTGAGTCTTGGGCTGACGCTCAGGTGCCCAAAGTGCCCGAGGTGTTTCTGGATTCCTTTAAAGAAGATAAGAGTAAATAAATAGAGATGAAGACGCTGGTTCTGGGAATGGGTAACACCATTCTTACCGATGACGGGGTTGGCATCGAGATTGCCCACCGACTCAAGGAGAGGAAGCCTGAATTAGATGTGGTGGAGACCAGCGAGGCTGGAATCGCCCTCCTCGACTTTATCGTGGGCTACGATAAGCTCATCATCGTCGATTCGGTAAAGACGGAAGAAGGAGAGCCCGGAGAGTTATACAAGCTGGAGATGGGGGCGATGAAGCCCACCTCTCACCTGACTTCTTTGCACGGCGTGGATATCGCCACTGCTTTCGAGCTCGGGCAGAAGCTGGGCTATAAGATGCCCCAGCAGGTGAGTATATACGCCGTGGAGGTTAAGGATAACGTCTCCTTCGGTGAGGAGTGCACCGAGGAGGTGGGGGGGAAGATACCACTCATTACTGAGCAAATAATAGGGGAGGAAAAGCTGTGACAGAACAAGCTGTGAAGGAAAAAGCCGCGACGAAAAAAACTGTGACGGGGTTTAAGCCCAAGATTATTGTTTTCTGCTGCAACTGGTGTTCCTATGCCGGCGCCGATCTGGCGGGCACCTCCAGACTCAAGATTAACCCCAATTTCAGGGTAATCAGAACTATGTGCTCGGGCAGGGTGGAGCCTTCTTTTGTCTTCCACGCCTTTGCCAAGGGAGCCGACGGGGTGATGATAGCCGGCTGCCATCCTGGAGATTGCCATTACAGCAGCGGCAATTATAAGGCGAGACGCCGTATGATGCTGCTCAAGAAAACGCTTCCCCAGCTTGGGATAGAACCGGAGAGATTAAGGCTGGAATGGATCTCCGCCTCCGAAGGAACTAAATTCCAGCGCCAGATTAACGAGTTCGTCGACGAGGTCACAGCGCTGGGTCCCCTCCGTAATCACAATTAATCGGTCCTCCCCCTAAAGGCAGACATGCTGACCAAACTAGGGAGATTGGCGAGAATAAGCGTGCGTGGGGTGGTGCAGGGAGTCGGCTTCAGACCCTTTATCTACCGCTTAGCCCGGCAGCATGACCTTAAGGGCTGGGTGCGCAATACCTCGGGGAATGTGGAGATAGAGGTGGAGGGGGACGAGGCCAAGCTCAATCGTTTCCTCAAAGACATTGAGAGTCAAGCCCCGCCCGTGTCGCGCATCGAGAATATCGAAGTCAGCTTTGCCGCCCCCAAAGGCTACAGCGATTTCAGCATTAAAGCAAGCCTGAGCCGGGAGGGGCACTACCAGCTGGTTTCACCCGATATCGCCACCTGCCCCGACTGCAAAAAAGAGGTTTTTTCATCCGCAGACCGCCGTTACGGCTACGCTTTCACTAACTGCACCAACTGCGGGCCCAGGTTTACCATCATCGAAGATATCCCCTACGACCGTCCCAAGACGACCATGCGTTCGTTCAAGATGTGCCCGCTTTGTCAGCGGGAATACGACGACCCTCTGGACAGGCGCTTTCACGCTCAGCCCAATGCCTGCCCCGTCTGTGGGCCGAGTCTGGAATTGGTCGACAGCGAGGGCAAGCCTTTTGATTGCGCCGACGTCATCAAAAAAGCCAGCCGATTGCTCAAAGAGGGTAAGATTCTGGCGGTTAAGGGGCTGGGGGGTTTTCAGCTTGCCTGTGATGCTACGAGGGCTGATGCTGTTAACATACTAAGAAAAAGAAAGAAACGCCCGTCCAAACCCTTTGCGGTGATGATGGGCAATATACAAGAGATTGAAAAGCACTGCCTCGTCTCTAAAGAAGAGCGAGAGCTGCTCGAATCGCCCCAGGCGCCCATCGTGCTTTTACACTGGAAACAGGGCTCGGATATATCTAAAGCGATAGCTCCGGCTCTAAAATATCTGGGGGTGATGTTGCCCTATACGCCGTTACACCACCTGCTGCTCAAAGAGGTTGGGCTGCCTCTGGTGATGACCAGCGGTAACTTGAGCGAGGAGCCGATTGCTAAAGATAACGACGAGGCTTTGAGAAGATTAAAGGGCATCGCCGACTATTTCCTGCTCCATAACCGCGATATCTACGCCCGCTACGACGACAGCGTCTATATGGTCGAGGAGGGCGAGGCGCGGGCGCTGAGGCGGGCGCGGGGCTATGCCCCCTATCCCGTCTTTTTGCCCTTTAAGGCGAAGCAAATCCTTGCCTGCGGCGCCGAGGATAAGAATACCTTTTGCCTGACCAGGGACGAGCACGCCTTCCTGAGCCAGCACATCGGCGACATGGAGAACGAGGAAACCCTGGAGCATTTCGAGAATACCATCGAGCTTTACAAGAAATTGTTCCGGCTCGAGCCGGAGATTATCGCCTACGACATGCACCCCGAATACCTGGCTACTAAATACGCCCTGGAGTCAGGTGCTAAAGAAGGTCTAAAACTGGTTCCGGTGCAGCACCACCACGCCCATATCGTGAGCTGTATGATGGAGAATAATGTTCAGGAGCCGGTTATCGGTGTCGCTTTCGATGGTACGGGCTACGGTAGCGACGGCACTATCTGGGGCGGCGAATTCCTGCTGGCCGACTACAATGGTTTTAAGCGCGCGGGGCGCTTCGACTACGTGCCCCTGCCGGGTGGGGCGGTGGCAATACGAAAGCCCTACCGCATGGCTTTGAGCTATCTCTATACACTGCTCGGAGAAGACTTTGAATTAGACGGTCTGCCTTTGGGCGAAATAAATCCCGATGAGCTTTCGGTCATAAAGCGGCAGCTGAAAGGAAAGATAAACTCACCCTTGACCTCTAGCGCGGGACGGCTCTTCGACGCCGTATCGGCGCTGCTGGGGGTGAGGGGGGAGATAGACTATGAGGCGCAGGCGGCTATCGAGCTGGAGATGCTAGCCGCCGATGAGGCATCTGCGTCGGAGTCCTATCCCTTTGTTATTAATGATGAGGAGGGAACAGGTGTGGTGGGGTTAAGGGAGCTTTGGTCGGCTTTGGTGAGAGATGTTAAGGATAAGGTGCCACCCCCTGAAATATCGCTCAAGTTCCACCACACTGTGGCGGATATAACTGCCGAAATGTGCAAATCCATTGCTAAAGAGAGTAAGATAAGGCAGGTGGCTTTGAGCGGCGGGGTCTTTCAGAACAGGTTGCTGCTGAGGTTGACCACTGCTGCCTTACAGAAGGAAGGCTTCGATGTGCTCACCCACCGCCTGGTGCCGCCTAACGACGGCGGTGTATCATTAGGTCAGGCGGTGATTGCCAATTTTTATGAAGGAGAGGAGAGACTATGAAAAAGATGAAGATGGGTCCCCAGCCGATGCTCTGGGTGCACCCTACCACCCTGGTCGGGGCTGATGTCGAGGGTAAGCCCGACTTCGCCACAGTGGCCTGGACGGGCGTCGTTGCCGGCACACCGCCGGCCGTTGCCGTCGCCCTGCAGCACCCCCGCTACTCCCTCAAGGGTATCAGGCGTAACCTGACCTTCTCGGTCAACATTCCTTCCCGCGAAATGGTTAGGGAGACCGATTACTGCGGCATTATCTCCGGGGCTAAAACGGACAAGGTTGAGGACTGTAAGTTCAAGGTCTTCTACGGCGAGACGCCCGGTGCCCCGCTTATCGAGCAGTGCCCGATAAACCTGGAATGCGAGGTTCTGCACATTCTTAATATGGGGAGCCACGCCCTGGTCATCGGCAAGGTGGTGGAGACCCATGTCTCTGATGACTGCCTGACCGACGGCAAGCCTGATGTGACCAAGGTCAAGCCGTTCGCCTTTGTCCCCGGCAAGTACTATGCCATCGGCGATGCCTTCGCCGACGCCTTCAGCATTGGCAAGGAGATTAAAAAGGTCTGAGGAAAAGCCATGTGTCTGGCCATACCAGCCTTAATCACTTCAATAAATGATAAAGAGGCCGAGGTCGAAGTCGGCGGCATAAGCCGCCGCATCAGCCTCTGGCTTACCCCCGAAGCCAGGGTCGGGGACTACGTGCTGGTGCACACCGGCTACGCCATCAACGTCCTCGACCAGGAGCAGGCCGAAGAAACGTTAGAGATTCTGCGGGAAATAGCCGAGGGGGTGGAGGATTGAAGTATATCACCGAATTTCGGAGTTCGGAGCTGGGGGAGGGGCTTATCTCCCGTATTCAGCAACACTCTAAGACTCCCACCCGCTTTATGGAGTTCTGCGGGGGGCATACCGTGACTATTTTCAGGTACGGCATCCGCCAGCTCCTGCCGCCGACCATCGAGATGGTTTCGGGCCCGGGTTGCCCGATATGCGTCACCGCCAACGCCGACCTGGATAAGGCGATAGCTCTCTCGCAAGTCCCCGGAGTAATCATCGCCACCTTCGGCGATATGCTCAAAGTTCCCGGCAGCCGTTCCAGCTTGGAAAAAGCCAAGGCCGAGGGCGCCGAGGTGCAGACGGTCTATTCCACCATGGACGCCCTCGATATCGCCGAGGCTAACCGGGATAAGTCGGTGGTGTTTCTGGGTATCGGCTTCGAGACTACCGCCCCCACTATCGCCGCCTCCATACTCCAGGCGGAGGAACGGGGAATAAAGAACTACCACGTTCTTTCTTTACATAAAGTATGTCCACCGGTAATCAAAGCGCTGCTCGATTCGGGCGAGATGGAGCTGGGGGGGCTGGTCTGCCCCGGGCACGTCAGCTCCATTATCGGCTCGCACCCCTGGGAGTTTATCGCTCAAGAATACGGTATTCCCTGTGTCATCTCCGGCTTCGAGCCCCTCGATGTACTCCAGTGCGTGGAAATGCTGGTGGAGCAGGTGGAAAAGGGCGAGTCACGCGTTGAGATAGCCTATAAGCGGGGGGTGCGTCCTGAGGGTAACATTATGGCTTTGAAGCTGATGGAGCGGGTCTTCGAGCCTTCTCCCGCCCGCTGGCGGGGAATGGGGGAGATTGCCGGCAGCGGACTGAAGATTAGAAGCGAATACCAGCGCTTCGATGCCGAAGCTAACTTCGATATTAAAACGGCGCCTGCCGTCGAGCATAAGGGCTGTATCTGCGGCGAAGTACTGCGCGGCGTTAAGACACCCGCCGATTGTAAGCTCTTCGGTAAAGCCTGCACGCCCGAAAACCCGGTGGGGCCCTGCATGGTCTCCGCGGAGGGCAGCTGCTCGGCCTATTACCTCTATGGGGACGGCCATGGCGGATAAGGTTCTTCTGGCTCACGGCAGCGGCGGCAAGCTAGCCCACGACCTTGTCGAAAAGAGCTTCGTTAAGGCGCTGGCTAATCCGCTTTTGGACAAACTCGACGACTCCGCCGTCTTTGATATAAGCGGGAAGCTGGCTTTCACCACTGACAGCTACGTGGTCAGCCCTATCTTCTTTCCCGGTGGGGATATCGGCAAGCTGGCCGTCTGCGGGACGGTGAACGACCTGGCCACCAGCGGCGCCAAGCCGCTTTATTTAAGTCTTTCTTTCATTATCGAAGAAGGGCTTTCTTTCCGTGAACTTGAGAAAATCGTGGAGTCGGTGCGGGAGGCGTGTGGGGAGGCGGGGGTGAAAGTCGTCACCGGGGATACCAAGGTGGTAACGCGGGGCAGCGCCGATAGGCTGTTCATCAATACCGCCGGCGTTGGTGTAATACCGGAAGGCATTGATATCTCCGGAAGCAACGCCAGAGCTGGGGATAAGGTTATACTGAATGGGGCTATCGGCGACCATGGTATCGCCGTGGTCAGTAAGCGTGAGGGCTTGAGCTTTGCCACCAGGCTAAAGAGCGACTGCGCCCCGCTGGGCGGTTTAGTGGCCGATATGATAGCCGCCAGCCCCAGTATACACGCCCTGCGCGACCCGACCCGTGGCGGGCTGGCTTCGAGCCTTAACGAACTGGCTCAACAGTCTAAGGTGAGCATTAGAATCGAGGAGAAGAAAATCCCGATACGTGAGGAGGTCTTAGCCGCCTGCGAGATGCTCGGCTTCGACCCGCTCTATGTCGCCAACGAGGGCAAGATGATTGCCGTCGTTCCGCCCGAAGACGCTGATAAGGTCCTCAAAACTATCCGTCAAAACAAATACGGCAAGGACGCCGCCATCATCGGGGAGGTGGGGGCGGAAAACCCGGGGCGGGTGGTGATGAAAACCGTCCTTGGTTCTTCGCGCATCGTTGATATGTTGGTCGGGGACCTTTTGCCCCGGATTTGCTGATATGCACGAACTCAGTATAACCCAGAGTATGCTCGACCTCGTCCTGGAGCAGGCGAAAAAGGCCGGGGCTAGAGAGGTGGGCAAAATCAACCTGGTGCTGGGGGAGATGACGGGGGTGGTGGACAGAGCCGTCCGCTTTTACTTCGATTTCCTGAGCAAGGGAACGGCGGCGGAGGGGGCGACGCTTTCTTTCAAGGTGGTGCCGACCACAGCCCGCTGCCGAAACTGCGCTAAAGATTTTAAACTGGGGGAGTTCGATTGGACTTGTCCCCACTGTAAGGGTAATAATATAGAGATTGTCGGCGGCAAAGAACTGTTCGTCGAGAGTATCGAGGTGGAATAGATGGAAATCAAGATAGTTAAGGACATCATGGGCGCTAACGAGCAGATAGCGCAGAAGAACCGCCAGCTTTTTGACCGCAACCAGGTCTTCGTGGTCAACGTGATGGCTTCGCCGGGGGCGGGCAAGACCAGCCTTATCCTGGAGACCATCAAGAGGCTGAAGGGCAGGGTCAAGGTCGGCGTGGTCGAGGGCGACATCAGCTCCAGCCTGGACGCCGAAGCCATCGGCAAGGAGGGCGTTCCCGTCGTCCAGATAAATACGGGTGGGGAGTGCCACCTCGACGCCAATATGACTTCTACTGCTTTGGGCAGCCTGCCGCTGGGGGATATCAGGCTGCTGCTTATCGAGAACGTGGGCAACCTGGTCTGTCCCGCTGAGTTTAACCTGGGCGAGGACCTGAGAGTCCTTGTCTCCAGCACGCCCGAGGGCGACGACAAGCCCTTTAAGTACCCCCTGATGTTCCACGAGGCGGATGTCGTGCTCATCAATAAAATCGACCTGCTGCCCTACCTCAAGTTCGACGTCGATGCCTTCACCAAGACCATCAAGGGGATAAACCAGAAGGTGGAGATCTTCCCCCTCTCCTGCACCACTGGCGAGGGGGTCGACCGGTGGATTAGCTGGCTGCTGAGCCAGGTCAAGGGTTAAGCGTCCTAGGTGGTTGACGCTCTTTAATATCAGGTAGTATACTCACCTTTAGATTTTTAAGCCATAGATTGCGGGAGGTAATTGTAAATGGAAAAACAGTGGCAAGATATGACGCCGGCCGAAAAGCAGGAAGAGCTGTTTGAGCAGTGGCTTTCGCCCAAAGACCCCGAGGGGAACCCTCTTAAATTCCAGAGCCCCGCCGCCGAGAAGGCCTACAAGGAGAGGGCAACCAGGATCAAGGATGTTATTCAGTTAAAGAAAACGCCCGATAGGGTGCCGGCGTTGCCCATGCTCAGCTTTTTCCCGACCTACTACGCCGGCGTCAGCCCCCGTGAAGCCATGTACGACTACGATAAGCTGGCCAAGGCCAGCAAAAAATACATGCTGGACTTTGAGCCGGATGTGCACTCTGGCATCGGCATTGCCTCTTCGGGCAGAATCTTCGATATCCTCGACTACAAGCTCTACGCCTGGCCGGGCCACGGCGTTTCCCCCAATCACACCTACCAGTGCCTCGAGAAGGAATACATGATGGCCGACGAATACGACGCCCTGATTCAGGACCCTTCCTATTTCTTCACTGCCACCTACTTCCCGCGCATATTCGGCAATCTGCAGGGCTTCAAGATGCTGCCCAATCTGTCCACCATGCAGGAATTGCCCTTCGTCGGTCCCAATGTTATACCCTTCGGCCTGCCCCCCGTTCAGGAGGCCTACAAGGCCCTCTTCGAAGCCGGGGCTGAAGCCCTGAAGTGGGCGGGGGTGGTGGGTGCCTTCGGTAACGAGATGGCGGCGCTGGGCTTTCCCGGAGCCGCCGGTGGCTTTTCCAAGGTCCCCTTCGACGTAATCGGCGATACCCTGCGGGGCACCCGGGGGATAATGGTGGATATCTACCGCCAGCCCGACAAGGTATTGGAAGCCATGGAGGCGCTGACGCCCTTAATGATTAATATGGGGGTAGCGGCGACGAAGATGGCGGGCAACCCGATGGTGATGATACCGCTGCACAAGGGCGCCGACGGCTTCCTCTCCGACGAGCAGTTCAAGAAATTCTACTGGCCTCCCTTCAGGAAGGTCCTCATGGGGCTGATTGAGGAGGGGTGCATCCCGTTTTCTTTCGTGGAGGGGGGCTACAATACGCGCCTGGAGGTTATCCAAGACGTGCCCAAGGGCACTACCTTCTGGACCTTCGACACCACCGACATGGCCAAGGCTAAGAAGATACTCGGTGATGTTGCCTGCATCGGTGGTAATGTGCCCACCGACCTGCTGGCCGTGGGCACGCCCCAGCAGGTGAAGGACTACGTCAAGAATCTCATCGACACCTGCGCCCCGGGCGGCGGCTACGTGGTGGCTAACGGTGTTGCCGCCGACGATGTCAAGCCGGAAAACATGAAGATGATGATTGACTTCACCAAGGAGTACGGCGTCTACAAATAGCCGCTGGCTCTACGGAGACTATATTATAATTGAAAGGTGGCCCGGAGACATTTTCTCCGGGTTACTTTTTTGTTGACGCCTTCTCGGGCTTCTTTTCGTATATGGAGGTATGCGCCCCGGAGCTGTCGGCGCCCACATAGCTAAACCCGGTCTGCTCGCCGACACCGTTGGGGTCAAACGCTTTCTTGAGCTTACCGAACCATATATGGTAGTTAGATACGCGTTTTCCGACCACGTCGACCGGCAAGACGCCCATCGATGGCACCGCGAAGCAGCCGTCTAAAGCCCTCTTCCCCACCCTCTCCATCCATTTCTGCACGGCCGCCGACGATTTTTCGTCGTAGGGATTATAGCGGCAGAATATTTCGGAGTGTCCCAGGTGACCCTGCTCCTCCCCCCAGCCGAACTGCTGCCCGTCATCAGCTATTACCAGGCCCTTCTCTATCAGCTCCCTCTTCCATACAGCCGCTTCTTCCAGCCACTTCACGTGGTTATCGTATCTCTGGCCCTGCACCATCATCGAAGAGAACATGCCGCCGGCGCGGAAGGTCTCCCGGATGGAGGCACTGACCCTTGTGCACTGGAACAGAAGGGTGGCTTCGACATCGGGGTCTTCCACCGCCTTCAGCGACTGGCCGTTGGTTTCCTTTATGATTTGCGCTAGCACCTTCTTCTTGTAGGCGAAGTCCTCGTCGTAGTTGCCGGCGATTATGACCATGAAGCCGGGCCCCTGTACCTCTTTGGTGAATTTATCCAGGGTGGCAAAATCCTCTTCATTACTGGTCGTTATGTTGGAAGATACCATTGAGGGACAAAAGCCCATGAGCTCGAAGGCTATCTCGCTTTCACCGATCTTGAGTTCGGCTTCAATCAACTTCTCGATTGACGGGAAGGAGAAATAGCGCACCATCATGTTCATTTCCGATGGTTTCTTACTCAGCGTGTAGCGGGGTGATAACCCTTCCAGCGGATATTCTGAGGGCCCCGGCCAGTGATAGACCTTGGTCGCCTGTTTGGTGATTACACCCCCGCCTCTGATTATGCCCCTCAAAGACGGCCCCGGCCCGTCGCCGCAGAACCACTCATCCGAAGCCGCCAGCGTGCCTACCCTGACTATCTCCCCTTCGTCGCTTACCCATTCCGTGGCCAGGTCGTTTCGGTCGCCGGTGCTCGTGGATAACCCCATATGCCCATGGCCGGACATGGCGATGGCGGTGCAGGTGGAGCCTGACCCCTTTACGTTACAAATCATGCCCCTCTTGAAGAGCTCGCCCTGCAGCTCCGCCGAGATTACGTAAGGCTCGACCACGGCGTACATGTTTTTCTCGTTGATTTCGATGATGCGGTTCAGCCTTCTCAGGTCTAAAAACACGAAATGGTACTCGGGAGCGAAGAGCATCCAGCCCGTGCTCTGGGCTTTAAAGGGTATCTTGTGTTTGTTACAGAGCTTGACGACGGCGGCGACCTCCTCCGTGTTCCCGGGAAGGACCACGGTTATATCTGGCGCACGATAGGCGGCCTTTATGACCGGGTCGTCGGAGATATTCTCCGCCCCCACCACGTCTTCGAATTCCTTATATATCTCTTTACTTATAGCCATGATTTGCTGACCACCTTTCTTAGATTGCCTTCTCAACCAGTTCGACGATGTCGTAAACCTTCAGGCTGCTGCCGCTCTCTTTAATGGCTTCGTTGAAGTTCTTCTCGCACCAGGGGCAGGCGGTAGCGATAGCCTGAGCCCCGGTAGATTCGGCTTCTTCGATTCTTTCCATAGCCGTCCAGCTGGCGAACTCGGGGTTGGACTCGTTAACGCCGCCGCCGGCACCGCAGCACCAGGCGTATTCCTTAATCCTGTCCATTTCGGAAAGTTTTAGGCCGGGAATGCTCTTGATTACCTCTCTAGGAGGTTCATAAACGCCATTCGTGCCCCGCCGGTATTCCTTGGGAGGGTCGAAGACGAACTTGTAGCCCGGGATTCTTTTGCCTTCCCAGTGTATCCAGGGCTCGCCCAGCCTGCCCAGATAGCAGGGGTCGTGATAGGTGACCGTCATGTTCACCTTCTTGTTCAGCTTGAGTTTGCCTTCTTTAATCAGGCGGGCCAGGTATTCGCTGATATGCAGCACCTCAAGGTCGCCCTTGAGATTGTATTTGTCGTAGAGCACCTTGAAGGCCTGATAGCCGTCGGCGCAGCTCGTTACCAGTGTTTTTACGCCGGCTTTCTTAAGCATGGCCATGTTCTTCTTAGCCTGTTTCAGAAAGTCTTCCTTATAGCCCATCTGGAAGGCTCGGCCGCCGCAGCAGCTCTCGTTTTCGTAGCCGATGCCGAAGTTGACGCCGGCCTTCTTCAGTATCTTAGCCGTCGCTTTGGCCAGCTTCTGGTAGTTCTTGTCATAGCTGGCCAGGCAGCCGACATGATAGTACACCTCCACTTTTTCCTTGGTGGCGTCTTTAAGCCCCAGCCCTTGGGCCCAGGCGGCGCGTTTCCCCTTAGCGCCCGGTATCATCGTGCCCTGCTTGCGCAGACTGGTGATTGCCCTGTCCAGGGCGGGGTGGGTGTGACCTGTCTCGACGCACTTGATGCGGAATTCATTGATGGGCAGGAGCACCTCCATGTCCATGGCGTATTTACAGGATGTGTCACAGGCGCCGCACATCTGGCAGTTATAGACTATATCAAGGAGTTTATCGGTGTATTGAAATCCATTGGTCAACATTTCCTTGGCGATAAGCAATCTGCCGCTGCCTGAGTAGGCGTGGAAATTATATCTGGCGATGCTGGGACACGCGTAGGAATGCTCGATTCCCTTTACCTTTTGCAGGGGTATATGTTTGCAGGCCGAACACCGGCAGCACATCTCTACGTCGCCACGGTAATCTTCTATTGCCATCTTGACTCCTCCCTGAATTTATTCGTATGAGTCTCTTTATTTAAAAGCATAGTTTCCCCGGATTCATAACCTTGTTCGGGTCCAGTATCTCCTTGACCCTGGTCAGGGCGTCAACGTAAGCCGCATCTCTGTTCACAATCATCCGGGCGCTTTTATCATAAGGCCTGGAGAAGAAGGCGCCCGTCGCCATCAGGGCAGTGACGGCGAAGGAAGATAACTCCTCGACCCTCTCTGCCTCGCTGGGGTTTTCGGGGTCGTAAAAAAGGTTGAACTCACAGTGGCAGTTGGACCCCTGCACTATCGGCTGGAGGTAAATACCCATATCCGAAGCGGGGTAGCCGAATTCATTAGCCAACTCGTACATGAGGCTGATTTGGCCTTCGAGCTTGTCATAGGTGGTGATAAAGAATATATCGTGGCAGGCCCCTTTATAGCGAAGCTTCCAGTAGGGTTCGGCGGAGGGCAGCTGCACCATTTTCAGCATTTCAGCGGCGGAAACTCTACCGACGGCTCTTACCGCTTCCACTCCTATCCGATTGGTTATATCCGAGATGCCCTTTATCTGGGAACTCACCCTTTCTTCGGGAAAATAATCGTAGCCAGCTACGTTAAAGAAGAGCACCCAGGGGGGCAGGTTGTCCTTCAAGTCCGGGTAATCCCCGGGCCATTTTTTGGCCATGATAGCCGCCAGGTTGGTGTTATTGAGCACCAGGCACTCGTTGACCAGTCTTTGCCTTACCAGCCAGTGAACCAGCTCGAACAGCCTGTTAAGGTCAGCGGAGCCGACCACGAAGGGCTCTTCGAGCTTGGGGAGTATTTCGCATCTCAACGATGCCCAGGTTACGATACCCATCGTCCCCTGAGCCCCCTGGATAAGCCGGTTCCATTGTGCCGGCCCCGGCCCGTAGGGCGTCTTTTGTGCCCCACCGGCTGCCCACTGCTCTTCGATTGTACCCGGCCCGGCAGCCTGACCGGTCCTGAACATTTCGCCGCTCCCAAAGACTACCTCGATACAGGCCAGCGGGTCCGATATATCCCATTGGTACTTGGGCATTACCACCGGCTCCCTTTCCAGCATGCTGCCGACGACGGTCTTCGACTTGCGCGGCAGCAGGGGCATGTTTAGCCTGAGCCCTTCTTTTTCCACCGCCGGTATCAGTTCCCCGAAGGTTACCCCCGGCTCGACCATGGCAACCCGGTGAAACCGGTCGACCCGGATGACCTTTTTCATCTTACTTAAATCTACGATAACGGCTCCCCCGGTGCCGGGAACGGTGTCGCCCCGAAAATGGGGAGGCCCCGAACTCACCGGTACCAGCGGCGTTAGAGTTTTATTAGCCAGCTTGACCAGCTTGGCGATGTCGTCGCTGTTTCTGGGTTTGACCACGTAGTCGGGCGTTATCATGTTAACGAAGCTCATATCGGCGGCGTATTCTTCTAACACCGCCGGCTTCTGGCTCACATTAGCCGCGCCGACTATCTTCGCCAGCTTTTTATCATTAATCATTTACGCCTCCTCTCAAGGTGTGCTCGGATTTATAGCTAGTCTTTATAGGGCTCGGGGGGTGGCGGGGGGAATATGTTTATCCGGTAGCGGCTGTAGGGCAGGTAGTTGGTGGCCGGTTTGTCGGGCGTATTATCGGCCATGCCGGCGATGCTGCCCGTTATCGGTTCCTCCACCCAGTTCGAGCCGAGGGGGTACATATAAGCGATGCGGTAGGCGAGCCGAAAGAATTTCCACTCGCCGTCTTCCTTGACATAGTCCATGTCGTATTTGCCCAGGCAGGACATACAGTCCAGCTTGCCGTTGCGCATCCCGCTGACGCTGCCGTGTGAGAACCATATCCCGCGGGCTTTGGTGCCTTTCTTGTTTATCTCGATGATGGGGTTGCAGGTCATGTGTATCGCCAGCCAGCCCGGCCCGCCGCGGTAGCGCTCTTCGCTCAGAACGGTGTTCCAGAAGCGCTTGACCCCTTTCATACCCTCGTAGATGCCCGCGTCCTCGATATCCATGGAGATACCTGGCGTCTTCTGGGCGAAGAGGGAGGGGATTTCCGAGTTGCGCATCATGAAATAGAGGTGAGCGTAGCGGGACTGGAGCTTCCAGATTTCGAGGTAATCCTTGGTCTTGGAGAGTTCAGCAACCTGGGCTTTGAGTTGGGCTACTTCGGCTTTGATATCCTGACTCATTTTTCCTCCTATCGACTCAGTGAGAATTGGGAGGTGGGGTGGGTTCTACCAAGTGCTTATTATTTACCCTTATCCTCCTAATGTCAATAACTCGTTATAAAATGCGTTGACAAAGTCGGGTCGAGAAACTATTATAGCCACAGCCCTGCCTTTATGCGCGGCTGTTGTTTATCATAAATATAAGGAGGATATACCAAGATGGCCGAGACCAAGTACGGGAAGTACATCATCAGAGACCCCCTGGAAAAAGGAATGGCGCCGATGCTGCACATATGCGGTGAAGAAGGATGTCATGGTGCCGCGTTTCCCAACTTTCCGGTTGAAGTCCAACTACTTTGCATCAGCGAACCGCTCTCATTTCCCCATCCGGCCCACGCCCACGATGCCGACGAAATCTTTTTCATCTTTGGCAGCAACCCCCAGAACTACTACGACTTCGACGCCGAAATCGAGATACATTTTGGTGAGGAGGGAGAAAGACATATAATTGACTCCACCTCCATTATCTACATGCCTAAGGGGTTAGTACACGGTCCCATTGCCATCACGAAGGTGAATAAACCTTTTCAGTGGATGCATGTTCTCTTTACTCCTAAATACGACATGTCGAAAGGTGACGTTTCACTGCACCCCGGTCACCCTCGCGAGAAATATTCGCCCGAAGAGATTAAAAAGTTGAAGGGGGACTAGCTCTCGTATTCCTTTCTCAGCTCCTCTACCGTCTTCTGGAACTGCCCCTTTTTCTCCTCATCGCTCAAGCGGTGCAGGGGCGGCACCCATTCCATATCCTTCAGGTTATCTATCAGCATGGGCAGCGAGTCGTAGGGGAATGATAGCACTATCAAGCCTTCGGGGAGCACCTTTCGCGTCTTCATACCGAAGCCGAGCCCGCTGACGGAGTAATTCAACTCGCCGCTCAAATACGGGTAAGCGTAGAGCCAGGCGCATAGCAGGACCGGTGTGCTCTTGGTGGTTATCATCTTGCCGCTGGTATAGCAGTATGCCCGTAGTAAAATGTCGGCCTGGGGTGGGGTGGCGGCCATGATTACCAGGTCGGGCTCGAAGGGAATCTTATCCAGGGGGGAGAAGGCGACATACCTGACGGTGCCCTTGGCCATCTTGGGGATGTAGTTATAGATACGGCGGTTGGCGCGGGCTTCCTTATAGATACCGTCCTTGGGGCCGATCTGCCCGCTCTGGAAGATGGGGTCGGCTTCTTCCATGCCCAGCACCACGGGGCCCATGCAGGAGAAGTTCTCTCTTTCGGCGTAGAAAGGAGGGCTTTTCTGCGCCTCGCCGAGCATCTCGCAAAAAGCCATCTCTTTTTCCAGCTTCTTAATGCCCTTGGGCTTGTTGAGCAGAAACTTGACGCCTACCGGGGGTGCCTCAAAATTAAACTTTTTGAATATGGAGAAGTCCAGCTTGCTTGGCATATTTATACCTCCTTATACCGAATACCGAGAGGTCTAAAGTTTTATCCGCGCTGGGTTAGCCGCCTTTCATCATGCCGGGGAGCCAGAGGCTTATCTCGGGGAAGGCTATCAAGATGGCCAGGAAGATAAAGAGGACAATCAGGAAGGGCAGTACTCCCTTCAGCAGCTTATCCACCGGTATGTCGAAGGCGGTTCTCATCATGAACAGCTCCAGCCCCATCGGCGGGGTAATTAAGCCTATCTGCATGTTGACCACATAGAGGACGCCGAACCATATCGGGTCGAAGCCCAGGGCGGTGATTACGGGGACAAACAGGGGCACGGTGAGCAGCATGATGGTTATGGCATCTATGAAACAGCCCAGAATCAAAAGCAGGACGTTGATGCTGATAATCACCAGCCAGGGGGAGAAATCGGCGGAGGTGACGAAGCCAGTGATGGTCTTGGCGACACCGGAGCTGCCGATAACGTAGGAGAAGAGCCAGGCGCCGACCATCATAAACAGAATCATGCCGTTTATAATCGCCGTTTCGGTCAATGCTCGTTTTAGGCCCTGCCAGCGCAGCCCGAAGACGGTGACGCCTATAATCAGCACCACGACGCAGCCGACGCCGGCGGCTTCGGTGGGGGAAGCAATGCCGAAATAGATGGAGCCCAGAATAGAAGCCATTATCACCACTATGGGCCAGACCCTCTTCAGCGATGAGAACCTCCTCCCCCAGCTGACGGGGCCCAGGGCGGGACCGAGCGCCGGCCGACGCCAGCAGATTATGATGGCTACCGCCGCCAGCATGCAGGCCAGGAGCAGCCCGGGTATCATACCGGCGATAAAGAGGTGACCTATCGAAGTTTCGGAGAGGACGCCGTATATAATCATACCGGCACTGGGGGGGATTAAAGGGCCAAGAACGCCACCGCAGCACAGCCCGCCCATGGCCAGTCCCTTGTCGTAGCCGTATCTTTTGAATTCGGGCTCGGCAACCTTGCCCACCGCCAGGATAGTGGCCGTGCTGGTGCCGATGGCGGCGGCCATGGCGGCTTCGCCCCAGATGCTGGTAACGATCAAGCCGCCAGGGACGCGGGATAGCCAGCTCCGGGCGGCGGCATATATGTCTTCTCCAATCTTGGTTTCGCCAATGAGGCAGGCGATAAGAACGAAGAGGGGCAGCGGCGTCCAGTTTATGTTATAGAGGGTGCTGAAGGTAGTCCAGCCCACTTTTTCCAGGCTGGGAGCGCCGAAGGCGAAAAAGGCGACAGCTATAGCCGTAAACCCCAGCGCGTAGATGACGGGCATGCCCATCAGCATCAGAAAGAGCATGCCTGCCACGCACACCGCCGCCGCTGTGGTAAAGTCCATGACTACCTCGTTTCGTTAAGTTGTGGTCACTAAAAGCCGAGCTCTTTTGGCTCTTCGGTTCGGGTCTGGGTTTTGAAGCCCCTTATCATATTGTTGATGCCTCGGCAAAACTTACTTAAGAGGACGAGGCAAAGCAGGGTGTAGCCAAGGGGTATAACGAATTTAATCGGGGCCAACGGCAGTGCCCACGACGTTTTACTGACCTGGCCAATCTCGAGAGCGTATAACGCGTTGCCCAGGCTTTTCCAGGTGAGGACGGCGCAGAAGATAAGCGCCATGAGCGGGAAGAGGGTTTGAAGTACGATAGCCTTGAAGCGCTCGGGAAAACGGGAAGCAAGCATGTCGTTCCTGACGTGGCGGTCCAGCCTTTCTACCCCGGCTACAGCCAGGACACCACAGAACAAGAGAAACATGGTGCTGAGCTCATAGGCAGCGGGGTCGGGGTTATGGAAAACGTACCGTTTGACCACGCCGTAGCTTTCTATCCACGCCATCGACAGTACCAGAATCCCGCTCAATAACATGAGTAGGTGACTGGCACGACCGAGCCAGTGATCCAGTTTCTGTATCACTTTTATGAACACTCTTCACCACTCCCTGATGGATTTAGCGTTCTTTGTTTCTAAAGTTAACCGCCGCCACATTATAGCCGCGGGCATGCCGTTTTATTCCCGGGTCTAGCGAGGATACTGGGCGTTAGCGTCCTCAGCAATCTCCATCACTTCATCGCCAAAATCACCCAGTGTCGCTAGCATTGAGTCAATAACTGGACTAGCCGCGTCCTTCCACCGGTCTATTTCATCCTGGGGCACGAAATAGATTTCTACTCCGAGAGATTCTAGATTGGCGAAATCGGCTTCCCACTCTGACTTACACAGGGCATCGATGGCATCCGATGCAATCTGCGCTTCCTCAAGCAGTATGTCCTGGATATCGCCGGGGAGGTCATTCCACACGTCCAGGTTGATGGAGAATCCGTGTATGGCCGCGACCATATAGCACGACGCTAGATGAGGAGAAACTTCGGGTAGTCCGAAGATGGCCCCGGCGGCCGGTGCTGTTATCACCGCTTCGACTGTCCCCTTCTCCAGTGCCCCGTAGGCTTCTGTATAATCAAGAAACACGGCGGAACCGCCAAACGCTTCTACCAGGGCCGAAGTTGTGGGAGAGATAGACTGGACGAGCAGACCGTCCCAGTCCTCCAGAGTATAAACCGGCTCGACGGAGAAGAGTTCTACGGCGGTGTAGTTATGGAGACATAGCAGCTTCTGGTTGAACTGGTCTTCCAGGATGTCAGCGTATAGCTCCGTTAGCTCCGGCATGGCTGCGATGTGGGCGTCAATGTTATTGAACAAAAAGGGTATTTCATTCGCCCCTAACCTCGCGTCATCAGCGGAGTAAGCGCTGGGGGTGATTGCCCCCATTTCGGCGGCTCCTGTCCTCACAGCATCAAAAATCTCGGCAAATGGGACCATTTGTTCAGCGGGGTAATACTCGATGGTATAGTCGGGGCCGCAGCGGGCGTTAAAGGCATCGGCGAATGCCTGTTCCGGATCAGCGTACTGGAACAGGGCGGCGCTGGCCATCTTTAAGACCACCGGCTCCGCAGGACCCTCGTCCTCACAAGCGGCGAAAAGACCGCTCGACATCACGATGAGCACCAGGGCAACGAGCAAAATTAGTGTTTTTTTCATGGTTGGGTTTTACCTCCTTGATAGATTCCAAATAACCGTTTTTTAGTGTCATCTTGCCTTAATTTGCCACCTCCTTTGACTGGAAAAGTTCCCAGTAATATTTATATTCGGGTATACGGTCTCCACAGGGGAAGACCGTGGTCGTTTGTCTTGAGAATAAAACTAGGGGGCTGATAATGAGTTTAGGGTGGGTGGTTAATGAAGGTTCTTCACGGCGGGAACGGTTTTGGGGAAGCTGGGCAGAATCTGGTGTCGGCGGTTCGGTGAATTTATAATACCCCGGGATATAAGTCACTACACTAGTACCCCGTTGGTTGAAAGGTCGAGAATTTCGGCGGTGTTAAATGAGGGTCGGGTTGTGGCTGCGGATGGGGTTGCGGTCGGCTGGTGGGTTGTAGCCGAGGCCGGGTTGCGGTGGGTGGGGTATATTTCATTGTTAAGCACATAGCTATTATAGCACACCGTGTCAATATACCCCCTGGGGGAGTTGTGTGGTGAGCCGCGGAGGACTCGAACCTCCAACCTGCTGATTAAGAGTCAGCTGCTCTGCCAGTTGAGCTAGCGGCCCAGGCTGTCTGTCGTATTTCGCCTTCTATTCTAGAGTGTATGGCGGCTTTTGGCAAGTGCGGGCATGGGTTATGACGAACGGGTTACCAATAGAAGAGCCGTCTGGGGTTTGGTCCCAGACGGCTCTAGTCAAACCGTTTTTCAGGGCGATTTAGCGGCTAGTCTTCTTTCGGAAGCGTAGCGCCAGCACACCCCCTATGATAACAACGGCGGC
>Ga0315545_1000843_pt1 | contig 31684 bp, 24 predicted proteins | sample SalMarSW160210MG_FD_203096 | JGI IMG/M metagenome (GOLD analysis project Ga0315545, IMG submission 203096) | Salt marsh sediment microbial communities from the Plum Island Ecosystem LTER, Massachusetts, United States - Salt Marsh Sediment SW1602-10 ...
GGTTATTATTTTGAAAGAGGACAACTGTGGTGCGTAAGAGGACAGGCTTAACAATTATAGAGTTGATAACGGTCATTGCGATAATCGCGCTGTTGGTTGGATTGCTGATACCTGCTTTGAATTCGGTGCGCAATGTTGCGAAGGGGACGAAGCAAAAAGCGCAATTTACTACGGTTGAGCTGGCTCTTGCTGCGTTCAAGAGTGACTATGGCGATTATCCGCCGTCGGAATGGTGGGCACCTCCACCGGCGACAGCGGGTTTACGCGATTACTGCGGTGCACAGAAGCTTGCTGAGGCGCTTCTTGGATGGGATCTGATGGGATTTCATCCCGACTCGGACTGGCGGGCTGATGGGATGAATGGAAAATCATATTGGGTAGGTGGTGCGGAATATGCAGCCGGTTCTTACTTTTTCTATGATCCCGATAGTGAAATCGATATGAATAAGAGAAAGGGACCTTATCTTGAGCTGGCGACCACAAGTGCTTTTACATTGAACGAGTTGTTTGGCGTTGGTCTGGCCGATCCACTTCGGGGCGACAGATATGTGATTTGTGATTCCTTCGGTGTCAAAAAGGTCAATCTTGCAAACGGCGAGACGGTAACGGCTGGCACGCCAATTCTTTATTATAGAGCGAATACATCCAGTAAAAGTATGGTTAATGATGCTACTGTGTTTGAACAGAATATCTACAATGTTCGGGATAATGCTCCTCTTGTGATGCTTGGTAGAGTCAAGGATGGCGAGCAACATCCTCTTGTTGACCCGGCTGTTTTCTATTCATCAGAAGGCGGCGTAATCGACCCAAAAGTAACGGCAAGACCGTGGCCTTATCGACCGGACTCATACATACTGATCTCAGCAGGCCCTGATGGTTTCTACGGGACGGGCGATGATATCCACAATTTTTAGCAATTAAGCTGCTACCCTCATTTCACAGAGCAAATTTATGACTATGAAAAGTCATAGAGGTAAATACGGCCTGACACTTGTGGAGATGCTGGTTGTCTTGGCGATTATTGTAATTCTGGCTACGATTATGGCGAGTGTTGTATCTCGAATTAACACTCAGAGCAAAGAAAGACTTGCTAAGAGTACTATTGAGATTCTATGCAATGCTTTGGAGCAATTTCATGATTACGAATATAGCTATTCAGGATCATATTTAGGTTTCGATTTTCCCCTGGACTGCAACGATTTTTCGGCTGATTTACTTCAAAGCACATTGTGGGATGCCTTGGGAGCAGGTGGTGTTACGATTACCGGAGGTGTTCACGAGCCAAGTTATTCGGGAAGCGAAGCATTGTATTTCTTTTTGAGCATGGTTCCACAGTGCAAGCAGATTCTGGATAGGATTGATAGGTCTTTAGTAACCAATGAGGATTCGAATGGCAATAGATTGAAAATTGTAATTGACGGTAGAGAGTATCCTTTATTTAGGGTTGTGGACCCTTGGCCTGTGAAGGGTCAAAAAAGCAAGGTGGGCAAGGCACTGCAATATGACTATTACAACGAGAAGGTCATTCCTCCTGACCTTGCTGAGGTGAGAAGTTTTCCAGTGCTTCGTTCAGCCGGTCCGGATGGTAAATTTGGCACGGATGATGATATAAGCAGTAAGTGAGAGAACAGATAATTTTATTATATACGGATGTTGCGGTCCATGGCGATGAGAGCAGTAAAGGCACAACAGGGTCTTACGCTAATAGAGATGACGGTTGTCATTGCGGTGATCGTTCTGCTTATAGGTCTGGCTCTGCCGGCGGTGCGGGCGTTTTTTGATGCGTTTGAAACTGGCAGTGCTGCCAGAAGTATGATAAGCGCAGCTTTGGCGTCGGCGCGTGCTTTCGCAGCGGAGAATCAGCGATACGCGGGTATTAGGTTCCAGAAAGATCTGCATGGGCGGCAGTACATGGTTTTGGTAGTTCAAGAACCTGACATGCTGGCGTGGGGCTTTTGTGCAGCCAAGGGTGTTAAGCCGATAAAACTGCCGGAGTCGATAGGAGTGATGGATTTTACAATTGTGACCGGTCGAAACACGGTTAATCCTGTAAACTCTCAGGAGGTTAGACTTGATGATCTTACATTGGGAGGAGATGGTCTTATTAACGAACCTTTTGAGATTACAGATACAACTACATTTTCTATCATTTTCTCTCCTAATGGAAAGCTCGTGGTTCATGGTGTCCAAATAAGAAATAGAGACGGCTATGTTGATAGTGCCTCCAATGCAGGTATTAGCAGCGACGATATTTTCAATAAAAAGGCTCAAGTGGACGCAGGGATCGGGATGTTTTATCAGGATGATTATTTTGGGGCTTCCTGGAGCATGTATTCGAACCTCGGGTTAGGGCCGGAGCCGAGTCGGAGGAGTTTTGTTGTTTATAAAAAAGATAAATTTAAGCAGGCCTACGAAAAGGGAAGGGCCTGGTCGGGCTATCTTGTGATGTTGACCAATGAAGTAACTTATGTCAGTCCTCATACAGGGGCACTGATATCAACGGATTGATTAACTTATGATAGGCAGGCTACAACATAATGGTTTTTCTCTCACTGAGACGTTGCTGGCGGTTGGCACACTTGCGATCGGTCTGCTCTTTGTAGGTGGGACATTTCTTACAGGTATTCACTTTTCCATTATTTCGACTGAGCGGACCATCGCTGCAGTAGCGGCTGAGGAGGCCTTTGCAAAGATAAGACTATACGGTGTTGACTTCAATGATCCGGGTTTGACCGCCGATCAGCTTACCGTCTTTAAAGCGCCAAGGCTCATCCCCAAATATGAGCTTATGTATCCTTCAGACACGGCATCTATGTCGCAGAAACAATACTGCTGGGCTGCCCTTTGCAGGCGGATCAACCAAGATAGCAAACTCGTACAGGTGACCGTCCTTATTAGCAGAAAAGCTGGCAGCAGTACACAATACTGGGGCAGGCAAAGTCCAGGTGGTTGGCCCGGGCTCGAGCAGATTTCATTGCCTTGGCCGATTCTTGTCAGTGTTACGCGAGACGCAGCACACAATGCCAATGAACTCTCGATAGGAGATGCTGTAGCATCTGATGGCGTTGATGAGAGGGCTTTCATTAATGATGGCAGCATAATAGTAGATAACATGACGGGCCAGATATACCGTGTTCTGGAACGACGTGCGGATCAGCCCGACAGGATTGTACTTGACAGGCCGTGGAAGGGCCAGGGCATATTGTCGACAGATGGTTGGGTATGGGTAGTTTCACCACCGGTTAAGGGGGGTAGTAATCCATGTGTGGCAGTTTATCAGAGGGTAATTAGATTTTAGATACGCAGAATGAGAAGAGCATTTACTCTAATCGAGCTTATCGTGGCGATGGGGATACTGGCAATGATGCTTTCCTTTGCAAGCATAATTTTTAAAGTCAGTATAGATTCTTATCGCACGGCTATCGCCAATGCTGAGATTATGCAGAAGTTGCGGACTATTACAGACCAACTTGATACAGACTTGAAGGGTTTGTGCAAGGATGGTGAGATTTTTGTGATATGGGCGGCCGAATACGATAGTGACCTCGGTAGGTATGTTAGGTTCGATCGGATCATGTTTTTCTCTGCTGGCGATTTTCAGTCCTATGGGACCAGTCCGATGGTTCGCGGCAATGTTGCAAGAATATGCTATATGCTGGCAAAGAATGCAGAAGGAAAAAGAGCAAGCGAATTTACCGACTTAAGCGCAACTGTACGAGGGCAGCAACAAAGACAGCAGGATCGGAGAGAACGAGTACTTGCAAGGACGCAGCATATATTGACTGCTGAGACGGACGAGGGGTTCGATGATTTTCTAAGGCCGGTGACTACCTCACGAAGTAATGAAGAGTGGTTTCAGTGGAACAATGTACACGAATATGAGATCACTTCATTAGAGGGATGGAAGTATATACCTTGGGATGAACAGACAAGTGAGCCGAATGCGCCTATGAAACGAAATATACTTTCTGTAATTACCGATGCTGTTGTAGACTACAGCCCGGTAAGTGCACGGGTAAGAGGGGCAACCATGGATATAAGAGACCCGGATTCGTTACATATGCTACTATGTGAGGGTGTTGGTGAGTTTAAGGTTCAAGGGTGGTACGATGCAAAGAAACGATGGATGCCTGAGGTTGACCCAAATGGTGATGGCAGTTTGGCGGATAGCGATTTCTGGCTGGATTCTTCGGGCGCGAGACTTGATTCTGAAGATGTTCCGGGTGTGTTGTACCCTTATCCTCCTTACGGAGGAGTGAATATACGCGATATAAATTATGATCCAAACGAGATTGACCGGGCGCATTTTGATGCGATTCCGGGGCTTGGGCGTGCGTTTAAGTTCACTTTTATGTTGTACGACTCAAAAGGAATCATAGAGAAGGGAAGGACATTTACGCATATCGTTTACTTAGGTGATTGATCGTTATTATGGAAGCGGAGCAAAGGAAATTTTGTCAGCGGGTTAGTCTTGCGGGTTCAGCTCTTATTTTGACTGTGGTTTTGACCAGTTTGCTGGCCATTGTTGGTGTTCTATTTGTGATGATGTCTCGCATCGATAAAATGGCCACGACAGCGACATCTGAGAACAGGGAACTTAATTTTGCTGTCGATACTATACTGGCAAGGATATGCGAGGAGCTGGCTTTGGATGTTCCCGGGGCGGATGATCCAAATCAAGAATACTACGATTATCCGGATACGAATAATGTGTGGTTGGCAAGTCTTGAGCCATACAAATCGGGGGACGATTATTTCTGGGGACAGATAAGCGATGTTACAGGTCTTCTCGGTTCCAAAGAGTGGGACACTAATGATATATTGATAAGTAGTTCGGACCCGAACATCTGTTTTAAAGCGATAGTCCCAGAGCGTAAGGTGGTATCGTTGAGCTCTTCCGGAGGGCTACTGGAACAGCTTGCTGATGCCGATGGTGATGGTGTAGCGGATTCAAAGTGGTTCGAGCTTGGTGATGTGACTTCGAGCAAAGGTAAGCCTATTTACGCGGCAGTACGAGTTATTGACAACAGCGGAATGCTCAATGTCAATACCGGTTACAAGTTTAATCCAAACAGCCAGGTCTTGGATAATATCGATGGTTCAAGCGTGCTTCAGATAAATGTGATGGGATTAGCCAGCCGGCCGGTGAACTCTGCTACTGTGGCTGAGGAGGCAGCGCTGCTCTTGGAGAGAGCGAACTATGGATTAGGTGTTTCGCCTATTGATTTAGTTGCTTATGAGAAAAACGTTATCTGGCAGTATGGACAACAAATAGGTTCTTACACGCCATTTGACATTTCCGATGAGCTTGAGCTTCGTTACAGGTTTTTGCTGAATCAAGAGGATATACAAGCGAGGGTGGAACAATGGGGCGGAGAGTTTAAAAATGGCTGGACATCCTCAACGCCTTTAAAGGAGCTTGATGATTGGGTTTTAAGTGTGTATGCCGATGTTAGCAGCGATCCGAATCTGGATCCGAATTACGCGTATCGGCATGTTGCCACCACCTGCGATATGGACCGGATTATCAATCCTGCGGCGATAATTTTGGATGATGGGACAGCCCTTCACAAGATGGTTAATGTTAATACGGCTGATGTAGGTTTGCTACATAAAGCGATAAGGGCAGCGCTTATTCGGACCAATCCGAACTTTTCAAGCGCGGATGGATTAGCTGCGCAGATGGCGGTTAATATGTTAGACTATCGTGATGCCGATTCCAATGTGGCGACTCTTGATGATGCCGCAGGCTCAATGTATTATGGCTTTGAAGCTCCTTGTATTTATATTTCCGAAGTAGCTTATAGGTGCGTGCGCGAAGAGGAAACAACGCATACATCATATGCGATTGAGCTATATAAACCGTATTTCGAGGATGGCGATCCAAACGGTTGTCAGATCGTGGTTGATGGTATACAGACTCCGATTTTATGGTCTGGCTCAAGGCGTTTTCATGTCATAAGGTACGAGGATGCAGATGCGAATTTGCCGGTGAGCTTTAGTGACTCCGAAGAGCCGGTTGATACAAGCCCATACGGTTACAACCGAAGCCAATATAGCGGACAGGTACAAGAGCCAAGCAGTATTGTATTTGGACCAGGCAGCACCATTTCTTTACAGCGTAGTGTTCAGGGAGAAGCTATAACTGTCGATTCACTCATTGTTCCCGACATCGAGTTTATTTTTGATGGGCGAGCAAGAAGCATTCAGCGGGATATAACTTTGCATAAGTGTATACGCCGTTTGTGGGCAGGTGCAGCAGAGGTAGCTGACCCTACACTTGGCCAACACAATAGTTTCATATCATCGGATACTGGGAAGGTACAAGCTCATCCTGCCAACAGGCCTTTTACAAATATTGGAGAAATCGGGATGGTTCTGCGGACAAGCGCGTATAATACACCAGCCGGGTGCATCGAGGCTGACGTGCGGATAGATTTGGTACAGCAAGCTTATGCAGATTTATTTAATTACCTGACTGTCTTTGATCCTAATGCGCACGGCCACGATTCTAATGAGACAAGAATTAAAGGCAGGATAAATATTAACACGGCACCTTGGTTTGTGATTGCTCAATTGCCGTGGGTTTCTGCTGGTGGCTTAGCTACTGGTGGCCTAGCTACTCATACGCCAAATTATTCGCTTGCAAAGGCAGTAGTTGCCTACCGTGATAAGACAACCATCGCTGGTGGACCCGACTATAGCGAACGAACTGGGCTGCGTGGTTTTAGAAGTATTGTAGAGCTGATGCAAGTTCCGCAGATGAGTTACTATGACAATGACTCGGAGGATATAGTAAGCTTTCCTGATTTGACGCCAAGCGATGGTGCTGTGGATGATTTTGAGGAGCGTGACGTTATTTTTTCGCGTATAAGCAATCTTGTTACTGTAAGAAGCGATGTCTTCACAGCCTATATACTTGTTCGCTTGGGCGCCGATGGACCTCAAAAAAGGATTGTAGCTATTCTCGATAGAAGTGGAGTTTCCTCCAGCGCGGACAAGGTGCGGATTATTGTGTTGCATACTGTTCCGGACCCGCGATGATTTGCGCTGTCAGGAATTGAGCATTTGTACTATTTCGGCGTGGACTTTCTTATTGGCTGCAATCGTGGGCAGTATTGAGCCTTCGTAGGTATCTAAATTTAGAGGGAAGATTTGCTCGCCTTTCCAGTCGGTAGTAACACCTCCAGCAGCTTCTACTATTACAGTTCCAGCTGCTATGTCCCACAACTTTGGCGTGGTAATGATTGTACCTATTATGCTGCCCTTGGCTACGTATGCGAGCTGAATAGCTGATGAGCCGAGATTGCGAAATCTTGTGCGTTTGATTATCTGGCAGGCCCAGTTCGGAATGTCGCCCGGACAATCGAAATGGCTGTCGAGACCGACACTTGAGAATTCATCCATAGTTTCTTCGCTGGCGGTGATTCTTCTGCCGTTTAGTTGTGCTTCGCTGTCTTTGACGGCGGTGAACATGGAGTCAGTAGCAGGCTCGAATATAACGCCGACGATTGGCTTGCCTTCGTGCAGGGCGGCAATGCTGACGGCGAAAAGAGGTATCTGGTGCACGAAGTTGTTTGTTCCGTCTATCGGGTCTATAACCCACCAGAGAGACTCGGAACCTCGCGGTGATTGCTTAAAGATCTTACCCTGCTCTCCCTCTTCAGCAATGAAGCCATGGTCAGGGTAGCTCTCTTTAATTCTTTCGATGATTATCTTCTGACACCGGGCATCGGTTTGAGTTACCAGTTCAATGTCGTTTTTTACCGAGGCCTTTACGAAGCCGATTTCTTCCATAGCCCGCTGTCCAGCCAGGCGTGCCGCGACGGTAGCCGTTTCTAACATTCTGCTTAAATCGTTCTGTTCCAGAGCCATATAGATAAGTTCCTACTACTAAAGGTTGACAGACCAATTATGTGCTTCTATTCTAACGTAGTTATGTGGAAAGGCCAACAGGCAAATAAGCGAAAAATATTCTGTCGCGCTTCATCTCGTCGGCGGATATTAGCTGTGGTTTTCTTTTTGGCTGTGGCTGGTTCATTTGGGCTGTTGTGGTTAGCACAGTGGCGTGGAATTGATATCGGTTGGTGGCTGGGGCCTTGCGGCTTCAAGCAGAGATATGGTTTGCCGTGTCCGACTTGCGGATGGACTACTGCGACGCTAACGTTTGCACGAGCCGAAATTTTTGAGGCGTTTTATATTCAGCCTGCGGCAGCCTTTTTATGCAGTCTTATTGCTGTTGCAGCGTTTGTGGCCTTGTTAACGGCGGTTTTTGGAGTGTACATTTGTGTTTTGAAGCGTGTTTTTTACGAGATCAAAGTCAGGTACATTATCTTAGCTTTGATTGTTATTATTGCTGCGGGCTGGGCAGTGACGTTATCGCGGGCATTAGCTGAGAGAAGTTAATAGAGATTATAAAAGGGGGCGAAAACGGTGAAGGATTATTGTAATATTCAAGCCAAAAGGAAACAAAGAGAATCCGGAACGGTTGGCGGAACTTTAGTAGTTCTTATTATCTTTGGGCTGATTGTTTTATGCGTTGTTCGATACTTCTGGGTGGACGGAGTTAAGAGCGATTATAATGCTTTAATTCGCGTGTATATTCAGGAGACACCCGACTTGGAAGCGAGCGATGCCGAAAGGCTAAAAGAACAATTGTTGGAGCCAGGCCTGTTTATCAAGGTGCATCGATGGGACAAAAAGAGCTTTATAAAAGACAAGGAGCTATATGACAAGATGGTCCAGGCCTATAAAGAGCGTCGAAGAAGAATCCAGGACGCCGCCGATAGCACGATAGATGCTCTGATAAATCTGTAAATAGTTGCCCGTGACCGGCGAGAATGGCAGGTATAACTTGGCATTAACATTGAAAGGGGAGATATGAGTCCGCTATTTTTTCTGAGCGGGGTAGGAATGATGGCCGTTGCCGTAGTGGCGGTCGTTTACTGGAAGTTAAAATTTGGTATGCTTTGGCGCATATTTGCCTGGGGTGCACTTGCATGGGTAGTGGGCGTTGCTGTGAAGATCGTTGCTGCAATTCCGAACCAGGCGATAATTGGTGCTGCTCGCGAGGCGTTGCCAAAATACATTGCAGAGCCGGCCCTATGGCTTTATATAGGTCTCTTGACCGGCGTTTTCGAATGTGGAGCTACCTTAGCCTTTGCGTATATTAAGAGAATACGCTGGGCTGATTATGATGGAGTCGTTGCCTTTGGCTTGGGCTTTGGAGCTGTTGAAGCCTTTCTGGTCGGAGTTGCATCTTTTGTAATGGTTCTGGTGGTTATTCTGATTCCAGATAAGTTGCCCGAAGGAATGCTTGAACAAGTTACCGGCGGAGCCAGTTCGCTTCTTACGATTCCTGCTCCGATTGTTGAGAGAATCATAGCTATTTTTCTACACGCCTTTTCATGTGTGCTCATTGTTTATTCAATACGGACTAAAGCCTGGCGGTGGTTCTGGTTGGCCTTCTTGTATAAAACAGCCATGGATGCGATAGCGGGCCTTTTGCACTTGGAGAATCTGCTGGCGGACATCTCCACGTTGGGAGTATGGGTTGTGGAGTTAACTCTTCTGCCATTTGGCCTGGTCGGCCTATGGGGCCTGTTGGTGTTTCGCAGGCGATGGGTACAACTTGTTCAGGATACAGAGGATTATCCGCCTTTGGCGGGACAGAATAACGAATTTCGAAAAGGGGAAACAGAGTATCAGTAGTTATAGAATTTCTTTGTTAGATTCTGTTAAGTGAACAGATTGTAGTACAAATAGGCAGACTGGTGGGTTATCGTCCTTTGTTTTTACGAGGCACACACGGAAATATCCAGGTGGAAAAATCAAAAGCACTCTCCTGCAGGCTCAATGAGCCGTAGAAGCCAAGAATGAGCGACGAAGGATTTGATGAAGAACTATTGATCCTCTTCTATTTCTAGGGGCTCGCAAATGCAGTCGGACGATGGCTCCCCACAACCGGAACAGACTCCATCCTCGATTGGGGCACCACAGACTTTGCACGGTGTGCATCCACATGTTTGACACATTTTTTTTACCCTTAAAGGTAGTGTTATAGATTCCGATTCATCCAATAAAACCAGTACATAAAGAATGAACTTCCAACGGCGCCGTAATAGTAGGTTGCGGCTTAAAAAAAGCAATAGAATTATGTAAAAATTTTTCTTGGGTGCCTGTAGGGAATGATGGAAAGGAAAGCCGCGGAAAACGCGGGGAGAATCCCAAAATAAGTTTGGGGGCTAAGCTGCACTTGATATTTTTGGCAGGCTTGCATACAATGTGCGCCCAAATATGAGAAATTGATATTTTTGGAGGCTAAGTATGATCAAAGTTCTTATCACAGACAAGCTTGCACAGGAGGGTATCGACCTGCTTAATTCGATGGATGGCGTCGAAGCTGTTGTCAAAACCGGCATTAGTCCGGAAGAACTAACTAAGATTATCGGTGAGCATGATGGATTGATTGTCCGAAGCGGGACGAAAGTGACTGCTGATGTCCTGGCTAATCCGGGCAAATTGAAGGGCATTGCCCGTGCGGGTGTGGGCGTGGACAACATTGACGTCGCCGAGGCGACCCGAAAAGGAATCATTGTAATGAATACGCCCGGCGGCAATACGGTCAGCGCGGCAGAGCACACCATGGCGTTGATACTTGCAATGAGCCGAAACGTTGTTCCGGCCTGCAACAGTTTGAAAGGCGGTGCCTGGGACCGTAAGAAATATATGGGCAACCAATTGAACAATAAGGTCCTTGGTTTGATAGGCTTAGGCCGGATAGGAATGGCTGTGGCAACGATGGCAAAAGGTTTCAATATGAAGATTCTCGGCTATGACCCGCTTGCGGCTCCTGCCAATGCTGAAAAGATCGGAGTAGAAATAATAGATGAATTGGAAAGGATATTTAAAGAAGCTGATTATATTAGCGTACATGTGCCGAGGAATGAGCAGACATTGAATATGATCGATGCTAAACAGATTGAGATGATGAAGCCTACGGTGCGGCTTATAAATTGTGCACGTGGGGGCATCATTAATGAGGACGCATTATATGATGCTCTTGCGGCGAAGCGCATTGCTGGCGCTGCGCTGGATGTCTACCCGAAAGAGCCTCCTGAGAATACTCGTTTTAAGGAGCTTGAGAATTGTCTTGTAACGCCGCATCTGGGAGCGAGTACGGAGGAAGCGCAAATCGAGGTTGCAGTTGAAGCGGCACAGATTCTTGTCGATGCTATCAAGGGCGGACCGGTGAGAAATGCGCTCAACGCTCCGTCTACGGAAGTGGCGGTGCCAGTGATCGTGCAGCAATATGCTAAACTTGCGCGGCGAATTGGTGCGCTTCTCAGCACGATCGCGCCGGGTCAAATTAAGGACGTAGAGGTTCAGTACCGGGGCAGCATCGCGAGTATGGTGGTAGAAGCGGTTACGCTTAACTTTGCAATTGGGCTGTTGCAGAAGCATTTTGAGATGCCGTTAAATATAGTCAATACTCCGGTTTTAGCGAAGGAGCGCGGCATAAGCATTGATGAGACGAAAAATGCCGAGGCGAAAGATGTGGCATCGAGTTTCAGCGCGCGAGTGGTCACGAACAAGGTTAAGCGCACGGTGAAAGGTTCAGTTTTTGGTGAGACACTTCTGCGGATTATAGAGATAGACGGCTTCAATATAGAAATGACGCCTCAGGGGCCGGTGTTAGTTATTTTTAACGACGACAAGCCTGGCGTTATCGGTGCGGTTGGGACTGTTTGCGGTCGGCACGGCATCAATATTTGCACAATGGGTGTGGGACAGAAGATGGCCGAGCAAAAGGCTGTCCTTGCCGTTAGTCTGGACAAAGAACCTGATGCACAGGCGGTGGAAGAGCTCGGTAAACTCGACTTTGTAAACGAGATATATGTCTGCAAATTAGACTAAATGCCTAATTGTGGGTTGTGGATGTAAGTTAGCAACAGTGCTTGTTTGCTATTTTGAACAGCCTGTACTTTGTAGGAGGGTAATATGGTGTTAGTATGGCGGAGAGACTCATAATAACCATTAGTGGAATGAGAGGTGTTGTTGGGGAGAATCTTACACCTACAATTGCCGCCGAGTACGGTAGTGCGTTTGGCACCTTTTTGAAGGCACAAGCTGAGGGTGAAGATAATAAAACGTCAGTAGTTATGGGCAGGGATTCCCGGCCGAGCGGTCAGATGCTGGCATCAGCAGTTGCCGCAGGTTTGTGCTCTGTGGGTATCGATGTGGTCGAATTGGGCATCGTGACAACTCCCGGCGTGGCAGTCATGGTAAAGGACGCAAAGTGTGATGGTGGAATCGTTATCACTGCTTCGCATAATCCAGTTCAATATAATGGAATAAAGCTCATGCTGGGCAGTGGCGGCGTTCTGCCGTCGAATGTGGCGGAGCAGGTAAAGCGAGCGTTTTTAGAGAAGCGATTTGGTTTTGTTGATTCACATAGTTGCGGACAGGTTATTACTAACAACCTGACCGATGACACGCATATCGATAAAGTTCTGGCGATTATTGACAGAGAGGCAATTGCTGCGAAGCGGTTTAAGGTGGTTGTTGACAGTGTCAATGGTGCCGGCGGACGGGTTACAAAGAAATTGCTGTCAATACTCGGTTGCAAAATCACAGCTATAAACGATGCGCCTACGGGCTTATTTGCGCATCGGCCTGAACCAACTGTTGATAATGTTACTGAACTCTGCGACGTGGTGAAGAGCGGACAAGCTGACATAGGCTTTGCTCAGGACCCTGATGCCGACAGGCTGGCTATAGTTGATGAAGCTGGCAGATATATCGGTGAGGAGTATACGCTTGCTTTAGCAGCCAAGTACGTCCTGAGCAAGCGACCTGGTAGGGTAGCTACGAATCTGTCAACGTCGAGAATGGTAGATGATATTGCCAAGGCTGCTAACTGTGAGGTTGTTCGCACACCTGTTGGTGAGGCCAATGTGGTGGCGGCAATGCTGGAGAATAATTGCGTCATCGGGGGAGAGGGCAATGGGGGTGTGATTGATTTGAGAGTAAGTCCTGTTCGCGATAGCCTTGTTGGGATCGCTCTGGTTTTACAATTAATGGCCGAGACGGGCAAGAGAATAAGCCAGCTGGTTAGTGAAATCGGTGGCTATTATATGGTCAAGGAAAAATTTGAAACGGGCGAGGCTGAAGCGCAAAGGATTTTGGATTTGGCTAAGAAGAAGTTTACGGATGCAAGAGTAGACACGCGGGACGGCTGTCGGTTCGATTTCGAGGATGGCTGGGTGCACCTGAGGGCCAGCAATACCGAACCTGTGATCAGGGCGATTGTGGAGTCTAAAGACGAGCGCACCGTTCAAAAATACATTGATATCATCTTAAAAATACGTAACGAAGTATTGAGCTGAACCGGCATGGATGAGCTTAAGCAAGATGTCGCCAGCGGGCAGATAAGATCTGTTACATACATTGGAATGGGGGTAAATCTTGCGCTTTCGGCTGTAAAGATTGTCATAGGCTCGTTGGCTGGTTCGCTTGCTTTGGTTGCTGATGGCATTCACTCCATTTCAGATATTGCTACAGATGCAGCGGTTTTGTTGGGTTTGCGCTTGGGCTCAAAAAAAGCTGACCAGAGTCATCCTTACGGTCATGGGCGAGTTGAAACGTTCTTCGGGGGATTGATCGCGCTAGTTTTGATTTTTGTGGGAGGGGCAATGATTTACTATGCAACGATCGCAATAGCTAAAGACAAAATTACTATCCCTCGGATTCCAGTTCTTGTAGTCGCGATAATTTCCATCGTTTCTAAGGAGTGGCTTTATAGGGTGACAAGACGGGTTGCGATTAGGTCTTATAGTCCTACACTTTATGCTAATGCCTGGCACCATCGCAGCGATGCTTTGAGTTCAGTTGCAGTCGTTATAGGTTTTGTATTACTGGTATTTGGTTTCGGACATGGCGACCAAGTTGCGGCAATAGCGGTCGGGCTAATGATTATATGGGTGGGGGTCCGGATAATCGGAGATACATTACAAGAGCTTACAGAAGGTTCTGCTGACCAGGATACCGTTGAGCACATAGAACACATAATCAATGAAAACTCGGCAATTCGCCACTGGCACAAATTGCGGACGCGCATGGTAGGCAGAGAAGTCTTTCTTGATGTGCATATTCTCGTTGATCCGGATTTGAATGTGGCTGAGGCACACGAGATAGCTCAGAATCTGGAGGATGAGCTGGATAGGCAATGCGCTCGGCCGGTAAACATCACAATTCATATTGAGCCTGATGTTCCAGAAATGAGAAAATAGATTCAGCGGTGGGCTAAAGCCCACCCTACATTTCTCAGAAAATTTACTTCCTGTTTTTCCAGTTCCACCATTTCAGTAATTCAGGGTCGTGCTTTTTATTCGAGGAATAGTACACCGCGCGGCGCAAGACATATATACAAGAGACATGGCTATTTATAAAAGCTGAACCACGAAGAAAAGGCCTTGAAGTTACGCAAGGATACAATAAAATATGCTGCTTTTGGGGATTGTTTAGAATTCATAAAGGATTTTGTTAGGTATGGGTCTTGAAAGTTTCTTTAATCCAGAATCCGTTGCTATAGTGGGCGCATCTCGTCAGAGAGGGAAGGTCGGTTACGAGATTCTCAAGAACATACTTGCAGCGGGATATGCTGGCGCAGTATTTCCAGTCAATCCCAACGCAGACTCAATTGAAGGATTGAAATGCTATGCTGACCTTGAATCGATAGGCAAGACGCCAGACCTTGTAATAATCATTGTTCCGGCAAAAATCGTTCCGGCAGTTATGCAGCAATGTGTGAAGGTTAGGGTGAAGTCGGTCATAATTATTACGGCGGGTTTTAAGGAGGTGGGGCAGGAGGGAAGGCGGCTTGAGCAGCAGATTGTTCAGATCGCCAAGCAGGCTGGTATAAGGGTCATTGGGCCGAACTGTTTGGGTGTGATTGTGCCTGCAAACAAGTTTAACGCAAGTTTCGGTGGGGAGCTGCCGGCTGCGGGCGCAATAGGTTATCTTTCACAATCAGGGGCACTTTTAGCAGCTATTCTTGATATGGCTAACGCCAATGGAATCGGCTTTAGTAAGCTAATTAGCATCGGTAACAAAGCGGATGTAGATGAGCTGGATGTGATAAAAGCCCTCGGTACGGACCAGAGTACAAAGGTCATCGCTGGCTATTTAGAGAGTATCGGCGATGGTAACGCATTCGTCAGAGAGGCTGAGAGGATTTCATCTCAAAAGCCGATACTATTGATGAAATCAGGTGGTACCGAGGCTGGTGCCAAGGCTGCATCCTCTCATACGGGAAGTCTGGCCGGCGGTGAGACGGCTTATGAGTCCGCTTTCAAACGGGCAGGGATTGTTCGATGCAGTTCTATTAAAGAGCAGTTTGATTATGCTCAGGCGTTTGCGAGTCAGCCACTGCCGAAAGGACCAAGTGTTGCAGTTATAACCAATGCAGGTGGGCCTGGAATTATAGCGGCTGATGCGATAGAAGAATGCGGCCTTACGTTTGCTAAGCCAACTGAAGAGATAATAAGCAAATTGGCATCGAAGTTGCCACCTGCTGCGAATTTACATAATCCTATAGATGTTCTGGGCGATGCGCTGGCTGACCGGTATGAATATGCGCTAAATGTTGTTCTTGACGATCCAAACGTTGATACGGTCCTTGTTCTACTGACGCCACAGGCGATGACAGAGTCAGCGGCGACTGCTGAGGCGATTGTCAGAATAGCTGGTAAAAAGCATGGCAAGCCAATACTTGCCTGTTTCTTGGGGGCCTCAAAGGTCGAGAAGGGACTTGAAATTTTTCGTCAAGGTGGAATTCCTCAATATGACTCACCCCAAAGTGCTGTCACAACTATTAAGGTAATGGCCGACTATGTGAGGTGGCGGTCAAGGCCTAAACGTGTTGTGAAACTATTTCCGGTTAACAGGCGTAAGGTTGAGAGCATTATCGAAAGACATTTAAGACAGAAGGCTTTTGAAATAGGTGAGGCTGATTCAAAAGATATCCTTGAGGCGTACGGTTTTGTAACGCCAAAAGGTTCTATAGCAACCACGGCTGAACAGGCAACCAATATAGCTGGGCAATTAGGCTATCCGGTTGTTTTGAAGATTTGGTCACCTGACATAATTCACAAGTCGGACGTCGGCGGCGTTAGGGTGGGTCTCAACGGCGACCAGGAGGTCAGGGATGCTTTCGACTTGATGATGTATCGAATACCGAAGAAACGCCCTGACGCTGATATACTTGGCGTGCTTGTTCAGCAGATGTGCAGAGGCAAAAAGGAGGTTATTCTTGGCATGAATCGAGACACACATTTTGGGCCTTTGATGATGTTTGGAATGGGTGGGATAATGGTGGAGGTGCTAAAAGATATTTCATTTTACTTGGCACCTTTGACTGCTGAGGAAGCAAAGCAAATGCTAATAAACACAAAGACCTACCAAATGCTGCGCGGCGTGCGTGGCGAAGAAGGTGTAGACATAGACAAGATAGCTGAAGGATTGCAGAGACTTTCGCAGTTGGTGACGGAATTTCCTCAGATAAAGGAGATGGATATTAATCCGTATGTCGTTGGCCCGGAGGGCACGACACCGATTGCAGTCGATGCGAGGATAATGTTAAAAGAGAAGTAGTATGCAAGAATTCGATTGGAAAGAAAAGTACAAGGCTAAAATTAGCACCGCTGCATCGGCTATAAAGCTGATCAAGTCAGGTTATAGTATATTCATCGGAACCGGCTGCGGACAACCTCAACATCTTGTTCATGCTTTGGTCAAACACTCAGAGCACATCTATGATGCCCACATTGTTCAATTGCTCACGATGGGAGCTGCACCCTATGTTGATGAGAAGTTCCGTGAGAAGTTCAAGATGAATAGCTTCTTTGTCGCTGACAATGTGCGCGACGCTCTTGAGAAAGGGATCGGGGATTACACGCCTATTTTTTTGTCAGAGATACCGATAGAGTTCGAGGCCGGTAGGATTCCCATCGATGTTGCGTTGATAATGGTGGCACCGCCAGATGTGAATGGCTTATGCAGTTTAGGTGTTTCGGTGGATATTGTTAAGTCAGCAGCGGCAAATGCCAGATATGTTGTTGCGCAAATTAACGAGAAGATGCCGCGGACCTTCGGTGACAGCTTTATCCATGTGAACTCTATAGATGTGTTGGTTCCTTATAATGAAGATATAATCGAAATACCGATACCGGAGCCGGACGAAACGCTACGCCGTATTGGTCAAAATATTGCAAGACTTGTAGAGGATGGCAGTACTATAGAGTGCGGCATTGGGCGCATACCACAAGCTCTTGCTGAGTTCCTTAAAAATAAAAAAGATCTTGGTATTCATACCGAGATGTTCAGCGACTGGATTATTGATCTGGTTGAATGTGGCGCAATAACGTGTGCGAAGAAGTCTCTTAATCGTGGCAAAATTGTTGCGAGTTTTTGTATGGGTTCTCGCAGGTTATACGATTACATTAATAATAATCCATTTTTTGAGTTTTATCCAACAGAGTATGTCAATGATGTGAATATCATAAGCCAGCATGAAAAAATGGTGGGGATTAATGTTGGTTTGCAGATTGATTTGACAGGACAGGTATGTTCAGACTCTCTGGGATACAAGTTCTATAGTGGAATTGGCGGGCAGGTGGATTTCATTAGGGGCTCAGCTCGAAGTAGGGGGGGCAAAGCAATAATTGCTATGCCGTCGACAGCCCGGAAAGGCCAAGTCAGCAGGATTGTGCCGCACCTTACCGAAGGTTCCGGCGTTGTGACAACGCGTGGAGATGTCCACTATGTGGTTACCGAGTATGGAGCAGCATATCTACATGGAAAAAGCATAAGACAGAGGGTGTTGGACTTGATCAATATTGCGCATCCGAGGTTCCGGAAGGAGCTTATTCAGGCAGCTAAAGCTCAGAACTACATTTATCAGGACCAGATAGAGCTGGCGTGGGATGAGGTAAACTATCCTGAGGAGTTGGAGCACTATGATACTTTGCGCGACGGCACAGAGATATTCTTTAGGCCGATCAAGCCTACTGATGAGCCGACACTTGCAGAAATGTTGTATTCGCTCAGCGAGGAGTCTGTACGGACCCGGTATATGACCCATACAATGGCATTTCCCCACAAAGATGTACAGCATTTGACAAATATCGACTACAGAAATGATCTGGCTATCGTAGGAGTAGTTCCCGGTGTATCTGGAGAGGAAGTCGTTGCTATTGGGCAATACTTTCTTGACCCTAAAACGCAGGCAGCGGAAGTGGCTTTTCTCGTACAGGATGAATGGCAGCAAAAGGGGATGGGGACGTTTCTGCTGGATTATATCACCAAGATCGCCAAACAGCGTGGCGTGAGGCGCTTTTATGCAAAGGTGCTGCCGAACAATAAGCCGATGCTGGCCATATTCCACAATTCAGGTTACAAGGTTAATACTGAGTTTGATGGTGACGTTTACAGCATAACATACGATTTGACAGAACGGGCATAGCAGAAGTGACATTGGCAACACATAAAGCTGTTTTTATATATTCTTCGGAGCTGGAGAAATATAAATATCCTTCGGATCATCCCTTTAACACGATTCGTCCTGCAAAAGTCAGAAAAGTGCTGAATTCTATGGGCTTGCTCTCTGGTGAAGGCAGAAAAGAGGTAGCTCCTGTCCCAGCAGAAAGGATTGTTCTGAAGAAGTTTCACTCGGCGCGCTATCTGCACGCATTACAGGCTGCCAGTAAAAGCCGTTGGGATAGAGACGCATTTAATATGGGAATTGGGACGTCGGATTGCCCTGTTTTTAAGGGACTTTATGAATATGCAGTCCTTGCTGCCGGAGGGACACTGACCGGTGCGAATCTTATTCTGTCGGGTTCGGCCAACATTGCCTTCAATCCGTCAGGAGGATTTCATCATGCAGGGCCTGAACACGCATCGGGCTTTTGTTACATTAACGATGTGGCCCTTGCTTGTACGGTGTTGGCTGAGCAGAGAAAGCGAGTTTTATATCTCGATGTGGATGTTCATTATGGTGATGGAGTTGCACAGGCATTTTATGACCGCTCGGATGTGATGACTATATCATTTCACGAAAATCCCAGAATGCTTTTTCCTGGAACTGGTTTTGAGGATGAAATTGGAACAGGAAAGGGAAAAGGCTATTGCGTTAATGTGCCGCTGCCAATAGGCACGTACGATAAAGCGTATATAAAGGCATTCAAAGAGATAGCTTTGCCTTTAATTAAGGTGTACAATCCTGACGTGTTTGTTTTTCAGCTTGGAGCCGATGCGCTGGCGGGCGATCCTTTGGCGCATTTGTATGTGACAAATAATCTGTATGTTGAAATCATCAATCATTTATTGAGTTTTAACAAACCTATACTTGCGACAGGTGGAGGTGGTTATAACATCGATAATACCGTAAGGGCATGGGCTTTGGCCTGGACGATTTTATGCGGTGCCGACAGTGAGCAGGGCATGAATCCCGCGCTCGGGGGAGTTATGCTCGAAAGCATAGAATGGCAGGGGGGATTGCGCGACAAGCAGTTGCCGGTAAGCACCGAACAGCGTAAATCTGTAATGCCAACTCTTGATGCGACTATAGATACTATTCGAACAAAGGTCTTTCCAATTCACGGACTATAAGGCACAAGAGGACTCTTTATAGATGGGCGAAGGATCGTTGTGTTGAAGTAAACAATGAAAATATGAAGATTGGGACTCTAATGAACGTTGCCTTGTTGGGTCGAAGGAGTATAATTGATACGAAATGATATAATGCCTCCGTATGACAGGAGCAGGAACAATGATAAAGTTCCACGAAAGGGGAGTAGAAGCGATAAGAAAAGCCGCTGAAGGAGCAAGAAAAGGTTTCGTTTGTACCCCTTACTATAGCGAGCGAGGTCTTCGGCTGCTGGATGTTTTTTTCAAGCAGGCAGACACAGTCGAGTTTTGGACACGATTTAGTCCTCTGGACTGGAGAGCTGGCGTAGCTGATATGGCAGCTTTGAAGCAGCGAGTTCAATTAGTTCTTAACAAGGGGAAAAGATTCGATATCTTGGTTTCAGATAACCTGCACGCGAAAATATATTCGTTTTCTGATAACAAGGTGATAATAGGATCTGCAAATCTGACTTGGCCAGCTATGACGACCAACATAGAAACAGTTTGTGAACTAACAAATGCTGATGCAACTGATATTTTATCTTTACTACCAAAATTTAAGTCTCGGTTGACATCTGTGCCTATAGATGTTTTCGTTGATTATGTTACCGTTGCGGCTGATGCTATATCCAAACCCTCAGAGGGTCTCGCAGAAGAAAATGAGGATATGAACGCCGCAATTGCCCTCGCAGAGGATATACTCAGGAATTTTCTCGTACCCAGAGCCCCCAAGGTATCATCTATCCTTCTTGTGGAGATTGAAGATTTCTTTAAATATTGCCGCAGTCAAAAGACCGAACTAGCCCGTGAGATCATTGCTCGAGGATTAAAAGGAAAACATAGCCTCCAAGGACATGTGAAACACTGTTACTACGGCGCCTTACAGTTTTTATCAGAGCATCCGCAATTTGTTGACGAAATAGCTGCCACTCAACGAGAATCGTTTTACAATTTTGAAAATTCAGACATCCGTACCATATGGATAGAATTCCTGCGTGAGCACGCAAATGAAATTGACGAGGAACGGAAATTCTATTTCCACACCCTAAGAGTATATATCCCGGAAAACTTGGGTGGCATCTGTAGCGGCGGTGGCGGTGCAAGCAGTACCCTTAAGTGAGTGTTACCACTGGTTGCTAGAATGCTTCAAAAATCAGAGAAGAAGAAATGACCAAGATAGATTTCCTCGATCGGATTATATTGGGCGATTGCTTAAAACTTTTTCCAAGAGTCCCTGATAACTATATTCGGACGGTACATACGAGCCCGCCTTACAACATCGAGAAAGATTACGAGGGCTATAGTGATAATCTTGGTATGAAGGACTACTTGGATTTCATAGAAAAAGTTTTGGCCGAGTGTAAAAGAGTCCTAGTGCCAGGAGGTGCCCTTTTCTGGCAGACGGGATATACGACAGATAAAGAAGAATATATCACACCCCTTGATCACCTTACCTTCAATCTGTTTCAGAGGTTAGGTTTTCAGTTAAAGGACCGTATTATCTGGCGTTATTGGGGAGGCATGGCTTTCAAGTCTAAGTTCACAAACAAACACGAAACAATCCTTTGGTGGGTTAAACCTGGTCGCGCCACTAAGCAGTCAAAATTTAATGTTTTTCCGGTAAGAGAAGCAACAAAATTCTATGACCCTCGTAACAATCTTTTTGGACGAAATCCTGGCAATGTCTGGGAGGTAGATCGCGTAGCTTTTGGAAGTAACGACCAAACGTCACATATTGCAGTATTTCCGGAGGAGATATCGGACAGAATAATTTTATCTACAACCGATGAAAATGAGGTTATGCTCGATCCTTTTTCTGGTAGCGGTACCGTATGCAAAGTTGCCAAAGCACGTGCACGACATTTTATAGGATTTGAAATAAGCCCTCTTTATCATCAGGAGTCTGTTCAACGACTCTCTCACCAAGCTAGAGGGGAGCTTTTGAGTGTTCTGTCGGAGATTCTTAAGGAACATGTATTTGTTAAAGTTGGAACCAAAAAATTAATCGCGGTTGAAGATAAAGTAATGAATCTCCTTTTTCCATTCTCTTTGGAGCCCTACGAAAGCGTAATGACTAAACCATATTTAGATGCCTTGTGTGGAGGCCATGAGGATGTTGTAAAGAAGTCTGATAAGGTAAAGCTTTGGAACGATTTGGAAGAAATTTTGCCTCCGTTTGAGGCTAATAAGAGTAGTAAGGATCCAGTTGGCTTGATTTCTCTTGTCGACAGGGCCTATATGCGGGCATTCAAACTTCATAAGGTCTACAGCAGCGCAATGCGTTTTCATTGTGCTGCCAAGTGGATAAATACGCTACATCTTATCTTAGGGCATGATACGAAGGAGGGCTGGGAAAGGATTCTGAAGACGCTCGCGAAAAGTGAAACAGGAACCTACCTCATGGAGGGAGATAGAATTACTCTTGTCGGACGCGACACTAAAGTAAAACACGATATCATCGAAAGATATTCTTCAAGTGGTTCACAAAATAAGTATACTGGAGCGACGCTCTTTTAATTGGCTTATTTACTAGAGCACGTCACCGGCTATGAACCACGATGATTGATTGAAGAAGAGGGACGAAGTCTATCTACCTGTATAAAAGAGAAACAGTCGTATAGTTTAGGCTCTTATTCGCTATCTACAGTTGGCTTGTTTCGAGCTTGTGGTGCGGTTCTCTAACAAAAAAGACCATGATGGCAGCGAGAATCAACAGTAAAGAGGCGCCGTAGTAAGCGAAGTTGAACGTTTGGTATTTGTCATACAATTTGCCCGCCAAGAGCGCGAGCATGAATCCGCCAACGCCCCAAGCTGTGAAGACAAGCCCATAGTTCATTCCGAAATTCTTCAGGCCATAGTAGTCCTTCGTGACAGATGGAAACAGCGACAAGTTCGCTCCATAGTTTGCACCGATAAGTGCTGAAACAGCCGCGAGAATGGGTACCTGTGCAAATGCATTACCCTGGACTGTGCGCGAAAGCATAAACACAAGAACAGCTTGTATAACGAAGCAGATGAACATCATGGTTTTGCGCCCGATTTTATCACTTAAGACACCAGCCACTATTCGGCCAGTTCCATTGCCGACTGCGAGCACAGCTACAAGAATGAAGCCGAGCTTGATGCCAGCTTGTATTTGAGCAATTGCTGCGAGCTTACTGATAACCATAAGACCGGCACCTGCGCTACAGGCGTACATAAACCATAACATGTAGAACTGCGAGGTGCTTAACATTTCTCTTGGAGTGAAATCTTCTTTTTTGTTAACTAAATCATTTGCCTTTGTAGGCTTAGTACCAGCGGGGACATAGCCGGCTGGAGGTGGTTTTAATATCTGGGCAAGGATTACAACAATAATTAAAAATGCTATTCCCAATACCGTTACAGCGCTTTTGATATTCCAGGTTGAAATCAGCCACATTGTCAGCGGCGCTGCGTAAACGGAGGCGAGGCCAAAACCTGAAACCACGATTCCAGCAATAAGTCCCGTCTTTGCTGCGGAGAACCATTTTACGGCGGGCGGTGTAGCGGAGGCATAACCGAAGCCGATACCTGTTCCTGCGAAGATTCCAAAACCAATTATATAACCTAAGGGGGAAGTAGTCATGCTTGCCAATAAAAAGCCTATGCCAACAAAGATACCACCGATAGTTGCTACTACGCGTGGTCCGATTTTGTCCTGCATTCGACCAGCCGGGACCATTACAAGGCAGAATACCAGGCAGGCGATCGAATAGGGCCATGATTTGTCAGCTTCGCTCCAGTTCCAGCTTTGTGGTATGCCTTTGCTGATAACGCTCCATGTGTAGAGTATGCCAAGGGCAAGGTTTATGCCCATACCGGCAAAGGTAACACGCCATCCGTGGTTTTCTATTTCAGTTTGAGTAACAGCAACTTCCTCACTCATGATTGATTTCCTTGTTTGAAAATAAGCCGGACGTATGCCTCGGGTACACGTCCGGCTTTTAGTTATTTCTGAAGTGTAAATCTATGCGCCCCGGCCTTTTATTAGTGCTTCAACCACAGTGGGGTCGGCAAGTGTTGTGATGTCACCCAGGTTGTCTGTATTTTTCTCTGCTATTTTGCGTAATATTCGGCGCATGATTTTACCAGATCTGGTCTTTGGAAGGGCGGGGGCAAATTGAATTGCCTCCGGTGTTGCGATTGGGCCAATTTCTTTTCGCACGTGCATCATTAACTCTTTCTTGAGGTCGTCACTTTCCTCAATGCCATCAACAAGGGTCACAAAAGCATATAGCGCCTGTCCCTTGATTTCGTGTGGCATCGGTGTGACTGCTGCTTCAGCTACCTTATCGTGGCTAACTAGAGCACTCTCGACCTCGGCGGTGCCGATTCGGTGTCCGGAGACATTGACGACGTCGTCAATTCGACCCATCAGCCAATAATCGCCATCATCATCAATTCGGCAGCCATCGCCGGTGAAATACTGATTTTCAAACATAGTGAAGTACGTGTCGATGAACCTTTCGTGATCGCCCCACATCGTTTGCATCATCCCTGGCCAAGGTCTACGGATGCACAGTTTGCCACCTTCGTTTACATTGCATTCGGTGCCATCGTCGCGCAAGATGATGGGCTCTACACCGAAGAAAGGTCGGCTTGCGCTACCTGGCTTTAACGTGTGCGCACCGGGTAGCGGTGTAATCAGAATACCGCCAGTCTCGGTTTGCCACCACGTATCCACAATTGGGCAGCGGTTGCGGCCGATTTTCTCGTAGTACCACATCCACGCCTCCGGATTGATTGGCTCGCCGACTGTTCCGAGGATACGTAAGGTGTCGAGCTTGTACTTGGCAGGCCATTCATCACCAAGCCGCATTAAGGCACGAATGGCAGTTGGGGCTGTATAGAAAACCGTGACGTTAAATTTGTCGCAGATATGCCAGAAGCGTCCAGCATCCGGATAGGTGGGAACACCTTCGAACATCAGCGATGTAGCGCCGTTTGCAAGAGGACCGTAAACAATATAACTGTGCCCTGTTACCCAGCCGATGTCAGCGGTGCACCAGAAAATGTCGTCGTCGTGGATGTCAAATATCACTTTGTGTGAGAGAGAAACATGTAGAAGATATCCACCTGTGGTGTGAACAACACCTTTAGGCTTGCCGGTGGATCCGGAGGTATAGAGAATGAAAAGTGGGTCCTCAGCGTTCATAGGTTCAGCTTCGCACTTTTCTGAGGCATCTGTCATCTCGTCATGGTACCATGTATCTCTGCCTTGCGTGATGTCACATGGGTCATTGTTGACTTTTACTACTATGACGCTCTCTATTGTGGGTGTTTTTTTCAGAGCCTTATCGGCGATGCTTTTAAGCGGAATGTGTTTTCCAGCACGCAAAGAAACGTTTGAGGTGATGAGCATTTTGCAGTCGGAGTCATTAATGCGACCTTCAAGCGCATCTGCGCTGAATCCGCCAAAGACAACAGAGTGGATAGCGCCGATCCTGGCGCAGGCGAGCATGACTATTGGAAGCTCGGGGACCATCGGTAGATAAATCGCGACACGGTCGCCCTTTTTTATACCTTTTGACTTTAAAACATTGGCAAACTTACATACTTGCTTATGTAATTCTTGGTAAGTGAACTTTTTGACGGTATCTTCAGTTTCACCTTGCCAGATCAGCGCTGTCTTTTTGGCTGTGGGTGTTCCGAGGTGGCGATCGAGGCAGTTGTATGCGACATTTAACTGGCCGTCTTCGAACCAGGTGTGTTGAATATTACGATTTTTCGTGTCCCATACGTACTTTAGACTCTGAGTCGGTTCCGTAAACCATGTCAGAGTTTTTGCTTGCTCTAGCCAGAAACCGTCGGGATCACTAATCGATTTTTCCCACATTTGTTGGTACTGTTGCATGGAGGATATGTGTGCGCTGGTCTTGATCTGCTCCGGTGGAGTAAATGTGCGTTTCTCAGTCATAAGTGAGTCGATAGCTTTTTCTTGTGCCATGTTGTTCTCCTTTTGTGTAATTGAGATTTATTATGCCTTATTAGATTGTCTAGTGTTTTCCACCACACTACCTGGGCGATACCAAAAATAAGGTATCTCGAATATCATCGCTTCTCCCCCAGCTCAAATATGGTAGAACCCTTGATGCTATAGAATCAATAAAATAAGTCAAATAAAAATTCTATTTAAAATTGATATGTCAGAGATGTTTGTACACGAATGCTCTCTGCGTCGCCTAAGCCGCGATACTTCGTGCGCCAATGCGATAATTCTAAGCCTATTTCTGTATTTTTATTAACCGAATAGATGGCGTTGCCGAACAAACAACGGTTCTCTGTACGATCTGCCAGATTTACATCACTTGCGTCGACATCGTCAATGCCGGCACCGATATTAAATTGCCAACTATCCCAAGGTCCTAAACCGAGAGCAATCCAACCGCCATTGCTTTTAATTTCGTTGGCATGGTTAATAATGACTCCGTTGGCGTCTTTAATTGCTCTGACGCCCTGGCCGATGCCACCAAAATATGTGTTGAGGTTTTCACCAGAAAAGAATTCGCCCTTTATATTCAGCCAGTCGTTGATCGGCTGAGTCACGTCGATATTAACAGACCAACTGTCAAACTCCTTGTTAGCACCGCTTGCGGCTATATCGTACTCTTCCTGAACCCAGTGGCCTGAGAGGCCAATGACGGTTGGCTCGTTGCCAAACCACGGGAATGTCAGGCCAGCCCGGCCCTGCAAGGATGGAAAGCCGGCATCTTCACCTGACTCTGAACCGGTCAGCGCACTGTTTCTACCAATTGTCCGCGCTATAGCACCTTGTAGCTCGATGTCGATGTCGGTGCCCAACCTTATGTGCTTCGTCAGACGTATCTGTGGCCGCCTGTAGCCGATGTTGCCTGCATCCCACAATACAGTGTAATTCAAGGTTGATGGGTACAAAGGGGATATTACGTCGGAGGTTTGCCCAGCGAGGATATCTAATTGCTCATTGGGCAAGGTTATTTGCATATAGGCGTGTCGCATCTGTATTTTTGCCTTGTTCTCATCGGCATAATTGCCATAGAAATCGAATTCAACGCGTCCACTGGTTTGTAGGGTTGTGTCCTTCGGTCCGGTGATTTTCATGCCGAGCCTCGTTTGATTAGCTGTTAAATTGAATTCGTCGTCATTTTTATTCGTGGCTTCGGAGTCTACCCAGAGGGCGTAGTTTCCTGGATGAGTTTTTGAGCTATCGTAAGAGGCGTCAGCTTTAATGTAGCCATACAGTTGAATGTCCAATGCCGACCAGACGGGTTTTTTGCCTTCGGTATCTCTTTGAGACTCTGCAGCGATGTTGACATTTGCAACAGGGACGCCAACCAATGTCATTAAAAGTATTACGCCAAGTACGATTCTAACGTTTGCCATAGTGGACTCCTTGTTCACTTGTAATCTTTCCTTCAGCAATATTGATTTACCTTACTCAAACTGACCGATTTACTAACATTATTATTGATAAGTCTTTTATACGCCTCAGGCGTATTAATTTGCAAAGACATCTATCACCTTGTCATTCTGAGCGAAACGAAGTGAAGCGAAGAATCTGGCCAGAGAAAATGTGAATTTTCTTTTGCTAAAGCCGGATGCTTCGCCTTTCGGCTCAGCATGACAATAAAAACGGTCAGTTTGAGTACCTTAATTTATGTATATTATTCCTTCTCGGCTTTTATTTTCTTGGCTGACAGCGTTCTTATCTGTGGCCAGAAACGAAAAAAGTTAAAGTGGGCATTATACGCACAAGATTAAGAACGTCAAGAGACTCAAGAGAAGATTTTGGCTTTAGATTGTCTTAGCACCGTCTGAATATGCTTCTATGTAGCGTTTTGATGTGTTGAGAGCAGTTGTAACAGTAAGATGATTGGTCAAGCCGTAAGAAGTGAGTGTGTTTCGATAGATATTGCTGTTGCTTTTTTGTAGTGTGGGCTATAAGCTGCTTTTACGTCAGCAGGAAGCTGCTACGATTTGTTTGTCATTTATTGAAAGATCGATTGTTTTTGGCAGTGTAAAGAGAAATGTACTTCCAGAACCACGTTCCGACTGCAACCAGATTTCTCCACCATACATTTCGACAATTCTTTTTACGAGAGTAAGGCCAACGCCGGTGCTTTCAAAGCCATCCCTCGGTGATAATGTCTCGAACATGCGGAAGATTTTTTCATAGTGTTTCTCTTCAATTCCAGGGCCATTGTCAACAATACTAAACCTCCAAAAACCATTTTCTTCGATACAACTAATCTTTATCTGGCCTTGAGGTTTATCCATGAATTTTATAGCGTTGCTGAGCAGGTTCTGAAAAACCTGAATGAGCCTGGTTTTTTCACATACGATTGTGGGCAGTTCATTTTCGATCGTAATTGTGATATTTTCTGGCGGGGCAAGTGTATCAATGATATTCGGCACAAGCTCATTGAGGTCGATCCGCACTATTTCTTCTTTGACACGTCCAACTCTGGAATACTGTAAGACTCCATCAATCAGGCTTTGCATTCTTTCTACGCGGCCCAACAGTAAGTTGATCTGTTCTTTACCGTCCTCGCCGAGTTTTTCAGCGTAGTCTGTTGCTATCCAATCGGCTAATATTTTGATCCCGCGTAGCGGTGCTTTTAGGTCATGCGATATTATGTAAGCAAAGTCTTTTAGTTCTTTATTAACTTTTTTTAGCCGATGAAGAAGTTGAGCCTGTCGTTGTTCAGCTTCTTTTCGCTCACGAATGTCTACAAAGCTTTCAATTAAGTTGCCATTCAATGTGGTAGTTGAAACTGTCTTGAGGATAGGAATTTCATTACCATCAGCAGTTAACAATATTTGCTCCGAGTTGTCTACGGTTTGGCCGAGATCCGTTATAGGACACTTGCCTTGCTCAGCAGGGCATACGAATTTGTGGCATACTTTGCCAATAATTTGCTCTCTTGGTAAGCCGATAATCTCAGCAGCGAGTGGGTTAACATCGATAATTTCGTGAGTTGTTGCATTGATGATAAGCACTCCGGTCGATATTGAATCCAGTATTGTTTGTAGGCGCTGCTCGCCTTCGTGTAGGGCATTCTCTATCTTCCTTCTTTCATCCCAAAAGCGACCTATCTTGTACTTAGTGACTTTATCTGCTATTTCTGGATTTGCCTTCAGGTATTCCTGGATGTAGTGCTCAATCTTGTCCGGGTGCGCCATGATGAAACGGCATGTTTGGTCTCCCTTAGCTTGACACATGATTTCTGAAGCAACCAGTGGTACGCCGAAGCTCTCCTCACACCAGCCAGATGAGTAGCCGGCATTCATTGCGCATACCGGGAAATCGGTTCTTATGCCCTTTTTCTTCCATGCGTCAGACTCGAACGAGAAGGGGTGGTCATATATGAGGTAGTAGTTTTCGTCTGGTGTAGGTTTGGACTCCGGAAAAATGTCCACAAAGGCCCATCCGGTGTGGGAGAAATGAACCGGTCCCGCGGATAACTTCTCAATGGGGTCTTTCAAGTCCATTTTCTCATGGAAGTTTCGGGCATCCATTTTTCCAATAGCATGGGCTAAATCAAACAAGAGACTCCTGGCAATGTCAGATGCTTTTTCTTGGCCCCAGTCTTGGAATAGGTTTTTCACTGCCTCGAAGAAGTCGACGGACATGGAAGCGGCTCGTACGAGGATATAGCGCTGGCCAAATATCTCAATAGTGCCTTTTGACGCGTCTTCGTTTTTTTCCTGGAAATATCTACTTACGTACTCCTGGACTGTTCGAAATACTTGCTCAAATTCCCTCGGTACTTTTACGGTATCTAACATGTTACATCCCCCTTTGATATAGTAGCCTTTATCCAGACAATGCAGCGTAAAGAAAGTATCTGTATTCGACTATAATCGTTGACACCATATAACCTACCATAATGGTTTCATTATTTAGGTTTTCGGCTCATGGCCTTGGTAGTTAGCTGGCGCGATTATTTCTATGTTCGGCTTTGCTAAATTTGTTGTTATTGTCTTATCTGAATCCCCAAGCGTTCTTTGTGCCCTGCAACGTTGTTGCTACGCTGTTCCCACCGGAGTTGAGTCTCGTACGCCCGCTTTGGGCAGGCTGAAGCAGAAGCGGTATCCTCGTGTCTGTCCGTTTGCGATCCATATTTGGCCCCCGTGCATTTGGACCAACTTTTTAGTTAGTGGCATTGTAAGAGACAACTGTTGCTCTTTGTGTTGCAGATATTGCTCTTTAGTCCATTCAAAGCAATCGAAGAGCTTGTCTTCTGTGGCATCTGAAATGCTGGCGCTGTCGCCTTTTACTTCTATGCTAATCTCGCTGTCAGTATCTCTTACCTGAATCACAATATGCTCATTTGTATTAGCTGTATCTATGGAGTAAGTAATGAGGTTAGTTAATGCTTGCTTTATTCTATCATGGTCTACCATGACCGTAGGTTCGGAATCAGGCATGGAAATTGTTAGTTCGATGCCTTTCTGTGCTGCCAACGGTGACAGAGCTGCAATGGCTTCTGAGACAATTAGGCAAATGTTAAGCTCATTTAACTCTAATTTCATTTGCTCCGTGTCGATTTCCAAAATATCAAGGAAGTCACTAATGACATTTCCGGCTTTACTGATATGGTCTTGAGTTTCTTCTTCTTGTGCCTGTGCAAAAACGGTGTCTTGTACAGGCAGTTGCTTTTGTATAGCGCGTAAAACCATCATGCCTAATTGACATTTTTTTTGGATTTCCTGCTTCAATTTAAGGTTTGCCTTTGCGAGTTCATTCTCAACAAGGATGCGCTCTGTAATATCTCTGGCGGTTCCAACAACCGCGACCTTGTCTCCATTTGAGTCTTTTATTATTGACCTTGATAGGCTTGCTGGAAATATGCTTCCGTCTTTTCGCTTGTGGTAGAATCCGATTTGCCAGCCGCCGCCGACTGTTTGGGTACGGAACACACTTCTTGTTTTTGCGCTTTGTTGTTTTCCAATCCAGAGGATGCTACTGTCTTTACCGAGAATATCATCTTTTTTGTAACCATAGGTTTTGCAAAACGCGTTATTTACGAAGATGATTTTATCATCCATGTCGGTAATGAAGACACTGTCATCGGTGCTCATGATGGCCCCGGAGAGTAGGCGAAGTCTCTCTTCGGCCTGTTTGTGCCTGAGGGCGTTTTCGACTGCTATTGGAACCGCTTTAAGGTAGCTTCTTTCGATGTCTTTTGTCAGGTAATCATAAGCGCCGGCCTTCCAAGCATTGACTGCTATCTCTTCGTTTCCGGTGCCAGTGACGACAATGACGGGGGTTTTCTTGACAGTCTCAAGTATGTCGAAGGCTGTGCCGTCGCCAAGCGAATAATCAGAGATTACGATATCGAACTGCTCAGAGTTCAATATCTCTTGGGCTTGGCTGACAGAGTTGGCTATCGTGTAGTCGTATAGAAGGTGCTCAGATTCAACCAATCGCTCGAAAGCCAATTGGTCAAGCTTGTCATCGTCAATGAACAGGATTCTGCATACTTCGTCTTGCGTAATTTTATCCCTTCACTGGCAGTTGGCTAAGGCTCCAGTACATGTTAATTGTTTTGATAGTTTCCACGAACTGGGTGTAATCTATGGGCTTTACTACATAGCCAGCAACGCTGAGGTTGAAGCTGTCGATGACATCACGGTCTTCTTTGGATGTGGTCAATACAATGACCGGAATTGATCTGAGATTAGGGTTTGTTTTCATGGCTCTTAAAAGCTCAATTCCATTCATTTTGGGCATATTAAGGTCGAGCAGGACAAAAGATGGTTTTTCATTGACCTCGTTTTCCAGATACTCCAGAGCATCTTCACCATTGATCATGTGGACCAATGATTTTGTAATGCCGAGGTCGTCGAACGCCCTTTTTACTGTGATTGCGTCGACGCTATCATCCTCTACTAGCAATATAGGTTTCGTGTTCGACATTTTGGTCCCCCACTTTCTCTTTGGGTAACTCGCTCAATGTCCAATATAGGTCGATGGTTCGGATTGCTTCCA
>Ga0315545_1000846_pt1 | contig 31651 bp, 31 predicted proteins | sample SalMarSW160210MG_FD_203096 | JGI IMG/M metagenome (GOLD analysis project Ga0315545, IMG submission 203096) | Salt marsh sediment microbial communities from the Plum Island Ecosystem LTER, Massachusetts, United States - Salt Marsh Sediment SW1602-10 ...
TGGCAACCACTTCTTTGTGAGGTCCCTTACATACTGCCAAGGCGAAGGTTCAACGAGTGACCAGGAGGCGCTGTCACTTGTCAATCAACAAACGCTAAGATGACCAGGAGGCGCTGTCACCTGGCCACTGAGCAATTAACCAACATTCTGAACGGTCAGTTCGATGTAAAAAATAGGGACAACGACTATTTTCTGGTCAGCTCAGCAATGGAGTCAAAAAGAAAATGCCCGCAACAGCAGATAACACGGTGTTTGTGGCTCACGCCGTTTGCCCAAATGCCCTTCGGGCACTTCACAAACAGCGGAACGTTGCGCGAAATGGCGCGCCCGAGTTTAGATTAGAAAGGAGGTGAATAGAATGAAGTATCTCGTAACGATGGAACTTATTGGAACTCCTCCGGCTGCTTCTCCTCAGGAGCTTGTGCGATGGCTGGAACACATGGTCATACCGAGTGAGGAGGCTGTGATAAAGCTGGAGGCAGAAGGGAAAATTCTGGCCGGAGGAGATCTGTCCGGACGAAGAGGTTGGGCGTTTATCGTGGAGGCGGCATCCAATGAGGAATTAAGTCGGCTATTAAATAGGATTCCTGAGTGGCCTTTACTGAAAGTGGATGTGACTCCACTGGAGAGCTACGAGAAGCGACTTGCGCAAGTTCGTCAAGAACTTGAGCGTCTCAAGGCAGCCCTGAAGTAAGGGATACTGTCCTGGTGATATAGGAGCTGTAAAGCACACAATTGGAAAGCAAACGGGCGCGCCAAATAGCCTAACATGGGGTTGCCGACTTCGCTACGCTTCGTTAAAATCACCTGTGGCGACTTCGGCAACTCCGAAAAAGTTAGTCGGAATTAGCGGAAAGGAACATGTGCACAAAGGCTACAACTAAAAAGGAGATGATAAATATGTCGACAGAGGAAAACAAGGTCTTGGTCCACCGTTTTTTTGAGGAGGTCTGGGGCAAGGGGAACCTGGCCGTAGCAGATGAGCTTCTCGGCACCAACTTCGTCTTTAACTATGGCCCTCCTGGAGTGGCGCCCGACCTGAAGGGCTACAAACAATGGGTCAACATGACCTGCGCCGGCTTGGCCGATAGGCAATCCACCGTTGAAGACCAGATCGCCGAAGGGGACAAGGTGATGACGCGCTGGACCTATCGCGGCACCCATAAAGGTGATCTCATGGGCATTGCCCCTACCGGCAAGCAGGTGACGGTGACAGGGATCTGCATCGACCGCATCGTAGGCGGCAAGATCGTGGAAGAATGGGGCGAGATGGACAACCTGGGCATGATGCAACAGCTCGGCGTTGTTCCGCCGCCCAAGTAAACCGGAAGGTAATCACTATAGCCTACCCTTCCGAGAGGTAGACTACGAAATAGGTCAAAGCTGGTTGCCGCCACATTGCCTAACACGGGGTTGCCGACTTCGCTACGCTTCGTCCAGGTCGCTTTCGGCGACTTCGGCAACGCCGAAAGCGTTAGGTAACATGATTTAGGCAGAAATAAGAAAGGAGGAGAAAAATGAAGGGACAGAGGTCTATCGAAATCGCGGCACCACCGGAGAAGGTGTGGTCACTATTCGTCGAGCCAGAGAATCTCTTGCGCTGGCATCCTTATGCCCAGAGGCTCGATTTCGTGGGCGAGCAGCGCAGCGGAGTGGGGACAATATTTTACATGGTGTCAAAAATGGATGAACGACTCATGAGAACTCTCAATGAATTTACGGAGTGGGAAGAGAATAAGAAGCTCGCCATCCATACATTCTTAGGCGACATGATAAAGAGGTGGGATATGGTGCTCACAATTGAAGCCACTGAAACGGGCAGCAGAGCTACAGTTGCCTATGAGGGTGTGTTGCCTTACTGGGTTATCGGCAAAATCATGGGGTTGTTTGTCAACAGGGGGATGAAGAAAGGAACACAGGAAATATTGGCGAGTTTTAAGAAGGCGGCAGAGGCATAAGAAGATAATCCTTTTGCCGGTTTGTCCAAATTACGCGCTCGCCCGTTGGGCTCGCTAGCACCTAACACGATGTAAAAGACCACGCTTCGCTCCGGCCAAATCGGCTCCGCTTACGCTTCACTGACTTCAGATATACGCCACCCGTTACACGCCATCGCTTTGATGGGAGGTGATAAAAGATGAAGGATTGGAAAGGTGGTGTAATCGCGGAAGGATTAAGCGACCCGACAGTCATTAACAAACTTTCCGTTTACGAAGCAACGATCAGCGAGGACGATATGCCGATCGACTACGAAGGAAACCTCGGAAGGTGGCATGGCTATGGAGTAAGATGTTCAAGGGAAGAGATCGATGCCCTGCAGCCGTATATCCGACACGGCTGGTATGCACACTTCGGGAATGAAGAGAAGATTATAGTGGTCTACAATGATAGACAGTTTAAGCTTGAGAAACGCGGTAAGAGTACCTGGAGAGAAGCGATAGAACACGGAAAGGCACAGGGGATACCTGAAGATGAGCTTGACTTTGCGATAGATTGAGAAGCTTTCCACGATGGACGACAACGGCTATACTACCCCCATCACTGTCTCAAGCTCTTCATACAGGACTCTGGTATGCGTATCGTCCGTTGGCCGCCGTATCTATGGTAAGGTGATCGTAAGAGACGATGAACCCTAAAGAACGTCCGAATCACAAGCTGTATATTCAAGCGCTTCGCCGCATGTCGCCCGAGGCCAGGCTGCTTAAATCCTTCGAGCTATCCCAATTCTCCAGAGAGCTGTTCATTCATGGATTGCGCAAGCGATTCCCACATCTGACAGAAGACGAACTAAAGAAAATATATCTAGAACGCCTGGATAAATGTCACAACAGGAATTACTGAGAAGGGTTATTCAAGCACTCGATGATGCCGGTATCGAGTACATGGTGACGGGCTCTGTCGCCTCAAGCTTGCAGGGGGAACCACGATCAACCCATGACATAGACCTGGTAGCTGCCATGGAAAGAGCGACGGCAGGAAAACTAGCCAAGGCCTTTCCGCCTCCTGATTTCCACCTGGACGAAGAAAGCATCGTTGATGCGATCAATAACCAAAGCATGTTCAACCTCATTGATGTGACCACAGGGGATAAAGTTGATTTTTGGATATTGACAAACGCCCCCTTCGATCGATCACGTTTTTCGCGCAAGTATGTCGAGGAGGTCATGGGCATGCGAATCGCGGTCTCCAGCCCCGAGGATACAATCCTGGCGAAATTGAGGTGGGCCAAGCTCTCCGGTGGCAGCGAAAAACAGTTCACGGATGCCCTGCGCGTTTATGAGGTCCAATTTGAGACGCTAGACATGGACTATCTGCAGAGCTGGGCGAAAAAGCTGGGTGTTGATCCCCTGCTGCAAAAGCTACAGGAAGAAGCGGAGGTAATATAGCCATCCAGCAGATAATAGCGTGTTTGCGCGAAGGCAAGCCCTGAGGGCGCATTAAGCTAAAGAGGGCTAGATCACCTTCAGTGCAGCGCGCAGCTTGGCACTGCGCAAGCGCGGCCGGGGACATGAGCCCCATGAGGCTCGTTATTATGATTGCGACACGCCTTCCTGAAGAACCTTATGCTGCTTGGACAGCGAAGAGATGACTCCAACAACCGGGTTTAAAGGAAAGAGTACAGGAGAGCGACCACAGAGGTGAACCAGGGACATAGACTTGACACGGCACGCGCTTTCAGAGATGTCCCCGGAATTGCACTGTTGAGCACCCAGAAGATGAATCTCGTCGAGACAGTGCTACATTGTTCGAGGACTTCAAGGCCGGCGTCATGAACAGTTTGCGTTGTGTGCCGCATTGATACTCGCTAGCGAGGGGCTGGTACTGTTGAATATGGACTAGGGACAGGGCAATGGCTACAATCAGTTGGCTTTCCAACTTGCTCGGTGACATGGGCGACAACAGGTGAGATGTAATCAGATTACACAGGAGGCTCACATGAAGACCATCGGCATTTTAGGGGGACTGGGGCCGGAATCCACGATTGCTTACTATGCCCACATCACCCGCAAGTACTATGAGAAATATCATAACTATGCCTATCCCGATATCCTGATCTACAGCCTCAGTTTAGAGCCGTTTATCAAGATTGGGTACGAACTTCCAGATCGGGTCAAAGCAGCTATCGAGGCGATGCATCGAGCCGGTGCCGATTTCGTAGTAGCATCCTGCAACTCTATCCACATCGTCTACGATCAACTTGTCAAGGAACTCCCGATCCCCTGGCTGAGCATCATGGACTCGACCGCGGAGGAGATAAAGCGAATAGGAATCGAAAGGGTAGGCCTCCTAGGGACAATCTTTACCATGAGCAAGGGTTTCTACAGGAATGCACTGGCTCGGGATGGGATCGTCACCATCACTCCTGAAACGTCGGCTCAGGAGCAAATCAATAAGATCATCTTTAGCGAGCTGATCACGGCGGTCATTAGGGAGGAATCACGCCGATTCGTGCTTGACTGCATCGAGAGGCTCGTGGACCGCGGTGCTCAAGGCGTGGTGCTAGCATGCACGGAGCTACCATTCTTGATCCAACAGGAGCAGGTCCGTCTGCCTGTGTTCAACACCACGGCCATTCACGCGCAGAAGGCCCTTGATGTTGCTCTGGCGGACGATGCATTACTACCCGAGGAGTCGTAGGAACTCCAATGGAAAGAACAGGCCACAAGGATTTGCTTACAAAGCTGGCCAAGGAGTACTCGAGGTACGCTCCCAAGTCCGCGGCTCTCAATAAGCGCGCTACGCAGGTCCAAGTGGATGGCGGCAGTCATGCGATGCGGCTCTTGGAGCCTTTCCCGCCGCGCATCGTCGTGGCCGAAGGCGCCTGGCTGCGAGATGAGGACGGGCACGACATCCTGGACTTCTGGCAGGGGCATCATGCCAACGTGCTTGGGCACAACCCGAAGGTCGTCACATCTGCCTTAGCTGCCGCATTTGAAACGCGGTTTGGCCTGTTGACCGGCTTTGCTGATCGGTTGCAGGTGGAAGTGGCAGAGATTCTATGCCAGCAGACGGGCGCCGAGCGGGTACGCTTCACGACGAGTGGCTCGCTTGCCACCATGCACGCTGTCTTACTGGCAAAAGCGTTCACCCAACGCCGACTAGTGATGAAGGTGGGCGGAGGGTGGCATGGGGCGCAGCCGTGGGGTCTCAAGGGGGTAAGCTTTTGTGCTGCACGTGGAACTGGCTTTCAGGGGGTGGAGAGCGAGGGGCTCCCACAGGCCATACCCGATGAAGTCCTGGTGACACGCTTCAACGACACGACGATGCTGCGAGACGATTTCCGGCAGCACGGCGATCAGGTAGCCTGCTTCATCGTTGAGCCGTTTATCGGCGCTGGAGGTTTCATGGCAGCCAGCCGGGAGTACCTGCAGACCGCTAGGCAGCTAACATTGCATTATGGAGCGCTTCTCGTTTTCGACGAAGTGGTCTCTGGCTTCCGCTTCCGTGCCGGTGACGCCGGCGCACTGTATGGGATCCGCCCAGACCTAGCGGCGTTCGGCAAAGCCATTGGAGGAGGGATGCCGGTCGCAGCAGTGGCCGGACGGGCGGAGGTTATGGAACTGGTCGGCCGCAAGGGTGGCAGTCGGGTGAAGTTCTCGGGCGGTAGCTACTCATGCCATCCGGCCTCACTCCTAGCGGCCAAGGCGCAGATGGAATATCTAGTTGCTCATGAGACAGAGGTCTACCGACAGCTGACCACGCTTGGCGAGCTAACACGACAGACTATGGAGTCGGCATTTGCTAAGGAAGGAATCCACGCTCTTAGTAGCGGGTACGGAAACGACGTGCTCCCTGGCAGTTCCATCAGCATGCTCCTTTTCCCCTATCGCGAGGATTTTCAGCTACTTACCCCGGAGGACGCACACGATCCCGCCCTGACTGATATCGAGCTGCGAGAGAAGGTACTTCCGCTTGCGCTGCTTCTGGAGAACGTGCACGTCGTCCATGGCTCGGGATCGGTTACCACCGCCCACACGGAGGCCGACATCGCGTTTCTGGGCGAGGCTTGCCAGCGAGTGGCGAAGCGATTGAAGAATGTGCGTTGAACTCGCGAATAGGTAGGAAGAGCCGGGGTCTTCCATCGGATTTTGAAAGCTCTGTGAACAGGGAATATGCGGTGGTACAACTTCTCCAACGCACCCCTCCTCACACCCGTCTCAAATGCCTTACTTATAGGATCGTTGTTCTTAAAAGGGCCTCGGAGAGTTCAAACTCGGGTCTGAGAAGAACCCTCACAACAGCATGCAGGAGGCTTGTGCTACCACAAACTCGATCGCGGCTGTCTGCCGAATGCGCTCATCCATCTTATGCAGTCGGGCTTCAAGCTCATCTAACTCATCAGCGCTGTCGATGACGACATGATTCCATACAGCAACGCACTTATTCGGATACTGAGAGCGCAATCGCTCTCTGTGCCCATAGAGCCAATCAGTATTTCGAGTGAACTCTTGAGGCCAACGGACTTTGGTCATTGGCACCACCTCGCATCCAGATGACAGTGCATCAAAATTTCGAAGCCTACGCCCAAACATTCCTACCGCAAACTACGCCATTTCGAAAAGTTCACCTCTGTTACTTTCCATAAGCCAATCCAATACAGATTTTCATCCACCAGCCGCCTAACCTTCTAGAACTATCAAAATTGTGAGGATTATCAGTTCTCCAATTCTTTCGCCTGCAGGTATTCATTAAACCAAGCTAGAATTCTTTCAAGCCTCTTAACTCTAAGTGTCGGCCTGCCAGTCCATCCAAAAATATGCCCCCCTTCTGGGAAAAGAAGAAGCTTGCTCTCTTTCCCTAAATAGGAAAGCGCAGTGTAAAATTGAATAGACTGATCGATTCCACACCTATAATCATCTATTGAATGGATAAACATGGTCGGTGTTGTAACTTGGTCGGCTTTAAACAAGGGAGATTTCGCTAAATACTTATCAAGGCTATCCCACGGATCCCCTCCAACAGCGTCTTTAGAGAAGAAAAATCCTATATCGGTCATGCCAAACATAGTGATCCAGTCCGCAATTCCATCTTCAGATACAGCAGCAGCGAACCTATTAGTCTGCGTGATAATCCAGTTCGTCATGAAACCTCCATAAGAGATGCCCGTGACACCGATTCTTTCAGGATCAATCCAGGAACAATTACTCTCTATCCAATCAAGGGCTTCCATTATGTCTTTGTAATCCCTCTCTCCATAATGCTTCCGTATATCGGCGAAATTTTCTGTGTATCCGTCACTTCCCCGGGGATTCAGATAGACCACACCGTAACCACTGGAGGCGAAAAGCTGGAACTCATGCATGAACCCGTAACCAAACTTACTTTTCGGACCACCATGAATCCAAAGCACAGCCGGATATCTCTTCCCTCGATCAAAATCCACGGGTTTCATGAACCAGCCCTCGATCTCTTCGCCATCGCTTGCCTTGAAAGCAAATCGCTCCGGAGGAACTATCCTTAAATCATCGGTAATAGAATCGTTAAAATGTGTGAGCCTCTTCTTTCCGTCTTTGCTCTCCCAAATCTCAAGAGGATCGATATCCGTCCCCCCAGAAAATATTATGCAATTACCTTTAATAGCAAACTTATTTATCCCAATATCCCCACCTGCGACAATCTCTGTTTTATCTCTTCTCATATCTAATCTTGCCAGTTTAACCGATCCTCCCTCGGAAACGTGGAAATAAATGTGATCACCTTCCCACACAGGGCCTTGTGGACCGTAGCTATGCGGGTTTCTTATGTCACAATAAAGGGAATTCCCAATATTCAACTCGAGCTCATCGGTTAAGTTCCTCGGCTCCCCACCCTTAACTGGGATTAACCAAAGATTGCTATGGGAAGCAAATCCTTTCTCGAATCGACTGGCTTGCAACAAAATATGCTCATCATTCGGGCTCCAAACCGGATACATAGGGCCGTCATACATAAATCCAGAAGCGATGGTCTTAACGTTTTTGCCATTGAAATCCATTACCCTGGCATCATAGGAAAGGGGATTTTTCTTGTTGGCGGAAACAATGCAGGCTATCTTTTCCCCATCATTGGAAAATGTCGCGCCTTGTACGTCCATATCGACGTTTGTAAGCTGACTTTCCTGGCGGGTTAAGGTATTTACGGAGAACACCTGCACAGCCGAATGATAGGTAAACTCTTGCCCATCAATCCAGAAAGGAATTTTTTTTATTTCTTTAACATCCTTCTTATTTATGGGACGCGACAAGAACAAGATACTTTCCCCATCTGGTGACCAGGATGGTTGACTTATCCTTCCTTCTTTCGTTAACACGAGGGAAGCCTCGCCCTTTCCTTCTGAATCAATGCTCCAGATGCCTATTTTCTTATCACCCCTGTTAGATAGGAACAAAATCTTATCCCCTGATGGGGCCCACACTGGATTATAGTCATTTCCCCCACCGGTTAACTGCTTTAACGCCTTATTTTCCCTATCGAAAATCCAGATATTGCTTTCATACCTATCTTCGTGAACCAAAGTGCGACCAACAACAAACGCCACCTTATCTCCACGGGGAGAGATACGAGGAGCATCCACCGAGACAAAAGACCCAATATCCTCAATCTTTACTCTTCTCATTTTCTCACTCCTTATATGAAATTGATAATTCAGATGTCACCTACCGACGCCACCTTGGGTCTAGCAAGTCACGGAAACCATCACCAAGCAAATTGAAGCCCAGTACAATCAGAGAAAGAGCAATTCCTGGAAAGGTAGGATACCACCAAGCTGTAGTTATATAACTCCTCCCTGTGCTCAACATAGCCCCCCATTCAGGGCTGGGGGGTTGAGCGCCGACACCAATAAAGCTTAGTCCAGCCGCTGTTAAGATAGCATAACCCATATCGAGAGTTGCAAGGACAACTATTGGAGAGATACAGTTGGGAAGGACATGGCGAAAGAGGAGCCGTACCGATGAGGCACCGAGAGCTTTCCCTGCTTCAACGTAAACGCTTTCCTTGACGGAAAGGATCTGCCCGCGAACAAGCCGGGTGTACCATGGCCACCATACTACGGAAAGTGCGATGACTGCATGAATAAGGCTCGGCCCCAGGGCCGCAGCCACAGCTAAAGCAAGAATTAGGGCGGGGAAGGACATAAAAACATCGACGGTGCGCATGATGAGCGTTTCAGTCCATCCACCCCAAAAGCCCGCTATGGCTCCCAGGATGGTTCCCACCACAAAAGCGATGCCCACGATAGTTACCCCAGCTTGGAGGGTCAGACGTGTCCCGTAAATAACTCGGCTGAAGACGTCCCGTCCTAGCTCGTCCGTTCCCAGAAGATGTCTTTTACTGAGGGGTTGAAACCTGTTAAAGACATCGATAGCCAGGGGATCATGGGTTGCGATAAAGGGAGCAAGGATCGCCAGAAAAAAGAAGGCAAGGATGAGAAAGATTCCCAGAAGTGTAGGAGGATTTCGTAAAGCTTTTCTTAATGTTTTTAGTTCTACAAGCTGCATATATTCTCCGGCATAATTATATAAATTTTAACCATAGCGAATTCTTGGGTCGAGGAAGACATAGGAAATATCGACAAACAGATTCATAATTTGAACAATGATGGCTGCCAGAACGGTGAACCCCATGATGGCAGGAAAGTCCAACGCGAAGATTGAATTCACTACATATAATCCCATGCCGGGCCAGGTGAAAACAGTCTCAATTAGGACCGTTCCTCCTAACAAGGCAGCGAGTGTCATTCCAGACATGGTCACTACGGGAATGAGGGCATTACGCAAAACATGTTTGCGGATCACTATCCGTTCACGAAGGCCTTTAGACCTCGCTGTCTGGACATAGTCTAGGGATATGACGTCCAGCACACTCGACCGGACTGTTCGGGAGACCAAGGCTAAGGCTCCAAGAGAGAGCGTTACCGCCGGCATCACCAGGTGGAGAAGGGAGCTTCCCAAGGCTGTCCAATTTCCGGCAAACAAGCTGTCAAATACGTAAAGGCCGCTAATATGGGTAGGGGAGCTTATGAACTGCCCAATTCGACTGGAGCTGGGCAAGAGGCGGAGCTTGAAGAAGAAGATCAGCTGGAGAATAATCCCCAACCAGAAGGAGGGAACAGCTACACCTGCAAGGGCCACTACTCTGCTCCCATGGTCGATAAGGCTATCCTGTTTGACTGCGGCTAGGGTACCCAAAATGATCCCTCCTATTCCAGAAAACAGAAGAGCGGTGAGGGTTAGCTCAAAGGTGGCGGGAAAGCGGGTCTTTAAGTCGCTTAGAACGGGGCGCCTTGTCCGAATGGACGTTCCTAGGTCTCCTTGAAAAAGATGGGAAAGATAGCGGGAGTATTGAATCAAGAGGGGATCATCGAGCCCCAACTTCTCCCGAAGCCTTTCGACTACCTCCCTTGAGGCATTGGGGCCGGCTTGCAATCGAGCGGGATCGCCGGGTATCAAATTCGCGATAAGAAAGGCAAGAATAGTTACTCCAAACAGGGTAGGAATCATTGAAAAAATCCGCCTAAGTAGATATACAGTCATTCTTTGCTCTACCGTGAAAAGGAGCCTGGATGGCACCTACGCCGTCCAGGCTCCTTTCTTAGCACTGTTTTATTTCTCGACCGACATGGCCTGGAAGGGAATCAGTGGTTGCATGTTAGGATTGTAGTAGTATCCCTTGACCCAAGACCGCATCGGTTGCCGGAACAGATCCTGGTAAAGGTAGACAGCTAGGACCAGCTCGTGCTGCAACCAGTGGAACTTTTTGTAAAGTTCATCCCGCTCATCCTGTTCAGATAGAGCGCGGGCTTCGTCAAGTATGCGATCGATCTCTTCGCTTTGGTAGTTGGATAAGTTCAACTCGGAAGTGGAGTGCGCAAGCATCCAAGCGAACATATCTGGATCGGGATAATCGGGCGTGATCCCAATGATCCCAAGCTCCACCTCATGGCCCAAAGCCATTGCTATATATGTGGGCCAGGAATACTGCTCGATCTTGACCGTGATCCCGACATCAGCGAGATAGCTCTGGACCAACGTAGCGATTTGAGACCAGTTTGCTAGTGGAGCCAGGGTGAAGGTAGTGGTGAAGCCATCAGGATAGCCAGCCTCAGCCAGAAGCTGCCGGGCCAGCGGCAGGCGCCGCGTATACAGTCCGTCTAGCCTGTCATCCCTGCCCCACATTCCGATTGGGACAGGTCCCTCATGTGGAACTGCCCATCCCTGCATGATCCCGTCGATCAGGGCATCGTAGTCAAGAGCATAGGCCACTGCTTTCCTGACCCGAGCGTCATCAAACGGTGGATTCTGAGTGTCAAAGTATAGGTAGTTTATGTGAAAGCTAGGGGCCTTAAAGACCTCGACACCCTCAGCCGCAATCAGTTCATCAAGATCCTCGATAAGGATGTCCTCTGCCATATCGATGGTGCCTGCCAAAAGCTCCATCTTCCGAGTTGCAGGTTCCATAATGGTCCGCACGATGACCTCATCCAACTTGGGGGCTCCACCCCAGTAATCCTTCTTCGCCGCCAGAACAACTCGTTGCCCCTTCTCCCAGGACTTGAGCTGGAAGGGACCGCTTCCCAAGCTGTGGTCTGCCAACCACGCCTGTCCCCAGTCCCCGTCCTCTTCATGTTCCATGACGCTCGGTGGGACGATACGGCAGAATACGGAACACATGGTCCAGATAAATGGACCAAAAGGTTCCTTCAAGATAAACTTGAGCGTATAGGGTTCAGGAGCCAGGATCTCCTCGATCACCTGATATGGACTAGAAGGCCCACCACCGACGCCCAAAAGCCGCTCGAAAGAGAATTTTGCCACCGCAGAGTCAAAATGGGTTCCGTCTTCAAAATAGGCGTCATTCCTCAACTGAAATATCCAACTTAACCCGTCGTCTGATGCCTCCCACGACGTAGCCAGCATTGGATCTACTGTGCTCGGATCCGAGCCAAACTGGCAGAGGCCATCATAGATGAGATAGATGAGCCGCATATTGGAGTTCATCGTTGTTACGTGAGGATCTAGGTTATCTATGTCTTGGGCGGTAGCGAGAACAACTGCCATAGGAGCTTGCCCAAAGATTCCTCCACTTACCACCATTAAGGATACGGTCAACAACCCCACCAAAAACACGATTCGCTTAAATCTACACATCTTACTCCCTCCTTTTACTTCGGTAATTCTTACTGATTCTCCGGTCAATCTTTACTTAACTCCAATCTATCACCTCCTTTCCCTTTGGCAACTGAATTTCCACACATGAGACAGCCACATCCCCACAATTAGCTTCCACCAACATTATAATCATAGCGGACAATTGGGTGAATGTCTACTACAGACTTGTCTCACACAAGATGAGTATGAGCGGGGGAAGTAGCCAGACAGACACGTGGGTCGAATCATAGGAGGTACGAACCTTATGATGAAAGACTCACGATCCATGAGTACAATGGAATTGCGGTCCTTCCTGCGTTCCAGCGAGGCTCTGGTGTTCACAAGCTCCTCCAGTGCCGAGACCTATCCCTGGATCGAGAGAACACTGCGTCAGTACAAGTATCTCTCCCGCTCACGTACGGAGAAGGGCCTCTTACGCCGCTATCTGCAAAAGACGACCAGGTATTCCCCAGCTCGACTTACTCGTCTGATCGCCCAATTCCGTCGTACCGGTCACGTGCGCTCACGCCACTACCAACGGTATCCCTTCCCCACCAAGTTCACACGTAGCGATCAATTCTTGCCGGCCGAGGTGGATAAGACTCACGATCGTCTCTCCAGGCCGGCTACGCTGGCGCTCCCCAAACGGGAATACGAGCTGTTTGGTCGCCAAGAGTTTAAGCAGCTAAGTGCGATCCCAGTGGCCCACCCGGCTACCTGCGCGTGGACACTGTCCATCAAGGGGGGCGTGATGGGGAGAAAAATATTTACCACACCAACACCATGGATGCCGTCACCCAATGGGAGATCCTCGGCTGTGTAGGGCGGATCCACCGGGTAGAATTTGCGACAAAAAATGGGCATATTCTACAGCGGACTGAGCTCACGCGCGAACAGGAGCAAATTCCGAAGAGATTAGGGATTGGGCCTCCTCCCGAGGTTGAGAAAGTGGAGCTTATGAGTCCGTAATCTGTAGTCACACGGTCACAAAACCCCGATGCACACAATGTGTATCTCTACGGACTTTGGTGCTTCGTGTTCACCTACAACTGTCGAAGCCAAGTTGCTGGCGCACAACGATAAAGCGCCACGATTGAACATTCCCAGGTGTGGGAGCCCACAGGCCTGCTTCAAGAATCCTTTCGATCGCCTCATTCGGGACCTCTTCTTGCGTATAGGATCGGATGCTCCGCCGTTCTTTGATCACTTCAAAGATGAGATCAGCAGTGCTTCGTTCCATCAGCTCCTCCTTTGGATAAAGCCATCAAGCGCTTACGTTCCTTAACAAACTCGATCACCAACTCATCGAGAAAGTGATGGAACGCTTCCATGTTCTCTCTTTGCAGCCCCTTCTTAGACTCGATCTCATCGGCAATCCGCTCGAGAAAACGATCTTGGTATTCATTAGCGACAAACCGAGCAAAGTGGCTTAGCACTTCGATCAAGCGAAGAGGACCATACGCCTTGGGTTCATCTTTTAGCCCTGCTGCGCTTGCTGAGAGGTAGGCACACAAGTCAAACAACTCGTTTTTCTGCATCTAATCCTCTTAGTTAGGTTTCAATGCTTGCGATCGGATCGGAGATGCTGCGCATTCCCCTTGCTAGGCTTCCCGAACGACATCGAATTACCATGACAGTGCATTATCAACGATAGGAGCCCAATACCTTGTCAGTCAGGTCTTCTCAACCGGCTTACTAGCGCCTGCGGTTTGGAGTCTCATCATCGAGCCATACAAAGCCAGAATTCTTTGGAACTCCTCCGCATCGTAGAACTCACAGGACCCTCGCCCAAACTCCTTGGCAACCTCCAGACAGAATCGAGTTGCCAGTTCCAGCGAAAGCGGGGAATTAACGCCTGTACCGCTTCCCGGAACGATCTGCTCCGAGGTTGTCGCTACTCCAACCACCGGCGCTGCGGTCGCTGTCGAAGGTTGAAGAACGCTGTTCAAATGATACAGACCATTTCCATAAGGGGTAATATCCTGGGATGTTATGGGGAACACCACCGGAGCAAGCCCAGTGACAATCCGCAATATCCTAAGAAGGTCGGGACTAATCCGGAGGATGTATCCCTGCTTTACCGTAGGTGAAATGGCAATGCCGTTGTGATTAATGACCTCATTCCCCTTTGTGGAGTCGACACTGAGGATTGCTTCCATTCTTTCATCCACTTCCAGACGGTTCATCGTCTCCATATCCACTGGAGAACCCATGAATGGCGCTGGCTCGTGGGGGGCGGTTGGGGCATCGGGACAGACATGCGTGGCAATGATTACGTCACCCTCCAGCACGTCGCCTTTCGTGTGCATATCCACGAGCTTCAGTCCAGCAGCAATGGCAACTATTGCTCCATCAGCATCGGAGACCGCACCAATCATCTCGGGTCGAGCTCCCAGGCCGCCGAGTCTGCCCACAATTCCAAGTGTGCGAGCATTTCCTCCTTGGGATCGCCCGGAGACGCCCGGGACCACCAACTTGACGAAATCGGTAGATCCCTTTTCCCCCTCTATTGTCTTCACCTTAATCTCGACTTGAGAATCGATTCTCCGGAACTCGTCAGCAATCCGTTCTCCTGACGCCTTGGGCTCATCGATCAGCTCAAACGCCTCGATAACTTGTTTTAGGAGCATTCCATCTCTCCTTTCGGAAAACCTTTCGATTCTCCACTTGTATTTGCTTTTTCTACCGTTCTTAGCTGCCGATGGCCGTTCATCCTTTCCTGTTCAACATAAGAAAATAGGTGACTGACCCCGCAGCAAGGACTGGATCGATTACCGGAACACCCATAGCCTTTGCGATCTTGGGAGCGATTGCGATCGTGGAAAATCCTGTGCAGGCAAGCAGAATTGTATCACTGCCTTCAGCCACCAACTCTTCCGCTGCATTTAGGGTATTTCCATAGCTTGCTTCCGATTCGAGGTCAAGCCCGGTTTTCACCTCCTTCACTTTTTTCCAAGCGAGGAAATGGTCTCCAAGGTTGTTTCTCACAACCTCAGGAACGTCGTCCGTAATTGTGATGACACCAATAGCCTTACCCAATGTACGCGCAATCCCAGCAGCACTTCTGCCTGCACCAATGACTGGGATGTGAAGTTCCTTCTTCAACGCTTCCACGCCTGGGTCTGCTGCACAGCTGACAATGATTGCGTCCACTGTATTTCCTAATTCCCTGCCCAATTCAATGATCTTCGGGGTAGCGCGTGCTTCCGATTCATCGTCGTTGATCCCATAGGGCTGATCCTTGATACAATGGCATTCTACTCGCAGTCCCGGGAACGCACCCTCTATAAGCGGACCGTGATTGTCGATCGCGCCCACGGTTTCCAGCGTCCTTACTCGTATGAGCCCAATGTGCATGGATCCTCCTTCCTATCTCTCGCTTGCGTAATACGCTTGCAGATTCGCCTCGCTGCATTAATCGCGGGAACCTACCTATGCCCTCACACGTTCAGCCCCTCGGTGTTGCCTGAGGATAACAATGTTGTTGCTTCAAATACAAGCAGCTCCCCTTTGGGAAACTATTCCAAGCCCCTGCCCAGAATCCCTTTGTATGTTGATATGAGCTCCCAATTCCATGGATGGGCTCCAGCAGAATAGCTTCGAAACGTGCCGGTTGTCAAGAAAAACACCGTAGAATGCATCCATACATGAATGGAACAGGTTCAAAGGCATGAACTACAGCATCGGTACACACTGAAGCGATTCCAAAGAAGAAATTGGGATATCGCCCGGGCTTGTGGAGGAAGCCCATCAAAACGAAGAACCCCAACTGCGTACGGCGTTTTTGCAATCTGGCCGAGTATTGACATTTCCGATAGTTTTGGCTAGACTGACTTAGGAGGAGCAGTATGAGGTCCTTGGAGTTCGCCAAGGTTGCTAACGTGATTACCGACTTCTACCTGGGGATCAAACCTGAAGAAGAATTTGTATTGGTTAGGGACACACGCGTTGGTGAATTCCCGGGCGCGGAGGCCCTCCTGGAAGCCGTTGTTGCGGCTGTTGCTCTCAAAGGAGCGGAGGTCCAGATCGTTAACTACGTGTCTCGTCCAACCGCAGGGATGGAACCCCCCCAAGCCGTTGTGGCAGCAATGAAGGCGGCAGATGCGGTCATTCTGATGACCACTCTGTCGATTCTCCAAACGGTCGGGGTAACAGAGGCTATTGACTCTGGCACCAGGCTGTTGATGCTTCCTCCAGCACGATACATCTACAACTCTCTGGACATGCTGTTCCGGTTAATGCCAACGGATTCGAAAGAGATTGAGGATAGGATCAACCTGGCTGAGAAGCTCGTCGAGCTCTTTCGGGCGGGGGCACAGGTCAAAGTCACCTCTACAAAGGGCACAGATATGACCTTGGGGATCGGGAAGCTCAAGATCCTCCATAATCCAACTACTGCACGAGAACCAGGGCAGCGGACGATCGTCCCGGGTGGTCAGGTAGCTGCTGGGGTAACCGAAGGAGAAGCGGAGGGGAGGTTTATCGTCGACGGAAGTGCATCTCCGATGTACCGGCCTCTGCGTGATCCGATAGAGATTGTTGTAAAAGAAGGCAAGGCGATAGCCATCAATGGAGGCGACGATGCTCGGGAGTACCGAGAATTCCTTGAAAACCTTGACGATCCGCAAGTGTATAGAATTGCGGAGGTCGGTGTAGGGTTCCATCCGCGGGCGAAGTTATCGGGAACCCCATTGGAAGATGAGAGAATATTTGGGGCCTCATGGATCGCGCTTGGTACGAACGTTCATCTTGGTGGTACCGTCAAGGCGAAGATTCACAGTGATTGCGTGATGCTTCCGCCACTTGGTCTATCAGTTGATGACAAACCTGTTTTGAAAGCTGGTAAGTTTTTAGTGTAATATTTTCACAAAATAAGGAGGTGGTCATCGCGAGGTAACAAGCGTAGGAACATGGAGGGCTGTCACTAAAGTGAGAAATACAGGAGGTGTGTGATGCGAAGTTTGTTTGGAGAAAAGTGGGTTACTGGTGTACTGGTAGTCCTTCTGTTAGGAATGTTGGTTGGCTTAGGAGGGTCCGTCCTTGCAGCAGAGGGGAAAACCACCCTTACCATCGCCATTACAGCTGATCCAAGAGGCCTAAGCCCTGTTTACGCGTGCACTTACCATGACTGGGTAGTGGGCTACCGTCTTTACAGCTCGCTGTTCCAGGCCGATGAAAACTACGAAGCCGCCCCTGATCTTGCCGAGTCTTGGGAAGTATCTCAGGATGGATTAACCTATACCTTCCATTTAAAACGCAATGCAACTTTTCATGACGGAAGTCCTATCACATCTGAGGATGTAGAGTTTAGCGTCATGGAAGTCAATCTGCCTCAGGGGAGCATCTGTGCGCGTGGACCCCAGACGGTCATCGAATCGGTTGAGACTCCTGATCAACACACAATCGTCTTCCATCTAAGCGCGCCCCTACCTGAATTCTTGAATCCACATGATGGGCTTGGCGCACATTGCTCGGGGGTTCTAAAGAAAGAGCTTTATGAGGGGACGGACCTGTTTACCAATCCTTATAATCTTGAGCCGGTTGGTTCCGGTCCGTTTAAGTTCGTGGAGTGGGTAAGAGGAAGCCACATCGTTCTTGAGAGATACGAAGGGTATCACGGCGAACTGCCCGCCATAGAAAGGATCGTGTTCAGGATCATTGGCGATCCTATGGCACGGACACTGGCTTTTGAAAAAGGTGAGGTTGACTGGGTGCCGTTTGAAACCCCAGCCAGCGAAGTGGCGAGACTGAACAGCTTGCCCGGCAACAACGTGTTTTTCCATACTCACCCGTGCGCGGAGGATGTGTTGTTCGGTTTCAATATGCGCAACGAACCCTTTAACGACAAGACGGTTCGCAAGGCGGTTACTGCTGCAATCGATAAGCAAAAAATAGTGGACCTGGTCTACTTTGGAGAAGGAGCTGTTATTGGGACCGGATACGTGGGTAGAACCGCATTTTCTTCGTGGTGGCAAGATCCTGAGGCGAAGCAGATTGAATACGACCCAGAACTTGCCGCTGTGTTGCTGGATCAAGCCGGGTATCCGGTTAAAGAGGATGGATGGCGATTCCACTTCACTCTCAAGCACACAACGGGGTACACCGAGCAAATCAAGGTGGCGGAACTGGTCAAGGACGATCTCAAGAAAGTCAACGTCGACGTGAAAATCATCAGCCTCGATCACGCCGCTTGGCATGAAGAGGTTTTCGAGAACTGGGATTTCGACACCTCTTTCTTCCCGTTCTGCACTGGTCCAAACCCAACAACCCTGAAGCGCTTGCATTCGGAGAATATCAAACGCGTAAGCTGGCAGAATGCTATGGCGTTTAGCAACTCCGAATATGACGCGTTGTTTGGTTTGATGATCAGTGAAACGGATGTGGAGAAACGGGTGAAACTTACGCACCGGATGCAAGAAATCCTGGCGGAGGAGCAACCCGGCGCCTACCTCATAGAGAGGCGGAGCGGTACCGCAGTAAAGGAAGGGTGCTTTACCGAGGAACCCAAGAATGTCTGGACGTTCGGTTACGTCTGGATGCACCTCAACAAAATAAAGCTCGTTGGATAGTTGCTAAGGGAAGCTAATTTGTGGTGAGCGTTTACTCCCCGGAGCTTCAATGCTCTGGGGAGTAGACATTCCAGCAACATGTGTTCACAAACAAAGGAAAATCGATGTTCGGATACATAATACGAAGGCTTCTTGGCGCAGTTCCACTTATTCTATTGGTTGTACTCATAAACTTTGTGATACTCCATGTAGCACCGGGAGATCCTGTCTTCCTTTTTATCCAAGGGGGTGAGAGCGTCACAGAAGAATATGTGGAATCGGTGAGACAGATGTTGGGCCTTGATAAACCTCTTGGTGAGCAACTTGGGGTTTTTATTATGAACATATTTCGCGGAGACCTAGGATTTTCCCACTTCTATCGGTGCCCAGTCATCGATGTTATTGCAGAAAGGCTGCCGCTTACTTTGTTGCTCGTCTTCTTGTCGACCATTTTTGCTACATTAACTGGGATCATTCTGGGGACTTTTGCAGGAACGCGGCCCTATTCCCTCGTTGATCGTGTAAACACCGTGATAGCCGTTTTTGGTTATTCCATACCCATATTTTGGGTCGGCCAGTTATTGATCATCGCTTTCGCGATACATTTAGACTTTCTCCCAACCGGCGGTATCCCTTCGCGTTACATGGGCGGGGCAGGCGTTCTGAACTGGATCCGTCATCTTATCCTCCCGGTCCTCAGTCTCGCAGCCGTTCAACTTGCCTTAGCTGCTCGGGTAATGCGCGCAAGCATACTGGAAGTCCTTGGTATGGACTATATCGTCGCCGCACGATCTAAGGGTTTAACCGAGCGCACCGTTGTCTTCAAGCATGCCTTGCGTAATGCGATACTTCCTGTTCTGACCGTGTTGAGTGTCAATTTTGCTTTCCAAGTTACCGGGGCCATGATCATTGAGACGGTGTTTAGCTGGCCTGGGTTGGGTAGACTGATGTTTGAATCGGTATTTCGGCGGGATTACCCGGTACTCATGGGATTGCTGATTTTCACGTCTATCGCTGTGATCTTGATCAATTTAGTCACCGATCTCTTATATGCCTATATTGATCCGAGGATCGTATATGAATAACAACAAGTAGAGGCGAGTAGCGTGATATCTCTCCTCGAACAAGAAAAGAGAAGCTCGAACGTAAATGGACAAGTTGAAGGCTCTGAGAGACACGTTGTGGGACTCCTGGAGAAGATATTGCAGGAATAGAGGAGCTGTCTTCGGTCTCTTTTTCTTAATTATCCTAGGGACAATCGCTATCTCTGCTGATTGGGTAACAAAGTATGGGCCCATGGATACAGGGATTGGCCGTCCCTTGCAAGCACCAACTGGCAATTACCTCATGGGGACAGATGATTTGGCGAGGGACATCTTCAGTGGAGTGGTACATGGGGCAAGAGTTTCTTTGATGGTTGGTTTTACGGCGGCCCTCACAGCTACCCTGCTCGGTGTGATTATTGGTTCGATCTCAGGATACTTCGGTGGCACGACCGACTATATGCTGATGAAGCTTTGTGAGCTGTTTCAGTCGGTTCCCAGGTTCCTTTTCGCGTTGGTTATAGTAGTTTTCTTTGGCAATACGATATGGAACGTTGTTGTCGTGATCGGTATACTCAGCTGGCCGCGTACTGGAAGATTAGTCAGAGCCGAGTTTCTACGATTAAGAGAGACAGAGTTTGTCATGGCAGCGAGAGCCATAGGTATGAACAGTATGCGAATAATTTTTAGAGAAATAGTCCCTAATGTCATGCATGTGGTTCTTGTAACCGCCTCGCTCGAAGTGGGGGCTGCCATCATAACGGAGGCTAGCCTAAGTTATTTGGGAGCGGGAGATCCGAATCTGATGAGCTGGGGCCGAATGCTTCAAAACGCGCAAATGTTTCTTAGGAGAGCATGGTGGTTGTCTGTCTTTCCAGGGTGTGCCATATTTCTTACAGTTCTCTCCATGAATCTCATTGGCGATGGTCTAAACGATGCGTTGAACCCGAGATTAAAGCGGATTCAACGCCAGTAGAGCATCGAGCAAGACGTCGTTGGTAAGATTCTACTCCCCAGTTGGAAAAACTTCGACTGCTGAGGGCAATTAATGATAATCGATGTATCAAAGGAGGTTTGCTAATCATGGTCCTTTACGAGTATGAATTAGGAAAGGCAGCTGTTACTTTGACGGGAGAGCTTTTCAAACTCAAACCCGGCGAGACATTTGTGATCACAGCTGATACAGAGAGCGATCCGCACGTCGTGAATGCAACGGCGCGGGCCGCGTTCAGCATTGGTGCAAAACCGATGGTAATCTGGCTTGCATCGCCGTTGGGTGTCGGACTGGCTGCGGACTCGATGCTGCCATTGGATGCGCTTATCGGCACGCTGAAGGGTGCCGACGCATGGGTGGAGTTCAACAACAAGTGGTTGCTCTATTCCACCGCTCATACCGTTGCCATGGAGGAGAACGAGAAGCTACGTTATCTGTGTCTTGTGGGGATGAACGCCGATATGATGGTGCGCTGTATCGGCCGGGTTGATCATTCCACCCTGAAGGAATTTCTGGATCGGGTTGCAGAGATGATTACGACAGCCAAACGCGTTCGCTTTACTTCGCCTGGCGGGACAGATCTTGAGTTCGAGAACGTCCCTGGTCGTGCCCCGCTGGTCAGGGATGGGTTTGCGGATAGACCTGGAACGTATATGCTGGCCGGGATGATCGCCTGGTCCCCAAACCTTGAGTCAATCAACGGTACCCTTGTCTTCGATGGCTCCCTCGTGCCCCCATGTGGCAAGCTTGAGGATCCCGTTCGTATGACGATCAAGGCAGGTCAGATCATCGAATTCGAGGGTGGAGCACAGGCACGTGAATTTGAAACATACTTAAGAAACTTTAACCATCCTCAGATGATGCGATTGGCCCATGCATGCGTGGGTTTCAATCCAGGGGCGAAACTCACGGGAGATATCGTGGAGGACGAAAGAATCTGGGGGTGTACTGAGTGGGGGATCGGTCACATCGGTAAGTACCTGATTCCGCCAAACGGTGTCCCTGCTCCGTCGCATTCGGATGGTCAATCCTTGAATAGCTCAATTTGGTTGGACGGAGAGCCATTTACAGAGCGGGGACGGATCCTAGACCTCAACCTGGCAGCGTTGGCAAAGAAGCTAGGCAAGGCATGAAGCTGAGTTACTACGAAAGGGGAAGTCAGAGAGCATTAGCCACTCAATTCAAGCAATAAAGGAGATACCCAAAATGCGATAAAAGTTATTGTACCCGTATCTACCGACATGTGGAATGAGCCGGTGAAGAAGTTAATGCAACATTACAAAGAGCCCGATACAAAAGTTGACATCATGAACCTTAATAAGGGACCTGTATCTCTTGAGTGTGCCTATGATAAGGTGTGGGCCGCTCTGCCTACTGTGCAAGAGGCAGAAAGGGCAGAACAAGAAGGGTATAACGGGGTCATCATCTATTGCTTTGCTGATCCTGGGCTTACTGCAGCGAAAGAGAAGCTACAGATACCCGCGGTTGGCTTATGTGAAGCGAGCATTCATCTAGCGTCATTGTTGGGAAGCCGATTTAGCATTATGGCCGCGGGATCCCCTAACGTCTTTGAGAACAAGCGAAAACGTATTGTAGAAAGGCTTAGGGAGTACGGCTTTGAGCATAAATGCGCGTCAGTACGGCCATTGATGGTTGCAGTTTTGGATCTGGTGAAGGAACACGAGAAGAAAGCAACCCGGCTGCTCTCAGAGGCGGAGAAGGCGGTCGAAGAGGACGGTGCTGATACAATCGTGCTTGGATGTGGTGGGATACTGGGAGTAGGGGAGAGAGCTTCGGAAGCATTAAACGTTCCTGTTGTCGTTCCAGGGGTCGCTGCACTGAAGGCATGTGAGTCTCTTATCCAGATGGGTCTTTCGCAAAGCAAGCGTTGCTTTGAAATACCTGAGGAGAAGATTAGAATCCCGTGAATAACTCCTATAGAGAAATAATCTATTCGTAAATTTTGCTGACACAGAAAGACCCTCTGCTACCACTGGACGCCAAAGAAGATGAATACTTGAAACAGGGTGAACTCCGGCTTGCTCCGCGGTAGCACTCAGGTGACGCGTATTCGATTGCCAGCCGATGCAAAAGTTTAGGTGATTAGGAGCAAGTCCATCGGATCCTATGACCTACTCATTCCAGTCTCACGTTCTTCAAGCCGCTTCCGGTAAGTGGGATGGCAGTAACCTGCTCTGTTGTAACGACTTGCTGCGCGATCAACCGTTTCAAGCCAGCGACAGGAACAGGTGAAGTCGGCTCGACGAATAGTCCACATCGAGCCAATTCGTCTAGGGCTTGCGTAATCTCCTGATCTGACACTGACAAGACTGCTCCCGAGGTATCCCTGACGGCCCTCAAGATCTCTCGACCGTGCACAGGGTGAGAGATTCGGATTCCCTCAGCAATGGTCTCCCCAGGTTCAATTTCCAAAGGCTCCTCCAATCCGCGCTGGAATGCCTCCGCGAGAGGAGCACACGCTTCGGCTTGGACAGCAAACAGTCGCGGAATTTTGCTCACGACCCCAGCATCCAAGAGTTCATGAAAGCCGCGATGAGCGCCGAGCAATAAGGAGCCATGCCCACAAGGGAAGATAATATTATCGGGAGCGTGCCAGCCGAGCTGCTCGGCTAATTCATAGGCAAAGGTCTTCATGCCCTCCGAATAGAACGGATTCCAGAAGTGGCTTGCATAGTAAGTCCCTTCCATTGCGGCTGCCTCTGCCGCCCGTGTCGCATCAGACCGTTTGCCAAGAACCGGGACAAGCTCAGCACCAAAGATCCTAATCTGCGCAAGTTTTGCTGGCGAGGCATAACCTGGAACAAAGATCTTCACCCTAATTCCCGCCTGGGCACAGTAAGCCGCTAGGCTTGCCGCAGCATTCCCGGAGCTATCCTCGACCACCTCCTGCGTCCCAACATGCTTTAGGAAGCTCACCAACACAGTCGCTCCCCGATCCTTAAATGAGCCTGTGGGAGACAAATACTCCAGCTTGAACCTCACCGGAAACCCAGATACCTGTCCCTCAACCAGCGAGGTTCCTCCTTCTCCAAGGGAGACGGGCTGCTCGACCGGTAACATCTCACGGTACCGCCACAAACTCCAGTCATGCGAAGCGATCTTGTCCTTGAAAAACGGCGGAGCACCTACCAGCTCAAACGGCATTTCGCACTTTGAGCAGCGCCACTGAGTTGTCTCAATTGGATACTCTTCTCCGCAATTCAGGCAACGAAAGAAAACCTTTCCGATCGTCAACGGTTAGACCTCCACGAAAGATTAAGCCACACCATCCTTCTGTCGAAGCTATATCACATCTTACAGGTATGACACTATTCCTACATCCTATCAGGGTTCTCTATACATAACCAACGATCTTGTCTGCCTCGGCAAGTGAGTACATCTTCCCTGGAGCCCGGTTGTGGCTCAATCCAATCTTGACGAAGAGTTCGGCCATTTTGAAGGTTACAAGAGCGGGTTCGATGAGTGGGGCGTTGAGCCTGTCGCGTACCATACGCGCTAATTCGGCCATCCCTGTGCAACCTAACATGATCACTTCCGCACCATCGCGGTCGATGGCTTTTTCCGCGGCACACACCACCGCTTGAACCGTCTTCTCTGGATCCTCTTCAAGACCGCTGACTGTTATGTTCACATTCACAACTGACGCAAGTCTGGATTCAAGCCCAAGCTGGATCGCCTGCAAACGCACGCGCGGAGCCGTCTTCTTCAACGTGGAGATATACGAAAATTTAAACCCAAGATGCAGAGCAACGGACATCGAGGTCTCTGTGGGACCGAGTACTACCTTGTCGGTGATCTCTCTAGCGGCATACAAACCAGGATCGGAGCAGCAATTGATGATAAAAGCGTCCGTTTCGTTTTCGCGGTCTCGTACGATCCTTAGGATTTCTGGCCCTGCATAAACCACGTCGTGGAAGGTCTCGATCGTTTTGGGGCCTTTTTCCAGAAAGGCCACTTCCACTTCTGTACCTTCATCAGCTATCCGTTCAAAATAGGCACGATTTCTGGGAAGCCACTCTTTGGTTGTTATTGGATCGATGACCATGATTTTCATTTTTCCTCCCTTCGGTCGTGTGGGACTCTCAAATTGATTCTGTCCATCACCTTTGCAAAGCAGGTACGTCTGCCGCGGAAATCTCTCTCTTCTAGGCCTCTATTCATGCACCACAGGGTAGTTCTCGACCGAGCAGCTTCGTTTGGCAATAGCGCAACCCTCATCCAATCTCGGCAACCTGCCTGTGACCATTGACTTATGCGATGAGTTATTGCTTGTGAGCGGTCGGCCTGAGTTTTTGATCCGGGAGATCCTCGAGCCATCTTACAAGGCCAATCAAATGAGCCACGGCAGCCCGAAAGAACTTCTCCCCGGCCTCTCGGGACGCCAGTAGGGGGTCTCCAGTTGCCCCACTTTGTGAGAAATCGATCGTGTCAAAACTCACCCCCGTCCCGTACTCGTAGACACCCCAACACGGTGAACTCCCCGCTGCCGCCTCCTCAAAAGCTTCTTTGTCGACCAGCTCCTCAGCGATCCAAAGCATCATTGAGGTCTCACGTTCCCCGGCGTGTTGGGGCCCCACCTCAGCCTTGCCGAAAATCTCTGTGCTCAACTCGGCGACAGCCTTGCCCCATTGCCAGACGAGGGCGTAGATCCCTTCGAGATGCAACTCACGGCACACCTCCTGAAGTGCGGCGCTGTTCCCACCATGACCATTCACGAAGATCATCCTTTTGATTCCATGGTAAGCAAGGCTCGTCGCAATCCCGCGTGTATAGCCTCGAAAGTGTTCTGGGGCAACCCAGAGTGTTCCCCACAGCTGTCTATGATGTTCTGATATGCCAACGGGCACAACCGGTGTACAAATCGCCCCGGTTTCAGCTGCCGCAACCCTTGCTAAGGCCTTCGCTGTAAGGAAATCCGTCCCCAGCGGGAGATGCGGACCATGTTGTTCAGTACTCCCTACCGGGATCAGGGTCACTCTTCTTTCTTTGGACCAGTCGCGTGCTTTCTTCCATGATATCTCTTCAAGCATCGTGCCTTGGCTGCAATGCATTCGATTAGCAATGTCTTTCTTGGTAGGTATCATTACCTCCTTACCAAACATGGTCTTCAGTGGACATCCATCTTATCAAAAACGCGTGCTTTGTTCAATTGCTTCACCCGTAGACCTAAGGTATCCTTATAGTATTGACCACTTAAATGATTGCGGAGAAAACAGCGCCACAATTCTCTAGCAGGAGTATCTTGGAATTCCTGGGTAGATTTGTGCGTTACCCGCTGCCGCGCACGAAAAGGAAATGGGAGATGAGGGGATTGATCAGCGTTGAAAGGTTTTCATAGCGATTTCCGTGCAAACAAGAAACCAAACGGGCACTGAAGGAGGCAGGGACATGAAAACACCCGGTATTCTCATTCTGACACGTAGGGACGTAAGCGAATTGCTTAGCCTGAAAGAGGCGATTGTGGCAGTGGAAGAGGCGTTCAGGATGCATGCTGAGAACCAGGCACTTACGCCTGACTTGCTTCATGTTGATTCTCAGGACGGAGAATTCCACATTAAAGTAGGGGGCTTGAAGCAGGAAAAGACCTACTTCGGGCTCAAAGCCAATGCCGGCTTTTTTCAAAACATGCAAAGGTATGGTTTGCCCAACATTCAAGGGGTGATCCTCTTATTTGACGGGGATAAGGGTTCTCCTCTTGCCTTGATGGATTCCATTGACATCACGATCCTGCGCACGGGGGCGGCGACAGCGGTGGCTGCGAAATATCTGGCGAGGCTCGATTCCAGAACAGCGACCATCTGCGGCTGCGGAAAACAGGGACAAATCCAGCTTAGGTCACTCCAGCAGGTGCTCCCCAACCTCGAACGCGTTTTCGCATTCGATGTGGATCAGCATCAGGTTGATCTTTATACGTCCAAAATGTCGAGCGAGCTCGGTATTGCGGTCACCCAAGCGGAAACGCTGGAGAATTCCGCAAGCAGGAGTGACGTTATCGTAACCTGCACCCCCTCCCAGAAGCACTTCCTCGAAAAAGCGCATGTAAGACCAGGGACGTTCATCGCCGCTATTGGGGCGGATAGTCCAGACAAGCAAGAGTTAGAGCCAGATCTTCTAGTAGGCAACAAGGTCGTTGTTGACATTCTTGATCAGTGCGCGCGTGTTGGAGAGCTTCATCACGCTCTTGATGCGGGCCTAGTCACACAACAGGATGTGTACGGAGAACTCGGAGACATTATAGGAGGCAACATACCAGGACGTACTTCAGGAGGGGAGATCACCATCTTCGACGCAACGGGAACTGCTCTCCAGGATGTTGCAGCTGCAGTGGTGGTCTACGAGAAGGCACTGAACCAAAAGGTTGGCACACTTGTGGACCTTTATGCGTGAGCACAGGCTCACGCTATAATATTTATACTAATAAGATGGATGTAAAGTGATGGTAAGGGACTCGAACCCTCGTCATTTTTTCTCAACCAGCATCTAAGTCCTTTACCAAGTTCGTTTCCTCCAGTTTTTGTTTTCTTCTTTCATGTAAGGCAGGGGCGCCGTGGAGATGTTGCACCACCTAAGGTGTTAAGTTAAGAGAACAGAGGGATAAGATGCCGCGGTAGTTGGGCCTTTATTACACCACAAGATACAAAAGAGCCGGAAATATCGCAAGAGGCCGTTTCCAGGGAAATCAAGTAATTCGAAGAGAATCAGCTCGGCACGTGACAGCCAGGGCTACCCCCCATACAAGTGATTGTTTCTCCATCCAAGGTTCTGTAACACTTCATAGCACTGACGGTGAGGCATGCGTGTACGGGAAGCACGGCAAGCAGGTCGCCAACTTGTATAGTCTGAAACAAGCTTTCGTTCGCCTTAACAATCCCCACCTCTTGAGAAAGTGAAGACACGTAGCCCTCAGGAGACGGTGGCGGACCGCCTGACTGCGTCCGAAAGTGCTGCGAGGAACACCAGGTGGGCCTGTGCTTTGAGTGCGAGGAATTCCCCAGTGACAGGGTTGCAGGTAACGCCGTCATCATGGAGCGCGCAAAGGAATACAAAGAACTTGGCAGAGAGAAGTGGCTGCAGGCGGCCGTTGAAAAAGCCGAGCAAGGATTTGAGCTTCACACTGCGAAGTACTATCAGATTTGGGCAAAGGAATATCTACCGATCCAAACCCAGACAAAAAATGAGCAATAGTCCTTACGGAAGGAGATTTGCTCGCACTTCGTATAACAGCGGATAAAAGGCTTCGCTATGCTTCGCCCAAATTTGCACATCGGTGAACTTCTTCTATCCGTAAAGTATTATGAGAGTCAAGCCTGAGAATTCCTTGAGGAAGGAAGCGAACTAGATTATCCTGCGGGCAGCACGCAGCTTGGCACTGCGGGCGCGGGGATTCTCCGTGATCTCCTCTAATGAAGGGCGAATCGGCTTGCGGGTGAGGATCTCCGCCTCGACCTGCTTATCACAAACGCAGACTGGGAAATCGGGTGGACAGATACAGGGAAGCGCCTTGTAGCGAAAGAACTGCTTGACGATCCGATCTTCCAGGGAGTGAAAGCCGATCGCTGCCAGCACTCCGCCGATCTCAAGGGCCTGGAAACCGGCCTCGAGGCCCTCCTTCAGGTTCAAAAGCTCCTGGTTCACCGCGATCCGCAATGCCTGAAATGTGCGCGTCGCCGGGTCGATCCGTTTTGGGTGGAAGCGCTTTGGGATTGCACCGCGCACGATCTGCGCCAGCACTTGTGTCATTTCGATCGGGCTTTTTGCGCGGGCAGCGAGGATCGCACGGGCGATCCGCTGTGCGAACCGCTCCTCACCGTAGTCCCTTAAGATATGAGCCAGTTCCTTTTCTGAGGCTTTGTTCACCAAGGCGGTGGCTGTTAACCCCTGTGAGGTGTCCATCCGCATGTCTAGTGGACCGTCCCTGCGAAAGCTGAACCCACGAGCGGCACTGTCAAGCTGCAAAGAGGAAAGTCCAAGGTCGAGAAGGAATCCAGCGATCTTCTCGATCCCCAAGGAGGCCAGATGCCCTCTGATATCGCTGTAGTTACCGTGGATCAGGTAGACCCGTTCGCCGAATGAGGCCAGGCGTTCCGCGGCGATCCTGAGTGCCTCTTCGTCGCGGTCGATCCCGACCACAGTGATAGTCGGGTCCATCTCTAACAGTGCTTGTGCATGCCCTCCCAGGCCGACCGTGCCATCGACATACACCTTAGCTGGCTGCGGGCCAAATATGCGGACCACCTCCGCGCATAAAACCGGTTGGTGTCGTGCTTCACCCATCTCTTCCTCCCAGGACCGTCTCTAACTTACTTAAGAAGGAGGAAAACGCCTCATCCGTCCGCTCGTGTAACCGGCGATATGCTGCCTGCAGGGAATCTCGTTGGGGTGGGTAGTTCAACAGGAGAAGGACCTCCTCTAGTGATGGGAACGTGGTACACGGGATTTGTGGCCCATCGACTGATCTAACTTCTTTGACAAACTGTTTGACTTTCGGGTCCTCGGCGATGGCGAGCATCGGAGTTCCCACTCTCAGGGCAAACTCAAGCGGGTGCAACCGCGATGAGATAAGAAGATCAGCGCTTGCGATCGCCTCACTCGCCTCCTCAACGGAGTCAGGAGAGGTGATTTGGCATGGGAAGCTGAGCCTGCACGTTATCTCCTCGGCAAGGGAAAGGTCCTTTGCGGGAAAGAACGGGAGGAGAATAAACAAAGCGCTGGTATCTCCATGCACCCCCTCAATCAGTTCTACCGATTGCTCGATCAGTTCTTGCCTTGTAGCAGTGCCAGGATCCTTGAGCGAAAGAACGACCCGGGGTGTCTCATCACGTGGCGCCGCTAGAAGTTGCGCAATAGGAGGAAAGAGGAAGAAGAGATCGCCGTCCAACACGCCTTTGAGCCCTATTCTTTCAAGAAGATCGAGGCTCCTCTGATCGCGACAGCCTATGTAGACCGCTTTAGAGAGTGCATAGTGGGTGGCTCCTCGTGCTAACATCCCACGAATCGGGCCGATCCCCTGTCCCAGGAGGAAGACCGGACGACGAGACAGACGCGCAAGAAGAATAAGGGAGAGGTAGTAATAGAGCGAACGGTTGCTGGTGCGGTTTTGTAGCAGTCCTCCTCCACCGAACAGGAGTGCTGAAGCACCTCTTAAGGCAGCAAACACGCGTATGGGAGAACTGCGCTTCACCTCTTTTGCGCGTCGCGGAGCAGCAACAAGAAAGATTGGCGTAACAAGCTCAGAACGCGTTAACTCTCCCACCAACGCATCCCGGATCGCCTCGTCGCCGAGGTTTCCAAATCCATAATAGCCGGCAACGACTACGGCCTGTTTCTCGCTCATCTATAACCTCGCCTATACGGTATCGTCTTTATTCCTTCTCCACAATGAGGTTCTTCACAATCTGGTGTGGGGAACCAGCCAGGGAGCATCGGAACTGGCCTGCTCTTGTGAATCAAGACCTTCTCTCTGAGGAAACCAGGAAAAAGCCCAGTTTCTTGTGTGACAAAACCCAAAAGCTCATTCTCATGACCTGTCTGCCGGCTAGGCAGGGAAGCCCCGTTCTCTCGCCAAGACGCTAAGATCGCCTCGGGGGGTGTAGTAAATCCCAGAGCGCCTACTACACCCCCCAAGGGTCATTTGTTCTTATCGTTCTAAGACGTGTTCTTCCTGCATTCCTGGCCTCCTCAGCATTAGGCAGTTGCTGTTGGTCGTAGGCACATCTAAGCCAAGCCCTTTAGGAAACCAGGAGGCCAGGAAAAGCGCTGATTCGTGCATCCTTGCTTTCTCATGGATTCTTGGATTCCTTATAGTTATTAGGTTCCTGTCGATCCTGTTTTCCGCCGTTCTCTGCACCTTTGCGAGAGTCTCGTCGTTTCAGCCTTTCTCTTGAGTCACCCACTTAAAAACAGCGAGGAGCCCACAATAAGAACCTGCGTGGCTTTCGTTTCAAGAAGAACTGAAGATGGGCTGGATCCAAGAATTGCCCATGTGCCTGTGCGCTTCTTGGTCTAAGTGTCTCTGCGTGCTATGCTGATAAAGATGCAAAAAAGCCCCTCGCAAAGGGTGATCCGAAGAGTAAGGGACAGAGGAAGCGACTATGTTGATCGACCGAAGGCGCGTCAAAAGGCTTGCGATAGTGAGTGTATTGATCCTCGCTGTCATGTTGGCTCTTGTGATCGTTCTTGTTTGGCAACCGCACGTTTCCCGCCCAGACCATCGGGAAAAACCGCGTGTTGAGGAGCGGGAAGAGGAGCGTGCGCGGATGGTACGTGAGCAGATCGCCGCGCGCGACGTGAGAGACGCACGGGTACTTGACGCAATGCGAGATGTACCGCGTCACTTCTTCGTGCCGGAGAAATACGCCAGCAGCGCATACAGCGATCGCCCCCTTCCCATCGGCCAGGGGCAGACCATCTCCCAGCCTTTCATCGTCGCCTTCATGACGGAGCTGCTAGATGTTGAACCAGGTGATCGGATCCTGGAAATCGGTACGGGGAGCGGCTACCAGGCAGCGGTGCTTGCGGAGCTGACCCCATTTGTCTATACGATTGAGATCATCGAAGAGCTGGGGGAGCAGGCGGCTGCGCGATTGGAGGAGCTCGGTTACGAAACCGTTGAAGTCAAAATTGGCGATGGGTACTTTGGCTGGGAAGAACACGCCCCGTACGATGGCATCATCGTCACCTGTGCCGCCGGGCACATTCCCCCTCCCTTGCTTGAGCAACTGAAGCCAGGCGGCAGAATGGCCATCCCTGTGGGCGGGGTGTACGAGGTGCAGTATCTCGTGCTTGTCACGAAGGACGAGGAAGGTAGGATCCGTTCACAGACGCTACTGCCGGTCAGATTTGTGCCTATGACGGGTAAAGCTCAAGGCTAGACATGACCCTATCCTCGTCCCAGTTCTCAGAGAAGCAAACGGCGCA
>Ga0315545_1000847_pt1 | contig 31648 bp, 29 predicted proteins | sample SalMarSW160210MG_FD_203096 | JGI IMG/M metagenome (GOLD analysis project Ga0315545, IMG submission 203096) | Salt marsh sediment microbial communities from the Plum Island Ecosystem LTER, Massachusetts, United States - Salt Marsh Sediment SW1602-10 ...
CTTCTACTACATCAACACGTACGACCTGAAGAGCCGGCCGCTCTACGAGATCGAGGCGCTCGCGTATCACGAGGCGGTGCCCGGCCATCACTTCCAGATCGCCTTGGCGCAAGAACTCGAGGACATCCCGAACTTCCGCCGCTTCGGCGGCTTCACGGCGTTCGTCGAGGGCTGGGCGCTCTACGCCGAGCGGCTCGGCCTCGAGGTGGGGTTCTACACTGACCCGTACCGCAACTTCGGCCGGCTCATCTACTCGGCGTGGCGGGCGTCGCGCCTCGTCGTCGATACCGGCATGCACGCGCTCGGCTGGACGCGGCAGCAGGCGATCGACTACATGGACGAGAACACCGCGTTGACGCGGCTCAACATCGAGAACGAGGTCGACCGCTACATCGCGTGGCCGGGCCAGGCGCTTGCGTACAAGATCGGCGAGCTCAAGATCCGCGAGCTGCGCGCGCGGGCCGAACGCGCGCTCGGCGAAGCGTTCGACATCCGCGCGTTCCACGACGTGCTGCTCGGCAGCGGCGCCGTCCCGCTCGACGTGCTCGAGGCGATGATCGACGGCTGGATTGCCTCGGAGAAGAAGGGGCATGCCGGCGGGTGAGCGCCGCCTGGGTTGCCGCGCGGAAAAATGGGGACAGGCACCTGTTTTCAGCCGCAATGACTCTGGAAAGCCGCCGCAAGCTCGACGAGCTTGATCTTCAGACGTCGTCCAGCCATGAGCAGACCCCGAGTCTCGTGCGGCGCTGAACGGCCGAGCATGGATGACTCAGGATAGCGCGCCCGGCGAGTGGGCGCAAAGCATACTTCGGTCGGCGGGCTTGGACCGTGTGGGCGTTGGCTACTGCTGCGGGAGCCAGGTCGGGCGGGTCCGGCGGCGGAGCATCGGGGCGTTGCCTGAGCTGCCCGAGCCGAGCCGCCAGGTCGACCCTTCCTCTTCTTCCTCGTCGATTTGGCGGACGACGCCGGTCTCTTGGGCGACGAAGAGGTCGTCGATGAACAGTCGGACCGCGTAGCGCATCGTGGGCGGCTCCGGCGGCTCGCTCTGCTCGGTGGCGTTCGCGTTCTCCTCGGTTTCACCGGTGCCGGCAGAGGCTTCGTTCTTGGTTGTCGACGCTTCCGAGGCGTGCGGCTCCGGCGGGACGAGCATGTCGATCGAGAAGGCTTCCGTCTGGACGGTCTTGAACTCGCGTGGGTTGGCCGACAGGACGCGCAACTGCCAGAGCAGGTCGCGCGCGCCATCCTGCGGGGGGTCGAGGTAGATCTGCACCTCGAAGCGCATGTGGGGGATCGGCTCGGGCATAAGATTCCGCATCTTAATCTTTATCCGGTAGAGGGACGGCGGCTCGTGGGTCGGCTCGCCGGACGTCGCGTCCGGGGCCGTGGTGGAGGACGCGCCGGGAGACTCATCGATGTAGACGTCGAACGGGACCCGTTCGCGGTACTGGGCCAGCAGCTTCTCGGGGTCGGCGGTCTGTGTTGCCAGCAGCTCGTCGGGGCGGGCGGCGTCGAGGTCACCCTGCCTGACCTGGAGCTCGTGCACCTCGTCGCCGAGCCGGTAGCTGATGACCGCGTAGTCGCCGAAGCGCTCGAGGACGGTCACGTATGTATAGGCCGGCAGCACGATGAGGGTCTCGCCGTCGCGTCCGAGCAGTTCCTTTTGCGTGAGGAAGCCGACCGCACCGGCCGGTTGGCTCGTGAGGACGGCAAGCACAAGGAGTGCGACGGTCGCTGCGCGCACGGGCCGGTCCCTTCCATGGAATCGCGTGGTCCGAGGGCACACCATGCCCTCTGGCGTGAGTATCGGCCGGAACGCGACGGGGCTTTACTGCTCGGGCGGCGGGAAGACGTTCGGCGGGGCGTCCTTGCCTTCGGTCATGCTCGGGGACGGTTCGACGTCGTCGGTCTCTTCCTGCTCTGCCGGGGACTCGGCAAGATCGCTCTCTTGTTGGGTAGGCTCCTGACCGGCCGGCTCGGCTGTGGGCAGGGCGGACGAGACGGAGCCGACCGGGGTGATCTGCACGCGTTTCATGCCGGTCTCGGGGTCTTCGTCGACGCTGACCGTTTCGAGCCCGGCCCAATCGCGCAGCGTGGTGTGGACGGTGCGGCGGTCGGCCGCGACCATCGGCTCGAGCGTGACCGGCCGGCCCGATTGCTGGACCTCGCGGGCGGCGGCCTTGGCCTGGCGTTCGAGGCCCGACTTGTAGCGTTGGCGGTAACCGGCGCAATCGATGAGGAAAGCACGCGTCGCGCCGAACCGCTGGCTCACGAGCAGATTGACCAGGTATTGGATCGCCTCGAGCGTGTGGCCGTCACGGCCGATAAGCCGGCCCGTCTCGGTGGCGTGCTCAAGCGAAAGGATCGTGCCTTCCTCACGGTGGCGAATCTCGATGAATGCGTCGATGCCGAGGCCGCGCAGCATGGGGCGGAGTACGTCTTGCTCGGCGAAGCGGACGATCGTGCGCCATTCAACGTGTGCGGGTGCGTTCATGTGTCCAGTTCTTCCTCGTCAGGTCAGGCCGTCTTGTCCTTCTTCTGGATCGCGAGCTGGCCGGCGAAACTGAACACCGTGCTGCACAGCCAGTACAGGTTCAGGCCGGAGGGGAACGTATAGAAGATGAACAAGAAGATGATGGGCATCATCTGCGTCATCATCTTCTGCTGCGGCTCGGTCGCCTGGGCCTGTCCGCGCAGCCGCTGCGACAGGATTGTGAAGACCGTCATGAGGATCGGCAGGATGTGGATCTCGAACCCGCCGACGGCGAACAGCGTGTCGGGCCTGGATAGGTCGTTGATGTAGCCTGCGAACGGCGCGCGCCACAGCTCAACGGCGTTGCGCAGCGCCGTGAACATCCCGTAGAGCACGGGGAACTGCAGCAGGATGGGGAAGCAGCCGCCGAGCGGGTTGACCTTGTGCTCCTTGAACAGCTTCATCTGCTCGACCTGGAGCTGCCGCTTATCGTCCTTGTACTTGGCCTGGAGCTGCTTGATGAGCGGCTGGATCTTCTGCATCTCGCGCATCGACTTGAAACTGCGCCGGTCGAGCGGGTACAGCAGCACCTTGACGCCCGCGGTGAGCAGGATGATGGCGACGCCGTAGTTCGGGATGAGGCCGTAGATGAAGGTGAGCACGGCCATGAGCGCGCCGGCGAGCGGGGCGAGGAACGTGGTGCCCATCACCTTGATGTAGCCGAGCGGCCTGAGGCGCGAGTACTCCTTGGGGCCGACGTAGAGCTTCAGCTCAATGACGTGGTCCTCGCCGGCCCGGAGCGAGAGGTTGGGCAGGTTGACGCTCAGGTCCGTGGCAAACACCTTCCGCTTTTTCTTCTTGTCCGCGTAGCGGAGGAACGCGATGTCCGAGACGATGCGACGGGCCTTGATCTCGCCGGTGCCCTCGGCGCCGCGCGCGTCGAGTATGGCGGCGAAGTACTTGTTGCTGACGGCCGCCCAGCGCAGCATGCTGACGGACTCGTCGCGCGGCGCTTTTTTCTCGACGGCCGGCTTGAGCTTGCGCGCCGCGCCGGTGTCGATCGTGATCCGCGTCTCCCCGCGCCGGTCCTTTTCGTCGATCGGATGGACGCTGCCGACCTCGATGGCGTACTCGGGCAGCTCGAGCCGTGCGTCGGTCTTGTTGCGGATCGAGAGCGTCACGTCGAGGCGGTAGCCCTCCTCGGGCAGCGTGAACGTTTTCGTCACGGCCAGGCGCGCGGTCTCGTAGCGCAGCACGAGGGTCCCGTCGCCGCTTTCGTCCTCAACCTTTTTGAACTCGACCTCGGCGAGGTTGAGGCCCCCCGGCCCGGTCGAGTGGAGGGCGAGCGGATACATGCGCTGCGGGATGTCGTCGGGGCAGAAGAGGTACTTCTCGGCGCCGTGGATGACGATGTCGTCGCCCTTGCTCGTCTGCTTGGTTTCCATCGTGACCTGGCGCACGACGCCGCCCCGGGTCGAGATCTCGAACGTGGCGTAGGCGTTGGCGAGCGGGTACAGGACGGGCTCGAACTCGGTGACAGGTTCAGCTTCCTCGGCAACCTCTTCGGCCTGAGGCTGCTCGCCGGCCGTTTCCGGGGCCTGTTCGATCGCGGGTCCGACCCCCTCGGCCTCGTCAGGCGATTCCGGTTCCTCGGCGGGCGCGGTCGCTTCGAGGGTTTCCTCCGTGGGTGGTTGCTCGGTCTCACCCGGCGCGGCTTCCTCGGCGGCCGGGGGCGCTGTCTCGTCCGGCTTCGGCTCGGGTCTGCGGGGTTTGAAGACGAGCATCCAGGTGAGGAGGATGACGCCGCAGATGACCACGAACGCGATCTGACGCTTCTCCATCGGCTACCTCACCGGATCGTATCCGCCGGGGTGCCAGGGGCCGCAGCGGCAGATGCGCGCGATGCCGGCGCACAGACCGCGCACGAAGCCTTTCCGCCGGAGGCTTTCGATCATGTATTGCGAGCAGGTTGGCGTGAAGCGGCAGACGGGCGGCATGAGCACCCCGAGGGTGAGCTGGTAGAGGCGTACCAGCCCGATCGCCAGCCACGTCAACGGGTTCAGGATGCGCCGGGCCGGAACAGGTCGAGCCGCTTGAGCAGCGTGGTCACCGAGTCCGCCAGCGCCTCGTACGAGCGGCCGGCCGCGTCGCGCCGGATCGTGATGACCACGTCGTAGCCCGGTTTCAACTGATGCTTGCACAGTCTGAATATCTCCCTGAGGCGCCGCTTGATCCGGTTGCGCTCGACGGCGCGGCCGAACTTGCGCCCAATACTGAGGCCGAGCCGCGTGTGGGTGCGGCCGGTGTGCAGCGCGTGCATGGCGAGTCCGGCATGGGCGCTCTTGTTGCCTCGGTAGTAGGCGGCCAGGAAGTCCTTGCGTCGGCGAATCCGCTCCTGCTTGAGGAAGGTGTGGCGAGCGGCTACACGGTGAGGCGCTTGCGCCCCTTGCGCCGTCTCCTCCTCAGGACAGCCCGTCCCCATCGAGTGCTCATCCTCTTGCGAAAACCGTGCGTCCGGTGGCGACGCAGGTTCGACGGTTGGTATGTCCGCTTCATCAAGCTCTCCGATATGCTGTGCCACGGTGCGCCCGGCGGCGCATCGACCTCGATCGGGCGCCACAAGGAACCACACTTATAAGCGCCCTCTGGCGAGCTGTCAAGGCGCAAGGTGAAGATCGGGCTGGTGCCGGCATCGCGCTGCCTCTCTGTGGGCGATCCGGTCGCCGCTCCGTTGACACCCGGCCGCGGCAGCCTATAATCGGTTTGGAGGCCAGATGACCGAAGCGAGCCAGGGCTCGAAGTCGCCGTACTACCCCGTGTTCCTCGATGTGCGCGGGCGGGGGTGTCTTGTGGTGGGCGGCGGCAGCGTGGCGGCGCGGAAGGTGCGCACGCTCGTCGAGGCCGGCGCGTCGGTCACGGTCGTGAGTCCGGAGGTATGCGCCGAACTCGATGCGCTCGCCGGCGCGGGTGCGGCCGCTGAGCTCCGGCGACGGCCGTTCGAGGCGGCGGACCTCGACGGCGCCGTGCTGGCGATCGCGGCCACGGACGATCCGGCCGTGAACGAGGCGGTGAGCCGGGCGGCTCGAGGTCGGGGCATCCCCGTCAACGTTGTTGATCAGTCGGCGCTCTCGACGTTTATCGTCCCGGCCACGGTGGGGCGCGGCAGGCTCAAGGTCGCGGTGTCGACCGCGGGGGCGAGCCCGGCGTTCGCCCGGCGGCTGCGCGAGCGGCTCGAGGGGGAGCTCGATCCTCGGCTGGCCGATTACCTGGAGCAGATGGCCGAGGCGAGGGCGCTCGTTCTCGAACGGGTGACCGACCCGAAGGCGCGACGGCGGATCTTCGAGACGCTCGCGTCCGAGGGCGTCGTTGCGCGATACTTGGAGTCCGGGCCGTCCGAAGCCGATGAGGTGTTCCGTGCGCAGGTGGGCGACTTGATTGCCCGGGCTGACAGAGCATCCGAGGCGCTATGAAGGTTATCGCCCTTGGGGTGACGCACAAGACCGCGCCCGTCGAGGTGCGCGAGCAGCTCGCCATCGGCCGCGACGCGCTTGGCGCGCGGCTGCGGCGCGCGTGCGAGCACGCGCGTGTGGCCGAGTGCGTGGCGCTCTCGACGTGCAACCGTGTCGAGCTCTACGCGGCCGTCACGGCACCGGCTCCCATCGACTTCCTCAAGTCGATCGTCGGTGGAGCCGACCGTGTCGGCGGTGCGGGTGCGGGGGTGCACTGGCTCGAGCTCGAAGAGCCCGAGAGCGTTGGTCACTTGTTCGAGGTGGTCTCCGGCCTCGACGCGATGGTGCTCGGCGAGCAGGAGATCGTCGCGCAGGTGAAGCGGGCCTTCCGCGAGGCACAGCTCGCGGGTGCGGTCGGGCCGGTGTTGGACGAGTTGTTCCGCAGGGCGCTGTCGGTGTCGAAGCGGGTGCGGACCGAAACCAACATCGGCCACGGCGCGCTCTCGGTCGCGTCGGCCGCGGTGCGGCTGGCGCGGGCGATCTTCGGCGAGCTTGGCAAGACGCGCGTGCTGATTGTCGGCGCGGGCGATACCGGCGAGCTGGCGCTCCGGCACCTTGTCAAGCGCGGGGCGCGGTCGGTGGTTGCCGTGAACCGGTCGTTCGAGCGCGCGCAGGCGCTCGCCCGGCGCTTCGACGGGCGCGCGGCGCGCTTCGACGAGCTGCTCGACGAGCTTTCCGGGGCCGATATCGTGATTACCACAACCGCCAGCCCCGGGCCGATCCTGACTGCCGACGCGGTGCGCCCGGTGATGGGGCGGAGGCAGAACCGGCCGATCTTCCTGGTCGATATTGCGGTGCCGCGCGACATCGAGCCGGACGTGGGCCGGCTTGACGGCGTCCACCTGTACAACATCGACGACCTCGAGGCGCAGGTGCGCGAACACGTCGCGACTCAGGCGTTGGAGCTCGAGCGGTGTCGTGCTATTGTGGATGAGGAAACGCGGGGCTACGAGCAGTGGCTCCACCGCCGCCGGATCGAGCCGACGCTCAAGCGGCTCTACGAGCAGTTCGAAACGGTGCGGGGCCGCGAGCTCGACGAACATCTCGGGCGGCTGCGGGGACTGACGCCCGAGCTGCGCGACCAGGTCGAGCGCTTCTCGGAGCATCTGGTCAAGCAACTGCTCCACGGCCCGGTTTCGAAGCTGCGCGGCGTCACCGATCCGACCGCGTTGGCGCGGCACACAGAGGTGCTGGACGAGTTGTTCGGTGCGGACGGCGACGGGGACGTCGCTGAGGGCGATCAGGAGATCGCTGAGGGCGACGAAGCCGTCGCTGAGGGTGAGGCGACCGAGGAGGAGGCATCCCGCGAATGAGCGAACTGTGGTTCCCGCCGTCGGAACGGCCGCGCGACGAGTGCGGTGTGTTCGGCGTGTTCGGCCATCCCGAAGCGGCGCAACTCATCTACCTGGGGCTGTATGCGCTTCAGCACCGAGGCCAGGAGAGCACGGGGATCGTCACGAGCGATGGCCACACGTTCCAGTCGCACAAGGGGATGGGGCTTGTCGGCGACGTGTTCGACGAGGACGTGTTGCGCGGGCTCGGCGGGCATCTCGGCATGGGGCACGTGCGGTACTCGACCACGGGTGCGAGCGGCCTCAAGAACGCCCAGCCGATCGTGATGGACTACGCGCACGGGCCGATCGCGGTGGCCCACAACGGGAACCTGACGAACGCGCGCGCGATCCGCGACGAGCTCGAGGCGGCCGGCTCGATCTTCCAGGGCACGGCCGATAGCGAGATCATCATCCACACCATGTCGACGCTCCGGCTCGCGAGCGAGCGGGACGCGCTGCTGCGCACGCTGCAGATCATCGAGGGCGCCTACACGCTCATGATTCTCAAGCCCGACGTGCTGATCGGTGTGCGCGATCCGTACGGCTGGCGGCCGCTGTGCCTCGGGCGGCTGGACGGGGCCTACCTGCTCGCCTCGGAGACGTGTGCGCTCGATCTGCTGCACGCCGAGTTCGTGCGCGAGATCGAGCCGGGCGAGGTGGTCGTCATCAGCGAGTCGGGCATCGAGTCGCTGTTCCCGTTCGGGCGCAACACGCCTCGGGCCTACTGCATCTTCGAGCACATATACTTCGCCCGGCCCGACAGCCGGCTCTTCGGCGAGGTGGCCCATCTGGTGCGCAAGCGGCTGGGCGCCGAGTGCTCGCGCGAGCACCCGGTCGAGGCCGACGTGGTGGTGCCGATCCCGGACAGCGGCAACTCGGCCGCGATGGGCTACGCGGAGGCTTCGGGCATCCCGTTCGACTTCGGGATCACGCGCAACCACTACATCGGGCGGACGTTCCTGCAGCCGCAGCAGGCGATCCGCGACTTCGGTGTCCGGGTCAAGCTCAACCCCGTGCGCGAGACCATTGCCGGCAAGCGTGTCGTGGTGGTCGAGGACTCGATCGTGCGCGGCACGACGACCGTGTTGCGCATGAACAGCATCCGCGAGGCCGGCGCCAAGGAGGTGCACCTGCGGGTGAGCTGCCCGCCGATCCGGTGGCCGTGCCACTACGGGATCGATTTCGCCACACGCGGCGAGTTGGTGGCGGCGAACAAGAGCGTCGAGGAGATCCGCGACTTCCTGGGCGTCGACAGCCTCGGCTATCTGTCGATCGACGGGATGCTGCGGTGCATGAACACGAACGCCGATTCGTACTGCACGGCCTGCTTCGATGGGGACTACCCGGTCGCCGTCGAGGGCGAGATCGACAAGTACATCCTTGAGAGCGACCGCCGCCAGGAATACCTGCGGTTCAGCTAGCGGGCCGGCGGGGTCGAAAGTGACGTGGGCCTGACGATCGCTGCTCTTGTTCTTCTGCTGGCGTGTTCGGGGTTCCTGTCGGGCTCTGAGACGTCGCTGTTTAGCCTCTCGAGCCTGCGTGTGCGCCGACTCCAAAGCGAGAGCAAGGTCGGGCGGCTGATCGCGTCGCTGCTCGCGCACCCGCGGAGCCTGCTCTCGACGATCCTGATCTGCAACATCCTGGTCAACGTCTTCGCCTCGAGTCTGTCGGCATCGCTGTTCCGCGGGCTCAGTGAGTCTGAGGACGCGCTGATCTCTCGGCCGATGGGCTCGGTCATCTCCGTTGTGGTGATGACGTTCCTGATCCTCGTGTTCGGCGAGATCACGCCGAAGACGATCGCCATCCAGAACGCCGAGCCGCTGGCGCGCCGTACCGCCCCGGTCATCTATGGGCTCTCGCGCGTGGTGGCGCCGCTGCGGGCGGTGCTGTTGTGGGTCACGGGCGGCATCGTCCGTCTCGTCGACCGGCACATCCCGGCCGACGCGTCGATCTCGGAAGACGAGCTAAGGACCGCCGTCAAGATCGGCCTGAGCGAGGGGGTGCTCGACGCGCAGGAGCGCGACATGATCCACGGCGTGTTCCAGCTCGAGGCCAAGCAGGTGCGCGACGTGATGCGCCCGCGGCGCGACCTGTTTGCGCTCGACGTGGCGACACCTCCGGCCGAGCTCGTACGCCAGGTGCGCGAGCACGAGTATGCGCGTGTGCCCGTCTACGACGAGGACCCTGACCAGATCGTTGGCATGATCTACGCGCGTGACCTGCTCGGTCTGCGCGGCGCGGCGCTCGAGACGGCTGCCGTGAGCGAGCTGCTGCGCGAGCCGTACTTCGTGCCCGAGACAATGGCGATCGACGAGCTGCTGGCCGAGCTGCGGCGCCGCGCCATGCACTTCGCCCTAGTGGTCGACGAGTACGGGACGGTGACCGGCTTCGTGACGCTCGAGGACCTGCTCGAGGTGATCGTCGGCCGCCTCGACCTCAAGAAGGGCGAGCCGCTGCGCTACTCGCTCGAGGACGACCGCACCGTGCTCGCCGACGCGGCGCTCGCGCTCGACGAGCTCAACTCGCTTCTCGGCACCGCGCTCGAAGACGAGTTCTCGGTCTCGATCGGCGGGCTGGTGACGCACCGGCTCGGGCGGATCCCCGAAGCGGGCGAACGGCTCGAGCTGCCGGGGGTGACGATCGAGATCCTGCGGGCGCGCAAGCACCGGGTCGAGCTGGTGCGCGTGCGGCGCACCGACAAGAAGGGGGGCGGGCGCCGATGAGTCTGCTGCTCGGGCTGGTGGTGATCGCGCTGTTTCTCGGCGTGCAGGCGTTCTTTGCCTCGTCGGAGATGTCGATCGTCTCGTGCAGCCGCCTCCGGTTGCGGCACCACGCCGAGCGGGGCGATCGCCGCTCGGCCGCCGTGCTCGGGTTGCTCGGGGCGCCCGAGCGGTTTCTGGGCACGACGCTGGTCGGGGTCAATCTGTCGGTGATCATCATGTCGACCGTGGCGAACTCGGTGGCCTACAACATCCTGCCGGAGGGCAGCCCGTGGGTGGACACACTCGCGTCGGTGCCACTGACGATCCTGATCGTGATCTTCGGCGAGATCGTGCCGATGACGTTGGCGCGCCACCACAACTGGCACGTGGCGCGCCGCAACATCGGCCCGCTCGTGGTGGCGATGCGTTACGTGCTGTTCCCCGTGGTCGTGTTTGCCTCGGGCATCTCGCGGGCCGTGGCGAGCCTCGTCAGGGGAGGGCGAACGAGGCGCAACCCGTTCGTCTCGCGCGAGGAGCTGCGGCTGCTGCTCAAAGAGGGCGCGCGGACCGGCCTGCTCGACCCTGAGGGGCGGCGCATGATCCATCGGATCTTCGATCTGCGCACGACGTTCGCCAAGGACATCATGACGCCGCTGATCGACGTGGCGGCGGTGGCGGCCGATGCGTCGGCTGACGAGGTGGTCGCCATGATGCGCGAGAGCGGCCACGCGAACGTGCCGGTCTATGAGGCGCGCATCGACGAGATCGTCGGCGTGGTGTCGGCGTTCGACTTCCTCGAGTCGGGCCGCGCGCCGCACACGGTGCGCGAGGCGATGCGCCGGCCGCAGGTGGTGCCCGAGAGCAAGCCGATCGACGACCTGCTGCTCGAGTTCCAGCTCACGAACACGAGCTTCGCGATCGTCGTCGACGAGTACGGCGGCGTCGCCGGCATCATCACGGCCGAGGACGTGATCGAGGAGATCGTCGGCGAGATCGCCGACGAGTATGACCGGCCCGAGCCGGGCGAGCCGGAACTGGTTGAGGGCGCCGCCGTGATTGACGGCCGCATGCGCACCGAGGAGTTCAACGAGTGCTTCGAGCAGCGCCTGCCCGAGGCGCAGGCCGAGACCGTCGGCGGCCTGGTCGTGGCCCAGCTTGGGCGCATCCCGCGCCGGGGCGAGACGGTCGAGATCGCCGGGTTGACGATCGAGGTGCTCGAGGCGACCGAGCGGCGCGCCGCGCGGCTCGGCATCAAACCGTTGACAGCTCGCCGGGATGGTCCTATAAGCGGCTAAACGGTACAGTCCTTGCTTGCCTTGGGCGGCACATGTACCGTCGGGAGGGTACGCTCATGAAGCGATTTGTCTTCGTCATGTTCGTCATTGCCGGTGCGGCGCTCGTCACGACGGGCTGCCTCCAAGGGCAGAAGCAGCCGCCGCCGACGAAAATGGACACGCTCGGCTGGTGGCCGACCGGGGCCAAGCTCCCGCCGAAGGCCGACCCACGGCCCACGATGGAGGGCGAATGGTGGTGGCCGACTGATCGGGCCCAGGAGCACGACCCGCTCTGGGGCAATCGCGGCTTTGTCTACGTGCTGCGGCGCACGGGGCGCGAGGCAGTCGCCGGCGAGAAGGTGACGCTGCCGCGCGGGCTCAAGGAGGTCGAGGCGCTTGTCTTCGAGGATGTGCACTTCGAGTTCGACAAGTCGGAGATCACGCCGACGGGCAAGAAGATCCTCGACGGCGTGGTGGCCAAGCTCAAGGAGTTCCCGGAGGCGACGGTGACGCTCGAGGGCCACACCTGCTCGATCGGCACCGAGGAGTACAACCAGGGCCTTGGCGAGCGGCGCGCGAAAGCCGTCCGCGACTATCTCGTTAGCCAGGGCATCGCGGCCGAGCGCCTCACTGCCGTCAGCTACGGCGAGACGCGGCTCAAGTACTACAACTCCGCGACCGGCAGCGAAGCCTCTCGGGACGACTACCAGCGCAACCGGCGGGTCGAGTTCAAGGTCGTGATGCCCGAGGAGATCGAGTAGGCGCGCGGCTGCTGGCCGCGTCCACGGAGGAGGGCTCCCGATGGGCAAGGTACGGCTGATCCTGGGCATTCTCGTCATTATCGTGCTGTTCGTCTTTGCGCTGTTCAACAGCGGCGAGGGGCACGCGACGAGCATTCAGTTCTTCCTGAAAGGGTGGACCATCTACAACGTGCCCGTCTGGGGTATCATCTTCATCACGTTGGCGGTGGGGCTCTTCGTCGGCTACATCCTGCGCGGTGGGCGGCGCAAGAAACGGGAACACGACTGACGCGCCTGGACCGCATCCGACTGCTTCGGCCGCCGCGCGCCTGCGGCGGCCGTTTTTTCGCTGGTGGGGTTCAGTCCATGAAGCCGTGGTCGCGCAGCCAGGCGGCGCTGATCCGGGCGCTCTCGAGCGGCGTGCGCGTCGGGCGGTCGAGCTCGACGATGACCCAGCCGGCGAAGCCGATCTCGACGAGCGCGTTGAGGTAGCCCTCGACGTCGAGCTCGCCCTCGCCGAGCTCGCAGAACCGGCCACCGTATCTTGAGGCCGACTCGCCGGGGGCTTTCTGGAAGTCCTTCACGTGTGCCAAGCCGATGCGGTCGGCGTGCGCTTTCGCGAACCGGGCCGAGCTGTCGCCGGTCAGGTCGAAGTGCGCGTTGTCGAGGCACAGGTGGGTGTGTTTGGAGAAGCCGAGGAGGCGCTCGGTGTCGCGGGCGTTCTCGCAGCACGTCTCGAGGTGCGGGTGGAACGCGGTGGTGAGGCCGCGGTCGCGGAAGCGCTCGCAGATTGCGTCGAGGTTGTGCGCGAGCCGGGTGAGCTGGCCGTCGGACTTGTCGCACCAATCGGCGCCCCAGCCGCCGACAACCATCAGGTCAGTTACCCCGCGTGCGGCGGCGTATTCGGCCCGGGCAATCGTCTCGGCCATCGGGTCGTCGGCCTGATACGAGACGCTGCACGCGAGCGAGGCGAGCTCGAGACCGAGATCGCGCATGACGGCGTCGAGGTCGGGCACCCGGGCGAAGTGCTGAAGCTGGTGAGCGAACTCGATGCCGCGGAAGCCCGCCTTGGCGATCTCGCGCGCGATGCGGTCGACCTCGTAGCGTTCGGGCTCGTACGAGATCCAGCACAGCGAGTGATAGCCGAACCTGAGCTTTGCCATCGTGCTCCTTGCCCCGGCAGGTTGGAGAGGAGTCGCCGACCACACGCGGTCGGCGCATACTATGCACACCTACGCAGCGTGGCAAGGACGAATTCCAGCGGCGGTCCAGGTCTTGACACAGGCGCTCGATGTCTGTATCAACAGGGCCGCGAGAGGGGGGTCCCGGAAGACACAACGACGAGAGGGGATGATGACAATCTTCGATCGGATGGCTGACCGCGACCATGAGGAGATCATCTTCGCGCAGGACCGTGAAGCGGGACTGCGCGCGATCATCAGCATTCATTCCACCGTGCTCGGCCCGGCGCTCGGCGGGCTGCGAATGTGGCCGTACAAGAGCGAGGCCGAGGCGATCGAGGACGTGATGCGGCTCGCCGAGGGGATGACGTACAAGGCGGCGGCCTCGGGGCTTGATCTCGGCGGAGGCAAGGCGGTCATCATCGGCGATCCAGGAACGGACAAGACGCCCGAGCTGTTCCGGGCGATGGGCCGCGCGGTCGAGCGGCTCGGCGGCCGCTACATCACGGCCGAGGACGTCGGCACGAGCGTCGCCGACATGAACCACATCCGCGAGACGACGCGCTACGTCACCGGCACGGACCGGGCCGGCGGCGGCAGCGGCGACCCGTCGCCGACGACGGCGGCCGGCGTCGAGGAGAGCATCATGGCGTGCGTCGAGGCGCTCGACGGCGGCACGCCGCAGAGCGACGAGCTGCTCGACGGGCTGCGCGTCGCGGTGCAGGGCGTCGGGCACGTCGGTGCGATCGTCTGCCGCAACCTGAGCGCCAAGGGCGCCAAGCTGACCGTGTGCGACATCGACCGGAAGCAGGCCGAGCGAGTGGCCGCCGAGTGCGGCGCGACGGTGGTCGACCCGGACGAGATCTTCGACGTGGCCGTCGATGTGTTCACCCCGTGCGCGCTCGGTGCCGTGCTCAACAGAGAGACGATCCCGCGGCTCAAGTGCCGGATCGTCGCCGGCGCGGCGAACAACCAGCTCGCCGACATCGAGCGCGACGGTGCGCTGCTCGAGTCGCGCCACATCCTGTACGCGCCCGACTACGTGGTCAACGCGGGCGGGCTGATCAACATCTACTACCGCGACATCGAGGGCCGGAAAAGCGACAGCATTGCCTGGTCGCCCACCGGCATCTACGAGAACATGAAGCAAGTGCTCGGGATGGCGCGCGAGCGGAAGATCCCAACCTACAAGGCCGCCCAGCAGCTCGCGGAGGCGCGGATCGAGGAAGGCCGGCGCAAGAAGGCGGCCACCGGCTAGCGCGCCCGGGCACGCTGCAGACCAGCCTGCGCAGGAGACGCGGAGGGGAGGACCGATGAAGGTCGGCCTGGTTGGCCTGCCGGACTCCGGCAAGACGACCGTCTTCAACCTGCTCACGGGCCAGCAGCTTCCCGCCGAGCCGTTCTTCACCGAGGGGCATGCGGTCCACTTCGGCGCTGTTCACATCCCCGACGAGCGGGTCGACTTCATCCACACCTTCTATCCCCGCGCGAAGATGAAGTACGCCGAGCTGACGTTCGTCGACATGGCCGGCGTGCCCGTCGGCGGCCCGGCGCACGGCTCGAAGGCGCAACTGTTCGCCAGCGTGCGCGACACCGATGCGCTCGTCTACGTCGTCATGGCGTTCGACGATGACCGGGTCACTCGCCCGTTCGAAACGGTGGACCCGGTGCGCGACGTCGAGACGCTCGAGCTCGACCTGATGGTGGCCGACCTCGAGCTGATCGAGAAGCGCATCGAGCGGATCCACAAGGAGCTGCAGGCAGCCAAGGACAAGCACTCGCCCGAGCTCGATGCCCTCGTGCGCTGCAAGGACGCGGTCGAGTCGGAGCAGCCGATCCGAAGGCTCGATCTCGGTGCCGACGAGCAACGGCTGCTGAGCGGGTTCCGGCTCCTGACGCAGAAGCCGGCCGTCGTGCTGCTCAACACGGGCGACGAAGTCGCCGGCCAGGACCCGCCCGGCGAGATCGCCGCCGCATGCGAGGCGCGCGGCCTGCCGGTGTTCGCGATGAGCGCCAAGATCGAGGAAGAGATCGCCGAGCTGCCGACCGACGAGCAGCAGGCGTTCCTGGACGACCTCGGCATCGCCGAGTCGGGACTGGGGAAATTCGTCCACGCCGTCTACGGCGCGCTCGGCCTCCACGCGTTCTTCACCGCCAACGACCACGAGGTGCACGCCTGGACCGTGCCGCCCGGCACGACGGCGCTCGAAGCCGCCGGCAGGGTGCATACCGACATGGCGCGCGGCTTTATCCGCGCCGAGGTGCTCGCGTTCGACGACCTCAAAGCCGCCGGCAGCCCGAAGGCGGCCAAGGACGCCGGCCACCTCCGGATCGAGGCCAAGGAATACGTCGTCCGCGACGGCGACGTGATCTACTTCCGTTTCAGCGTGTAGGCGGCGTCCCCCCAGACCGTCCCCCTGGGATCTCCCTCCGTGCTGTCATTCTGCGAGGGAGGCGAAAAAAAGACGAAGACAGCGCGTTCTCCTTGTGGTAAACGTGTGCCGGCTGAGTCATTTGCACGAAGGCTGGGGGCGAGGATGCCGTGATTCGCGCTGTCGAAGGGGCTGTGAAGAGGTACTGGGGTTACGACCGCTTCCTGCCGCTTCAGCGGCGGGCGATCGAGTCTGTTGTGGCGGGGCGGGATTCGGTCGTCGTGCTCCCCACGGGTGGCGGCAAGTCGCTCTGTTTTCAAGCGCCGGCGGTAGCGATGCCGGGGCTGGCCGTTGTCGTGTCGCCGCTGATTTCGCTGATGAAGGATCAAGTTGACGCGCTCGCCGAGTGCGGCGTTGCGGCCGCGCGAATCGACAGCACGCTGTCGGTTCGCGAGAGAAACACGGTGCTCGGGCAGGTTCGGGACGGCAGGCTCAAGCTCGTCTACGTAGCGCCCGAGCGGCTCGTCTCGGACCGGTTCGTCGAGTTCCTGCGAGGCATCGATCTCTCGTTCATCGCGGTGGACGAAGCGCATTGCGTCAGCATGTGGGGTCACGACTTCCGGCCCGAGTACAGGCAGCTCGGGGTGCTGAAAGACGCCTTCCCGGACGTGGCCGTGCACGCGTACACGGCCACGGCGACTGAGCAGGTGCGTCACGACATCGTCGAGCAGTTGCGCCTCGAGTCGCCCGACGTGCTCGTCGGCTCGTTCGACCGGCCGAACCTCGTCTACAAGGTCCAGCGCCGGACCGACCGCGTCGCTCAAGTCTGCGCCGTGCTCGACCGGCATCGGGGCGAGTCGGGCATCGTCTACTGCATTCGCCGGGCGGACGTCGACGCGTTGTGTGAGACGCTTGCCGGCCGAGGCTACCGTGTGGCTCCGTATCACGCGGGCATGGCGAACGAGGATCGCAAGGCGAGCCAGGACCGGTTCATCACCGAGCGCGTTGACACGATCGTTGCCACGGTCGCCTTTGGCATGGGGATCGACAAGTCGAGTGTGCGCTACGTGGTGCATGCCGGCATGCCCAAGTCGATCGAGCACTACCACCAGGAAAGCGGCCGCGCCGGCCGCGACGGGCTCGAGGCGGAATGCTGCCTGTTCTACTCGGGTGCCGACTACGGGATCTGGAGGCACGTCATCGGGCAGATGGATCCCGAGGCGGGCGAGATCGCCTTGGGCAAGCTGAGCCGCATGTACGACTACTGTCAGGCGATCACATGCCGTCACCGGGCGATTCTCGACTACTTCGGCCAGGACACGGCGGCCGATAACTGCGGCGCGTGCGACGTGTGTCTCGGCGAGCTCGATTGCATGGGCAAAGAAGACTGTCTCCTGGTGGCGCAGAAGATCCTGTCGTGCGTCGTGCGGCTCGGCATGCGGTTCGGCGGCGACTACACGGCGGCGGTCCTGATCGGCTCACGCGAGCAGCGGCTCCTCGAGAACGGCCATGATGCGCTGAGCACCTACGGGTTGCTGGCCGACCACAGCAAGCGCACCGTGCGCGACTGGATCGAGCAGCTCGTTGCGCAAGGTCATCTTGTCCGCGTCGGGGAGTACAACATGCTGGAGGTTTCCGATGGCGGGCGGCGCGTGCTGGAAGGGCGCGAGGTGCCGAGCCTGCTCACGCCGAGCCGGGGAAAGGCTCGGCCGTCAAAGCTATCGAAGGCGGCGCGAGACTCGTGGGAAGGGGTCGATCGGGGGCTGTTCGAGGCGTTACGGACGTTGCGGCGCACGATTGCCGACGAGAAGAAGGTGCCTGCCTACATCGTCTTCAGCGATGCGACGCTGCGCGACATGGCACGCCGCCGCCCCGGATCGCTCGACGAATTCCTCGAAGTCAGTGGTGTCGGTGAGAAGAAGCGCCAGCAGTACGGCGCCAGGTTCATCGCGGCGATCCGCGAGCACACTCCCGCCGTCGGGTCGCGGGCGAGTGACTCACTGGGTGATTGAGCCCGCCCGTGCCCCGCTCCTTCCCCCTGCAGCGTGCACAGGCTTGCCTTTACTATGCCGCGGCATTGCTGCTGCGGCACTGACTCAGCGGCGCCCTGCGTAAGCACGAGGGGATGATCGAGCGGGAGCGCGCGGCCGACGATCGGCCGGAATAGCCACCTTACTCCGCCCGGAGGCCGCGCGCACCGCGGGGGCGGGGCTATTGCACGATCCAGACGTCGCCGGCGGCCAGGTTGGTCTCGAGGAGCACGAGCCCGTCCCAGTCGCGCACGATGAGGATGTGCACCATGTCGGGACCGAGGTCGTAGTCGACGGCCTCGCCCGGATAGAGCAGGTCGCCGAACGGCTCAATGACGATCGCATCGGGCGACTGGTTCTCGATCGAGGCGAGGGCATAGGCGCCATCGTCGATTATGACGACATCGCGGCCGTCGTCGCACGCGAGCCCTGAAAGCCCGAGCCCGGCAAGGATGAGCAGCGCGGCGGCCGGTCGTAGAAGCGTTTTCATCGCTGGTCCCTCCTCCATCTTCTGGGGAGCTGAAGTCGTTTTCCACCGGGTTGGACGGCCGTGGGGCTCGTTTATTTTACCGCGTTGATTATTCAGGCGGTTAGGGAATCGGGGCGGGGGAGGCGTCTGTGCTAAGCCTTTGGCTTTCTGTCGCTTGCGTTGTCCTCGGCCACCCGGCTGATTTCGGGCCACTTGGGTCGGCGTGCGGTCATCTTGCTCAGGACGCGCAGGAGCTTCTTTCTGTCGATGGGTTTGGCCAGGAGCGCGTCGGCGTGGGCTCTGTGCGGGTGGTGGCGGTAGCCCTGGCGATCCCAGCCGGTCAGCAGGATGACGCCGGTGTCGGCGCTTTCCTGCTTGACCGCCTTGGCGACGTCCCATCCGCTCATGCCGGGCATGCCGATGTCGGTGATGACGAAGTCGTGGTGGTCGCGTTTGAACGCGCCGACGCCCTCGGCGCCGTCGTGGGCGATCTCGACCGTGTGGCCGGCGCGAGTGAGGATGTCGCGGATGACTCGGTTCAGCTCGATGTTGTCGTCGATGAGCAGCACGCGGACCGCCTCGACGATCTCTTGGGGTGCTTCCTCGGGTTCGGGGATTGGTTGCATCGTCTCGGCGGCGGCGGGGAAGCTGACCATCACGGTGGTTCCCTGCGCGACCTCGCTTTCGACCGAGATCAGGCCGCGGTTGTGCCGGATGATGCCGTAGGCGACGCTCAGGCCGAGGCCGGTGCCTTTGACGCCCTTGGTGGTGAAGAACGGGTCGAACATGCGGCTTTTGACGTCGGCGCTCATGCCGACGCCGGTGTCCTCGATCCGAACGAAGACGCGGCGGCCCGTTTGGCCGGTCTCGATCGTGAGCGTGCCGCCGCGCGGCATCGCGTCGATGGCGTTGAAGACGATGTTGGTGAGCGCCTCGCGCAGCTCGCGTTCGTCGGCTTCGATCGGCTCGATCCGGCCGGCGATTCGTTTGAGCTCGACGTGGACGTCGCGGAACTCGGCTTCCTGCTTCAGGCGTGTCTCGGTGATCTGAGCCAGCTCGTGGACGACGGCGTTGAGGTCGATCGGCTTGAAGCCCTCGACACGTTTGGCCCGGACGAAGTCCTGGACGCGCTCGACGGTTCGCGCGCCGTCTCTGGCGGCCTGTTCGATGGCGTGGAGGCCTTCGTGCGTTGGGGGGTCGGTGCCCGCCTCGAGCAGGAGCTGGGCGTGGCCGAGGATGATGCCGAGCACGTTGTTGATGTCGTGGGCCACGCCGGCGGCGAGCTCGCCGATCGAGCGCAGCTTCTCGGTGCGCAGCAGTTGCTCCTGGGCCTGCTTGAGGTCGGCGAGCGTCTGGGTCAGGTCGTTGTAGAGGCGCACGTTCTTGACGACGGCCGCCATCGACTGGGCGACGGACGAGAGCAGGGCGACCTCCTCGTCGGTGAACCGGTGGAACGAGTGGCTCATGAGTGCGAGCATACCGACGAGTTCGTTTCGTACGACGAGCGGCACGAAGACGGCCGAGGCGTTGTCCTCGGCCCGCGCCAGCAGGTTCGACGTCTCGGGCTCCTCGAGCAAGTTGGGCACGATGACGGGCGCGTGGTCGTGGGCGAACCGCCACGTGGCGAACGCGTGCAACTGCAGGCACGTGGGCTCCGAAGTCGCGGATTCGCTGTGGCGGCACAGGATGGCCGGCGGCCGTGCCTTGGCGCCGTCGCCGGTCAGGACGACGCAGGAGCATTCAACCGGGAAGGTTTCGATCAGGCGCTGCATGGCCGCCTCGAGCAGCTCGCTGAGGTCGAGCGACTGGCTGAGCGCGCGGGCGACGCCGTAGAGCATGGCGAGTTCGCGGTTGCGCCGTAGCAGGTTCTCCTCCATCGCCTTGCGTTGGCGCAGGTCGGTGCTGATGATCAGGTAGCCGATCAGCTCGCCGGCGCCGTCGTCGAGCGGCGCGGCGAACACCGCCACGGGCACGGCGTTGCCGTCGCGGTCGCGGGCGATCGCCTCGGCGTTCTCGACGGGGCGGTGCGACTCGAGCCGCTCGCGCGTGGTGTCCCATCCTTCGACGAGGAACGAGCCGATATCGCGGCCCGTCATCGCGGCGCTTGCATAACCGGTGAGCCGCTCAGCGCCGACGTTGAACAGGTTGATCTTCCAGTCGGGCGTGCACGTGACGATCCCGACGAGTGGATTGTCGACGAGGCGGCGCAGGTAGCGCTCCTGCTCGCGAAGGACTTGGCCGAGGCAGTGCTCTTTGGTCATGTCCCGCAGCGCAATAAGGTATTGGGCCTTCGTCTGATCCTCGACCGCCGTCTCGAGAAGGGCCGACACGATGATGTCGTAATACCTCGGAGTTCCGTGTATGTCAGGCGTTCGAACTGCGCGCAGACGCACAGGCTTCCGCTCCTGAACAACCTGGTCAATGCCGTCGAGCAACCCGCCATCGTGCAGTACCTCGGCCGGTAGGGCTTCCGCGAGCGGTAGCCCGACGACCTCTCTTTCGGAGACATGGCGCATTTGCTCGTAGCGCCAGTTGGCCGCGAGTACCCTAGACGTCCCATCGATAACAAGCAACGCGGCGGGGACCGTGGCGATGACGCGCTCCTTGAACTCCTTGAGGCGTGTGAGCTCGTCGTTGATCGCGCTCAGCTCGCGGTTGCGGGCCTCGAGGTCGGCGTTGAGCAGTTGCAGCTCCTCGTTGGCCGACTCGAGCTCCTCCTTGCTTGTCTGCAGCTCCTCGTTGCTGATCTCGAGTTGGGCGTTGAGATCGCCGATTTCGTTCGTGCGCCGTTCGAGCTCGGCCGTGCGCGACTTCACCTGGGCGCGCAGCGCGCGCACGAACAGGAAGACGGCCAGCACGCCGATCAGGATCGCGGCGAGCCCGAGCAGCACGGGGGTGTCTATAGCGAGTGCGGCGAAGGGTGGCAGGAACGCACCGATGAGATTCGCAGCCATCATGAGCGGTCCTCGGTCTTGCGGTACACTTGCCAGCGCGTGTCGACCGGCTCGAACGCGGCCTCGAGCTCGGGCCGGAGCTTCTCGGATCTGCCCAGGACCAGATACCCACCAGGCACGAGGCCATAGTGGAGGTTGTTGAGCGCCGCGATCTGGGCGTCTTTCTCGAGGTAGATGAGCACGTTGCGGCACGTGATCAGGTCCAGCTGCGAGATCGGCGGATTGGCCACGACGTTGTGCGTGCCGAAGCAGACGAGCCGTCGCAGGAACGGGCGGACCATGAATGTGCGCGCTCCGGTGAAGTAGCGCCGCTTGGTCCGGGCGTCGACGTTCTCGAGTTGGTCACGCGTGTAGCGGGCGGTGCGCGCGGCGTCGAGCGAGGCGCGGTCGACGTCGGTGGCGAACAGCTTCACCTCGAACGGGTCGAGCCGGCCGTCGAGCGCCTCGAAGATGAGGATCGCCAGCGAGTAGGCTTCTTCGCCGGTGGCGCATGCGACCGACCAGGCGCGGATGCGCGGCGACTCGGCCGTCTTGCGGCGTGCGATGATGTCGGGCAGGACGGTGCTGCGCAGCACGTCGAACAGCTCGGGATCGCGGAAGAATGTGCTGTAACCCACCATAAGGTGCGATAGCAGCGCGTCAACTTCCTGTTCGCTCGCCTCGACCATCGCGCGGTACGCCTCGACCGTCGTGCACTTGCAGGCGGCCGCGCGGCGTGCGATCGAGCGCGCAAGCGAGCTCCGCTTGTAGTCGGAGAGGTCGAAGCCGCGGCGACGCTGGATCAGTTCGATGAGGCGGGCGACTTCCTCGGGAGGCGCCGTCGGTGTCGCCAGTTGCGGCGGGTCCGCCTCAGTGATGGTCATCGTTGCCCCCGCTCTGCGCTATCCAGCCCGTAAGATAAGCAGGTGACGGGGATTATAGCGCTTTTGTGCCCAGCGCTCAACAGGATTCTGTGCGGCTATCGTGCCGCGGCGGCTATCGCGGCGGGGACCAGGGAGGGGCGAGCGAGTGGGCCACGCCGAGATGGTCGAGGACGCGGGCGACGACCGTGTCGGCGAGCGCCTCGATCGACTTCGGCCTGGTGTAGAAGCCGGGCGAGGCCGGCAGGACGATGGCGCCAGCGAGGGTGACTTGCTCCATGTTGCGGATGTGGATGAGCGAGTAGGGCGACTCGCGCACGACGAGCACGAGGCGTCGGCGCTCCTTGAGGAAGACGTCGGCCGTGCGGGCGATCGCGGTGTCGGCCACGCCCGAGGCGATCCGGCCGAGCGTCGCCATGCTGCACGGCACAATGGCGCAGCCGTCGTACGGCTGCGAGCCGCTGAGCGATGGGACGTCGCGCGCATCGTTGTCGTGGACGGGGAAGCCGAACGAGGCGAAGTCGGTTTCGGATTCCTGCGCGTTGACCTCGCGCGCGTGCGCGCTGACGATCACGTCGGCCGTGTGCTCACTGCCCGATAGGAATTGGAGCAGTCGCTCGGCGTAGATGATGCCGCTTGCGCCCGTGATGCCGATGACGAACTTCATGATGACCTCCCGTGCTTCACGGCAGTCGCCCGTGGACGAGGCCGGCGATGCCGCCGGAGATGTGGCGGCTCTCGACGCGGCGGAAGCCGATCGTCTCCATCAGGAACACGAACTCGTCGAGCCGCATGTGGTTGAGGATCGAGCGTGTCAGGTAGCGGTACGCGCCGAGGTTGCCGGAGACGATCCAGCCGGCGAGCGGCACGAGTGTCGTGCCCACGGTCCGGTAGAACAGGCGCGCGGGCCACGTCGCCGGGCGGAAGAACTCGAGGATGATACACACGCCGCCGCTCTTGAGCACGCGCTTGAGCTCGAGGAGCGTTTCGGCCTCGCGGCTGATGTTGCGAATGCCGAAAGCGCAGATCGCCGCGTCGAATGTACGGTCGGCAAACGGCAGGGCGAGCGCGTCGGCTGCGACAACGCCCGACCGCTCCGACCACGCGGGTTTCTTCGCGAGCTTCCGGCGTGCGCGCTCGAGCATCGGCACAGAGAAATCGACGAACGTGACCCGGCCGCGTTCGTGCTGCTTGAGGAACTCGACGCCGAAGTCGCCGGTGCCGCAGCACAGGTCGAGCACGCGCTTGACGCGCCGCGTCTCGATCTCCTCGATCGCCCGGGCGCGCCACCGCCGGTCGCGCCCGAGGCTAAGCAGGTGGTTGAGCCGGTCGTAGCGGCGCGAGATGCGCGAGAACATCTGTTCGATATCGCCATCCATCGTCTCGGCGTCATCATATCTGACAGCGTCGGGCAGTCACCCTGTTTTTCGATTCTTCGGGGCGATCGCGACCGTTGGGCCGGCAAAAGTGGTGGCGACATGGAGCCCGTTTTCGGTACGGTGTTCGCTCCGCTGTCCGGATCCGGGCGGTGGCGGAGACATCAGGAGGCAATCGCAGTGGCTGACGTTCGTCCGTTCAGAGGGCTTCGGTACGACGCGGCGAAGGCGGCGATCGGGTCGGTCGTCACGCAGCCGTACGACAGAATCACGCCCGAGTTGCAGGCCGCCTACTACGAGGCGAGCCCGTACAACGTCGTGCGCCTCATCCTGGGCCGCGAGGAGCCCGCCGATGAAGCATCGGGCGATAGCGGTAGGGGCAACAAGTACACGCGCGCGGCCGAGTTCCTGGGCCGGTGGATGGACGAGGGTGTGCTCGTCGAGGACGCCGACCCGGCCATCTACGCGAGCACGCAGGTCTACGAGGTCGATGGCAAGACGTATCGGCGGCGCGGGTTCGTGGCGCTGCTGAAGCTGGAGCCCTTCGGCTCGGGCCTCATCTTCCCGCACGAGCGTACTTTTGGGAAGTACAAGGAAGACCGGCTCCGCCTCATGCGGGCGACGCAGGCCAACCTCGGCCACGTCTTTATGCTCTACTCGGACCCGACGCGGACAATCAGCCGCGTGCTCGAGCAGATCGACGCACAGGGCCGGCCGGCGGCCGAGGTCGAGGCGCTCGGGGTTCGTCATCTGCTCGCGCCGATCACGGATGCCGAGGCGATTGCGACGATCACCGAGGTGATGGCCGACAAGCAGCTCTTCGTCGCCGACGGCCATCACCGGTACGAGACGGCGATCAACTACCGCGACGAGATGCGGCGCGAGCACGGCGCCGGAGGCCCGTACGACTGGCGTATGATCACGCTGGTCAACATGGAGGACGAGGGGCTCGTGATCCGGCCGACGCACCGGCTCGTGCGCAACCTTGCCGGGTTCGACGCCGCGCGCGTGCGCGAGAAGCTCGCACCGTTTTTCGCCATCGAGGAGTGCCCGCCCGATCGGCTAGCCGGCCGGCTCCGGCCCGACGAGCAAACGCAGACGAGGATGGCGCTCTACACGGGCGGCGGCAGCGCGCTGCTCCTGACGCTGACGGCCCGTGGCATGATGCCGGAGGCGGTGCGTCGCGCGGCCGCGGGGCCTTTGCTCGAGCTCGACGTGACCGTGCTGCACGGCCTCATCCTCGACCACCTGCTCGGCATGTCGAGAGAGCAGCAGAACGAGGTCGGCAACATCTGGTACGTGCCGACGATCCAGGAGGGGCTCGACGGCGTCCAGAGCGGCGAGTACCAGGCCGGGTTCTTTGTCAATCCGACCCGGATCGACCAGGTGCGAGCCGTCGCCTCGAGCGGGGCGGTGATGCCGCAGAAGTCGACGGATTTCTACCCGAAGCTGCTCACGGGCCTGGTGATGCGGCGCATCGCGGGGTGACGCGCCTGCGTGCGAATCCTGTAGCGTCCGTGGCCGGCTGCCGATACACTTGTGTGGCCGCAAAGGAGACAGAAGGAGCAGGGAGCGAATGGCACACAAGTTCGCCGACTGGGCCGAGCGCATCATGAACGAGATGAGCGACTACCTCGTCCCGGTCAAAAAGCTCTGGTACGTGCACTGCGAGCAGAGCGAGCGGCCCGAGGTCTCGCTCCAGGAGCTGGCCGACATCCTGCGCGACGACCCGCGCTTCTACTACATGGACCTGCCCGAGGACGAGCCGGCCGACGATGAGGAAGAGCTCAAGCTCGAGAAGATGGGCTTCTTCCGCGGGCCGAAGGTGATGCTGCACAGCCGGGTGCCGACGGCCGAGGAGCTGATCGAGAAGATGGGCGACAATCTGAGCCGGCTCATGCAGAACCTGCGCAAGGCGTACGAGATCCGGCCCAAGGAGGACGAGAAAGCCGAGGACGAGCTGATCGATATCATGATCAAGGCCGATCAGCTCCGCAAAGAAGTCCTCAAGGCGATGGGCAACGTTGCGCCCGAGCAAGAATCCCCGTCCGACACGGGAAATTAGGGACAGGCACTAGTTTCGGCCGAAATTAGTGCCTGTCCCTAATTTCTGGGGCGCTCCTTGTCGGCGATCTTGCCGAGGCGGCGTGCGTGCCGCCCGCCCTGGAACTCGGTCGAGAACCACGCTTCAAGAATCGCGTCGGCTTCCGCGCCGTGCGTTCGCTCGCCGGCCAAGCAGAGCACGTTGGCGTTGTTGTGCGAGCGGCTGGTAGCGGCGAACTCGGGGTCGAGGACGAGCGCGGCCCGGATCCCGGGCACTTTGTTGGCCGCGATGCTCATCCCGATGCCGGTGTCGCAGCACAAGATGGCGGCATCGGCCTCGCCGCCGGCGACCGCCTCGCTTGCCGCGAAGGCGTAGTCGGGGTAATCGACCGACTTGGTGCTGTCGGTGCCGAAGTCGGTCACCTCATGCCCGTGCGCGGCGAGCCAGCGCTTGACGTGCTCTTTGAGTTCGTATCCCCGGTGATCAGCGGCGACGGCGACTTTCATAGGATCTTGATGACCTCGTGCATGGAGCGTTCAAGCATGGTGAGCACGAGACGGTAGGCGTCGATGTCGAGGCCGATCGGGTCCGGGACGTCAGGATAATCCGAGTCGGTCCGCTCGGGATCGAACTCGCGCATTAGGTAGACCTTGTCGCTCATGCTCTTGAACCAGTCGACGATGTGGCGCCGGTGCCGCTCGGCCATGCAGAAGATCAGGTCGGCTTCCTCGATCATGTCGCCGTTGAGGGACGAGGAGCGATGGTCGCCGATGTCGATGCCGACCTCGTGCATTGCATCGACTGCCAGCGTGCTGGCGGGCGCGCCGCTGTACCCGGCGGTGCCCGCCGAGCGGATGTCGAGTTCCAGGTGCGGTGCCATTCTGCGCAGCAGGCCGACCGCCATGGGGCTGCGGCACGTGTTGCCTGTACAGACAAACAGGACGCGTTTCGGCATCATGCTCCGTTCCCGTGCTTCGCAGCAGGCTAGTGGGGGCGCCCGGCCAAGTCAACCCAATTCACGTCGGGGGCGCTGCCGGATGCCGGCCGTCGGCGAGCGGCCCGCCAAGCAGCGCGCGGACGTCCTCGGCGGCGATCGCGCCCTCGCGCAGGAGCGTCGGCGGCGACGTGGTGCAGTCGATGACGGTCGACTCGACGCCGAGCGGCGCCGGGCCGGCGTCGAGCACGGCGTCGATGCGACCCTCGAACGCGGCGAGCACTTCCGCCGCGCTCGTCGGGCTTGGCCGGCCGCTGATGTTGGCACTCGTGCCGACGAGCGAACGACCGGCCATGCGGAGCAGTTCAGTCAGCACGGGGTGCGTTGAAACCCGGAAGCCGGTCTTGCCGGACGTGCGGTCGCTGAAGATCAGCGTGATCGGGCCCGGCATGTAGCGCTCGATCAGGCGGCGGCCGTCGATCGAGACGTGCGCGGCGTGGTCGAACACGTCGGCGGAGTCGGCTAGGTAGATGGCGAGCGGGCGTTCGCGCGGCCGCTGCTTGATCTCGTAGATGCGTGTGACCGCCTCGGTCTGCTCGGCCAGACAGCCGAGGCCGTAGACGGTTTCCGTCGGGAACGCGATCACGCCGCCGGCCTCGAGGATTCTTTCCGCGCGTGCGAGCGCATCGAGCTCAGGGTGTGTCGGATCGGTCTTGAGGACCTTCGTTTCCACAGTCATTCCTGGCGCACGTCGCGTGCCGCTTTCTCGACGTCGTCGGCGAGGTCCTGACGGTAGTTGGTGAGGCGCTTGAGCAGCGCAGGATCGGAAAGCGCTAGGATCTCGATCGCGAGCAGGGCGGCGTTCTTCGCGCCGGCTTCGCCGATCGCGACGGTGGCGACCGGCACGCCGGCCGGCATCTGCACCGTCGAGAGCAGCGAGTCGAGCCCGCCGAGGTGCTCGGTCGGCACGGGGATGCCGATGACGGGCAGCGTCGAGTTGGCCGCGAGCGCGCCGGCGAGGTGTGCGGCGCCGCCGGCGGCGCCGATCAACACGCGGATGCCGCGGGCCCGGGCCTGCTTGGCGAACTCGGCCGCCTTGTCTGGCGTGCGGTGCGCCGAGAGCACCTTGACCTCATACTCGACGTGGAACTGCTTGAGTACGTCGATGGCTTTGTGTACGACCGGCAGGTCGGACGTGCTGCCCATCACGATGCTCACGAGCGGCTGGGTGTTTGGCTGTGCGCGGTTCATCACGTGCGTCGGCCTCCCCTCGTGCTACCGGAGCGCTTTCGCGCCGATGTCTGTGCGGTAGTAAGCGCCGTCGAAGCTGATCATCTCGACGGCGTTATAGGCGGTTTCGATCGCCGACTCAAGCGTGCGCCCGCGCGCGGTGACGCCGAGCACGCGGCCGCCGGCGGTCACGAGCCTGTCGCCGTCGAGCCGTGTGCCGGCGTGGAAGATGACCACGTCGGGATCGGCGGCGGCCTCTTCGAGGCCCGTGATCGGCTTGCCCTTCTCGTAGCTGCCGGGATAGCCGCCGCTCGCCATGGCGACGCAGACGGCCGCGCTGCTCGACCAGCACAGCTCGGTGCCTTCGAGCGTGCCGTCGATGACGCTCTGGAGCACGTCAACGAGGTCGCTCTCGAGGCGCGGCATGAGTGCTTGGTTCTCGGGATCGCCGAAGCGGACGTTGAACTCGAGCACCTGCGGCCCGTCGTCGGTCATCATCAGGCCCGCGTAGAGCACACCGCGGAAATCCAGACCGTCGGCCGCCATGCCGGCGACCACGCGCTCGAACACCTCGGTGCGGATGCGATCCCAGGCGAGGCGGTCGACGATGGGCGCGGGCGAGTAGGCGCCCATCCCGCCGGTGTTCGGGCCTTTGTCGCCGTCGAAGACGGGCTTGTGGTCCTGCGACGAGTCCATGAGCACGAACGACTCGCCCGAGACGAAGGCGAGGAGCGATGCCTCCTCGCCGACGAGCTTCTTCTCGATGAGGACCCGGTGCCCGGCGTCGCCGAAGGCGCGCTGTCGCATCGTGCGGTCGATGGCGGCGAGCGCATCCTCGTCGGTCGAGCAGACCATGACGCCCTTGCCGGCGGCGAGGCCGTCGGCTTTGATCACGATCGGCGCGCCGACCTTCGCGATGTACTCGGCCGCCTCGTCGGGGTTGTCGAAGACGCGATACGGCGCGGTCGGCACGTTGTAGTGGGTCATCAGCTCCTTGGCGAAAATCTTGCTCCCCTCGACGCGGGCCGCGCGGGCCGTCGGGCCGAAGATGCGCAGGCCGGCGTCGCGGAACGCGTCGACGATGCCGGCGCACAGCGGCGCCTCGGGCCCGACGACGGTCAGGTCGATTTTCTCGGTGCGCGCGAACTCAATGAGGCCGGGGATGTCGTCGGCGGCGATGTCGATGCACGTGGCGTCTCGGGCGATGCCGCCGTTGCCGGGCGCGCAGTAGAGGGGCTTGACCTGCGGGCTCTGCTTGAGCTTCCACACGAGCGCGTGCTCGCGTCCGCCGCCGCCTACGACCAGTATCTTCATCAGTGCTTTCCTGCCTTCTGCGTGTCGAGGGCCGGGCGCACCGGCTCCTTCTCCGTGTCCTGTGCTTTCTGCTCGAGCTTGAGTTCGACGGTGATCGCCAGTGTGCTGGGGATCGATGTCTCCTCTTCCACCTCCGGCGTTTCGCGCATCAGGTACTTGCCTTCGAGATCGAGTTTCGTCTGGGCCTCGACGAGCATGCCTGTCTTCTCATCGACTTGAAAGGTGCTGTCTTGCGTACCGCTGAACACAGACCGTATGGTCGGGGGGCTCGCCTCGGCGTCTGGGTCCGGCTTGATCACTGCCTCGCAGCGGACCGTCGCGGTGCCGTCTCGACGTGAGATGAGCGTGTATGTGTTCTTCGCGCGCAGGGTGTTCGTGAGCATGGCGTCGCAGACAGTCTCCACGATCCACGAGTCCTCAACGGCGACCGGTTCGGCAGGAACCAGGCCGACCGGGAACGCCAGAGAGACCGTGAGCTGCTTGAGGGCCTTGTCGCTGCAGGTGTTCTTGGCCCATTCGATGATCATCTCACCGGGGTCGTTGTCTTTCGGGAGGGCATTCACGACCGCCTTTCGCAGCGTCTCACCTCCCTTGATCCCGCGGACCTCCCCCGTGGGCGTGACCTTCGCGGTATAGGAGAGCCCTACCACGGCAGCGAGCGGAGTGACGCAGCAGATGTCTCCCTCGAGCGGGGTCGTCTCCGAATCGTATTCGAGCCCGCCGTACGGATGCTGCATGGAGAAGGTTTCCCGGTCGCTCGTGACCTTGACTGTGGCCGTTCCCTCTTCGTCAACGGCCAGAACCTCGAGCGTTCTCGTTGATGTGGTCGAGGTGGTCGTTTCCTCTTCGACCATGCCGAACCAGTCAACGCGCACGGTCTCCGTCGTTCTCGTGCATTGGAAGGTCTGCCCCTTCTCGAAGTGAAGGTGCAGGTCGAGCTTGCCGGACGTGGCCTCGTCGGCAGCAGCCATCGATGAGACCGCAAGCACGAGCACGATAACGTGTGTGATGAGCGTCTTCTTCATCAGCCTTCTGCCGAAAATGACCTTCGTGCTATGCGTGCCGGAAGTGGCGGATGCCGGTGAAGACCATCGCGACGTCGCGCTCGTCGCACGCGGCAATCGACTCCTCGTCGCGCACCGAGCCGCCGGGCTGGATGATGGCCGTGGCGCCGGCGTCGATGGCCGCGTCGACCCCGTCGCGGAACGGGAAGAACGCGTCCGAGGCGACGACACACGGTTTGAGCGGTTTCCGCGCCTTCATCACGGCGATCTTCGACGAGTCGACGCGGCTCATCTGGCCCGCGCCGATGCCGAGCGTTTCGGTCGCGTTCGTGTACACGATGGCGTTCGACTTGACGTGCTTGCAGACCTTCCAGGCGAACATGAGCGCGCGCATCTCGTCGTCGGTCGGCGCGCGCTTGGTGACGACGTTGACCGTCTGCGGGGTGACCTGCTTGATGTCGCGATCCTGCGTGAGCAGGCCGCCGACGATCTTGCGGAGGTCGCGGTCGGGCAGCACGGTGCCGCCGACCATGGCCCACGTCTCGATCCCCTCGAGCAGCATAAGACGCCGCTGCTTCTTTTTCTTGAGGAGATCGAGGGCGTCGACGTTGTAGCCGGGCGCGACGATCACCTCGATGAAGGTTTCGTTGAGCGCCTCGGCGGTCTCGGCGTCGATCTGCCGGTTGAACGCGACGACGCTGCCGAACGCCGAGTCGGGGTCGGTTGCGCGTGCCTTCGTGTACGCTTCCTTTGGGTCCTTGCCGATCGCGACGCCGCACGGGTTCGTGTGCTTGATGATGACGGCGACGCATTCGTGGAACTCTTTGGTGAGCTCGACGGCGGCGTTGAGGTCGAGGTAGTTGTTGAAGGACAGCTCCTTGCCCCAGAGCTGGTCGGCGGCGACGGCGCACGGCTCGCTCAGGATGCTTTCGCGGTAGAGGGCCGCCTGCTGGTGCGGGTTCTCGCCGTAGCGCAGGTCGCGCACCCTCTGATACGAAAGCTGCAGCTCTTTCGCGTGCTCGACGGGGCCCTTGGTGCGCAGCCCGTCGAGGTAGGCGCAGATGGCCGCGTTGTAGCGACTCATCAGCTTGAACGCTTCGGCCGCGAGCTCGAGGCGGAACTCCCCAGACAACGTGCCGTTGTCCTTGAGCTGGGCCAGGACGCGGTCGTACTGCGCGGGGCTGGTCACGACGCCGACGTCCTGGTAGTTCTTGGCCGCCGAGCGCACCATCGACGGACCGCCGATGTCGATCTGCTCGATAACCTCGTCGCGCGTGGCGCCTTCCTCGGCCGCCGTGTCCTCGAACGGGTAGAGGTTGACGACGACGAGGTCGATCGGCTTGATGCCGTGCTCGGCCATCTGTTTCTGGTGCGCGGGGTTGTCGCGCAAGCCGAGAAGCGCGCCGTGGATCTTCGGGTGCAGCGTCTTGACCCGGCCGTCGAGGATCTCGGGGAAGCCGGTGTGGTCCGAGACCTGCGTGACCGGGATGCCGGCCTCGCTCAGCGCGCGCGCCGTGCCGCCCGTCGACAGGATCGCAATCCCCAGCTCGTGCAGCCCCCGGGCGAACTCCACCAGGCCCGTCTTGTCCGAGACGCTGATCAGCGCCCGCTCAACCTTCCTCGCCACCGAAACGCATCCTCCTTCTGTTCCGGAAAACCCGCCCCAAGACGGGCGGGAGGGTACACCATGGGGAGCGACCGCGCAAGGGTCCCCCGAGTTGTGCCGCCCCTACGGGGCTCGGAGCTTGTGTTGTGTGCCGCATTCCTGGGGCTGACGGGCTTGTTGAGAAAGGCGCTCTATGTAAGCCCTTTGGGCTATGCTTTTGCCTCTCTTGGCCTGGCGACCCAGGG
>Ga0315545_1000848_pt1 | contig 31647 bp, 33 predicted proteins | sample SalMarSW160210MG_FD_203096 | JGI IMG/M metagenome (GOLD analysis project Ga0315545, IMG submission 203096) | Salt marsh sediment microbial communities from the Plum Island Ecosystem LTER, Massachusetts, United States - Salt Marsh Sediment SW1602-10 ...
GCAAGGCAAAACTTGTCTGGAATTACATTGAGGTATTGAAGCCCCGGGAATCGGGGTTGCATTTTCTCATGGGCGCTATCGCTGCCCTGATTGCTTCGGGAGGCATTATCGCTGCTGGAGGTGTTTTCCCCTTCCGGGAATTCATTCTGGCTGCAATCGCTATTGCCTATGGAATACCGGGATGTAACGGGCTCACCAATTATCTTGACCGCGATATTGATGCCAGGATGCGCCGGACCTGTCTCAGGGCTTTGCCATCAAGGCGCATTTACCCCCCGGAAAAATCGCTCCCGTTGATTATCGCCTTGATAATTATAGGGCTAGCCTTAGCCCTGGTTGTTAATCCCTGGTGCTTCATGTTTGGGGTCATTGGGGTTATAGCCGCGGCGCTGTGGCGGAAAACCTCTCTGGAAGTTTTCCTGGGGATAATCGCAGGCTGTGTACCCGTGCTCATCGGTTGGTTTGCCATAAGACCGGTATTTGACCTTCAAATTCTATCTATCTGCCTTTTGGTTGCTGTCTGGATTCCATTGCATGTATGGAGCGTAATGGTTGCTTATCGAGATGATTATCGCCAGGCCGGGCTGCGTTATTTCCCCCTGGATTGGGAGGTCAATAAGTCGGTAAAGTTGCTCTTCGGCTTGTCCCTTCTCCTTTATGTGGGTTCCGTCTTTGTTTTCTTTGCCGGCCATTTCCACCTGTTCTATCTGATAGTGGCCAATATCCTCGGTATCTTGCTGGTTACTGCCTGCCTTCGCCTGTTAAGCTCGCAGAGCTCAAAATCGGCCTGGCAGGTATATAAGCTGACTGCCTTTCCCTATCTTGGCATCATCTTTGTCACCATGTGCCTGGATGTCTGGCTGCTATAGTGGTTGTTTGCCAGGTTAAATTTCTCCACGAAGTTCATGATGAAGCCTTAAAGTATTGACACAGTGATGGCAAATTGCCTACCATAAAGAAGTTCTGCAAAGAAGCTCTGCAAAGAAGTTCTGCGCAAATTAACGATGTAGCAGATGAAGATAAGAGTTATAACCATCCTGCTAGCTATTATCTTAGTTGCGATCGCTTATCTGCCGGTAATGGCCGAGGATAACAGCGGGCAATCGACCATCACTATGAACACAGAATCGGTGATGGGTATCAGTTTAAGTCAAGCAGAATGGAGAGTGGAAGGGGAGAAGGATGTGAGTGTAAATGCCACATATGAAACCGACCTACCGGCAAGTTGGTGTACTATAACCAACACGGGGAACACTAATGTTACTATCTTCATTAAGGGGGACGATGCTAAATGGGTCAACGATCCTTCCAAGAAGTGGACTCTAAGTGGTACCGGCGATAACGGCAAAAATATCTATGCGCTTTGGTATCACATAAAGGGCGACACAGCGGATAGCTATACTCTTGTTAGCAAAGATCTAACTTCGATGAAATGGACGAGAGATGCTGAGCGATTGAATCTTGCGAAGCACGCTGATACGCAGCAATTTGGGCTGAAGTTGCTAACTCCTACTCAATTTATTGGCGGCAGGACAATGGAAGCTAATATTACCATAAGCGCAGTGGCTGCCTAATGCAATGATTTGACATTAAGTATGATGGAGAAGGAAATGAGGTTGGGTATTATAAGTATTTTACTGGCTGGCATCCTGGCTTTAATTCCGTGTTTGCCGGCAACAGCACAGGATAGTGGAAACATAACCATTACCATGACTGGAGCTAAAGACTTTTCCATCAATTTAACCCCAGCAAATTGGAGCTTTGGAACTGTAAGCCCAAACACAGAATATAAGACAGACCTAACACAGTTCACCTTAACTGTTAATCCCACTAGCACTTGTGCTGTGAATACTTATATTACAGGTGAGGATGCTGTTTGGGCAGATGACCCCAGTGGATACAGCTGGACATTGAGCAGTAGTGAACAAAACGATGTAGGAATGTATGCCTTATGGTTTAAGGTAGATGGTGAAGAAAGTTATATCCCCATTAGTAAAACGGAAATCCAGTTCCACTCTACCACCCTGGGACCTGGCGATAGCAAGCAATTTGGGCTAAAACTACTGACTCCTCAACCTGATTTCACTGAAGGTGCCACCGTCTACTTCTCAGTTGGTAGTGCGATAGTGCAAACCCATATCACCATAAGTGCGGTAGCTGCCTGATGGTGCAGCAGAGCAAGTACCTGTTCTGGCTTGCTGCAGTTCTGTTAATTGCAGTTGTCCTGTTCCCTGCTATGGTTCAAGCACAGAGCTTCAGTGTATCGCCAGTAGAGGTGGAGATAGATAACCTGTCTCCTGGTGAAGTAACTCAATTCAACCTCACCATTTATAATAAAGAGGATGTGAATCATGTTTTCGCGTTAACTACTTATAACCCTGGGGAATCAGAAAGAAGGGAAGGGAGGGCCGAATTTCCCGATAATAGCTGGATAAGTTTTTCTCCCCAAAGTGTTGAGGTGGGAGCTAACTCCGAGGCTAGGACAGAGGTCACAGTTACCGTACCGCCAAATCAAAAGTGGGCGGGCAAAGATTGGGAGATATGGCTGAGGGTTGCTCCTGAAGAAAGGGAATTCCTGGTGGTGAATTATTATATCCGCCTTCTGGTATCGACAGGGGAAGAGGTAGAGGCCGGTACCAATATGGGATTGGTTATCGGCATTCCCGTTGGAATATTGCTTGTAGCATGTGTTGTCTATTACTTTCACTTCAGGCGTAAGGCCAGGCATCTTATTTTCTGACTTCCAGCAGATGCTCAAAAAACGCTAAAAATCCGTTAAAAGCAGCCCTGGCGTGATATACTGCATATTTGGTGCCAACTGCGGCTGTAGTGCTGTTTTAGCGCTGATTGAGACGAAATCAGCGCAACGCGAGATTAGTGCAAGGATGAATTTTTGCTCTTGTTAGTCAAGGCATATCGGAGTTACCAGGGGAATACCGGGATTGAATAAGAAGCTACTGTTATTAGTTTTCGGCATAACTTTCCTCGGATTTATTGATACCCAGTTGACCGTTCCTATAATGCGGCTTTACGCCGATAGTTTAGGGGCTACTGTGGCTATCGCCGGATTTATCATTGGTATGTATTCCATTGTGAATACGCCGGCGAATATTGTGTTTGGCCCGGTAGTCGATAAGTTTGGTCGCAAAATCCCCCTGATCATCGGACTTGTCGGCGATGCCGTATGTATGTTTCTTTACTCATTATGCAGCACCTCCCTGCAGCTCCTTGTCGTCAGAGGATTTCACGGACTTGCTGGAGCAGTCTTGGGACTGGCAACCGCGTCTATGGTTGCTGATTATTCCCCAACGGAGAAAAGAGGGAGAGGTATGGGATTTTATGCGATAGCCATGGGCCTGGCTCCGCTTGTTGGCATGATGACATGTGGAATCATCATGCGTAACCCGGCCGGATTCAATATGGTCTTTTACACCGGGAGCGCGCTGTTGCTAGCTGCTGTAATCTTAGCATTTCTGCTTCCCCAAACGGAAGCGAAGGGCAAAGCTGAAAGTATAGATTTTAAAAAAATAGGCGTAATAGCAGCAAGGAAGGCAAATATAGCCTCTTATGCCGCTATCTTTTCTCAGTGGTTTATAATGGGTGTCATAACCGTCTTATTACCCAGCTACATGGTGAACTTAGGCATGACAGCTTTTCATGTCGCCATGGTTATGTTGGCAGTAACAGCAACTTATGCCGCCTTCAGCTATCCCGCAGGACTCCTGTCGGATAAGGTAGGGCGTAAAATCCCCTCCCTTATGGGTCTGTCACTGCTCGTAATTGCCATAAATTTGATTCCCGTGGCCACAAGTTTTGAACAGTTGATAGGGCTGGGTATGTTGCAGGGGATAGGAATGGGGTGCATACTTCCCTCAGCATTGGCGCTAATCTCCGATAATACTGAGAAAGGCGAGAGAGGAACTGCAATGGGGATATTCCACGCGTTACTTACTCTGGGTGTGGCGGTCGGTGCTCCCGTCACAGGGGTGTTAGCCGGCAGAGTTGGAACCAGCCTTGCGATACATCTGAGCACACTAATGCCAGTTGCGGCTATAATTGCCGTCATGGCACTGGTTAAGGCAGGCTTACCGCAGAGAGAAGCTATCGGCGGAGGAAAAAATGATTGATACACCACCACCATTTATGGTCTCTTACGGCATCACCAGCAAATGTAATCTGAACTGCAAGCATTGCTATGCCCAGGCTACGGAAGAGGCCTCAAGCGATGAGCTATCGACGGAAGAAGCCAGGAGGCTTATCGACGAGCTGGTGGATTGGGGGGCAAAATTTCTTGTCCTGGATGGTGGCGAGCCTCTATGCCGTCCCGATTTTCTGGAGATTGCTTCCTATGCCTCAAGCAAGGGTTTGACGACCGGCATCGGCAGCAATGGAACTCTCATCGATAAAGCCATAGCTGAGGAGATAAAAGGAGCTGGTGTTCAATCGGTGGCTATTTCCATAGACAGCGTTAGGGGCGAAGTTCACGATACCTTTCGTGGTAAGAAAGGGGCTTTCTATCAGGCAATGAATGGAGCAGCAGCCTGCAAAGAGGCAGGTCTGCCATTTCAATTTGGCATGGTTATTAGAAAGCAAGCACTATCCGAGGTTCCCGATATGCTAAAGCTAGCTGTGGAGAGCGGCGCCGATGCTGCTGAATTCTTCGACCTGGTAGAAGCAGGCAGGGCAAGAATAGAATGCCGCGGTGAGTCGCTGAGCCCTGAAGAGAGGAGACAAGTAATGGAGTGGCTGGCTCAAGCACAGATAGACTGTCCTATCGTTATAAGAGTGCCTGTCTGTCCTATGTATCCCCTGGTCCTGCAGGAAAGGAAGATTAAGCCAAGGCATTTTTCTCCAGAGCTTTTAGCTCGCATTCCCTATTATGGCAGGGGTTGTGCTGCCGGCATGCCTTTTGGCTATGTCAGGATTGCACCTAATGGTGAAGTTAACCCCTGCATGCTGCTGCAAATTGACCTGGGCAACATAAGGAAGAAAAGCATCCGGGAGATATGGAATGGATCGCTGGTATTAAAACAACTTCGCTCCAGGGAATTAAAGGGCGAATGTGGGCAGTGTGAGTACAAAAATACCTGTGCCGGATGCCGGGGCAGGGCTTATGAAGAGACAGGCGATATGCTTGCTTCCGACCCGGGGTGCTGGGTTAAGTGAGAAAGGAGGATGAGATATGCAACAGTTTGTACACCAAAAATCAAGGGCGCTGAGCCAGGATGAAATGGAGCGTTTTGTTAAGAGACATTCCTATGGCAGATTGGGGCTTTGCCTTGAGAGCGAACCTTACGTTGTCCCTGTAGCCTATGGATACGAGCAGGGGAAGATTTACTTTCACTCAGCCAGAGAGGGTAAGAAGCTGGATTTAATCAGGAAAAATGACAGGGTTTGCTTTCAGGTTGATGAGTGGCAAGAGGGCTGGGCCAGCGTAATTTGCTACGGCAGAGCTAGCTTGACCGAAGATGTGGAGGAAAAGCAGAGGTGTTTTGAGATACTTACAGGTCAGAAACTCAGCGAAGAGCATTTTCAAAATGTGAAAGCCTGCATTGGAATCATACCGGTAGAAGAGATGACCGGAAGGTGCAGCGCTGATTTTAGCCTGGAATGCGAGGATTGAGCTGGACAGCTCGTTACCAGCATTGATTGAGCAGCAAGCCGCCTATAGGCTATAATCGGTTAAGTAAATTGAACAGGAGGTCATTTTTTGGTCAAGAGCCATGGGTGTGGTGAATTAAGGAAAGAACACGGCGGGGACAAAGTAGTTTTAGCTGGCTGGGTACATCGACGCCGTGACCATGGTGGCATGGTATTTATTGACTTGCGGGATAGCAGTGGCATAGTCCAGGTAGTTTTTAATCCCCAAACGTTAAAGGAGGCATTTCACACAGCCAGTTCGCTGCGCAATGAATATGTAGTTCAAGTTGTCGGAGAGGTTAGTTTGCGTCCTGCAGGAACAGAGAATCCAAAACTGGCTACCGGAGAGGTTGAAATTGTGGCTGGTGAAGTGGTCGTTCTTAACCCATCGGAGGTACCTCCATTCTACGTAAATCAAGATGAGGAAGTGGATGAAAGTCTCTGCCTTGAAAACCGCTATCTGTATTTAAGGAGGCTCAGGGTAAGGGATAATATTGTGTTACGTCACAAGGTCATAAAGTTTATCCGTGATTCGCTGGATGCCAAAGGCTTTATTGAAATTGAGACACCGATATTGATCAAGAGCACGCCTGAAGGAGCACGTGATTATCTTGTGCCCAGCCGCCTTAACCCCGGTAAATTTTATGCTCTTCCCCAATCACCGCAGCAGCTCAAGCAGATTCTCATGGTTGCCGGTTTCGAAAAATATTTTCAAATAGCTCGTTGCTTCCGGGACGAGGACTTGAGAGCTGACCGCCAACCGGAATTCACCCAGCTTGATTTGGAGATGAGCTTTGTTGACGAAGAGGATGTGCTGCAGCTTATGGAAGAGCTTTTTGTCTCGCTTGTGGAGGCAAATAAACCAGACATGGAGGTATTAAAGCCTTTTCCTCGTCTTACCTATATGGAGGCAATGGAGAAGTATGGCACAGACAAGCCCGATGTGCGTTTTAACCTGGAACTCAGCGACATATCGGATATCGCTGCTGACACTGATTTCGATATTTTTCGTGCTGCTCTCAATCAAGGTGGAAAAGTGAAAGGGATATGCGTTCCTGCTTGTGCTCACTATACCCGTCATCAGCTTGATGAGTTAATTCAGTTGAGTAAAGGCTATGGAGCACAGGGTTTGCTAACTATGGCTGTTACCGCAGAAGGCTCTGGAACAAGCGGGGTTAAGTCGGTGGCTACAAAGTATTTGACTCAGGAGCAGACAGAGGCGGTCATTGCCAGATTTGATGCTAAATCCGGCGACCTGTTGTTGATTATCAGTGATAAATTGGAAGTGGTTAACAAGGCGTTGGGAGAATTACGGTGTGAAATGGCGCGGCGACTGGACTTGTTGAACGATAATTTGCTAGCCTTTGCGTTTATAGTTGATTTCCCCTTGCTGGAGTGGAATGAAATGAGAAGCTGTTGGGAGACAATGCATCACCCCTTTACTGCTCCCCAGCAGAAGGATTTATCATTGCTTGATGGTGAACCCGGTAAAGTGCACGGGCGTCACTATGATGTAGTGTGCAACGGTTGTGAACTTGGCAGTGGCAGTATTAGAGTACACGAGCGTCAGATTCAAGAAAAGATATTTAACCTGCTTGGTTACAGCAAAGCGGAGATGCAGGACCGATTTGAAGCCCTTTTGAGGGCGCTGGAGTATGGGGCTCCGCCTCATGGCGGTATTGCCATTGGTCTGGATCGTCTTGTAATGCTTCTTGCTCGGGAAAAAACTATCAGAGAAGTCATTGCGTTCCCTAAAAATCAAAATGCTGAGGACTTGATGTTTGGTGCGCCTTCAGAGACGGATAAAAAGCAACTTGACGAGCTGAACCTGAAGTTAAAAGGAAGCTAATTAGGGATGTGAATCATGAAGGTAACTGCGGAGACATTAGAGGATAGCCAGGTAGCACTTAATATTGAAGCTGAAGCTGGTGAGCTTAACAAAGCCATGGATGAAGCTTATCGCCGGTTGGTTAACAAAGTTTCTGTACCCGGTTTTCGTAAAGGAAAAGCCCCCCGATTTATTCTGGAGCAGCATATTGGTAAAGGCGCATTGCTGGAGGAAGCGTTAGAGCAGTTGATACCCCAGCTTTATAAGGAAGCTATCGACTTACAAAAAATTGAGCCTATTGACCATCCGCAGGTGGAAATTATCCAGACTGAGCCTGTTGTGTTCAAAGCTGTTGTTCCTGTTAAGCCCACAGTTGAGCTCGGCGACTATCGTAATATCAAGTTACAACCTGAGCCTGTGGAGATTACTGACGAAGAAATCGATGCTGCTGCTGAATTAAAACGGCAAGAACAGGCAATTTTGACCCCTGTAGATCGTCCCGTTCAGTTTGGTGACATGGTCACTATGAATATCGAGGCCAATATCGAAGAAAAACCATTCTTGAATCATAAGGACATAGTCTATGAAGTAAACAAGGATTCTCAGGTGCCGCTGCCCGGATTTGCCGAGAAATTAAAGGGAGCAAAGAAAGGCAAGGGAAAAGACTTCACTCTTATCATGCCTCCGGATCACCGAGTTAAAGAGTTTGCTGGCAAGGAGTGTTTTTTCAAAGTAGCTGTCACTGAAGTAAAGGAGAAGCAACTACCTGAGCTAGATGATGAATTTTCTCAAACCTGTGGCTATGATAATTTAACCTCAATGAAGGAAGCACTGTATGTTGACTTGAAGGATAAGGCGAAGCAGTTAGGAGATCAAAGATTAAGCGAAACAGCAGTTGATGCCGTCGTTGAAATCAGTCAAGTGCATTACCCACCTATTTTGGAGAATAAGGAAATTGACAGGATTCTCGAAAGAGAGGCACATCGCCTTGGCTTCACCAAGTTGAACGATTATTTGAATGCTACCAACCTTACCGAGGAGAAACTGAGGGATTCATTACGCCCGATGGTAAAAAAGCAAATCGCTCGCCTTATCGTATTGGATGAAATAGCCAGGATAGAAAAGATTGAAATTGACGAGTCAGAGGTAGATAATCAAATTAATGAGATGGTGAAAAGCGAAGAAGGAGAGGGCGAGAAAATACGCCAGTTCCTGCAGTCACCTCATATGAAGGAATCTATGCGAGAAACTCTACGGAGGAATAAAACAGTAGACTGGCTGGTAAAGATAGCTACCAGTGGTAATCAAATTGAAGCCGAGGCAGAGCAGTGATCTCATACCGTTCATTTTTATTTATTTTGGTTGGATTTATCCTTGCCTTCCAATGTGTGGTTATGGAGTTTGTTCCTGACGTTGCCGCTGGGCAGCTTAATACACTATTGAATATGGAATGGTGGAACTCATACAATACACGAATAGTGGGCATTGGCGTGGGGATAATCGGTATAATACTGCTGATCAAGGTGACTAGGCAATAAGATTCTCGTTTCAGGAGGTGCACATGAATGAAAAATTTCAGATACTAATTCCTACAGTGACCGAGAGTGGTGCTCGGGGTGAACGTGTCTTCGATATATACTCTCTCCTGCTTAAGGAGAGGATCATCTTCCTGGGCACGCCTATCAATGACCAGGTAGCTAACCTTATTATCGCTCAACTTCTCTATCTGGAGCGAGAGGACCCGGAGAAGGACATAAGTATTTACATTCACTGTCCTGGCGGTATCATTGCCGCTGGATTGGCTATCTACGATACCATGCAGCTTATCCGCTGCGATATATCTACCATCTGTGTTGGTCTGGCGGCCAGTATGGGCACTTTGCTTCTCTGTGCGGGCACTAAGGGCAAGCGGTATGCCCTGCCTAACTCGACCATACATCTTCATCAGGCGGTGGGTGGTGCCCAGGGGCAAGCAGCTGACATTGAAATTGCCGCTCGGGAGATAATGAGAATGCAGGAAACAATCCGTAATATCATAGCCGAGCATACCGGTCAGCCAATAGAGAAGATAGCTCACGATACTGACAGGGACTTCTATCTTAACCCAAAGCAGGCAATGGAATATGGCCTCATTGATGAAATACTTACTGCGCCGGCTAAAAAGTAACGTGTGTGAAGATTAACGTCTTACGAACGCCTTTTTATGCTGTCTTTCCCTTGTCTGGTTCAAAATCTTCAAATATCGTCGGCGCATGCTTTTTTAATATTTTTAGAATCTCAATAGCGGCTTGCCTTATTTCCCACTGTGCTCCTGGTTCACTTCTCAATTCAATTATGTACCGCCACTCCCTGAGATTTGCGGTCACTACAATTTGACTTTCCGCAGCATTGGGAAGCACAAATCTGGCGTCTTGCTTCTTGATCCCTAATTTTTGTAACTCCTGGTAGGCTTTTCTTGCTTCTTCCATAAAATCGATAAAGGCTGAATGAGCCTCAGGGTGGTTTTTTATCGACAGAGGCTCAATGTAATTAAAATTGCTTTCGTCCACGTATCTCTGGGATTGCTGGGTGAAGGAACATAATCTGTGCCTCACTAACTGGTGCGTGAACGCCCTTGATACGCCTGAAAACCTAAAGGTAGCGCAGGCATGCTCTAACACAGAAAGGTGTCCTCTTTTAATTAACGCCCTGATAAACGCCTTTTCAGTATCTTTCCCTTGTTTGCTGAACGATAGATACGATGTTCGCCCTGCAGCTTCTATCAGCTTTTCCGGTCCGGGGGTGATAAATAACAGCTCTACTTTCATTTCACATTTCCTTTAGGTTACCAGATTTTTAATGCCCATCAAAGGTAATCAGCTTCTTCAACATCAAGAACCAGTTATCGAAGGAAGTATTTCCTGCAAAGTGTGCAAAGTAGGAAGACCTTGTCTGGCTCCCACCTCTTTCATGGCAAAATGAGCCATCATATCTCCAAGTTGTCCGCATTCATCGAGCTTTTTCCCCTTGAGCAGCCCGAAGAGAAAGCCCGCGGCAAAAGCATCACCAGCACCGGTGCTATCGAGTTGACCTGCAAAAGCTGCCGATGATTCAACTTTATATTCGTGGTTCTTATCGCAAATATAGCCAGTCATAGCCTGGCCTGGTGCCAAGGATAATCCCTTGCCCAAAGTAACCACGACGACCTGGCATCCTCGCTTTAGGCATTTCTTTGCTCCAGCTACGAAGTTCTCGCCGGTTAGTTTTTCCAATTCATCTTTATTGATAAATAATACATCGGTTTTTTGAAGCAGGGGAGAGAGGGCCTGCATCCCTCTGACAGCATAGAGCATTCCAGGAGCAAAGCTAATCTTAACTGAACCTGATAATTTTCCCAGCAATTCGGCTTGAACAATGAATTGCTTTTCATCTACAAAAGACGAGAAATGGACTATTTTGGCCTGGTTCAGGTAATTTGCATCTATGTCCTGAGAATTAAGCACGCTATTCGCTCCAGGCAGGAGATAGATGGCACGTTTTCCCAATTCATCAGTGATACATAATGCAATGCCGGTCTTTTTTGCCTTCTTAATGCGTATATGTGTGGTATCCGCGTCAATATTTTGGAGATCTCTGAGGCAGGTTTTGCCCTGCGCATCGTCGCCTATAGCGCCCACGAATCCCGTTCTTACACCTAACTTGGCTAAACCATAAATAGTATTGGCTGCTGAACCGCCGGGAGTTACCGTAACATGGTCAATTGGAACTTCTCCATCAAGGACAACCTGTTTTACCCGATATAGATAGTCCATATTCAAAGCGCCGAATCCAATTACCTCAATAGTTGACATAATACTAACCGAGCTTGGCTGCTTCTTTTCTAACCAAACGCCGTATCCGGCTATGGATTTTCAAGGGTTCAGTTATATCATTATTTCCTGCCAACCAGTGGAAATGACCTCGGGTACCTTCGCCTCCAATTTCCTCCTTTTCCTTGACCATTTTCTCCACTGCGCTTCGATCTCCTCTGCCCCAGGTTTCTAATATCACCCATAAATCATCGAGCCTGGTGGATGCCAGGCTCATCGTAGAGTAGGGCAGGGCATACTCATTGGCGTTGAAGGAAATGGCTAAGCCCCCAGCGTCACCCACTGCTTGAAGCATGTTGAAGTCAGTAATGCTATCTCCCACAGCTACCCAGTGAGAAAGCGGTTCTCCTGTTTTGGCTGCAAAACGCTCCAGTGCTTTCACCTTTCGGCTCCCACCCATCGGTTTCACCTCAGTTACCATTTTCCCCGACTTAGTCTGTGGTAGTTCCTGCCAGTAAAAATGGTCAAGCAGTTTCTTTATATCGTCATCGACCATAGAGGAGAGGTTCGGAATTTGCTTCTCCATCTCCTCCAGCAAAGTAAAATCGCCCTGGGTCAGTAATTGAGAAATCTCGTTCAGGGGGAAAGAGGTGCATGCTACATTTTGTGTAGGGATTCCGAGCCTTTGGGTAACACCTGTGGCGTATTGTTCATAGCTGGTACTGGCGCAGAAAACTTGCCAGTCATGGGTTTTCAGTTTGGAGACAAGTTCAGACGCCCCGGGAGTCAGGGCAGCCCGCTGTCCCATAATGCCAATCTGCTCCTCTTTAATGCCGTGATAGGCGAGAAAGGGGACGATAAGAGCAAGAGTATCTCCCGGTTCATAACTCGCCCTACCTTCAAGCGTCAACAAATCATCATAGCGGCTGATGACTTCGAAAATATTGTCTCCATTGGGGAATAATTTCATTAGCTCGTAGGCGTTATCCTGAGGGGCTAGAGGTCCTTCAAGGTCGAAGCATATCAAATTCATTGTAATATTGCTTGCACTGCTTGGTTTACTTCATCGCTGAGGTCATACCCCTCAATGAAGTTTCCCTTAACGTCGACTACCTTGCCATCTTTAATGCCTATTTGCTTTTCACCGAAAGCCTTCACGGTGGAAATGATGAGGGGGAATTCCCGGACAAGTTCATGGCGGCGAATAAGGTGGAACAAGTTTTGGTTATCACCCTTTTGCCAATATTTCTTGAACGGCTCATCCATAATAGAGAATAGGCAATATGCTACCACAGGACCTTCATCCAATTCTGGAGTGACTAGATGCATCATTGCTCCCGCCTTATCAGCCTTGTTTTCTACTAATTGCCAGATTACCTCCTGCCAGCTACCTTTAGGCCCGCCTGGAGGCGCAGGATGAAGGTTGAGCATATCATAGTTGTGACACATCTCCTCTCCCACAATTAGCATGTAACCGGCAAGGACGCAGAGGTCTGGAGAAAATTTCTTAATTCTGCTCATTACCTCTCTATCATATTTGATACGCCAATCTTGTGTACTGTTTGCTGTTTTGAAGTTCTTGTGTGATAGGCAAATCAAGGGCAAATGATAGCTGTGAACCAACCGGAAAAACATATCGCTTTCTTCAAACTCGCCTGGCTCACGATTGCTGAAAACAAAGCTGATTTTCGCCTTAATTTCACCGGCATAGATGCTTTCCTGCACAGCCTGCAAAAGCTGCCGAGCAGCTTCATCTCTTCCGGTAGAAAACCAGCCAATATTCAACAAGAAAGCAACCTCTTCCTTATCTTCCACCACAGACTAACAAAGTGAAGGAAGGAACTTGACCTCTGCCCAAATATTTTACCCCGGGTTAGGCAATCCAGAAAGTGTTCAGGCCCATTAAATTCAGGCATTTCGACGTAAGCCCTACCAATCTCACGGACGGTATGAGCATCGCTTCCAGCGCTGGCAGGTAATCGATAATCTAAAGCTAATTTAGAAGCTTTGGGAAAGCTATTTGGGAAAGGGATGCGAGAGTTGAACACCTCGATGAGATCAACCTGGGATAAAATCTCCTGTGATAGTAGCTTCTTATTCTCGCGAAATGAATGACCAAATGGGTGAGGTATGTTAACCAGCCCACCCTGGCTCTTAATTCGCGTGATTGTTTCCTGGGCAGATAACCCGCGAGGAATCTCCTCAGTGAGGAACAGTCCCATCAGTTCACCCAGCGGTGTCATAACTTCCTCGGCGACGATTACGTTAAACGGAGCGATTTCTTTTAACTTTAATGCACCGGCGATACTGTGATGGTCGGCTATGGCAACACAGTTAATGCCTATTTGTAGGCAGCGAGCTACTATCTTATCTAATGGTGTCCCGCAATCCGCAGAATAGCAGGTATGAACATGCAAATCAGCCTTTAGCACTTAGCCTGCCTTCCCCAGGTATTCTCCTGTGCGGGTATCAACCTTAATAATCTCACCTGTATCTATAAACAGGGGAACTTGAACATTGATGCCTGTCTCCATCTTTGCCAGTTTACTGCCACCGGTAGCGGTATCCCCTTTGAATCCTGGCTCCGTTTGTACAACCCGAAGCTCTACCGCAGCGGGCAGCTCAACACTTATTGGTGTACCTTTGTAGGTTGATAGATCCAACTCCAGTCCTTCCTTTAAGTAATTCTTTGCCTCTCCCAGTTGTTCTGGTGTCAATGATATCTGTTCGTAGGATTCATTATCCATGAAGTAGTAAATGCCGCTGTCGTTATAAAGATATTGAACGTGGCGACGCTCAAGAAAAGCCGGAGTGAATTTATCACTAGCCTGAAAAGAGCGTTCAACGGTATTGCCGCTGCGGATATCGCGAAGCCGCAACCGAAGTTGGGCTGAGCCGCGTCCTATCTTAATGTGCCGATATTCAATGATTTGATATATGTTGTCGTCTAGCTCTATAGCTATCCCCTTCCTTAATTCTCCTGCGTCTATCATTTAATTACCTCCATTGCTTTCTCCGACCTGGTAAGTACTGTCGCTTTACCTTCTTGTAAGCTAACCACATCCTCAATTCTAACCCCTCCCCACTCGGAGATATAAATTCCTGGTTCCACGGTGAAAACCATGCCATCAGTGAGCAAATCGTCGGAGTTGGGCCCCAGTGCCGGAAATTCATGCACCTCTAATCCAATGCCATGCCCCAAACCATGTCCAAAGGCATTTCCATAACCGGCCTGCTGAATAACATCCCTGGCTAATTTGTCCGCTTCGCTAGCCTTCATCCCGGTCTTGATTCCCTCTATAGCAGTGAGTTGTGCTTTCAACACGATATCGTATATCTTGGTTAAGGTCTTATCTGGTTTACCAAAGCATAAGGTGCGGCTAAAATCGCTGCAATATCCATCAAGCCTGGCCCCCATGTCGATAAGCACCGGTTCATTGGGACGGATTGTCCTTTCGCTAGGCTTAGCGTGAGGCAAGGCTGAGTTTGCTCCTGAGGCTACAATGATATCGAAGGCTATCCCGTCACTCCCGTTTTCTCGCAAGCGCTTTTCCGTTTCCCACGCAGCCTCTTTCTCGGTAATGCCTGGCTTGATTATCGATTTAATTTGAGCGAACACAGTATCGGTTAGTTCCACGGCTTTAGCGATAAATCTCAGCTCATTTTCTTCTTTTATCGAGCGTAGATTCTCTACCAGGTTCGTGGTTGGGATAAGCTCCACCTTGAATCTTTTACTTTTTATTATTTTGCCAAGGCGGTGATAAACAGCGAAAGGAACGAAGTTCGCTTCAAATCCCAACCTCCGCCATCGAAATTCAGATACTAACTTGGGTAGCCAGTCATTCAAGTCGCCTTTGATTTGGGTGATGTTGAAATCAGGGGCTTCTGTTCTAGCTTGCTCAATGTAGCGAAAATCAGTAGCCAAGACGGCCTGGTTATGGGAAATAAGCAGCCATCCTGAGGAATCAGTGAAGCCGGAGAGGTAGCGATAGTTTTCCATTTTTGAAACTAAAAGAGCGTCGAGGTTTTGTTGAACGATCAAGGGACGGAGTTTTTGCAGGCGATTTACTCCCAACTTTCTCCCTTCGAGAGCGTTCATCAATCTTCGGCTGTCATTCTGAGCGAAGCGAAGAATCTGGAGACCCTTCACTCTCGTTCAGGGTGACAATTAAATACTTTCTCCCTTAAGTTCAGCTACTAAGGTTTCCAGAGCAATAATATATCCTTGCCAGCCCAATCCGCTGATTTGCCCTTTAGCAATGGGTGCTATCACCGATTCGGCTCTCCATTCTTCCCGAGCATAAATGTTAGATAAGTGAACTTCGATGATTGGAAGTCCGGAGTCTACCAGGGCATCATACAACGAGAGACCATAGTGAGTAAGGGCTGCGGGATTAATAACTATTCCGTCGGCTGAGTCAGCCTGTTGTTGAATAAAATCCACCAGCGTCCCTTCGCTATTGGACTGAAAGGAAACTACTTCCACGTTTAACCTTTCTCCCTGTTTTTTAAGCAGAGAATCGATTTCGGCTAGGGTCTTTTCTCCATAGGTTGTCTTATCCCGTTTCCCCAGCATGTTTAGATTTGGACCATTGATAATTAAAATTTTCATGAGCTGCTCCTTTCTGGTAATGTATTTGTAGTAAACTGGCACTTGGGAAAGTTGCTGCACCCGTAAAAAGCCTTCCTCTTCTTGCTAACCCTCCGCACTAATTCACCGTCACATTGAGGGCAGGGGACACCCGTCTTGACCAGGAATGGCATCGTTGTTTTACATTGTGGGTATCCGCTACAAGCCAGAAATTTGCCAAATCGCCCGATTCTTACCACCATGGGGAGTCCACAGTTGGGGCATTTCTGGTCGGTCATCTCCACTACCTTAACTTTGTGTGCGTTAGCTAATGCACTTTGCAGCGTATCCTGGAAGGGAAGGTAGAAAGCATGTAGTTCGGCTACCCAGTTTTTCTTCCCCTGAGCTATTTCATCAAGGTTTTGTTCCATTTGTGCTGTAAATTTGGTTTCCACGATTTTAGGAAAATGCTGGCACAACATATTATTAACGACTATTCCTAGCTCTTCAGGGTAAAATCGTCCACCTTGTTTGTATACATACATTCTTTCCTGGATAGTGGCCAGAATAGGGGCATAGGTGCTGGGACGTCCAATGCCTTCCTGCTCCAATGCCTTTATCAGTGTTGCTTCAGTATACCGAGCCGGTGGCTGGGTGAAATGCTGCTCTGGGAAAGCATCTATATAGCTTAGTTTATCACCAATCTTCAGCTCAGGCAGCGAAGTAGGTATCTCTTTCTTATCACTCTCATCTTTTCCTTCACTATAAACAGTCATAAAGCCGGGGAATTTCATAAACGAGCTGGCTGACTTAAGCAAGTAACCATCCTTGCTTCTTGGCACAGCTGCCTCTATTTCCATGGTCGTGGTGTCGTATAGAGCAGGTGACATCTGGCTGGCTACAAAGCGTTTCCAGATGAGTTCATAAAGCTTGGCCTGGCTGGAATCAAGGAACGGCTTGACTTTCTCTGATTCCCGTACAACTTTGGTAGGTCGGATTGCCTCATGTGCTTCCTGGGCCCATTTTGTCTTCTTAGCGAAAGTACGTGCCTTTGAAGGAAGGAAATTCTTCCCATATTTTTTGTTGATGAAGCTTCTTGCCTCAGCAAGGGCGGCGGAAGCAATGTGAGTGGAGTCGGTGCGCATATAAGTAATAAGTCCCGTCGGGCCTTCTTCACCCAGAGGTAAACCCTCATAAAGCTGCTGAGCAACAGCCATGGTATGTTTAGCAGTGAAGTGTAGCTTTCTCCAGGCTTCTTGCTGTAGAGTGCTGGTTATGAAAGGTGCAGATGGCTGGCGAGGCACCTGTTTTCTTTGAACACTACTAACGTGGTATTTAGACTTTTCCAGGCGGGCAACAATTTCTTTGGCTTGCTTTTCATTATGGACGTTCAGTTTTGTGCCATCGAGAAAAGCTACGAGCTCGGCTTTGAAGCTTGTTTGTTGCTCCTGAGGAGCCAATTCAACTTCAATGCTCCAGTACTCTTCAATCGTAAAATTTTCAATTTCCTGTTCTCTGTCAACGACCATCCTGACTACTACCGATTGGACTCTGCCGGCGGATAGTCCCCGTTGTATTTTTCTCCACAGCAGCGGGCTTAGTTTGTAGCCAACAAGCCTATCCAGAATACGTCTTGCTTGCTGGGCGTTAACGAGGTTCATGTCAATAGCGCGGGGTTTCTTGAATGCCTCCCGGATTGCCCCTTCAGTTACTTCGTGAAACACAACACGGTGGATAGGGGTATCGTTTCCATCCAGCTTTGATGCCTTAATTAAATGCCAGGAGATCGCCTCCCCTTCACGGTCAGGATCAGTGGCTAAATATATCGAGCTGGCTTTGTTAGCGGTATTCTTAATTTCGCGGATTATTTTTCTTTTCCCCTGTAGAATGACATATTCCGGAGCAAAGTCCTTCTCAATATCCACACCCAGGCTTGACTTGGGTAGGTCGCGGACATGTCCCACTGATGCTTTAACTGTGTAGCCGCGCCCCAGTATCCTGTTGAGCGTTCTCGCCTTGGCGGGCGATTCAACAATGACTAGTTTAGCTGCCATGATTTATTCTTTGCCTACTCTACCACTAAGCACATAATTCATGTTCCCTACTTGCTTGGCTATTCCTTTTAACTCCAGAATAGCCAGTGTGCTGCTTACTTCGGGCATAGCCAGACCACTGCACCGGCAAATTTCATCTATGTGGCCTGGCTCGAAAGTTAATTGCTTTAACACCCGGGATTCTTTTTCATTAGCAGGCAGGAATTCCTTGATCTCCAGTTGCTGTGCCATCGTAGTTAAATTCAGCTCCTCCAGAATATCATTGCAATTGCACACCAACTTAGCTCCTTCCTGTATAAGATGGTTAGTTCCCTTACTGCCTGGGGAAAGAATACTGCCAGGAATAGCAAAAACATCTCTGTTTTGCTCTACTGCCTGATGCGCAGTAATTAAAGCGCCACTTCTTTCACCAGCCTCTACTACCAGCACACCGAGACTTAAACCACTCATAATTCGATTACGCTGAGGGAAATTATCAGCTTTTGGTCTAACCCCCAGAGGATACTCGCTTACCAAGGCTCCACGCTCCATAATAGCCTGAGCTAGTTTAGCATTGTCAGCAGGGTAGACGATATCCAGTCCCGAGGCAAAAACAGCGATAGTCTCGCCACCACTATCTAATGCTGTTCGATGAGCTATGGAATCGATTCCTCTAGCTAAACCGCTGACGATAGTGATTCTGCTTCGCACCAGGTCAGCTACGATTTCTTCGGCTACTTGTCTGCCATATACAGTGGGCTTACGCGTGCCTACTACTGCCAGGTAGGGGTCATCTTTTGGCAGTAAGTTACCTCGAACATAAAGTACCGGCGGGTAGTCGTAAATCTCCTTTAACCTGGGAGGATAAGCAGGGTCCTCACAGGTAAACACCTTTACCTTATATCGCTCCAGTTTCTCCATCTCGTCATCCAGGGAAATTCTGGGACGTAAGGCAGCCATGGCATTTACGCTCCGTGAGTCCAGGCCCGCTTGCTTTAACTCGCCTGCTGGAGCATTCCAGGCGTCTTTCAGATTGCCAAAATGCTCTCTTAATCGCGAAATCCTGAGCTTGCCAATGCCGGGTATCCTGGAAAAACCTATCCAGTATTTCAGTTCATCTTTACTTGCCATAGAACTCAGGGGGATTTTAGCATAGGTACTAGCTAGCAACAATGAATTAATTCTCGCAGCTTCGGCAGTATCTTCTTTGTAGCTTTATATCCCTGTGCTATAGCTTCGTCGGCCTTATAAAATGCAAACATTCCAATGGAACTAACATCGGGCGCTATGACTATGTCTGCCGATTTTGTCGCCAGTTTGATCTTCTCATATTGCATAGCATTAATTAACTGCATCAAAACCTCGAACATATTCGGGGTTCGCGGGTCTATTTTCCCTCTGCCCGCGTAAATCCTCGCTCTGGCAGCATTGGAAAGCTCATCGAATATACTGAGCCTATCCTTATTTCCTCGTATTAGACTATTGAGTCTCCTCTTTACAATCGATAGGCGAGTGCTTTCAGGGTAGGGAATCGGTTTATCCCTGACTTCTTTTGTAGCTCGACTCCGCCGTTTTCTTCGCTGAGATATGCCGGCTGTGTTTACAGCGATGACGACATCAGCGCCCATCTTGCGGACAACATCCACGGGCATGGGATTGACCGCTCCACCATCAACCAAAAATCTGCCTCTCCACTTCACCGGTGTGAATACCATTGGCATCGAAATGCTGGCTCTTACTGCTTCCGCCACCGAGCCTTCATTGATAACAATTTCTTCCATGCTTCGAATATCAGTGGCGACAACGCTAAGCGGTATTTCTAAATCCTCGAACCTTACGTTTCCAAGAATGGAACTCAAGAATGATTTAGCCCTCTGTCCTTGCACAAATCCTTTCCACAGCAATATCAGGTTCAGGTCAACCAGGCGAGCTAGCTTTCGCCAGTCCAGCCCCAGCATTATTTCCTCTAAAATGGCAGCATTTCTCTCTTTGGCATAGCAGGCACCCGCAAGCGCTCCAGCACTTGTGCCGCTTATCATATCAATAGGGATGGATTCATCTTCCAGGGCTTTCAATACTCCAATATGAGCCATTCCACGAGCAGTGCCACCGCTCAGGGCTAAACCAACTTTGGGAGTTTTGCCCTTTGGATGCTTCATATTCACTAATCTCCTTATTGCATAGCTAGAATCAAGATAAAATTCCTAATCTCTAAAGGCGTAATCCACAGCAGCCCGAGCATGTATTGCCGTAGTATCAAAAAGGGGAACAGAACAATCTTTTTGCTTTATCAGAGAAGGCAATTCTGTGCAACCCAGGATAATTCCCTGAGCGTCCTGATCAATGAGCTTCTGGATAATTTTTTTAACTTGTTCTCTTGACGGACTCGTTACCTTTCCTACGCACAATTCCTCAAAGATTATATTATTGACCGTCTGTCGGTCAGCCTCATCTGGGACTACGACACCGAGACCAAATCTATCTATCAAACGCCCTTTATAGAAATCCTCCTCCATAGTATATGTAGAGCCTAAAAGACCAACCTTTTTCAAACCCGAGGAAACAATCTTTTCCGCGGTAACATCAGCAATATGCAGCAGGGGAATATTTATGCTTGCCTCAACTTCTTGAGCCATCTTATGCATGGTATTGGTGCAAATCAGAACGAAATCTGCGCCGGCTTTTTCTACCCTTTTTGCGGCATCCACCATTGAATCTGTTGCTTCATCCCATCTGCCCCCAGTCTGAAGCTGCTCGATCTCCTCGAAATCGAGGCTATACATCACGATTTTTGCTGAATGAAGCCCGCCCAGCCTTTCCTTCACAGCTTCATTTATGATCCGGTAATATTCCGCCGTTGACTCCCAGCTCATTCCCCCGATTAACCCGATTGTTTTCATTTTTGCCCTTTTTGTTTAAATTGTGCTAAGCAATACACACGTTCAAATGATTGGCAACCCGCGGCTTCCTTCCTTTTTACCAAATACCCCGCTTATGGTGCTTCCTTCTTCATCAACTTCTTATAGAGTTCTTCTCCAACGCATTCTTTGGCATACTTGCACCATTGCACGCAGGACTCCAGGTCATTGTAAATTGTAAGTCCACAATTGCTGCATTCCACCTGCATCTCGTTGGAGAAAATTTCTACCTCTTCGCCACATTGAGGGCACTTCTTTATTTCAAGTGTGGGTGTTCGTATATGAGCTGCTCCCGGGCATTGATCAAACATCCTTTATCCCTCCTTTCATCTTCATCGTAGCCCAAATTGCGGAAAGTGGCAAAAAATACCCTTTTTAAACAGGCAGCAGGTCGCAAAAGTAAAACGAGTCTCTTAACACAATCTCTCCTGTGGTATACCGCACCCTGGTTTTAAATATCGGACCGTCGAACACAAACGAATGAAATTCACCGTTTTCGCCGCATGGGTCAGCATTTGCAGGGAGCTCGGCTAAGAAATCCTTATCAATCATCCTGCCTACAAATGTTTGGTCGAGAACCTTTGAGTCAACACAGGTGGTAATAGCCTTGAAGCCTGAATTTATAAATGTTCGGATAAGCTCAGCGCTATTTTTTCCCCATAGAGGGAAAATCCCTTTCATTCCTATCTTTGCCAGGTTCTCCTCCCGATATTTCCTTATGTCGGCAAAGAAAATATCCCCGAAGACCACCGAGGTGATACCTTTGTTTCGGAATTCAAGAGAAGCATTCATCATTTTGGACTCGTATTCCTGGGTAAACTCACCCTGGGAAACGAATACTTCATACAACGGCAAGCCAAGACACTCAGCCTGACGTTCTATCATACTGCGCCTTACACCATGCAGGCTTACCCTGTCGTAATCCTCTCTGATAGCTGTCAGAAGCGATATTACTTCATATTTATTGCTTTTCCGAACCTCGTAAAGTGCCGAGGTGCTGTCCTTGCCACCACTCCACCCGAAGACTACTTTTTCAGGCATTAAACTTGTCCCACGGAAATCATTCTACACCTGTCGCGGAATTCTGAGAACGCACTGGATTTTTCTTCATGATTCCATATAACGTTTCGCGGATAAGAGAAGTTTGCGTAGCACGATTTGGGTGAAGCGAGGTGCAACCGAGCGTAACCTCTTAATCGCTGTTATATTCTCCCGATAGGGATTGATTTTTAGTGCAACGTTCGGCGAAGCCAAAAAAATCAAAGTCGTATGACAAAAATTAATAAATAGGAGATTTTAGTTTATTTTTATTTAAGACTTGCATTTTGTATCGAATAGCTTCATTACATCTCTTATTATTGTAAAAAAAGGTTTAGAATCAGAGCCTACATTATTAATCGATCCCGCCATATACAAATCAAGGTCTTCCGAATAATAAAGGAATGAACCTGTGGAACCTGAATGACCCCATAAGGGAGTTAGTCCTGTCACTTTACCAATTAACCAAGGCAGTTTAAAGTTCATGGTTCCATATCCATATTGCATTGGAAATTCTAGTTTATGCCAGTCATGCATTAATTCCAGTGTATCTCTACTAATTATTTTTTCTTCATTTAAGGCTTTCAGAAAAATGATCATCTCTTCTGCTGTAGAAACAATGCCTCCATCGGCCCAGTAGGCCCCATTCGACCGGGTATTGGTAATGATCATATCTTTATAAAATATATCCGCCGGGGCAGCAGATGGAGCAACCTGAGGTTCGGAATAACCGATCAACCAAGTATGTTTGAGGCCCAGAGGACGAAAGAAAAAATCCTCGTAAACGATATGAAGCGGCTTATGGGTTACATTCTCTATAATCTTACCCAGCAATTGGAAATTTGTATCTGAATAGAATACATCCGTACCTGGCGGAAAATGAGGTTCCAAGTCGTCTCGTGCCCTTGCGATAGTCTCATCTACAGTCCAGGACTTTTCAGGCTCTTCAAGAAACAACTCAAAAAAAGTTTTGCCATCCTTGGATTTCTCTGTATAGTAGTCTGCTATACCTGAGGTATGAGATAACAATTCTTTAATAGTAATTTCATTGGAATAATCCTTCCCCTTATAGACATGAATGCCTCGGATAAGATCTGCTGGTAGGTATTTGGAAATTGGATCATCTAAAGAAAGCGCCCCCTCTTCATACAATTTCATGATTGCAGTAGCAGTATATAGTTTTGTGATACTGGAAATATAAATAGGAGTATCTTTGGTCATAGGCACCTGACCGTCTTGAATGCCGATTCCGGCTGCGCCCGCCCAAGAGTAGGAGCCATCACCCTTCGTCACAGCCAAGACACAATTCTTAACCGATTTATCTTTTTCTACTAGTTCAGAAACCGAGCGTTCCAGCTTCAGATTTAAATCATTAGAAGACAAATTTGAACAATTTAAACCTGTTAGGAACAATCCAGCTACAACAATAACAATAACTATTATTGTTATCAATCCTATTTTTATTACTTTTGTCTTATCGAAAATCATAATAACTCCTTCGATACTACTTATTAATAAATGTTTTTATTTGAAAATGTTAACGCAGAAATCCCCCCTAAATAATAATTGTCCTACGATTGAATATAACGGCTGGCAGGTATGCGAAGTTGTGAGCGAAGCAAACAATTTGGGCGAAAGATCTGCGAGGTCTGAAATCGCATATGCGCTTGTTGTCCGAGTGCGATAGCACCGAAGCGAGTGTCAGCGAGCGGAGAGTCGCCCGAAGCCTATCCTTTAAATTTAAAATACCTTTGGTATAAATCTCCATGGTACTCGCCTCATATATTCTTCATATTCTTTCCTGAATTTCTCCTTCATTACCTCCTCCTCTCTAATTGCCGTTAATATGGTAAGTATAACTAAAATAATAGCCGGGATTAGAATCCACACAATTCCCCATGAAAATGCAAATCCAAAGTACATGAGAATTAAACCTGAATAGCCCGGATGTCTCATATGTGAATAGATTCCTTCAGTTGCAAGTTTTTCAATTCTTTTAGATTGTTGATGTGCTTGCTTGTGAATCTTATGAGATGATGCATGGATGCCTAAGCCTATTACTAATATTAAAATCCCAAATATATTTGAAATTGGGGAGAAAGGAATTGTTTGTAAAGAAAATACTGTACCAATAATTCCTACACAAATTAATATTGGCCACTCAATTACCATGCTTATAGTCGGCTTTGCTAAAAGGTATTTATCCAACAGACTATTCTTTCTCATATTCAAATCACTCCACCCAAAGACTACTTTTTCAGGCATTTGTGATTTGTCCTTAGAGAATCACTCTACACCTGTCGCGGAATTCTGAGAACGCACTGGATTTTTATTCATGATTCCATATAACGTTCCCAGTATAAAAGAAGTTTTTGCGAAGCAAAAATTCTGGTGCGTACCATCCGAACCTTTTATGCTGTGTTATGTGCAGTGCCGTATATTCGAAGCCTTCCATGATTCTTTATTCTTTTTTTTATCAAAAGATGGAATTGCATCAAAAGTAACTTCATCTTCATCTATGATATCAGGTGGCAAATCTGACTTATAACAGAAAAGGGATTGCTCGTCTTTTGCAATAATAAAACAGAATGGACGGTCGCTTCGACCTAAACTTACTTTACCAACAAGCCCTTTTTTAACTTCGCGGTTCTCGTATGACAAGTTCTTTAAGTTGTTCTCCTTACTCAATAGTTTGCTCCACTCACTTCGGCAAATACTCAATGCTTCTTTTAGAGAGGATGGTTCCTTGTTATTACCAATGATTTTATTCAAATCATTAACAGTATTTATTATAGACTCAGTTACAGTCCATCCTTTTTCATTTCTAACGTATTTGCATAGGACAAGGTGGGCTCTTGCTTCTTCGTATTTTCCCAGCTCCTTGCAGAGCATTCCAATATCTACAAATAGTGATACCATAGATTCAAGTTTCAAATGACCACTAGCAGCTTGGTACATTAGTTTTAAAGCATCTTCTCTGCGGCCTCTATCTCTAACTACTTTTGCATACTCATGAAGCATCCACCAGTCAGGCTTATAACCACTACATAGATTTTGATAAATCTTTTCTGATTCAGGAAGGTTGCCAAGGAGATGATTTGCTAAGGCCTTAAGTCGCAGGAAAAATTTTCGTTGTTTGGGGAATCGTTCTAAAATTTCATCGACTGTATTTATTGCTTCTTTTGTATCCCCTTTTTCAACAAGTCCATTTATGCGGTAATTATACCAGAGGGATTGGTCACTCCATCCTTCCCTACCTGAATCATCCATCATAGGTTTCGCACTAAGAGAATCCGGATCAATTTTAACCACCCATTCATTAATAGTCTCCCAATGATTAGAAGACTTGGCTGATTTCAACACTTTAAAAACTATCATCTTTGCAGCTAAACCGTCAGGATTCAAACTCATTATTCTTTTGGCTATCTCTACTACCTTTTCAAGAGGTTCTTCTTCATCGAATTTATCAAGCATCCCCTGGATGTAAGTCCATATAACTTCATTTCGACACCAATCGAAATCAGGATATTTGCCAATCAATTCGTCAGCAAATATAAGGGCTTCATCAAATAACTCCAGTTTCCTAAGACAGTGAAGAAGTCCAGCACCGTCAAACTTGTCCCCTGTTTCTTTCCATAAATTTCTGTAGAGTAGGAGAGCTTCTTCGAAATCCCCCGCCTTTCTAAGTCCATTAGCTTTCTGTTTCTGTTCCGTTAGATTAGTCATATTCTATATTTCAACTATCTATTAACAACCGCAGTAGTTGTCTTGAAATGCAATTTTGCAACTTTTCGAAGCGTCTCTTTCCCATACATATTGACAACCTTTTTTGCATTTTCTATAACTGTTTGCGATGCACCTTTAGGCAAGTCAATTTTATATTCATTTGATAGTTTAGACAGTTTTTCTAAAAATCTTGCTCGCGCTAGAATCGATGCTGCTGCTACAGCCATGTTCTGTTCAGCCTTATGCATCTGTATCAGTTTTAGCTTTTTACCCTTTTCTTGAAGTTTACCAAGGATAAAACTTTCATCCCCAAATTGGTCAGCAATAGCAACTTTACAATCTACTTTAGAAAGAATTTCTTCTATCGCTTTTGCATGTCCCCAGGCAACTAATGTGTTTAATTTTTTCTTTTCCTTTTTTAATTGTTCGTATAAGTCATTATATTTTTCTGGAGATATTTCAATAATCGCAAAACGCCCCTTACATATTTTAGCTATTTCCTGAGCAAGTTCTAAGTTCTTACTATCGCTAAGTTTCTTGCTATCCTTGACGCCACATTCAATCAAATCTTTTGCAGATTGCTCATCTACATAGACACCAGCGCTAACTAAGGGCCCGAAATAATCGCCTTTACCGGATTCATCTGTACCAATTATGGGAAATCCTAATTCAACATTCCTCTTACTTGATTTTTTTAAATCAGATGATATTTTTTTACCTTCTATCAAATTTTGAATTTTTATAGCATTTACCCCACCTTTAAGTTGTGAATAATCAATCTTCAAAGTACCTTTTTTGTTCTGATAGACCCTAATTACTCCTGACCAGTCAAGAATAGATACATTGAACTGCAAACCATAATCGATCAATTGATAATCTGAAATATTGATATTATCGGCTGCCAGAATCGATTTTATATGTTCATATATTTCTAGAAGTCTGTCGCCCTGCTTCATGTCATTCATTCCTTACTTCGGGAGCAAATTGAAAAGGTCATTGAAATAGTCAAATATTTCTTTTGTATCTTTAAATATGGTGTTGACCTTTTCCTCTGCCTCTTTTGGGGAATCAACTTTGGTAATTTTGCTTTCGTCGCTGTGTAGCATAAAGTTCCTGTTCATATCAAGACACACACCAATCCTTTTTAGCATTGTGTTCGCATGCTTTTCTTTAGCGCAAATAGTCTTTCTTTTTGGGTTGTCGTTACCATATAAAGGAGAAAAATTTGCATTCTTTGTCCTGAAATAGTCTGCTTCAAAAAGTCCTATATCAATAAGAAGTTTTTTTGCAAATCCTTCAAAAGCTTTAGAAGCAGGCATTACTAAAGGGGAAAATTCAGGTAAAGGGATAGCAGTTAAACAAAGGCATTCCGAAGCTACAAACCATTTTTGGTCGTAAGATTCAAGATAGTCATAGACAACCCCTATTTTTGTCTTTACATTGCCTTCAGCCAAGACTATAAGCTCAGGAGTATATTTAGCAGCAAAGATTTGCAAATTCTTTTCATCGCTTGATATGAATCTGGCTATCACGTCCTTTTCTGATGGGCTAGCAATTCTTTCGATTAGGTCACAGTTATCATCAAAAAGTTTATCCGTTTTACCTTGAAGTAGTAACGTACCATTAACGTACTGTGTCAAGGTTAAAGAGGAATTATTTCTGGTGATTTTAGCTCTATATTCGATAGCAGAGCTTGGACTTTCAGTAATTTCCACTGTTGCCTCAAGCGTATTTAAGGATTCTTTTATTTTCGTTCTGAGTTCACGTAGCATAATGTCATATCTTGTTGCACGTGCTTGTATCTTTTGTATCTCGTATCTAAAAAAATCCTCCGGATTAGTCTCGATTTTTCGTTTCAGATCGGTAAACTCATCTTTCAAACTGTTCTTCTGCCCTCCTATAACAATGCTTCCAGTATGATATATAGTTACGATAGTCCTTTGCCGAATATTAGATATTACTAAACGTAAATCATTGTTAGCATCTTCTGAAGAGTTGACTTGGTAGTTTTTACTATCAGAATAATCTGTAAACACTTCTGCTATCTTTTCAGCATTTGAAATAGGTTTAGACATCTCTTAAACCCCCTAAAGTATTTCTATGATATAACCACTTTCATTACTTACTTCCAAAGGCATTGTCGCTAACATCTGCATAAACGAACTTCGAGTTCACTTAATCTAAATATATTGCATTATGGCACTATACTCAAGCCCACGCGTTGGGATGGAACTCCCCCAATTCTGGCGGAGAGGGTGGGATTCGAACCCACGGTCGCCAAAGGCGACACGCGCTCTCCAGGCGCGCCTGATCGGCCACTCCAGCACCTCTCCATATTGAATCTACTATGCCTTAAGTATACTGCATTACCCCGTTCTTCATCATAGGTCAGATTCTTTCACTAGCCTGCCTTCCAAGTAAAGATTTACCGTTTTATCTTACCGGGCAGTATATACACGTACGGCTTGTGCAGTATTCTGGTATAGAGGAAGCGGTCCAGCTTCCGAAGGGCAAGATATATCCTCCATATCCTGGCATCCTGCTTATAATATGACCTTACTTCCTTCTGTGTAACAGGAGCTATGCCCAGCTCCTTTGCCTCTGTGGCAAAGAATTTGTTTACGATATCAATAAGCTCCGGGATCAAATCTGGTCGCTGTTCCTTGTAGAAATTTGCAATCACATCAACTGCAACTAAATGGAAATCATAGTAGCGGGTCATGACATCCTCGAGGAAAAGCCATTTGACCAGCCAGACTAAAAAGGAAGGGGCACTGCGCAAGAATAGCTCCGGGTTAAGTTGTTCCTCTCCATCCTTTTGAATAAAAGGGGTGCTGGTGTCTATATAATAGAGCCGGGTATTTGTGTCCACACGGGGGTTTTTGATATCAAACTCCTTGATAGCCCAATTGGATATCTGTCCATCAATGCCAATACGTATGTGGTCATTCCCCTTATTGAAAGTCCAGACCTTTTTCAATTCCCTGAGTACTATCTCCACAAAGGTTACGATGTTTTTGTTATCCAGAACGTGAATAGCCCTGTGTCCCATGGATTCGGAAGGCAATTTACGCTGAATATCGAATACAACGATGTTTCCCTTTTCGGGCATAATCCTTGCACAGGTGAACTCCGGTACATCAATGCCGACCTCATCCTTAAGGAGCTTATTGTATTCAATGAATATCTGTTCGTATTGGTCTACTTCTGCCAGGGCTTTAAAGATGGGCAACCTTTTAAAGGCCCATCCTGCGAGCGTTTCAGCTTCAATCTCAAAGATGGTGCTAATCTCTCCGTAACCAATGACCTTTGCCGATATCCTGCTTTTTTCTGGGTGTCTTGGGTCAAGCCCCTGTTCAAATCTTTTGAGCAACTCAATATCTAATTCAGGCATACTCGGCTTCTTCCAGATTAAAGTTTTAACATCTTTTTTGCATCATTGAGTGCATGGTCCAGTCTGTCCAGAATTTCTTCGGCGAGGTCCTGGTCAATGGTCAGTGGAGGCAAAAGCTGGCTGATTCTGGTGTCGTTGTTAGCATAGATGGATAGTATTCCATTGTCATAACATGTCCGCGACATAACCGGTCCGCACTGCTCATTTACCATCTCAATCCCCATCATTAATCCCAGCTGACGCAGCCCGACCAGAATTTCCGGATGCTTTGCCTTAAGTTTTTCAAAGCCCGTGGCGAAGATTTCAGCTATGTTGCGGACGTTCTCCAGGAATTCCGGTCGTGATGATTCCTCCAGCACAACCATCGCTGCAGGACAGCCTACCTCTGCCCCTCCAAAGGTAGATACATGGATAAAAGGATTGGCCTTGAAGAATGACTCATACTGGGGGCGAAAGCAGGTGGCACTCATGGGATATATCCCACCAGAAAGCCCCTTTCCTGTTACCAGGACATCCGGTACTACATCGTAATGTTCAATTGCCCATAACTTGCCTGTGCGCCCCAGCCCTGTTTGGACCTCATCAATAATGAGCAGGGCGCCACTTCGCCTGCAGAGGTCTTGCACCCGAGGATAAAAATCCTCCGGAGGGATTGGTATCCCATATGTTGCCGGTATTGTCTCAAAAATGACCGCTGCTGTATCGTGGTCAATGGCCTGGCTCAGAGCACTTATATCACCAAACGGTATCTGTATGAAGCCTGGAGGTTGTGCCCCGAATGGTTTTCGATATTGTTCATCTCCCGCGGCAAGGGCAAGACCAGTATGTCCATGATAGCCTCCCGCAGCAGATATTACCTTGAGTTTTTCCGTATAGCCACGGGCCAGCTTTATGGCCAGGTCGATGGCCTCGCCGCCAGCGACGCCAAACACAGTATACTTGATATCACCTGGAGTTAGCTCTGCCAGTTTTTCTGCCAGAAGACCTCGCTGCTCGCTGATGAGGTGATGGTTGCCAATATCAAGTTCCTTGAGGCTCTCCACAAGAGCTTGTATAACCCTTGGATTCTTGTGCCCTAGGTTGAAGACACCGCCGTTACAGTGACAGTTAATGAGGCGACTGGAACCTGTTGCATCCCATACGTATGGTCCTTCTCTTCGTCCGAAGACAAAATCAATCCCAACGCCGGTAAGAAAATCAACCTTTCCAGAAGATACATATTCAGAGAAGCGTCCGATAATTCCTTCTTTGGTGTCAGTGCCAATGTAGTTCATAGTACTCTCCTCTTATTGATGCTTGGCGGAGAGGGTGGGATTCGAACCCACGAGGCATTTTTCAGCCCACCGCTTTTCGAGAGCGGCACCATAAACCACTCGATCACCTCTCCCCATCGGAACTAATAAATTATACCCCATATAAAGCACCACGGTCATGTGCTTTATATGCTTGTCCTCTATGTAGTATGATTGCGCTGCATTGGTTTGGCTCAAGTTTATTCTATGTCTTGTCATCATCCTGTTCGCGGGAACAAAGGCAGTTCGGTATGGGGATGCTATTGGCGAGAAGACGGGTGTGGGACGGATCTGGATAGGGCTGTTACTTCTTGCCGCAATCACCTCCATGCCCGAACTGGTCACCGGGGTAAGCTCTGTTGCCCTGGTTCGTTCTCCTGACCTGGCTGTAGGCACCCTCTTTGGAAGCTGCGCCATTAATCTGGCCATCCTGGCTTTGCTGGATGTTCTGCACCGTCGTACTCCGCTTTTGAGCAAGGCAAGCTCGGAGCACATGTTATCGGCTGGCTGGGGGATACTGCTTATCGCTATCGCTGCAGGCGGCATTTTTGCTGGACAAAGATTTTCTGGATTGTCCTTGGGGTGGATGGGACTCCCGAGCATCATCATATTCATAGTCTATCTGGTAGCGCTGTGGCAGATATTCCGCTTTGAGCGAAGTCACCAGCCATCCTCGCCACAAGCCAGCCCTGCCCAATATGAGGGTATTTCAGCAAGGACGGTATATCTCAGGTTCACGCTGGCTGCCATGGCAGTCATTGGCGCCGGGATATGGCTATCGTTTATAGGAGATGAAATTGCCCAGGTTACCGGCTGGAGTGCCAGTTTCGTGGGGAGTTTATTTCTGGCAATCAGTTCTTCGGCGCCTGAACTGGTGGTCAGTATCGCCGCCTTACGTCTGGGCGCCATAGACATGGCAATCGCTGATATATTAGGAAGCAACATGTTCAACATCGCCATCGTTGCTCCTGTCGACATTGCATACAGGCAGGGTCCTGTGCTTTCCTTAGCGTCGAATTCTCACCTTGTTACTGCGGCAACAGTGGTAGCAATGAGCCTCCTTGTTATTGCCGGGGTCAAATTTCGGCAAAAGCGCAAGACTTTTGCTGTCGTAAGTTGGTATTCTATAGGGTTAATCGCGCTTTATATCCTTGGAGCTTATGCTCTATTCACCTGGAGTGGTGGCTTGTGATAAACTACTGAGAATTGATATGCCCCTGTAGCTCAGAGGATAGAGCGCTGGCCTCCGGAGCCAGGTGCGAGGGTTCAAGTCCCTTCAGGGGCTCGTAAGGCAGTTAATGCAAGTGAGTAAACTTATTGAAATTCGTTGGCATGGCAGGGGAGGGCAGGGCGCGGTAACTTCGGCGGAGCTTATAGCGTTAGCAGCGATAGAAGAAGGTAAGTTTGCTCAGGCTTTTCC
>Ga0315545_1000849_pt1 | contig 31621 bp, 28 predicted proteins | sample SalMarSW160210MG_FD_203096 | JGI IMG/M metagenome (GOLD analysis project Ga0315545, IMG submission 203096) | Salt marsh sediment microbial communities from the Plum Island Ecosystem LTER, Massachusetts, United States - Salt Marsh Sediment SW1602-10 ...
TGCTTCGCGGGGTGTGCAGCACTTGCCCACATCGCCAGCCAGGCGATTCACACCACAACTGCGGGGGCATACAGAGCAGCTCTCAAGCAAAGATACAGCCGCATCTACCCGTTCCTTTAGCTTGCCACTACTACAAAGCTCCAGGTAAGCCGCCAACTACCTATTCCTCGTATTCCTCAGCGGGCTTCCTCTTCTTCTTGATTACCTCTGTCTCCGGCTGGGGCACGAATTCCGAAATCGGTTTGCTTTTCTGCGTCCCCTTCTTGGGTTTCTTTGGCTCTCGCCGTCTAAAATCTCGTCTACCCATGGCTACACCTCAGTTTCTCCCAAGCTGCTTTTGCTGCTTGGCTCTCAGCAATTTTCTTACTCTTTCCTGTCCCCTTGCCCAGTGCTTCTCCTTCTATCAGAATTTCAGCTGTGAACTGCTTGCTGTGGTCAGGACCGGTAGCTTCCACCAAACGGTAAACTGGCGTTGGCCTCTTTTGTCCCTGGATGAACTCTTGCACTAATGCCTTGTAGTTTGGGGTTGTCTTCCCGGCCTTTATTTCTTCCAACTCAGGCTTGATCTGCCTGAGAATAAATCTCCTGGCTTTGACTAGTCCTTGGTCTAAATATAAGGCACCGATCAGTGCCTCCATAGCGTTTGCCAAGTTGCTCGCCTTCGCCCTTCCTCCATTTGCTTCCTCACCTCGTCCTAATAAAAGCCAGTCACCAAGCTTGAGCGAAGAAGCTAGTTCAGCCAAAGTATCACGGCAAACTAGAGAGGCACGAATCTCAGTTAACTCTCCCTCAGGTAGTTTGGGAAACTCTTTAAACAGCTTTTCCGCTACAATGAAGTTAAGTATGGCATCACCAAGAAACTCTAAGCGCTCGTTGCTAGGCCGGGCGAAACCAGGATTTTCGTTAAGATAAGATAGATGCGCAAAGGCCTGCTCCAGCAAAGATTTCTGTCGGAAAGATACTCCTAAGTTCTTCTGGCAATCGTCCCAGTCAACCATTTCCATAATCCAGTATAGCAATAAAGCTTAGCTAGCTCAACCTGTTGTGCCGGTTGACCACATGGGTATACCGAAGGAAGTATTGTAAGCTACTTCACAGGCCAGCCTTTCCCAAGCTAAGACCAAACCAAAGTCAACCGGTTCAATAAAGCGTAATTTTCAGGAAGTGTGTACAGGAAATACTCTGCAACGATCAACTAGAAGATATTGTAAATTTAGGCGCTGATATTACTGATACAACTTCAGACTAATTTCACCGCCCGAGTCGTTTTTTCAAATTCCTGGCTTTGTGCTCATGTCGATTAGCCGACGCAGTACATCCAATGCCCAAGCAAACAAGCACTATTCCAAAAAACCCAACCACACTCGATGAGATACAAAACATACTACCAGCAACTATTCCCACCGTTACGAGAACTGTTGCCGAAATAATATACATATTTGCCCTATGTTTCGCTTCATCAACTTTCTCTTGGATCTGCAACTCTTGCCATTCTGTATCTTCCTCGACTAAAATCTCCCCACATGCAGGGCAAACCACTGCATCATCATCTATTTTCCCTCCACAGTATTGACAGCGTGGCATAGCCACACCTCCTAGTTTCTTTTCGGTAAATGTTATTATAAGATAATGCTAACCAAAATGCACTATCTTGAGATAGCGTGCGCGTCAGGAGATTACTACAAAATTTCCTTAAGCTCGCAGTAGTGTGTCAGTAGCAAACTTTTCTAATAATACCTAGGCCTTCAGCCAGGGCATCATACTCCTGAGTTTCTTGCCCACGACTTCGATGGGATGCCCTGCTTCCATCCGCCTCATAGCATTAAAGCTGGGGCGGCCAGCCTGGTTTTCCGAAATCCACTCTGTAGCAAAGCTGCCATCCTGAATTTCTGCCAGGATTTGCCCCATTTCCTCCTTGACCAAATCATCAATGACTCGTGGGCCTCGCATATAATCTCCATACTCTGCCGTATCACTTACCGAATAGCGCATATAACTCAAACCACCTTGATAAATCAGGTCAACAATGAGCTTTAACTCGTGGCAAACCTCGAAATAGGCAATCTCTGGTTGATAGCCAGCCTCTACCAATGTTTCAAATCCAGCCTTTATCAGGGAGGAGACCCCTCCGCAAAGCACCGTTTGCTCGCCAAAGAGGTCGGTCTCGGTCTCCTCAGCAAAAGTCGTTTCCAGAACCCCGGCTCTAGCGCAACCAATACCCTTGGCATAGGCCAGAGCTGTGTCTTTTGCTTTCCCCGAGGCATCCTGGTGTATAGCCACCAAGGCCGGAGCTCCTGAACCTTCAGTATAAAGTCTTCTGAGCATATGTCCCGGACATTTAGGCGCTATCATGCCAACATCAACCTCGACTGGAGGCATGATTTGAGAAAAGTGAATACTAAAACCATGAGCAAACATAAGTGTCTTGCCCCGGGCCATCTCCTTCTCAATCGACTCTCGATAGATTCTGGGCTGCAAAGTATCCGGAGCGAGCATAACAATTATATTTGCCTTCCTGGCTACTTCAGCGGCAGTAGCTACTTCAAAATCAGCTTTCTTCGCCGCCTCCCAGACTTCAGTGCCTGGTAACTCGGCGACAACGACCTGGCAGCCGCTGTCCCTTAGATTCTGAGCATGGGCATGTCCCTGACTCCCAAAGCCAACAATGCCAATTGTCTTTCCTTTGAGCAAATCCAGGTTAGCATCCTTGTCGTAATAAATTTTAGCCATAATCCCTCCCTGTTAACTTTTAGCCGTCGGCTATCAACTATAGGCAGTTAAGAACTGCTTCCGCGAGTTAAGGCTACCCTGCCAGTTCGTGAAATCTCCTTAACACCAAAATCACGAAGGAGGCCGAGCAGAGAATCCAATTTATCTTCATCACCGGTCACCTCCACTGTCAGTGAACCGGGAGCAACATCAACAATGTTAGCCCGGAAAATATCAACGATTTGCATAATCTCGTTTCTTGTCGAGGCAGTAGCCTTCACCTTAATTAAGGCCAATTCTCTGGCTACCATTTCGCCTTCGGTTATATCAGAGACCTTAACCACATTGATTAGCTTGTCCAGTTGCTTTCTCACCTGTTCTACCTGAGCAGAACCACCGCCAGTAACTATAGTCATGCGAGATAAGCCGGGATGTTCGCTGCCACCTACAGCAAGACTTTTAATATTAAAGGAGCGCCGTCGGAATAAACTAGCTATTCGATTAAGCACCCCTGGTTTATCCTCCACTAAAGCTACTAAGGTATGTTCTGTATTAGTCAATTTGCCCCCCATAGATAAAATCTAAACTATAATCTCTAAATTTAAAAACTCATCTTTTGGTCATTGGAATTTTGTTTTTGCCTTTTTGGGCAGTTTGTAATTGATTCTTAAAATTTTCCTCCAATACCTCCGGCTTTGATGGCTCGAAAAATCTGGCCAGGCTTTCACCTGGTGGCACTATTGGATAGATGTTCTCCTCGGGCTCAATAAAAAAGTCAATGAGAAAAGGTCCAGGGTACTCCATAGCCTTCTGTATAGCCGGGATGACATCCTCCCTTCGTGTCACCCTGATACCAGGAATGTCATATGCTTCGGCAATTTTGACAAAATCGGGGTTCCAAAGTTTCGTGTCAACGTAGCGCCGTCCGTAGAATAGCTCTTGCCACTGTCTTACCATGCCTAAATACCCGTTGTTAATGATAGCTATCTTTACAGCAATATTTTCCTGTGTCAGAGTAGCTAATTCCTGGATAGTCATTTGAAAGCCACCGTCGCCGGCAACACACCATACCACTTCCTCGGGGCACCCGACTTTGACTCCCATGGCCGCAGGTAGTTCAAACCCCATGGGCCCCAATCCCCCTGCAGAAATAAGACTGTTTGGCTTGGTATAAACGAAATATCGTGCCGCCCACATTTGATTCTGCCCCACACCAGTCACCACTAAAGCATCACCCTGTGTGGCCTCGTAGATCTGTTGAATAATGTATTGAGGCAAGAGCTCATCACTTTGCCTGATTTCCAGCGATGGATGCCCATACCTCCATTGCTCTATTTGAGAAAGCCAAGCCACGTGCTCTTTTCTCTCAATCTGTTCATTCAGGACTGTGAGCACGTTTTTTATATCCCCGACTACCGGGACCTCAGTGGGGATATTCTTTCCAATCTCTGCGGGGTCAATATCGATGTGAATGACGCGGGCATGGGGAGCAAACTCCCTGGTATTTCCTGTAGCTCGGTCATCAAATCTCATGCCAATAGCGATAAGAAGGTCGGCGTTTTGCACCGCCATATTGGCGCAAGGTGTGCCATGCATCCCCAGCATGCCAAGATCAAGTATATGGTTTCCAGGGAAGGAACTCAGCCCAAGGAGAGTGTGAGCCACTGGTATTTGTGCTTTCTCAGCAAATTCCTTAAACTCATCGTAAGCTTGGGAAATAATTATCCCCCTGCCAGCGATGATAACAGGCTGCTCAGCTTCGTTAATGATCTTTGCTGCTTTTTTAATTTGAGCCGGGTGCCCACGAGAGACAACCCTATAGCCCGGCAAATCAAGTTTATCGGGATAAACAAAGTCCTTTTGTGCTTGCTGGACATCCCGTGGTATGTCAATAAGCACAGGCCCCGGCCTTCCCGTCTGGGCGATGTGGAAGGCCTCTTTAACCGTTTTAGCCAGCTCAGCAACATCGGTAACAAGATAGTTATGTTTGACAATTGGAATGGTAATACCCGTGATATCCGTCTCCTGAAAGGCATCCTTGCCAATAACAGGTGTGGCTACCTGGCCAGTTATAGCTACCATAGGTGCCGAATCCATATAAGCATTGGCGATACCGGTAACCAGATTAGTAGCTCCAGGCCCCGACGTAGCAATACACACTCCCGCCTTATGTGTAACTCGAGCATAGCCATCGGCGGCATGAGCCGCTCCCTGCTCATGGCGAACTAGTATATGTCGTAGTTGAGGATATTGGGGGAAGGTATCATATATCGGTAAGACGGCACCACCGAGAATGCCAAAAATAACCTCTACCCCTTCTTCAACTAAACTCTCACAAAGAATCTGAGCACCAGTTTTCTTCATAGAATAACTCCTTACCCAGCAAACACCGCACCAGTGCTGGCCGAGCTTACTTTATCACTATACCTCTTGAGATAGCCAGTTTTAATCTTGGGTTCAAAGGAAGGTAATGCAGCCAACCGTTGTTCCAGCTCTTTTTGGCTTAACTCCACTTCCAATTTGTGGCCAGGTATGTTTATGTTAATTATATCACCATCCCGCAAAGCCGCTATAGGACCTTTCTCTGCCGCCTCAGGAGAGACATGGCCAATGGCTGCTCCTCGTGTGCCCCCGGAAAAGCGTCCATCCGTAATAAGAGCAACCTCTTTATCCATACCCATACCACTGAGGAGGGAAGTGGCTGCTAACATCTCCCGCATTCCTGGGCCGCCCTTGGGGCCTTCATAGCGAATGACGATTACCTCACCTGACTTAAATTCGCCTTTCATTATCGCCGCCGTAGCTTCCTCCTCATTATTGAAAACTCTCGCCGGACCCCGATGCACTAACATCTCAGAAGCTACTGCAGCGCTTTTCACTACACTGCCATCAGGCGCCAAGTTGCCAAATAATATGCTGATACCACCAGTAGGGGCATGAGGTTGTGACAGGGGGCGGATTATCTCTCTATTTTTAACCTTGGCTTCCTTTGCTATGCTGCCTAATGACTTGCCCAAAACGGTGTTCGCCTCAAGCTTCAGTAATCCCGATAGCTCGTGCATTATCGCAGGAATGCCACCTGCTAAGTCCAGGTCTTGAATGTGATAATCACTGGCCGGACTTAATTTGCAGATATTGGGCACGGAGTCGCTAATTTCATTTATCAGGGATAAGGGGAAATCTATCCCGGCCTCATGCGCTATGGCGGTAAGATGCAACACGGAATTTGTGCTGCCCCCCAGGGCCATGTCCACGGCAAAGGCATTGTAAAGAGAATCTTTGGTGATAACGTCTTTAGGCCGAATATCTTCAGCCAAAGTTTCCATAACTTGTCGCCCGGCTTTACGAGCAAGTTGTACCCGCCGTTCTTCCACCGCGGGTATCGTGCCGTTACCCGGCAAAGCCATCCCCAGGGCTTCGCTGAGGCAATTCATAGTATTAGCAGTGAACATCCCGGCACAGCTCCCACAACCGGGACAGGCGACCATCTCCAGTTCTTGTAACTCAGCCTCGGTCATCTTGCCTCTAGCTACCTCGCCCACGGCTTGAAAGACCGTAATAAGGTCAACGGACCTGGCAGTGCTTCCCTGGCCAAACTCCCCGGCTAGCATGGGCCCACCACTTACAAAGACAGAGGGTAAATTAAGCCTGATGGCGGCCATCAGCATCCCGGGCACTACCTTGTCGCAATTCGGGATAAACACCAGGCCATCGAAGGCATGAGCCTGAGCCAGGATTTCAACCGAGTCGGCAATTAGCTCCCTGCTGGGCAAGCTGTATCTCATTCCCGGATGGTTCATAGCGATACCATCGCAAACAGCTATGGTATTGACCTCGAAAGGCACTCCGCCTCGACTGCGAATCCCTTCTTTTACTGCCGTGGCGATTTTTTGCAGATGGATGTGCCCGGGGACAATCTCGCTAAAGCTATTGATTACTCCAATAAATGGCTTATCCCAGTCATCTGAAGAGCAACCTACAGCCCGCAGCAGCGACCTGTGAGGCGCCCGCTCGATTCCTTTCTTCACCAAGTCGCTTCGCATTTAACTCACCCTATGAAAAATCTCACAGTTTTCACGGAGACCCCGGTAAATTAAGGCCAGACTTTATCGGAGTCCCAAAAAAGTCGCAGGACTTTTTAGGGTTGATTTAACTTATGCTCCCCAAAATGAATTATGTTGCGTAACATAGCATAATACCCAACTAGCGTCAATGCGATATCTTCTTGGGGTTACTTAGCAATTGTTCAGTTGTTAATACGAGGGAAGGTGGTAATATCATTACACTCCACGGGTTTGCTTCGGCTGACCTCCTCAGCTTCACAGTGACACATAGGTGTGCCATCGTGAGTGTAGCGAAGCAATTCAATAGAACAGGGCTTGCCCCTGCCCATTGTGGTCACTATTGCTTTGATATTGTTTGGGATTTAGAAATGCAGGATATAGCATCCCCCAGAAAATAGAAAGGCTCACCGGCAGGATTGGAGCAAAACAATCCCGCCGATGAGCCTCCCCAACGTCGGTTTGGTCTTAGCCTAGACCTTCAAACAGTGTCAGACCACTTAAAAGGCCACTAATCTCCGGATAGGAAGTCTGGGCTACCTCGCCGGTAGTGCCATCAAGAGTATAGGTGCCCTGTAGAACAGCTACGCCGCCGGGGATGTACTCATCCATCTCACTAGCAAGAGGGAAACCTTCCACAGTGGGCAAGTTTCCATCATGGTCAGTCTGGTAGGATGCCACCGCTACTTCCACCATTTGTAATTCTACGGCCGCTTCCTGCCCAGAATCACCGCTTACCAACTCAGTGAGTTGAGGAATCACTGCTGACGCCGCAGATACCAGAGTGACAGACAGCACCAGCAGCCCAACCAGCAGTTGAGTCACCATCTCAACCAGCATCCCAATATCAATGGAGCCCTTCACTCCATGGCAAAACTGTCGGCCGACTTTACTCATACACTTTTTCATTCTTTTTCACCTCCTTGCTTTACTAGCTTTAGACTCAGATTTGTCTTGGTCATCCGGGAATTCTTGGGGTCTTGACAACGGAGTTAGGTGACATTACAATAAAAACAGCTAGGGGGTTTCCTTCCCGGGTCCCTTTAGCTGTGCCTCCGTATCCTTGACCGGTGCCGGAGGCACTTACTTTTAAGTTTGACAATCCGTGTATTCACATTTTAACCTCCTAAGTAAATTTCTTGTATTATTTATCTTACTGCTCATTAGTCTTCTCCTTCCGTGATAATTTAATGAGGGGTAGCTTAGAGTTACTGAGGGTTAGCATCAAGTTAGTGGGGATTAGCTTAGAGCTACTGAGGGTTAGCCTAGAGTGACTGAAAGTTAGCTTAGAGTGACTGAGGGTTAGCTTAGAGTGACTGAAAGTTAGCTTAGAGTTACTGAGGGTTAGCTTAGAGTTAAAGAATTTTCCCGTTGGGGCTTTATTTCAGAGTAATAACCACCTCTCCCCTTTTGCCCTTGGCCATTACGCGGATATCCTTTTACAATCGCTTTTGGTTTCGGGCTGCTTTCCCTTTGCCCTAGCTTTAGCCTCAGATTTGTCTTCACTGTCCTTGAAAGTTTTCACCTCCAATCTTTGCAGTTACCTGATTTATCAGCCTACGTCCAATAAATCGGGTAACTACATTTTTCAAATACCTTCCTTCCTTTATATTTAGTTCCTCAAATTTATTGTATAGCGTAGTCACTCATCCGTCAATCGCCCATTAGTAATACAAGGTAGTACCATTAACCCACCCTTTCAGCATGAAATCCTTATATCTTAAGCACTAAATCTCTTCGACTTCGCTCAGGACAGGCCTGAACAAATTCTAAATTTCAAATTCAAAATCGTTCGGGATAAGGCAAAGATGAACTCCGCCACCACACTGCATCAGAAGCGGAAAAGTGGCAACCCTATTTTTCCTCCAGGCTTCCTCCCCACCGAGAGGTGAACCATCTATTTATATTGGCGGGGCTTGTCCCCGCCAATATATAACCACTATATTCCAGCTTGGTTTCCCAAGATTGCCCCAATTAAACCGGGATAGAGCTAACCCCCTTTTAATTGTATTACAGGCAAATTTGGGCTAAAATACGGGAAGCCATGTGTTTAGCAGTGCCGGTAAAGATTGTTTCCATAAACGGAGATGAGGCTGAAACAGAAATCGCCGGAGTGAGGCGTCGAGTTAGCATCGCCCTTACTCCGGAGGCCAAGGTGGGAGATTACGTATTGCTCCATACGGGATACGCAATAGGCGTTATAGATGAGGCTGAAGCCGAGGAGACCCTCAAGCTTTTTGAAGAGATAGCAAGTCTAAGTGAAGTTCATTGACGAGTATCAGGACAACAAGCTAGCCAGGGGGCTAGCATACAAAATTGCTCAGCGCTCCACCAAAACGATAAGACTAATGGAATTTTGCGGTGGACACACGCATGCCATATTGCGATATGGAATTCGCCAGTTAGTTCCCAAAACGGTGGAAATGAGGTCGGGACCGGGCTGTCCCGTCTGTGTTACAGCAACTGCCGACTTGGACAAAGCCATCGCCTTGGCATATCTGCCCGACGTTATCATCACTACTTTCGGGGACATGATAAGAGTTCCCGGCAGCTATTCGAGCTTGCAACAGGCAAAAGCTGAGGGAGCAGATATCCGAATAGTATATTCCACTATAGACGCTGTAGGGATAGCCAAAGCCAATCCCGGGAAATCGGTCATCTTCATAGGCATCGGCTTTGAGACTACGGCTCCCACCATAGCTGCCTCTATACTTAAGGCACAACAGGATAAAATAGAAAACTTTCACGTTTTGTCCCTCAATAAGCTGACCCCACCGGTGATGAAAGCGCTGCTCGACTCAGGCGAGATAAAGCTAGATGGCATCATCGGCCCCGGACATGTTAGTGTTATAATTGGCCCTCATCCTTATGAATTTATCCCCCGGGATTATGGAGTGGCCTGTGTCATATCGGGATTTGAACCACTGGATATCTTGTTATGCATAGATAAATTGGTGGAACAAATTGAAAAGGGCGAGCCCAAAGTGGAGATAGCTTACCCCCGAGGAGTAAAGCCAGAGGGAAATAGAAAAGCCCGGCAACTGATGGAGAAAGTTTTTGAAATTGGCGAAGCTAACTGGCGGGGGATTGGAATTGTCCCTCAAAGTGGCTTGAAAGTGAGAGGAAAATACGAGCGATTTGATGCCGACAAGGCTTTTTCAGTGAGCTTGAAACCACCGAGGGAGCCTGAGGGATGCCGGTGCGGGGATGTAATACGCGGCGCAGCTATGCCACCTGAGTGCAAACTCTTTGGAAAGGTCTGCACGCCGGAAAGCCCAGTCGGTCCCTGCATGGTCTCCAGTGAAGGCGCCTGCGCCGCCTATTATCAATACGGGACTCCTGAAAATTCGCAAGGTTTCTAGGGTAGATATGGAGCAGGCTTATGGATGACAGTATTCTTTTAGCTCATGGCAGTGGTGGCAAATTGAGCCACGAACTGGTGGAGAAAAAATTCCTTCCCTTCCTGGCTAATCCGGCATTAAATAAATTAGATGACTCAGCTATTTTCGAAGCCAGCGGGCGCTTGGCTCTCACCACCGATAGCTATGTGGTAAATCCCATCTTCTTCCCCGGCGGCGATATAGGCAAGCTAGCCGTCTGTGGCACGGTGAACGACTTAGCTATGAATGGAGCCAGGCCTCTATATTTGAGTCTCTCGGCAATCATAGAAGAGGGCTTTCTCATAAGTGAGCTTGAACAGATAGTGCAATCAATAAAGAAAGCTGCCGAAGAAGCCGAGGTCAGTATAATCGCTGGGGATACCAAGGTGGTAAATAAAGGACAAGCTGACAAGCTGTTTATCACTACATCGGGAGTAGGGATAATCTCTCCCGGAGTTGATATCTCAGGAGCTAACGCCAGAGCTGGAGATAAGGTCTTGCTGAGTGGCACCATTGGCGACCACGGTATAGCTATAATGAGTCAGCGTGAGGGACTGAGGTTCTCCATGGCTCTGGAAAGCGACTGTGCTCCATTGAATAAATTAGTATCTCAGATGATGGAGGTCTCGTCCAGGATTCATTGCCTGCGTGACCCTACCAGGGGTGGGCTGGCAACCACGCTCAACGAACTGGCCCGGCAATCGAAGGTGGGCATTACGGTAGAAGAGGCTAAGATACCAGTGAAGGATGAGGTTAAAGCTGCCTGCGAACTCCTGGGACTGGACCCCATTTATGTGGCCAATGAAGGCAAGCTGGTAGCTGTGGTTGACCCCGCCGATGCCGATAAGATTCTTGCCCGCATGAGAAAAAATAGCTATGGTAGACATGCTACCATCATCGGCGAGGTAACCAACGAGCACCCGAGAAAGGTGATAATGAAAACAAAGCTCGGCCCTTCCCGAATCGTTGATATGCTATCCGGGGAATTGCTGCCCCGGATATGTTAGCAGGTTTGACAGTCAGAATTTACCAGTGCTACACTTCGCTTACCTGTGAAGCGTATTGGTATTCTGTATCACCCTCTACGGGAGAAAGCCCGAGACTTAGCTGAGAAACTGGAAGATTTTCTATCCTCTCGGGGAGTTTCTTCGTGGCGATGCTCAGCCTGGGATGAGGATAAAGCTAAACCCCAGGTAGCTGGCACAGAGCTAATTCTCAGCATCGGCGGAGATGGCACTATCCTCCATTCTGCTCGAATCATAGCTCCCCTGTCGGTGCCTATTTTAGGTATAAACCTGGGCAGACTAGGATTTATCACGGAGATAGACGGCGATGAGGTTTTATCCTATTTGCCCGATTTGCTCAAGGGGAAAGGCTGGATCGAGGAAAGGGCCATGCTCGAGGCACAAGTTGCAGACAAAAGCTTCCATGCTTTGAACGATGTGGTGCTACGAAGTGTTGCAGTCCGCCTGGTTAACATAGAAGCAGAAATTGACGGCGCAGCGATAACCACCTACCGGGCTGATGGTGTAATTGTAGCCACCGCTACAGGGAGCACCAGCTATTCTCTGGCATCCGGCGGACCAATTCTTCAACCTCAATCCAAGAAAATCATCCTCCAACCAATATCCTGCCACCTTGGGTTGAGTCATGCACTGATACTGCCTTCGCAGAGCATAGTTGATTTGAAGGTTGCCCACAGAGAAAAGGTCATACTCAGCATCGACGGGCAAGTTGAATTTCCATTATCAGCTGGGCAAAATATCAGAGTGAAGCACAGCCCTCACATAGTTCGCTTCTTAAGAATTCACGAGCCAACCTATTTTTATAGTTCGCTATGGCAAAAACTGGGAGGAAGAAGAAATGAAAGCCGATATAAAGGTTGATAGGGCAAGAGTGAGCGATGCTGCCTCCATGCACCAGATGATCAGTCATTTTGCTGATAAGGGGGAGATGTTACCCCGCGCCTTATCTGAGATATATGATGGCATTAGAGATTACTTCGTGGTCAGGAAAAAGGAGCAGGTTGTTGCTTGTGCGGCGTTGCACGTTACCTGGGTTGATTTGGCGGAAATCAGGTCTCTGGCTGTCGATGAACAGGAACAGAACCAAAATATCGGCTCTTTGCTTGTCCATGCCTGTCTTGAAGAAGCTAAGGAATTAGGCATATCCAGGGTTTTTTGTCTCGTCCGCAAGCCTGCTTTTTTTGAAAGACATGGCTTCCAACTAATCGATAAAACGGAGCTGCCCCAGAAGGTATGGGCGGAATGCTATCGTTGTCCCAAGTTTCCCAACTGTGATGAGGTAGCTCTTATCCGTCACATTTGAAGCTGCTATCTGCAAGCAAAGCGGTGCAATTTTAGCTAAGTAGCAAGAGTATGTTGAAGCCAGAAAAGAAGCTAGCCAGCCAACAGATTTATCAGGGGCACGCGGTAAACATACGTGTGGACACCGTGGAGAAAGCCAATGGCAAAAAGACCACCAGAGACGTGGTGGAGCACAGCGATTGTGTAGCAGTAGTAGCCCTCGATGAACAAGATAATGTCCTTCTGGTTCGCCAATTCCGACATGCCGTGAACAGGTTTCTTCTGGAAATACCTGCTGGTGGCATTGACCCCGGTGAAGAGCCCATTGACTCTGTGCGCCGCGAATTACAGGAGGAAATTGGCTATTTCCCCCAGAAAATAGACAAATTGGGGGGCTTTTACTCCGTCCCAGGCTATGGCACGGAGTACCTCCATTGCTTTTTGGCTACCGACCTTGTGCCCAGCCGTCTCATGGCTGAGGATACTGACGACATCGAGCTGGTCCGAGTTTCCCTGGATGAAATCCCCCGACTTATTGCCTCGGGCGAAATCTGCGATGGCAAAACTATCGCTGCCCTGCTTATATTCCTCTCTACACGGCAAGGGAAGTAGGCTCACCTGTGAGGTGATATCTCAATTGATGCACACGCCAAATCGCCCCCTTAAAGCGTGCAGGATATGTTATAATAAATAAAAATACCATAATCTAGAAATGTTAGAAAAGGTAAACTGCTACGTGAAAAGACTTGGCATCCTTTTGATTACGGTAGCCTTAATTGCTGGGATGACAGGCTGTACTTCTACTCCTCCTTCCGAAGTACGGACCTGGAATGATTTGAATGCCATTAGGGACAACTTAAGAGACCGTTACATTCTGATGAACGACCTCGATTCCACCACGGCCGGTTATACAGAGCTGGCGAGCTCGACAGCCAATCAGGGAAAGGGCTGGCAGCCGATTGGAATCGAGGATGATCTATTTGCCGGGGCTTTCGACGGGCAAGGATACGAGATACGTGACCTGTTCATCAACCGCCCTGAAGAGAGTTTTATCGGGCTTTTTGGCGTTGTTGGTGAGGGAGGAGTCGTCCAGAATATCTGCGTGTTGAACGCTGACGTGACTGGCTATGGCGCTGTTGGCGCTCTGATGGGAGATAATGAGGGCACTGTAAGCAACTCATATTCCACCGGCAGCGTGACCGGTACCGGGTGGGTTGGTGGTCTGATAGGAGCGAATTTGGGCACTGTGAGCGACTCTTATTCCACCGGCAGCGTCACTGGCGATGAGCGTGTTGGCGGACTGGTGGGATTTAGTGACGCTACTCTTGATGAAGCTGTTCTTGTGAGTAACTCATATTCCACCGGCAGCGTCACTGGCCGTTACAGTGTCGGCGGTCTGGTGGGAGCAACTTCTGGCACCGTAAGCAACGCCTATTCCACCGGTAGCGTCACTGGTGAGGTGAATGTTGGTGGTATGGTGGGAGAAAATACTGGCACTGTGAGCAACTCCTATTCCACAGGCAGCGTCACTGGCGATGAGCGTGTTGGCGGACTGGTGGGAGATAATCCAGGCACTGTGAGCGCCTCCTTCTGGGACACCGAAACCAGCGGACAAGCTACTTCGGATGGTGGGACAGGCAAGACTACAGCGGAAATGAAGGACATTGCCACTTTCTCAGGTGCAGGATGGAACATAATCGCAATCATATCTGGCCAAACCAATCCCTCCTACACCTGGAATATCGTTGATGAACAGACCTATCCCTTCCTGAGCTGGCAGTCGTAACTCTATTATACTGCGAAGTTGGCAATAACGGCTTGACCCAAGGAGATACCCCCGTCATTACAGGGTACTTGCTTGTGAGTGAAAACCTGGAAACCGCTGCTTTCCAATAAGCTGACTGTTTTTTCCAACAGTAAACGATTCTGGAATACACCGCCACTTAAGGCTACATTACTGATGCCGGTCTCATCAGCTATCAAATGGCACATTTCGTTCGTCATCCGGGCTACGGTATTGTGGAATCTGATTGATATCCTCCCCTTTGAGACACCCTGATGCATATCTTCTATTACGGCTGAGAGCAGGTCCCTCAGGCGCACAATTCTCATCCCTTCGTCTTCCACTATACAGTATGGGTAGCTTTCATTATTACCGGATATTGCTTCGCCGCTTACACGCCTCGCAATAGCAGAGGAATGAGCAGCCATCTCCAGTTCCACCGCCGCCTGTCCTTCGTAATCTATTTCGCCCCTTATGCCCAGCAGGGCTGATATGGCGTCAAAAAGGCGTCCCATGCTTGAGGTAAGCGGTGAATTTATCCGTCTTTCTATCTGGCGCTTGATAATCTCTATTTCAACTTCGCTAACTTGCCCGATGGAAGCTGGTTGAGATTGCTTCGCTTCGCCCGCAATGACAGCGTTGAGGGCATTTTCTCCTAATAGAGTAAGAATATAGCCGATGACGGTGCGGTATGGCCTTTTTATCGCCGCGTCCCCTCCCGGCAAAGGCAGGTATTCCAGATGTCCTGCTCGGCGAAAATTACGGTAGTCGGCTACCAGGAATTCCCCTCCCCAGATATTGCCATCATCACCCATACCCGTGCCGTCAAAGGCCACCCCGATAACCAAGCCCTCCAGCCCATTATCAGCCATGCAACTGGCGATATGGGCATGGTGGTGCTGCACAGGAACAATCTTCATGCCGGACTCACCTAACTCCCAGGCATATTTCGTGGCCAGATAATCAGGGTGAAGGTCATAGGCAATGATTTCAGGCTCTACATGGAAAAGCCTTTTATACAGGGATATAGTGCTGTCAAAATGTTCCAAGGTCTCCATATTCTCCATATCACCGATATGCTGTGATAGGAAGGCATAGTTATCTTTGGTCAGGCAGAAGGTATTTTTCTCCTCAGCGCCGCAGCCAAGCACCTGTTTGGCTTCAAATGAGAGACGGACGGGGTAGGGAGCGTAGCTACGTGCCCGCCTTACGAGCTGGCTTGTGCCCCTTTCTACTATGGCAACGCTGTCGTCGTAGCGAGAGTAGATATCTCGGTTATGGACTAGAAAGTAATCGGCAATCCCGGAAAGCCTCCTTAAGGCCTCATCATTATCTCTGGCGATAGGCTCTTCACTGAGATTGCCGCTGGTCATCACTAAAGGCAGGCCAGTATCCCTGAGCAGTATGTGGTGAAGCGGGGTATAGGGCAGCATAACCCCTAAGAACCGTAAATTTGGCGCTACCTCCCGAGACACAGATGAGTCCTCCCTCCACCCTATGAGCACGATGGGGCTTTGAGGCGAGGTAAGTAAATCTTCTTCCCCTGGCGAGACATAGCAATGCTTTTTAGCTTCAGCGACCGTAGCAACCATTATGGCAAAGGGCTTGGAGGAGCGCTTTTTCCTCTGTCGCAGCGTTTTAACCGCGATATCGTTCGTGGCATCGCAAGCCAGGAGAAAACCTCCTAACCCTTTAATGGCCACGATTTTCCCCTCCTTGAGGAGTTGACTGGCAGCAGCTACAGGATTCAACCCCGATTCTATCGGGGTTATTAGATTGCCCTGGTTATCAACCAGCTCGACCTGGGGACCACATTTCGGGCAGGCGTTTGGTTGAGCATGGAAGCGGCGGTCCAGGGGATTATCATATTCCGCCTGGCATTGGGGGCACATCTGGAAGGAGCGCATGGTTGTTTTTGGGCGGTCATAGGGCATATCTTCAATTATGGTAAAGCGTGGGCCGCAATTGGTGCAGTTGGTAAAGGGATAGCGGTAGCGGCGGTCTTCAGGATTCAGCAACTCGCCAAGGCAAGCTTGGCAGGTAGCAACATCCGGAGAGATAAGCTGATATTTCCCTTCCTGCGCCTGGCTATGCCGAATTTCAAAGTTTTCATAACCGAGAGGTGGGTGATACTCAATAGTTACGTTCTCGATGTAAGCCAGCGGTGGGGCTTTCGCCTCAAGCTCCCGCTCAAATTGCCCAACAGCTTCTGCCTCACCTTCCACCTCAATCTTGACATCCTCTGAAGTGTTGTAAACCCATCCCTTGAGGTTGTGTTCGACAGCCAGTCCGTAGACAAAAGGCCGGAAGCCAACGCCCTGAACAATGCCCCGGACGCTAATAGAAGCTGATTTGAGAGATTGCCTTGTTGCTTTTGACATATGAGACGATTCCCGGGGAATGCAATAATCGGTGAAATTTATACTAACACGCCCTCAATCTCGGCCATAATTTCTTCGGTAGTAAAATGTCTATGAGTAATCGCTCTGCTGGGACAAGCTGCGACACAGGTGCCACAGCCCTTGCACAGAGCTTCATTGATATTAGAGACCTTCTTCTCATCGTCAAAGGAAATGGCACTATAAGGGCAGAGAAGGTTACAGATTCGACACCCTGAGCAACGAGCTTCGTCGATAACTGCAGTGCTTGCTTCAAGCTCCACCTTGCCTTTGGTGATCACAGCTAGAACTTTGGCCGCCGCCGCCGAGGCTTGAGATACCGTGTCCGGGATATCCTTGGGGCCCAGGCAACAACCTGCCACGTAGATCCCATCGGTCCTGGTCGCCACTGGATCCAGCTTGGGGTGGCGTTCTAGAAGGAATCCGTCAGCATTGAGACTCACGGAGAAGATATGAGCCAGTTTATCGGCATCCTGTTGCGGTTCGATGGCAGTGCAGAGGACGACCATATCAGCAAATACCTGAGTCACCTTGCCGTTATCCGGATCCTTCGCAGTGATAATCAGCTTGCCCCGATCCATCCCTTTCCCATCGGCGCTGGCGACCTGCTGAACCTTCCCCCGAACGAAGTTAACCCCCTCCCCAACCAATCGCCCGTAGAAATCTTCATAATCCTTGCCAAAACAGCGGATATCAGTAAATATTTGAGAGACCTCGGCATCAGTCTTGTCTTTGATAAGATGGGAGTGTTTTAAGGCATACATGCAGCATACTCGTGAGCAATAATCGTGAAACTCTTCATCGCGGCTGCCGACACAGTGGACAATGACCACGCTTCGGGGGGCAGAGCCATCCTTTAATTGAATATTGCCACCAGTGGGACCAGTGGCATTGCATAGCCTCTCGAACTCAAGCCCGGTGATAATATCGTCGAATTTCCCATAGCCGTACTGAGCAGCGACAGAAGGGTCAAAGGTCTGAAAACCGGTAGCCAGAATGACATTACCTACCTCCACCTCTATTAACTTGTCCTCATCATCGAACTTAATAGCTCCTGCCTCACAGAATTTCTCACAGGCACGGCACTTGCCCTTCTGGAAATAGATACAGTGCTCTCGATCGATGACGGGGACATTGGGCACTGCCTGAGGAAATGGAATATAAATGGCTTTCCGCTGTCCCAAACCCATTTCGAATTCGCTGGTTACTTTCCAGGGGCATTTCTCCTGACAGACCCCACAACCGGTGCATTTCTCCTCATCAACGTACCTGGCTTTCTTTCTGATCCTGGCCTTGAAGCTGCCGACGTAGCCTGATACTTCTTCGACCTCACTGTAGGTGAGTAGCTCGACATAAGGATGTGAACCTAGCTCGCTCATATTGGGGGTCAGGATACAGGCCGAGCAGTCTAAGGTAGGGAAGGTCTTGTCCAGCTGAATCATATGTCCCCCGATGGAAGGCGCTCGTTCCACTAAGTAGACCTTGTGACGAGAGTTAGCGATCTGCAAGGCGGCTTGAATACCGGCAATACCTCCACCCACTACTAGCGTGCTGGGATTTACCGGGACCTCTCTTACCTCAAGGGGCACATGGAAGGAGACCCTTCTCACTGCGGCTCGAACCAGCGCCTTAGCTTTTTCGGTGGCTTTTTCACGATCGCCGGTTACCCAGGAGCAATGCTCTCGAATATTAGCCATCTGGAATAAGTGACGGTTCAGCCCAGCCTGCTCACATGCTTTGCGGAAGGTGGGTTCATGCATTGTGGGGGAGCAAGAGGCAACCACAACCCGGTTTAAGCCCAACTCTTTGATATCTTTCTTTATCATTTCCTGCCCCGGCTCAGAACACATGAACCTATAGTCTCTGGCTACCGCAACTGAATCCAGCTGCGAGGCATACCGGCTTACCTCAGCCACATCTATCGTTCCAGCAATGTTAGTGCCACAATGACAGATATATACCCCTGTCCTTACTTCATCCCTATTGCTTTCAATCTCTGCTGTCATGGTTGCTCCAAAAACTGCGAAATCTGCTCCAGAGTAAATACCGGACCATCCTGACAAACATACTTTTCACCAATATTGCATCGAGCGCATTTGCCAAGGCCGCACTTCATCTTAGCCTCCAGAGTAGTGACAATCCGATTATCCTTAAAGCCCAAGTCCCTTAGCCCGGCCAGGGTAAAGCGGATCATTATCGGTGGTCCGCAAATAATAGCAATGGCATTATCCGGCGATGGTGCCAACTCCTTCACCACATCGGGAACCAAGGCAACCCGTCCTTTCCACTGCTCATCACCCCTGTCAACAGTGAGTTCCAGTCTCGTTCGAGGGGCTTCCATCCATGATGGGAACTCCGGTTGAAAAACCAAGTCTTGAGGTGTTCGTGCTCCGTTTATGATTAACAACTCCTCGTAATTATCTCGTCGTTCCAGTACTCTGTTAATCACCGGACGCAGTGGTGCCATCCCGATGCCCCCGCCGATGATAATTATGTTCTTTCCCACATAATCTTCTAAAGGAAAGTAATTGCCGAAGGGCCCGCGCACACCTAAGGTGTCTCCAGGCTCGAGTTCTTGCAAGGCTCTGGTTACTGTGCCAATACGCCGCACGGCGAACTCCAACCCGTCTTTCCGCAGAGGTAAAGACACAATGCCGAATGGTGCCTCTCCTTCTCCAAAGGCTGAGAGCAAGGCAAACTGCCCCGGCTTATAATCAAAGCTGGCTCTGATGTCAGAATCTTCCAGTTCCACGCTCAGAAGCTTGATATCAGGGGTCAACTGGGTAGCCGTCTTCAGAGTTGCCAGATAGGGAATAAAAGGACTTTCAGGACCCAATTTTAGCCTCCGTCATTTGTTGCAAGTCGCTTATAACCTCGCGAATATCTATATTTACCGGACAGGCCCTGACACAGCGGCCGCAGCCAACACAGGCCACGTCCTGGAATTGCTCTGGAAAGTAGAGGAGCTTATGATAGAAGCGCTGCCGCAACCTCTCCCCCTTCGTAGTCCGGGGGTCATAACCACCGGCAGTGAGGCTAAAGCCCCGGGATTGGCAGCTTTCCCAGCTCCGCACTCGTTCTACCTTTCCCTTGTCAGAATAGTCCCGCATATCGAAGCAATAACAGGTAGGACAAACGTAAGCACAGATATTACAATGCAAGCAGCGGCCACCAAGTTGCTCCCAATAAGGGTCATTGAAGAGTTCCCTCATTACTGAGATGACTTCCTTGATGGGAAAAGCCTGAGGCTTGGGAGGAGGGGGCACTTTCCCCTTATACTCCACTAAGCCCTGGGGCAGCAAGACCTTTCCCTTCTCAGTAACAGCCTGAACAACGTAGCCATCCTCTACCTCAGTGAGAAGGATATCTACGTTGCTGGGGTCATCAGGTGCACTACCCATGCTGGTACAGAAACACTCTGGCAAGGCTTGGCGACAGGCAAGTCCGACGAGAGCCGTTCGAGTGCGGCGTTCCCGATACAGAGCATCGCCCGGCTCCTGTAGGAAGGGCTTGTCCATCAGGGCGATGCCTTTAGCATCGCAAGGGTGCAATCCAAAGAGAACCGCGTCCTGTTCCACCAGCGTGGGAACCAGCTCGGCCTGCCCATCGTCTCTTTGCACCGAGAAAAGGGTCTCAGTGGGGGGCAGGAACCATCCTTTGGGTGAGAGCGTGGTATTATCAAAATCAAAGGCAATTTCTTCCACCTTAGATATGGGTTGAAACACAGTCTGCTCTTGACCCCGGACTGGAGCAATGACGATTCGCTCTTGGAGAAGCGAACCGAGCCAGCGAATCAGGTCATCCTTGGAGGCAAATAAATTCATTCTCCGAACTCCAGTTTTTCTTCCTTCTTAAAGGTGGCGAAGGGCGGTTGTTCGTCAGCGTCTAGCCCAGCCTGGAAGGCAAAAAGTTCTTTAACATCCTTCTCCAGCTTTCGGTTGAGCAGGCTGAGGGGAATGCCCACAGGGCATACTCGCTCGCACTCATTACAGCCGATGCAGCGCCCCGCCAGGTGAAAGCTTCGGATGGTCTGCCACAACTCGTTCTCCTCGGGAGCAATGCGGATACCTACCCACAGGGGCTCGAGTCGTTCAGCAAAGCACACAGGGCAGTAACAGCCCGGACAGGCCTGGCGGCAGGCATAGCAACGAATGCAGCGGCTAAATTGCTCCAGCCAGAATTCTTTCCTGGTGGCAAGGGACTCAGCCTCTGCCTCCACAATGTCGGAATAGGTTTCTTCTTCGGCTTGTCGTTCAAGTTCCCCTCCAGCCAGGAAGTCGTAGACCAGCGGTTTAGATAGCTGGCAGCTTCGACACTTCGCCTGCAATGTCTCACTTTTGCGATTCCAACTCACTTCCACCATACCGGGACAGCCGACCCCTATAATGAATACCTTGTCCCTCTCTATCTGTTCTTCATTCAACAACAGGTTTATCGCCCGTGAGTCACAGGGTTTAACCACAACCGCCATCTTTTTACCCTTCTTATCCAGGAGATATTTAACCAAGTTGTGAGCGCAGGTCTCGTCAAAAATGAGCCGCTCTGTGGCAGAGGGGTCATAAGCAAAGAGAGGACGAGAAGTAACGCCATCGCTAGCCCGCTCGTAGCCAATGACACCATCAACCGTACCTTCTTCCAAAAGGCTCCTAGCCTTATCTCGAATCTGCTGGATTAACTCCATATCCATCTCAGACTTTGCTCCTTGGCCCGAGCTTGGCTAGCTCCGCGGTAAAATCGGATACCAGCTCGGCAAATCTCTGCCCTTCTGATGCTGAAACCCACTCCACCCGCAGCCGCTCCTTTGCTATACCCAGATAGTCGAGGAACTCACGGAGCAGTACAAACCTGCGCCTGGTATGATAATTGCCCTCAGTATAGTGACAGTCTCCGGGATGACAGCCTGAGACCAGGACTCCGTCAGCCCCTCTCTGGAAACACTTCAATACAAAGAGGGGGTCAACTCGCCCCGAGCAGGGGACACGAATAATGCGAATATTTTGGGGATAGCCCATGCGGCTAGTTCCCGCCATATCAGCGCCGGCGTAGCTACACCAATTGCATAAAAAACCAATGACCTTAGGTTGATACTCTACACTCACAGCGCCATCACCTCAGCGAGAACTTGTTGGTCACCGAAGCCCCTGAGCTTTATTGCCCCCGGGCGGCAGGCAACGACACAGATGCCACATCCTTTACATAGACTCTCATTGATGGAAGCCACGGTGCGCCCGTCCCGAAGGGTTTCCGCCTCAATAGCCTGAAAGGGACAGACCTGGCGGCACAGCAGGCAGCCTGCGCACCGAGCAATGTCTACAACAGAAGTCATGGGTTCAGCCTCAATGGCCTCCTGGCTAAATAGTTTCAACACGTACTCTGCCGCAGCACTACCCTGGGCTACAGATTCCGGTACATCGGTGGGAGCAACAGCACATCCAGCGATAAAGATACCGTCCATGGCGGTCTCCACCGGGCGCAGCTTGGGGTGCGCCTGGAGGAGATAGTTCTTGGCATCGTAGCTGACATGGATGATTTGGAATAGCCTGGAGGCATCCTCGTTGGGCATTAACCCAGTGGCTAAAACCACCAGGTCAGCGGGTATATTAAATTTCTCGTTGGTGAGAAAGTCTTGCCCTGAGATTAAGAGCCTGCCATCCTGCTGGGCAACACTGTCAATCTGACCCCTCATATAGGTAGTCCCGGCTTTCTCCGCCCGCGTCAGGAAGTCCTCGAAAATCTTACCTCCTGGCCCCCGGGCATCAGTGTATATGATATAACTATGGGCCTCCGGGTCGTGCTCTTTTAGCATAATAGCTTCCTTAGCCATATACATGCAGCATACCTTACTGCAATAGCCACTTCCGGTGCGTTCATCCCGAGACCCTACGCAACTTATAAAGACTATCTCTTTGGGGTGAGCCCCGTTGGAAGGACGGAGCACTTCGCCACCAGTAGGCCCAGCGGCATTCATCATCCTCTCCATCTGCAGGCTGCTGACGACATCAGGATAGACACCGCCACCATAGATACTGAACTGGGTATGATCCAAGACTCCCGCTCCGGTAGCCACTACAATTGCTCCCACATCCTCCTCCGATATCTTGTCCTGCATTTCATGGTCGATAGCCTCAGCCTCACAAACCTTCTCACACTCACGACACTCGGAGCAGACTGCGCAGTTTAAACAACGCTTAGCCTCCTCGACTGCTGTTTTTTCGTCAAAGCCAAGCTCAACTTCATTAAACCCCTTTCGTTTCCCCAGTTCAAGAGTCGGCATGGAGTGCCTTGCTACTGGTCTTACCCCATCTTTGGATACTTCTTTTACCCTCTTAACTGTTTCTGGTCTTCCCTCTTCCATGTCTATCCCTCTAAGGTAGCGGTCCATGGAAATGGCTGCTTCCTTACCAGCAGTAATAGCCGCGATAACATCAGCCGGACCAGAGACCACGTCACCACCGGCAAATACACCGTCAATATTAGTCTGTAGAGTAACAGGATCAACCTCTAGTGTGCCCCAACCGGTATAGTCCAGTTCCCTTGGCAGCATTGTTTTGTCCAGACTCTGACCGATGGCTATAATCACATTGTCAACACCTATGGTGAACTCCGAGCCTTTGACAGGCACTGGACGTCGGCGACCACTGGCGTCGGGTGCACCCAGCTCCATGCGAATACATTGTATCCCCTTTACCCGGTTGTCTTCAGATAACACTTTAACCGGTGCTGCCAGGAACTGAATCTTGATTCCTTCATTTTCCATTTCTTCAATTTCGCTGGGGATAGCCGGCATCTCAGCACGGCTGCGACGATAAACAATAGTTATTTCACTAACACCGAGGCGTCGGGCTGCTCGAGCGGCATCAACAGCAGCATTACCACCGCCGATAATTGCCGCTTTGCTTCCCATGCTGACCTTGACCCCAAAGTTAACTTGCCTCAGGAAGTCAAGTGAGTGAAGCACTCCGGGAGTATTTTCACCAGGAATCCCCATTTTTTGACTCATACCAGCACCTGTACCCAGGAAAATGGCTTTATATCCCTCGTTGAAGATTCCAGTGAGATTTGTCACCGTGGTATTTGTCTTAATCCCTACCCCCAACTCTTGTATATAGCTTATCTCGTTACTGAGTACTTCTTTGGGTAATCGGTATTCAGGGATACCATAGCGCAATAGGCCTCCTGCCTCGGGGGCAGACTCAAACACTGTAACCGGGTATCCCTGCCTGACCAGGTCGTAGGCACAGGCCAGGCCGGCTGGACCAGAGCCGACAATAGCTACTTTTTCTTCTTTAGTCCTTTCCACCGGTGTAGCTTTTTCCCTCCCTGCTTTTAGTTCATAATCAGCCATAAAACGCTTAAGAGTCCTGATAGCTACAGGTTGGTCAACTTTGCCCCGCTCACACTCCTGCTCGCAGGGGTGGGTGCATACCCGTCCACAAACTCCGGCAAAGGGCATAGTCCTGCGGAGCACCTCCAGAGCCTCCTTGAACTTGCCCTGAGAGATGAGAGCAACATAACCCTGGGCATTGACCCCGGCGGGACAGGCAACCCGGCATGGTGGATAGCCACGCTTATCTACAGTATATTTATTGGGAATTGCCTGGGGAAAAGGAATATAGATGGCCTTTCGCTTACCGATGTTCTCGTCAAATTCACTATTTAGCTCAACGGGACAAACCTTAGCACACTCTCCACAGCCCGTGCACTTGCTCATATCAATGTAGCGGCTCTTATTTTTAATCCTGACCCGAAAGTTTCCTATATACCCTGAGACATCCTCCACCTCACTGTAGCTCATTAGCTTGATATTGGCATGCTGCCCCACCATAGTCATCTTGGGCGTCAGGATGCAGGCAGAACAGTCCAGGGTGGGGAAAGTCTTGTCCAACTGGGCCATGTGCCCCCCGATGGAAGGCTCTCGCTCAACCAAAACAACCTCGTAGCCGGCATCTGCGATATCTAAGGAGGCCTGGATGCCAGCAATGCCGCCTCCGATGACCAAAGCTCGCCTGGTTATGCCAACCTGCTTGGGGGTGAGCGGCTCTTGCCAGGCAACCCTGGCCACCGCCTTCCGCACCAGGTCTATAGCCTTAGCCGTAGCTTCCTCAACTTGACCAGGGTGGACCCAGCTACAATGCTCCCGTAGATTTGCAATCTCCAGGAGATAGGGGTTCAAACCGGCACCAGTCACTGTTCTGCGGAATGTTGACTCATGCATACGAGGCGAACAGGCGCCGATGACCACCCGGTTAAGCTTATGCTCGGTTATAGCCTTTTGAATAGATACCTGACCGGGGTCGCTGCAGGTAAACTTATTGTCTTCAACGTGAACTACATGCGGTAGCCTCTTCGCTGCCTCAGCTACCTCCGGGATATTCACAGCCCCTGCTATGTTACTACCACAGTGGCAGAGGAAAACTCCAATTCTAGCCATGCCCTATTCTCCTTTAAATCCCTACGCGTAAGCAGTCCAACAGTCGTGGACGGTCAATGTGCTCGGCACCTTCAGGCAATTCTTTTTCAAACAGTTGGAGGCTATCAGTTGTGTGCACGATAACCGCAATATAATAACCTATATCCGATTTACTGGCAAGCCGAAGTGAGCTATATTTTAGATTTTATGGGAAAAAGTTTCTAAAAATTATAGCAAAATTACAATGATTGCTAACAAGTCCAGCGCAAGCACGAGTGAGAATGGCTTTTGTCTTGCCTGCACTCCAGGTGATAAAAGATTGACGGGCTTATTATTAGCCGTCTGGCCTTGCACATTTAGCCCTTTACCCGTAAAATGCTTAACGTTGCCCCCATCGTCTAGAGGCCTAGGACATCAGCCTTTCAAGCTGAAGATCAGGGGTTCGAATCCCCTTGGGGGCATTATTTTCAAGGTCTTTCGACATCTTCCCAAATTTCATCTGCCTTTTCACCCTTCCCAGGCACCTTCACCAATAAGGGGCACGAAATAGCAACCACCCAAGTTTTCTATCTCGTTTCCTTTCCTCAGTTTAGTGACCCTGAGTAGTTCTTGCTGCCATCGAGAGCCCACAGGGATTACCAATCGCCCATTCCAGGTTAGTTGCTCCAAAAGGACCTGAGGCACGGTGGGAGCACCAGCAGAAACTATAATAGCATCGTAAGGGGCTCCCTCCGGCCAACCCAGAGTTTTGCCAGCTATGTGGACTTCGATGTTGGAATAACCAAGCTTATCCAGGACTTGCCTGGCCGATTCCGCCAATTCAGGTATACACTCCACGGTCACCACTTTTTGAGCTAACTCAGCTAATATTGCTGCCTCGTAGCCGCTCCCGGTGCCCAGTTCCAGCACCTTTTCATCCCCTCTGAGTCCCAAAGCTTGAACCATGAGAGCCACAATGAAGGGTTGGGAGATAGTTTGCCCAAAGCCAATGCTTAAAGGTCTATCATCATAAGCGGCATGATATTGCTCCTGTGGTACAAAGGCCTCACGGGGAACACGCCTCATAGCTTCAACGACACGGTTGTCAGCGATTTCGTGGTCAAGAGAATTAAGTAAACTCTGCCTAGCTCGCTCTAAATCCACCGCAGTTCACCAGCCGAAGATGTCAACCAAGAACGAAAGACAAGACTATGAGGACCAGGATTATAGCTCCGGCAATGATGCCGATGCGTTTTATTTCAGGCATAACATATTGATAGCGGCTGGTTAAATCTGGAGCTTTCGGGGATACTCGGGTCGGCGATTGTGACTCAAGAGGCAGCGGTCCTGGTTGTTGCGAACGCCTCCCCCCTGCTATCTGTGCCACTTTAGCCCGTTGCTTAGCTTTAGTACGCCGCGATTTCTTCGGCATTATCCTCTCCTTGATGCAGATTGCTTATAAACTCTTGTGCTGGAAATATAGGCATGACCTAAAAGTTGCTGAAGTTGATGGAGCTCAGCACCATCTTGTAATTTGCGCCTGGCAAAGCTATGACGCAAGGCCTGCGGTGTAACCTTGCCACCCAGACCTGCCCTGGAGGCGTAACTTTTGATAATCTGCCAGAACCCCTGCCGGGTCAACCTCGTACCACGTCGGTTAAGAAACAGGGCTTCCTCTGCCTCATCATACAATAAATCCAGCCTATCGTTTCTGAGGAATTTTCCTAAAATCAGACTTAAGCCATGGTCGAAGGGAACTCGCCTCCGAGAATTAACATGCACACAACTTTGCTTCAAATCAATATCTTTAATATTTAATGATACTAATTCGCTTATGCGTAAACCAGTGGCATAAAGTAATTCCAGCATCACGGCATCTCTTTTAGCTTCCGGAGTAGATAGCTTGGCGGGCTCGGCAAGCAACTTCTGGTACTCAGAGGGGGATAAGAAGTTGAGCGCATGCCTGCTAACTTGAGGAGAGGGCAAATTTTGTGTCGGATTCTCCTTCATCCTCCCCGAATCAACCATAAATTTGAAGAATGATTTGGCCGATGCGACCTTGCGAGCGGTTGTGGCCACAGAGTATCTCTTCTCCCTGAGCTTGAGCAAATAGCTCTTCAAAAGCTCACCATAGGACTTGATTATGCCCTTTGCCTGCTCCACGGTAATAAAGGCTGCCATTTGAGTCAAATCATTGCGATAAGCAGCCACAGTATTCCGGGAATAGCCTTTGCTCTGGGTCAAATATTGAAGGAAGGCATCGATATCCGAGTTCATCAGAGTTATTTTAACACAATGCAGGTTATTTTTGCCTCTATACCAGCCACTTGCTACAATAAATTTGCCGTGAAACCAGAGCAATTAAAAGCTTTGCCAGCAAAGCCCGGAGTTTATCTGTTTAAGGACAAAGAGGGCAAGGTTATCTACGTGGGCAAGGCTGCTAACTTGAACAGTCGGGTAAGGAGCTATTTTGGTGCCCCCTCTAGCCTGTCAGTCAAGATTCAAAGATTAGTGGCAAAAATACAGGATTTCGAGTTCGTAGTTACCAATTCCGAGCAAGAGGCGCTTATCCTGGAATGCAACATGATAAAGAAATATACACCGCGGTACAATGTGCGCCTTAAAGATAACAAGACTTTCCCTTACCTCAAGATAGACATCGACGAAGATTGGCCTGGGGTTTACATCACCCGTCGGGTCCAGAAAGACGGAGCCAGATACTTTGGACCTTTTGCCAGTGCTGGCTCGGTACGCAAAACTCTAAGATTAATAAAGAAGATCTTTCCTTTTCGCAGTTGTAGCAAGCGCATCGATGGTAAAGACAAGCGGCCCTGTCTCGATTATTATATCCGCCGCTGTCTCGGACCATGCATTGGAGCAGTGGAAAAACAGGAATACCACGACGTAATAAACCAGGTCATCCTATTTTTACAGGGGAAGCAGGAACTTGTTCTTCGTGAATTAAATACCAAGATGAAAGCAGCAGCCCAGCAGCTTCAGTTTGAGAGGGCGGCTTTGTTGCGCGACCAAATAAAGGCTATAGAAGAAGTCATAGAGGGGCAGAGGATTGCCACGACATTACATGGTGAAAAGGATGTCATCGGTCTGGCCCAAAATGAAACACAGGCTTATGTCAAGCTCTTTTCTATTCGCAATAATAAACTTATCAGCCAAGACCATTTTATTATGGAAGGCATCAAAGGCGAGTCTCCCGGGCAAATAATGACCAGTTTCGTGAAACAATACTATGCCGCGGCTTCATATATCCCACCTCTGATATTGCTTCAGCACCCGGTGGACGAGCCAGCAGTAATTTCCGAATGGCTGGAACGGCAAAGGGGGGGCAGGGTGGAGCTTCGTGTGCCTCAGCGGGGAGCTAAAAAGAAGCTGGCGGATACAGCAGCTGAAAACGCTGCCCGGGGTTTAGAACTGGTCCAGTCCAAAGAGATGAAGGCAGAGGTTATAAGCTCCGGCTTACGAGAGCTAAAAAACAGACTTCGTCTGCCCAAAATGCCCCGGAGAATAGAATGTTATGACGTCTCCAACATTCAGGGCACTCTGGCTGTGGGCAGCATGGTCGTTCTGGAAAAAGGCCGGCCCAAACCGGCACATTATCGCCGCTTCCGCATCAAAACTGTGGCTGGCGCTGACGATTATGCCATGATTCAAGAGACATTACGGCGCAGGTTTAAAAGGGGCCTGACAGGCGAAGGTGCCTGGGCAATTATCCCCAACCTTGTCCTCATTGATGGCGGCAAGGGACAACTTAATGCCGCGCTGGAGGTGAGGCAAGAATTAGGGCTGGACTCCATCCCCATGGTCAGCCTGGCTAAAGAAAACGAGGAGGTATTTATACCCGGCGACCCCCAGCCAGTTTATATAGCTAAAGATTCTCCAGCCCTTCATATATTACAAAGAGCCAGGGATGAAGCCCATCGCTTCGCGATAAGCTACCACCGGAGGTTGCGTCACAAAGAAGTCATCGCTTCTGCTCTGGACGACATCCCCGGCATCGGCCCAAGGCGAAAGAAGGCTTTGCTAAAAAAGTTTGGCTCAATTGAAGCCATTAATAAGGCTTCGGCGGAGGAACTCAGCCAGACAGAAGGCATAACTCCAGCCCTGGCACAAAAGGTTAAGGAATATTTAGGAAATTCCTCAATGTTATAGCATTCTTGACCGCGAATGCCTCAGCATCATTATTAAAATAAATGTAGCTGACTTTAACGTCTTTGCTCAGACGAGCAATTCTTTGTGCCCATTGGGAAAGCTCTTCGTCGGAGTAACAACTGGAATACAAACCCTCGCTGCCATGGAAACGGACATAGGCAAAATCACTGGTAGCGACAAGGGGGCAGCTAAAGCCAGGCATATCAAAAACGCACAGCCCAACATTATGCCTTTGTAAAATATCGAATACGGCGTCGTCAATCCAGGATTCATGGCGAAATTCAACTACATGCTGATATTTTGGCGGCAATGAAGATAAAAAACTCTGTAATAGTTCATCGTTGCGCTTCATGCTAGGAGGCAGTTGATATAGCAAAGGACCCAGTTTTTCTCCCAACAAATCAGCCCGGGATAGAAAGTTCTCCACCGCTGAACCTAAATTCTTTAACCTTTTTATGTGCGTGATGAATCGGCTTACCTTAACAGCAAAAATGAAGTTTTCGGGTGTGGATTCTCGCCAGGTGGTAAAAGCCTTCTCCGAAGGCAGACGATAAAAACTGTTATTGAGCTCTACTGTTTTAAACTGCCGGGCGTAAAATGGCAGCCACTTAGGCTTGGACAATTCCTGGGGGTAATAAAGCCCACGCCAGTGCTCATAATGCCAGCCGCTGCAACCAACATAGTATTTTACCGACATATCGCCCCACCCCAATTTTTGCAGTCACCTTGTTTCTCAGACATAACTACATTATTATATTATCATCTAATCCAGTGTCCAGTCTCAGAAACGAGATTGCTTCGTCCCGATAAATCGGGACTCGCAATGAGAGAAGAATCTTACGCCGGGCAATAACTCCGATTTCATCGGAGCAGGTATTGACTTCAGGCCTATGATACGTCCACAATAAACACCCGTGGAAATACTTTTGATATTCCTATTCGCCCTGCTGGGCCTGGCCGTGGGCAGCTTCCTTAATGTATGCATCGACCGCCTACCCCGGAATGAGTCCATTGTAAATCCGCCATCTCACTGCCCGGTCTGCCGGCAAAAGCTAGCCGCTAAAGACCTCATCCCCGTATTCAGCTACCTCAGGCTTCGCGGTCGTTGTCGGTACTGTCACACTGCCATACCCCGGAGGCTATTTGGGGTAGAGCTTGCCACCGCCCTGATATTCGCTCTCCTTTACTGGCATTACGGCTTAAGTCCATCACTGGGGATTATGGCTTTCTACGCCTGCCTATTTACTATCATCTTCGTCATTGACCTGGAGCATGGGCTCATCCTGAACAAGGTGGTCTTCCCCGGCATGGTTGTGGCTTTGCTCCTGGCTTTATTGCCTCAGCCCTGGCTTACCCGGTGGGTGGTTACCGGAGTCGCCAACGCTGCTCTGGGCGGAGCCATTGGCTTTGCTATATTCTTTTTGATTGCCATAGTCTCCCGCGGCGGCATGGGTTGGGGAGACGTTAAGCTAGCTGCTTTGATTGGTCTGGCTACTGGCTTTCCATTGGTTTTTCTCTCCATTATTATGGGGGCTATCCTCGGCGGCATAGTAGCCGTGGCGCTGGTGATAGCTAGAAAGAGAAAACGCCGGCAGGCAATTCCCTTTGGTCCCTTCCTTGCCCTGGCTGCCATGATAACATTGCTCTGGGGAAGTAATATACTCAACTGGTACCTAGCACTGATGCATTAGCGACCCTGCAGTCGCCATCATGGACAAACAAAAAGGGAAATCCTAAGCACTAAATACGAAATAGCAAACAATATCAAAGTACCAAGCTCCACTGACCAAAAATATGAAGGTTTTGTCCCGATTAAATCGGGAGGGATTTGGGATTTGTTTAGGATTTAGAATTTAATCTCTTTGGGTTACGTGTAACCACCCAGCGCACTCCGATTTTATCGGAGCCAGGGCGGGCTCACTTTTTTCTGAACAGGGCAAAGAAGCGGTCCTGATATTCCTGGAATAGATCCCATCGACTTAACTCAACCACCAACTCCGGGACTCGGGAAAGGTTGCGACTTGCTTTCTCGAAAAGCTCTTCAATGTAATCCCGGGCGCCTTCGGGCACTCCGTTGGCATCTATGTCTAAAAAACCCCGGCGATTAAATTCGGCCATATTAGCGCGAGCCGACTTGCTAGTTAGCCCATAGATGAACATGAGCAAGGATACATCCCACAGTTCCTCCACCCCCCTGATTATGGTGCTTAAGGGGTTATGCTCCTCCTCTATCTGGGAGCTGAGCTTGTTTATCACCTGCTTGATAGGCTCGGAGACGACATTCATCCCCTTGGGTTCGTTCTTATATCGATAAAAAATGCCTGATTCATAAGGGCGCTCCCGGGCCATCATAGATATGTATTTCTTTGCCTGTTCGCTAAAGCCTTCGACATTAACCAGATAAGCAGGAGTAACAATTTTGGGCCT
>Ga0315545_1000850_pt1 | contig 31606 bp, 27 predicted proteins | sample SalMarSW160210MG_FD_203096 | JGI IMG/M metagenome (GOLD analysis project Ga0315545, IMG submission 203096) | Salt marsh sediment microbial communities from the Plum Island Ecosystem LTER, Massachusetts, United States - Salt Marsh Sediment SW1602-10 ...
ATCAACCGTTTTGAATTTGCGGGCCATAAACGTCACCCCTTGCCAAGAGTTTTAGACGTGTTCAATGACCGCAATTTTACCGCCAATTGTGTTCGGAGAGAAGTCCTCTCTCCGACAGGCTGCTAGGTGTTTACACCTTTTTCAAGGTGGCTACCTTCGCCTTCGTCGACCCTGAGCTTATCCGGGAACGGGCAGCTCCCGGACCGGGCATAGACCGTGGCGACGTAGTGCTCGCGACCTTGGGATATCTAGGTCTGTACCCTGGTACATTTGTGGCCGCTGGGCTTGATGCGGTTCGCTTCGGCCCTGACGCCTGACAGGCACCTGTTGACATATCATCTCAAAGGCCATATAATAATGGGCGTAGGATCGTAGCGTACAAGCCGAGTTGTTGTTCTGATCCGCGTACCTTCTCATCATAGTCACTGAAGCTTCTCGTCATTAACGCACCCCACTCTCTTTCGTTTAGCTGAAAACCACATACCGATCGAGGCGGTGGTTCGGCGTCGTCTCGCTCCCCGAACAAAGGAGGATCCCTATGCGTAGGTACCGTCTGCTCTTGATGTCGCTCGTGGCCGCGATCGCGGCCGTGGCGACCTTGTTGCTGTTGACGGCTTTGGCGGATGCCAAGCCGGCGCTTGAGGTGGGGAGAGGAACGGGGTTGACTCTCGCGCGGAGCGATGCGGTCCTGGCCCTGGCATCTGTGGACGCGCCGCAGGCCTTGGCTGCGCCACATGCGCAGCTGTCCGACCCGAACTGGCGTAAATGGGTCAACGGCGTCGCCTGGTCACAGGATATGGTCGTCACCGCCGAGACCTCGGACACGATCAAAGTGGTCGACGTGGTCACGGCGCTGCCCAGCCAATCGATCAAGCTGGTCGAGCAGTGGACGCCCGGCGAGCTCAAGCTGCTCGATGTGCAGATCCAGCCGGGGGGCTCTGTCCACTCGGTCGAGATCGGGACGGTGACCTGGGAGGTGCCAGAGGGGGCTTCCAAGACCTACACCATGACCAAGTGGTTCCACGTCGAGCCATGCACGTGGAGCCAAACTGTCCTGAACGAGACCTTGTCCATCCTAGGGCAGGCGGACATGGAGCGGCCGGTGGCGGTGAGCAAGGTGCCGGCCGATCTGTGGATCGATAGCACGTACGATCCGGCAGTGCGGCCGGGCGACGTGGTGACGCTGACGCTGCATTATGGCAACGCGGGCGGGTACGAGAACGGGGTCTGGATTCGGAACACGTTTCCTATCACGGCGCCGTTCGCGTGGTCCAACCCGCCAGCTGACGTCGTCAGCCCGGACCACCTGTCGGCACGCTGGGATGTCGGCGACCTGGCCGGCGGCGGCACGGGCGAGATCCTGGTCGCGGTTGCGGTGAGCGAGGCCGTGCCCTCACCTTCCACGATCGAAGTGTGGGATGGTATTTTCAACCATGTGGACGTGCAGCAGGACGAGGTGGTGTCGACCTTTAGCGTCGAGGCGCCGGTTTCGGTCACGTGGGAAAAGTGGGTCAATGAGCAGCCGTGGACCCCCGACCTAGTGATCACGGCCGCGATGAGCGACACGATCGTGGTAGTGGACACGGTGACAGGCGACAGCCCCTTTGTCCTGGGGGAGGCGTGGAACCCGGAGCACCTGTCGCTGGTGGGGTACGAGATCTCGTCCGGGATGGTGACGGTGGGCACCGGGGGGATGGAATGGACAATCTCCACCACTCCTGGGGGGCCAGTCACGCTGGTCAAGACCTTTCATGTCGAGCCGGGGTACTGGGACTGGACGGTGCTGGAAGAAGCGCTGACGGTCGATGGTGCGGCGGGACCGCTGATGCGGTTCGTGCCAGTCGAGCACCACTATCCGCCGATCACTTTTCCCGAGGGCGACTGGCCGTGGTACGCACAGGACGAGATCGCGGTGCACCCCGAGCCGCCGGTGGCCGGCGAACCCGTCGAGCTGTGCGCTGAGGTGGTGAACCACGACCCCGAGCATGCCCACGCGGTGGTGATCGAGTTTGCCGTGGCCAATTTCGGCATCGGCCTACCCTTTCAGCCGGTCGGGCGCGCAGAGGTGGTAGTCCCGCCGGGCGGGCGCGCGACAGGGTGCATGACGTGGGTGCCGCCGACGTCCGATCATTGGTGCATCGAGGTGCACCTGATCGAGGAGGAGCAGTCCTATGCGATCAGCCAGCGCAACGTGGACGTGGACGAGCCGCTGGCGCCGAACACGCCCCACGGCCTGACCTTCCCGGTGCGCAACCCGTTTGACCATCCGGTGACGATCACGCTGGGGCTGATCCCGCATCTGACTGACTGGGGGCCGGAGCTGTCACAGGACGTGCTGCTGAACGTGCCGCCCGGCGAGGTGCGGGAGGTGACGCTGACCGTCACGCCGCCGGCCGATATGCCGGAGGACGGCGCGGTGGTGGTGGACGTGGAGGCGTATGTGGGCGGCGAGGTGATCGGTGGGTTCCGCAAGATCTTTCGCCCGCCAGTGATCCTGCATCCCACCCCCGATCCGCCTTACGCCGAGCGCGAGATCACGGTCGAGCCCTATCCGGCGCTGGTTGGCCAGCCGACCGAGATCTGCGTCGAGCTGCGCAACCCGACGCCGTTGCCCCAGGACGTCATGGTGCAGTTCTCGTGGGCCAATTTCGGCATCGGGCTACCCTTCACGCCGATCGACGGCCTGCGCCCGGTGCACCTGCCGCCGCACAGCGTGGTCAAAGAGTGCATCCACTGGGTCCCACCGGTGAGCGGGCACGTGTGCCTACAGGTCGCGCTGTTCATAGAGGGATACGAGCCGCAGCGCAGCCAACGCAACATCGACGTGAACGAACCGCTGTGGCCGCACGTGCCGGATTCGCTCACCTTTCCGGTGCGCAACCCGTTCGACCATCCGGTGACGATCACGCTGGGCCTGATCCCGCACCTGCCTGGCTGGGGGCTGGAGCTGTCGCAGGACGTGCTTCCGAACGTACCGGCCGGCGAGGTGCGGGAGGTGACGCTGACCGTGACGCCGCCGGATGACCTGCCGGAGGATGGCACGGTGGTGGTGGACGTGGAGGCGTACGTAGAGGGGGATCTGATCGGCGGGTTCCGCAAGGTCTTTCGCCCACCGGTGATCCTGCATCCCACCCCTGACCCGCCGTACGCCGAGCGCGAGATCACGGTCGAGCCCTACCCGGCGCTGGCGGGCCGGCCGAGCGAGATCTGCGTCGAGCTGCGCAACCCGACGCCGTACCCGCGCGATGTGGAGGTGCAGTTCTCGTGGGCCAATTTCGGCATCGGGCTACCCTTCACGCCGATCGACGGCCTGCGCCCGGTGCACCTGCCGCCGCACAGCACGGTTGTAGAATGCATTCACTGGATCCCACCGGTGAGCGGGCACGTCTGCCTGCAGGTGGCGCTGTTCATGGAGGGCTATGCGCCGCAGCGCAGCCAACGTAACATCGACGTGAACGAGCCGCTGGAGCCGCGCACGCCGCACGCGATGGCCTTCCCGGTGCGCAACCCGCTGGATCACGTGGTGACGGTCACGCTGGGCCTGGTCCCGCATTTTCCTGATTGGGGACTGGAGCTGTCGCAGGACGTGCTGCCGAACATGGCGCCCGGGGAAGTGAGAGAGGTGACGCTGACCGTGACGCCGCCGGATGATCTGCCGGCCGACGGTGATGTGATCGTCGACGTGGAGGCGTACGTGGAGGGGGAGCTGATCGGCGGGTTCCGCAAGATCTACCGCCCCCCGGTGCCGATCCACCAGCCGCGCGACCCGGTCTATGCCGAGTCAGAGATCTCTGTGGATCCGTACCCGGCGGTGGCGGGCGTGCCGACCCGGCTGGGGGTAAAGGTGTTCAACCCCACTGACCACGACCAGGTGGTCACGGCGACGTTCAGCGTGGCGCCCTTCGGCATCGGCCTGCCCTTAGAAACGGTCCACATCACGCCGAACCCGATCCAGATCTTTGTTCCGGCGCACGGAGCGGCAACCGGATATGTCATCTGGGAGCCGCCGATGTGGAGCGGCAAGTTCTGCGTGCGGGTAGAGCTGGGGGTAGGAGGGCTCGAGCCGATCTGGAGCCAGCGAAACATCGACGTGGGCGAGCCGCTGCGCCCCGGCGAGCCCCACCAGCTGGTCTTTCCGGTGGGTGGGTGGCCAAACACAGAGCCGGTGACGGTGGTCCTGGGGCTGGTGCCGCACAAGGCGGGATGGCAGTTCAGCCTGTACCCGGATACGCTGGTCAACGTGCTGCCGGACCAGCAGGTGCCGGTCACGCTGACGGTGGTCCCGCCGCTGGATGAGCCGCTGGGGACGGGCGAGCCGATCGTGGATGTGGAGGCGTTCGTGGAGGGGGAGCTAATCGGCGGGTTCCGCAAGATGGACGTGCCGCCGATCCCGATCCACAAGCCGCACGAGCCGGGGTACGCCGAGTCAGAGATCAGCATCGATCCCTACCCGCCGCAGCAGGGCCAACCGACGTCGGTCAGCACGGTGCTTCAGAACTCGAGCGACGAGGCGATGACGATCGACCTGGAATTCGGGTGGGCCAAGTTTGGGATGGGCATCCCCTTTACGACGACAGGCATGGCGCCGCCGACGCGCACGGTGACGCTGGGCGCCGGGATGACGACGACGGTGGGGACGACATGGACGCCGCCGCAGGGCGGGCACCAGTGCGTGCAGGTGCGGCTGCGCGATCCGAGCGGCACGTACGAGCCGCAGCTGAGCCAGCGCAACGTGGACGTGACCGAGCGGCCGCCGTGCGGCGTGACCAAGGTCTTTACCTTTACCGTGTACAATGATTCGCCGTTTACCGTGACGGTGGATATCGGGATGATCACGTTCAACGTACCGGCGGATTGGGAGGTGACGACGGTGCCCAGCGACACGCTGGTGATCGGGCCGTTTGGCGAGGGGATGGTCACCGTGCTGGTGCATATCCCGTGTCCAGGATCGATGACGGCGCTGCGCGCGCAGCAAGAGGTGGCCGCCATGCAGCAAGCGGCGGGCGGCGTGCCGACGATCGACGTCGAGGGGTACGTGGGGGGCGAGCTGGTGGGCGGGATCGAGATCCAGTTCGAGCCGGAGTGGACGGTTTATCTGCCGGTAGTGTTCAGGAACTGGTAGGTTCTTGGAGGGGATCACAAACCCGGTACTCGTGAGGGGGCTGCGAAGAGGGCAGTACGCGGATTCCGATTCGCCAGCTCCCCTATGGCTGGAAAGTCAGGTTGGGAGGAACCGGGTCTGGCGGTGCGTATGGGGCGGGTTTCATGTAAAAACCCGTAGGGTTTGACCCCTAGTTGCTCTTTATTAGTTTACCCCTCCTCAAAGCAGGCAGCAAAGGAAGCTACTGCGGAACCAAGCCAGCGGGCCAAGTGGCAAGCCCGGTCAGGTCCCACGACTTCGATGTTGCGGGCTGGGTGGCGTCCGATTTCTTGTGGTTCTTCTTGTGCTGGGTCATCCTGCTCCGACCTGGGCAGGTAGAAGAAAGTGACGGTCGGGCGGGTCGAAGCGGACCACGACTTCTTGCTGGACATAAGCACGTCCGACGCTGCAATACTCGTGCTGTCCGTCGATACAAATCTGACCGGTCTTGCTCACTTTGCGCGTCCAGGCGAACGTGGACAGGAGGACACTGGTCGGAGAGATCCAGCGAGTGATCTAGAGGTCCGCAGGTGGATCACGAAGGCTGGGGAACGAGACTCTTGAGGTTGCCTCAAGCGGCGCGGGGGAGGGGTTCGCTGTCTGGTGCCTGCCAGCGGTAATCGTGATGTAGACCACCCAGCACTGGATGCGAGATAACGTTTCTACCTGGTGGTGGCTCATTTGGTCGCTCTGGCTGGCAGGGAATGCGCTGCTCTATCCCTTGGTGTGGTCGGGCATGATTGAAGTATGCTTGATACTCTTTCATTGCCCGATGCAGATGTCGCTCACCCAGGATGAGGAAAAAGTCCAGGCACTCTCTTCGCACGCTGCCCAGAAGCGCTCGCAGATGGCGTTTGCTTTAGGCGCGCCATACGGAGTGCGCAATACCTCAAGCCCTGTCCCCTCGGCCACGCGCGCGAGGGAAGAGCCGTACTTGCAGTCGTTGTCGCGGATGAGAAAGCGCGGTCCTTCGCCGAAAGGCGTTGCTTCACGCAGCTGCTGGGCAACCCAGGCATCGGTGGGGTCCCTGGTCACGCCGAAATGGAGCAGGCGTCGAGAGCCCAGCTCAATGATGACGAACACGAAGACGGCTCGGAAGAAGAGATCGTGGGTGTGGACGAGATCACAGGCCCAAGTCTGCGTGGCGTGGTTCCGTAGAAAGGTCGACCAGGTCTTGTGCTGGTCGAAAATCCTCATCCACCCTCCGCGAGTCGTGAGACTAGACGCTTCCCCCACCCTGTGTTGGCCGAAAATGATTATCCGTTCCACAATCAGCCGCACCGAGGTTGCAGCCAGCATCCGCGTCTGGCATTCAGCTTGCCGGTCCCTGCAAAGCGGATATAATCCAAGTAGACGATGGCACTTAATCGGGCCATCCAATCACACCAGGCTCTTGAGAATCGAATATCGCCAGGCTACCCCTCAACGAGTGGCCCGGCGAGCCAGAGTGCACGAAATAGGATTGCAACTCATAACCCGGAGGTCGTTGGTTCGAATCCAACCCCCGCTACCTATACCATACTGTAGACCGTAGGGTCACCCGAATCTGAGGAGCCCTACGGTCTTTGGTTTCCCGGACCCGGCGCAAAGGAGGATTTTGCGATGAACCGTAGACCGTCGGGTCTGAAACTCTCAAAAGCGCTGGTTGGTTTCCTGCAGTACAAGGCAGCAGAGGGATTGAGCGGTACCACGCTCGTCAGCTACGAGGCACATCTCAAACTGTGGATAGAGTACGGCGGGGATGCCGAGGTCGATCAAGTGACGGCACAGGACCTGAGTGCCTTCCTCGCCTGGCTGCGCACAGAGTACAAGCCGCGCCGGCTGGCGGGGGACAACGATCAGCCGCTGTCGGATAAAAGCATCCGCAACTATTGGATCACGCTGTCTTCTTTCTTCACCTGGGCCAGTAAGGAGTTCAACTTGCCCAGTCCCATGAAGACAGTCCCCGCCCCCCGCTTCGAGAAAGCGCCTTTCGAGTCGTTCTCCAAAGAAGACGTCGAAGCCCTGCTGAAAGCATGCAAGTTCTGCCGAGAAGCGAATACGGCGGACCGCCGTCGTTTCACGATGTATCGGTACACGGCAAGGCGAGATCAAGCCATCATCATGACGCTGCTCGACACGGGCCTGCGCGCTTCGGAGTTGTGTGCGTTGAAAATCGGCGATATCGATCTGAAGACTGGCAGAGTCCAGGTCAAGCACGGGCTCAAAGGAGGAGCCAAGTTCAAGAAGGGTCGCATCGTCTTCCTTGGCAAAGCAGCCAGGCGCGTAGTGTGGCGTTACCTGGCTGAAAGAGAGGATGGCGAAGATGAGGAAGCGCCGCTGTTCCTCGGCAAGTTTGAACGACCGATGAACCCGAACGCCCTGCGGCAACTGATCTCGCGGCTGGGTGAAAAGGCCGGGGTCAAGAGGTGCCATCCCCATCGGTTTCGTCATACCTTCGCCATCACCTATCTGCGGGCAGGTGGCGACTTGTTCACACTACAGTCCATGCTGGGCCACAGCTCGCTGGACATGGTGAAACACTATGCACAAATAGCAGAGATAGACGCGCAACAGGCTCATCGCCGCGCGAGCCCAGCGGACAACTGGCGACTGTGAGTTGGTCATCTCTTGCTCCACCTACGTCGCCAATCTCTCCGCCAGGATGATGAGGGCGGTTGCAAGATCGGCGTCAGACATGCCGCGTAGAAAGGCTACCAGCTCGTCATCAATCGATACATCAGATACAGAGTGCCTGCTCAGTTGGCCGATGCGCCGTCGCACCTCGTCACTGGCGAGCGGCGCGTAAATGCCATCGGTCACATTCAGGTTCGTGTGCATCAGGTTCATGCTGACGGCCTTGTAGTCGGCCATGTCGCGGGCGTGCTGCAAGCCGTACACGGCGTGCCCGTGACGAAACTTGTGCGGGGATCTATATGGCAGCTCTGCTGCACCGAAAAGCTTGCGCAGGCGCCTGCTAATGGCGACGTTTCGGTTTTCGCCCGGCGGATCGGCTGAGAGCCTCTGCTGTCCCAGCTGGCTGACAATAGGCGTAAACCACATTGCCGTAGATGGCAGTTGAGCGCGCACGAAGGCGTCCCATTCTGCGACGACAGTCATCAATTCGGGAATCTCCAACAAGTACGTCACAGCACTCCTGCGGAACTTGGTTTTGACCCCCAGCAACGGCCATTGCCGGATCTCACGCGCACCCATATCTACGGCCTCGATAGGCAGAGAGCCCAGTGCACCACCCCGCATGCCCGAGAGGTACAGCATAGCTGCACCAGCCTGATCACGCCGCAGGGCCAGGTTACCTCTATCTACCTTCAGCGCAGCCAACTGCATAACCTGTGCTGGCTACTTTGCATATCCGCTTTGATTCTTAGCCAGTGAGAATAGCGAAATCACCCATCCGAACCCTTGCCTTGGCCGAAACCAGACACCTGGACGAAAGACGAGACTGCCGACTCCGGTCTGTGGAAAAGTGCCCTTTTCGGATGTTTCTAGCCCGAAAACAACCGATACGGCCCGCTTTGCAGATGCCTAGCGCGAGGAATAGACATCTGATAAGGCTGGTAGCCCACAGATCGTTGGTTCGAATCCTAGCCCCGTCAACCACGCCTCCGCCTCATTGAGCGTTCACTGACGGATGGGGTTTTTGACCATGACAACGGATGCGGTGGATCAGCGAGGATAGTGTGTAGATAAAGGCGCGCAGGCTACCAATCATTGGCCAGCCACTGCAGATACGTTTCCATGTGCGCCTCCCAGTAGCGCAAGTTGTGCCCGCCAGGAGCCTGGGTGAAGGTATAGGGGACGCCTTGTGCATCCAGTACGGCAGCCAGGCTGTGGGCCAGGCCGATGAGGGCATCTTGTTCGCCGATGTCTATCAGGACCGCGGGCCATTGCTCCGGAGGCACACGCGAAATCCATTCGGTCAATTCCTCCTGCTCGTTTTCGATGATGCCTCCACTGATGACGCCGACGCGGCCGAACGTCTCCGGCGCGCGAAAGGCCGTTCGAGCGGCGACGTCGGCGCCGGTGGAGATGCCCGCGATGCTGCGATGCTTGCGGTCGGGGTACGTGCGATAGTGAGCGTCGACGTAGGGCACCAGCTGTTCGATGAGCCGCGTCTCGTAATCGTAGTCTCCGGCGTCGATAGGGATCACGAGGATGAAGGGAGATAACTGCCCATGCTGAATCATCCGCTCTGTTGTTTGCTGTACGGTGCGTATGCCCCCGTAGGTCCAGTATAGGACAGGGTAGGTCGCCGAGGTGTGCTCGGCATAGCAGGGTGGTAAGTAGATGGAGAAAAATACCTTGGGTTCGCTCTCGGCGATTCTGACGATCTCATTGGTGCTTTCCTGGAGACATATGGGTGTTGGGGTAGGCGTTACGGGAGTCGATGGCGTGCAGGCGCTCAGGAGTAACGCAGCTGCCACCAAGACGAACGCGTATCGCGGCCAAGAGAGGTATTTCAAGGGCCATCTCCTTCCTAAACACAAGAGGGGAAGCATCGCTTCCCCATGTTTGGCAACCAGGCTCCTCGGGTAGGACTCGAACCTACAACCAACCGGTTAACAGCCGGTCGCTCTGTCAATTGACCTACCGAGGAGGGGTAGCGGGATTAAACCAGACAAAACGGCAATAGACGCTTGGGAGTTCAGCGGGCCAGTTTGTTGAGCAAGGAAGCACTCAATTGAGGCGGGAATCCGTCTCTTTCACTGTATTGAGGTCTGAAAAGCCCGATAACTCTGTCTTCGCAGGTTGGTAACGAACTCAGTCATTGGCGCTGTATCGTTCGATGTCTGCAAAGGGAACGTCTGCACCAAGGTGATAGCGCCATCAGGTCATCAGAAACCGTTGCACAGCCATCCCGGCACGACTCGATGACCATTATTGCCGTTTTGTCCATTTTAGTCCTGGCACCCCTTCATGCTGATTAGGTGTCCCGAGGTATCAGTATAGGGCTTCTGGCCACCGGTGTCAAACGCCTTGCACTATGGGATACCGCAATAAGTGGATATAGGTAGAGCGAATGCCAAGGGGGAGCAATAGGTTGGCCGACGGGTTGAACGAGTTTTACGCCAGGTTTTTGGGCCCAAGCGGGGCAATTGGCGCAATAAGTCGGGCTGAAGCGGCAGGCGGGAGCGCAATAAGTCAGAGCTGAGGTTGTGGCGAGCGTGTCCAGCCGGGCTGCGAGAGCGAGAAGTCAGGTGAAACAGGAGCGTGGGAAGGCGTGAGCGGGTTAGAATTCGGTCATCAGGCGTGTGAGAACGATTCGGCAGTCGCCGGGCGACGGCCGAGGAGGCGCGTTGACGATAGTTGAGGGTCAGGGGGCAGCGCGCAGGCCGGGACACGCTGCCCCCGGCTCAGGTGACGGTTGGAGAGCGTGCAGCGGCGAGAGTAGCTTCGCGGACGAAGCGGGCCACATTGAGAGCAGAGGTCAAGACATCAGCCAGGAAGGAGACCTTGGCACTGTTGGGCAGGCCGAAGCAGGGGGAGCGTTTGACGCCACGGCGGGATTGGTCGGCGTTGCGGCTTTCGGAGTAGCTGCGGCGGCCGGAGCGCAGTTTCCAGGTGGCGGAGTCGACGGGATGGTCACGGGCCAGGCGGATGTCACCATCAGGGAGGGAGAGGCCGACACGCACCAGATAGTCGGCGTCCTGGTATGGACAATCTGAGGTCGATGTGTCTGCGAGGGCAGCGAGGACGTCGGGCTGAGAGCGGTGCAGGCAGCGTTGGCGGCACAGCCACTTGCTGTCGCCGCGCCGGTAATCGTGGCCGTTGAAGGCGAGGCGGTAGCCGTGAGAACAGAGGGGATTGCCCCGATCGTCATAGCCGCGGCGCAGGCAGGCCAGCGAGTCGGCGTCGGTGGCGTGATGGCGCAGCACGATGGTGCGTAAGGCCCTGAGGTGGTCGTGGACGAACTGGAGGATGTCGTCGAAGCCTTCGCCGGCGTCGCCGATGAAGGCGTCTTCGACGCTTGGCCGATGGGTAGGTTGAGGAAGCGGCGGCGCAGGTCTTTGAGGCCCGGGATGGTCTGGAGGTGATCGTTGCGATTGGCGGGGACGAAGGGACCGGAGATAGGCCACAGGGCGAAGAAGCGGTCGTCCACGATGTTGAAGGCCTTGGACTTGTAGCCAAAGTGGTGCTTGCCGCGACCGTTCTCGGTATCGCTGGGAGCAGTGGAGTCAGCGGGTTGATTCGAGCCGGAGTAGTAGACATAGGCGGCCTTAGGGTCGCGCGGGGTGACGAGGCGGCAGTGGTCGGCGCAAGCGGCGGTATCACAGGTACAGCCATCGTGCCCATCGGCGCGGGCCGCGCAGGCACGGGTGACACGCGGGAGGAAGCAGGTTGCGTTCTGATGATGGCACACCATGTGGGAACGCGCCTGGACCAGTTGGCTGTCAGAGGCGATGCTGACGCCGCGACCGGGCGGGTCGCCGGGGAAGGTGGAAGCGGTGGGAATGATGCCGTAGGCCATCAGCCCCAGCAGCAGGCTGTCTTCACATTGTAGGATCCAAGACTTGGCCGTGTTGTCGAGCGCGATGCGGAAGGTGGATTCGGCGGGGATGTCGTCGAGGTCGAAGCCCATCCGCAGACAGTAACCTGCGCCACGTTCGGGAGAGTGCAGTTCGGTGAGCAGCTGCGGCCAGGTCCAATAACGACTGCAGGTACGCTTCAATCAACCTGGGCCTCTCGTAGGGCCTGGTGCTGGTTTTCGAGCAGGTTCAGCGCGCCGATCTCCATCCGCCAGTCAGTGAACTCGACCGTCTCCTGCAGTTCGAGCGCGTTGAGGCGGCGCTCGAACTCGGCAGAGGACATCCTATAGCGCTGCTCGAACTCGGCCAGCCGTTCGCGGGTGCGCCGGATGGCCAGAGACAACATCTCCTTCTCGCGCTCGATAGCGGATTCGACGAGCGGCTTGAGTGCCGTCTTGTCGGTGGTCGTGATCGTCAATTGTTGCAACATGGCCGATCTCTCCTTGACTCGGAATCTCTCTACTTTCAAGTATACCTCAGAATCGCTCTTTTTGGGAATCCCACCTGTTGCCCAGGCGGATCTGGCCGGTCATCAACTGGTGCAACATCGTCTCGAACAGTGCCTGCAAGGCAGCCTTGCGCTGCTCCTCGGTGACGACCTTATTGTCGCAAACCTGCATCTCGCTTGCGATCTCGCGCTGCTCATCTAGGGGCGGTACAGGAAGCAAGACGCTCTTGATCGTTTGCTGGTTGATGTTGAACTTGCCGTCTGCTGCGCCACTAGCGCGCCCGCTCAAGTATGATTTTCCCATGGGGGGTCATGGTGTAGAGTTGAGCAAAGTCCGGCAACACAGTGTCGGGCTTGAGGCGGGCCCTGATAAGATACGAAGCAAAAAGCGCCTCTGGGAGCTCTCCCTTGAAAACAGCACAGCGGCCAGTGTATTCTCGTCGTCCATTAGTCCTAACAAACAGCAAATCACCGATTTTGAGTCTGAGCCGATCAGCGTTCCTGTCAGGCAGTTCAATGAACTTCAGGTCACCAATATCGACTTTGCCGACGACGACGTTCGGTATTCGCAGGACAGGTGCGCCACGAGGCTCCTCGGTGCACCGCTGGGATGTGCCATACTGGAGAAACTCGCACAGCTTTCCCAGTGGCATTATCTCCCAATGCTCCGGGATCTCCCCAACCTCCGTCTCCTTCGTGGGCGCGGATGCGGAGCCAGGGCCGTAGGTGAAGAGCCGCTGCATCAGGCTGCGCTTGACCCCGCGGGCGGCGGCGATGAGGGCGTCTTGGGCGGCGATGGCCTGCTGGATGGTGCCCAGCACGTGGGAGATGCGGCGCTGTTCGGGGAGGGGAGGGAGGGGTAGAATTTGTTCCTTGAGCAGACTAAAGTGACGATTGTACCCCTTGCTCGGTATCTCCAAGTTTGTGAGCGCATAGAACAAAAAACGTGGATCATAGAGAGCTGTGTTGGGTAGAAGCACTTTTACCCCATCAGCCCCGGCCACAAAGTGGAAGTCCACGAATTTGAAGATGCGAGTGTGGTCACCGAATACAATAACAGGGAGGTCACCAGTATATACTTCTTGGGGATCGCTCCAATAGCCAGCAACGAACCGCTTTCCCTGGTCTATGACCGGGAATTTCCCAGTTATCTCATAGTCCGACTTCTTGGCTTTCCCGACCCTTACACGTTTCCTCAGAATTGCATCTTCAAATAGCACCATCTCCCACTCCACCGGGATCGGGCCGATCTCGGTCTCTTTGAAGCCGTCGGGCGTCATAGCGGCGCCTCCTGCCCGGCCTCAACCGCTCCCTCGATGGCCTGCAGCACCTCGTCGGCCCGGTAGACGCGATTGCGCGCCTGGCCGGTGATCTCGCGCAGCACACCCTCTGCCTCCAGTGTATCCACGTACCGGCTCGCCGATTGGTGGCTGACGCCCAAGGCCTCCGCTACCTGTGGAATTCCCAGGATCGGCCGGATGAAGAGCAGATCCACCACCTGCAACAACCTGGCAGCGGCACGCATTGTTTGGAATCGCTGGTGATACTGCGCGCACAGTATCTGGAGCTGCGCGGCGCGGATCACGGCGTCAAGGGACTGCTCTGCCACGCCGCGCAAGAAGAAGCGCAGCCACGCCTCCCACGCCCCCTGCTGGCTCACGCCCAGGAGGTGATCGTAGTATTCCTGCCGATGGGCCTCGAAATAGACACTCAAGTATAGGAGCGGCTGCGGAAGCAAGCCCCAGGCACAAAGCAGCAGCGTGATCAGCAGCCGTCCTACCCGGCCGTTGCCGTCCAGGAAGGGATGGATAGCCTCGAACTGGTAATGAATCAACCCCAGGCGGACCAGCGGGGGCAATGGAGAATCGGCGTGCAGGAACTTCTCGAAGGCGTCTAACGCCTGTTTCATCTCCGCCATGGGCGGCGGGGCAAACGTGGCGCCGTTGAGCGTGCATCCCGGCGGCCCGATCCAGTTCTGGCTGCGGCGGAGCTCGCCGGGTGTCTGGTGCTCCCCACGCACCCCCGCCATCAGGTGCTCGTGAAGCTCCCGAATCAAGCGCAGGCTTAGGGGCAGGCTGCTCAGGCGTTCTAGTCCATACTCCAGCGCACGTACATAGTTGTGCACCTCGCGCACGTCGGACGGCTGATCAAACAGGGAAAGCTGCACGGCCTCGTAGGCGTAGAGGTCGGAGAGAGACGCCTGCGTGCCTTCGATCTGGGATGAGAGAACGGCCTCGCGGTGCATGAAGGGCGCGATCAGGATGTGAGGATTGGGCAGCGTCGCTCCTAACCCGGCCAGGCGGCCCAGGGCCTGATCGGCTGCGGAGAGATCGGCTACCAGTTCGGACGTCCACGTCAGACCGGGCGGCAGCGGGTTGGGCACGTAGGCCCAATAATCGCCCCTGGCCACGTGCACTGCGCGGCCTGTAGGGCTATTCTGGAATGCCTTGGGGTCCATCAATTGCACCTCTGCTGGACGTTCGCCTTATTCACACAAACGGAGATAGGCGATGACGCTATTCACATTTTACGCCCAAAGTGTGAGTAAGGCAACTCAGCTTGCGCGCCAATCGGCGAAGCCCAACCCACTCAGCACTGCATCCAGTTCTGCGTCGGCCTCTGCTCGCGCCTCCTCGGCCTGGGCCAGCAGCACCAGCGCTTCCTCCAGCGGCAGCGGCGGCTCGACGTCGTTGCTGGCCACGTAGCGGCTGGGGCTGAGGTTGTAATCGTTGCGCGCCGCCTCCTCGGTGGTGATAATCGCGCTCAACCCCTCCTCGGCGCGCCAGTCCCGGTAGAGCGCATAGATCTGCTCGATGTGCTCGTCGGTCAGATAGTTCTTGGGCCGTCCCTTGGCGCACAGCTTGGAAGCGTTGATCAGCAGAATCTCGCCAGGGTGTGGCCCTTCGGCTTCGCTCAGGGCAAGCCTGGCCTTGTTGACCACCATGATGATGCCGGGGGCGCTGGTGTTGTAGAACAGATTCTCGGGCAAGAGAATCACCGCCTCGACCAGATCGCCCTCGACGAGCGTCCAGCACTCGGGGAAGTGATCACCATGGCCAGGTTGATCAGCCTGGCCAAGTGGACGAAGGATACTGGCGTTCCGATAGACGTCGCCTGGCTGGAAGCTCAGGGGGTTGCCAGTACACCAATAACGCCCACCACGCCCGCGATCACCGTCTCTAGGCAAGCGGAGAAGGGAGAGTGGGTTCGTACAATCAGCCTATACGGCGGCGTCGGCCTTCGGTTCGAGAACGAGTACATATCACCGAGCGACAAGGAGGGAACGCTGTGGAGCCAGACATTGGCCGATCGGCCCTCGCCGGTGGCATTGAGCTGGAGCTTCGAGGTTGGCGACGAGCAGTACCGTGCTGTTGCCGTCTCGCCGTCCAAGAAGCCGGTGGTGGGAGGATATCTGGGACCGGTAGTCATCGACCTCGAGATACCAGGCAAACCATCGCTGCCGTTCTCTCGACGCTACGATTCCACCAACCTCGACCCTGGCCTCTTGGGACGTGGCTGGGCGATTGACCTTCCCTATCTGCGTTTTTCCTCTCCTACAGAGGAATACAGCCTTGATGACGGTGAGACGTGGATTCCTGTGTATCCCTATGGCATCCTCTGGATCGATCCTCTCAGCGGGCGACAGACTCGTTATCGAGATCACCGGTTTTCCTATGATAGCCGGGTCATCTATACATCCGACGAACTGGGAGATGCCCCGGAACTGATTCGTGAGGCTGATGGGCGCTATACTCTTGAACGCTCTGGTGGACCAAATCTGATGTTCGATGCCGCTGGCCAGCTGTTGGCTCGAGAAAGCTTGGACAGAGATAGCGTCCGCTACAGCTACGTCGATGGCCAACTCGCTTCGATGGAAAATGTCACAGGCGGTAAGGTTGAGTTCGTCTACAATGATCTCGGATTGATTGAGGAAGCCAAGGCCTCGACTGGGGAGATAAGGCGTTATACCTACAACGATTGGGGCGACCTAGCTAATGTAGCCGACGGCGAGGGGAATATCCTCGCCTCGTACGAGTACGACCTGTGGCATCGACTGGTGCTGGAGAAAGATGGGCAGGGCAACGTCGTCCGATGGAATGCCTACGACGATCTGAATCGCCTGGTGGCCTGGGGGGATGCTCAAGGACGCTACAGGGTTTCTTTGGGGCCGGAGGAGATAACAGTCGCCTACCAAGCAAACGAAGGCCCCATCCTGAGCCAGGGAGACCGTCCAAGCGACGACTTTTTGCAGATGCCAGGGGTGCAAGCTTTCCTGGCCGAGACAGGCGAGAGCTTTCTACCAGATCTGGGGGCCTACGAAAAGCTGCTGCGCGACGACGTAGCCCTCCTCTACATCGCTCGCAGCGGAGGTCAGGTGCACTTGCTGTTCGATGGACATTATGCCCAGTCTGGCGAAGATGCCCTCGTCAGGGCAGATGAGTTGGAAAAGGCACTGACGCGCACCGGCGTATCCCTGCCTGACGATAGACCGGTGCTAGTGACCGGCAAGGGGAGTTGGAACCAGGACTTCTATGTAGCCTTTCCTGGACATACCGTCCTCCATGCGGAGGGGCTTGATGCCGCCATGATCAGCCGGAATTTGCAGTATGTGCTGAAAGCTGCGCCCCTCACCCTAGATAAAACTGCGATTTACCTCGGTATACCCAAGGACGAACAGGAACTAGAGGCCATCGGTAAGAGCCGAGACAACTGGCGAGGCTGGGCAAGTATCGCTGCTCGATGGGAAAAACTGGTCACAGACATGGAATTTGGAGTCGCGCCGCGAGGCGTATCCATGGATCAGCAGGTGCAGCAGAGCCTGCAAGAGATGGACAACGTCGTCATCGTAGTTGCCCACAGTGACGGCGAAAAGATTTACCTTCCAGATGGTACTCAGTTGACCCCGCGTGAGTGGAATGAGGCTTTGCGTGCACACCCTCTGGTTATTCTTGTAAGTTGCGAGACCGGCAGTGTCACTCAGGTCTCTTCCCTCGCCAAGACACTTCTAGACAAAGGTGCCCGGACCGTTGCCGCGCCTGATAAAGAGGTGTACGTCAACGACGACGCGTTGCTTTACTATCTGCTCGGATTCTCCAGAGAAGCTGCGCCCGAAGAAGGTGGATTCCTGGAGGTATGGTTGAGAGCCATTGAGAAGAGCGGAGCCAGATACTTCCGCCTTCTCATTGGGCGGAACGAGAAGTCTGCTCCTGCTTATTGTTAACGAAGGAGGAAATATCTCATGGGTGTTATCTTACGCTACTTTTCGGACCTGGGGATCTTACCCGATATAGAGACGTTTGGGAAAAAACCAGAGATAGACAAAGAAAAAGAGAGGGGGAAAAATGCCAGGCGGCGACTTTGGTTGACGCTGGGGATGTACGCGGCCGTCTTTCTGGGTGTGTTGGGCGAGAACTTGGTGAGCATGTTCAACGCCAATAACAGCATAGATTGGAGCACTTTCGGGTGGCTACGTTTCCAGGTTGCCTTGGTCATCACCACGGTCATATTCCCACCAATTTTCCGAAGGTTTTCGCTGAGGCGGAGAGCAAGAGGCGCAAGCCGATGTTGGTGAGCCAGCGTATCATTCAGTTGTGCGTGGCTTTTCAGAACGGCTTCTTCTGGCCATCGCTCATCAGGGCAGTGAGTGGGCTGATCGATAGCACCAATCTCGTGAACCCTTCCCCTGGTTCTTAGTCCGATGCTGGGTTAAGTAGGATGCTGCCTGTTGAGCTGTGTTGACCTACCTGCGGCTACATGAAGGCAGGTGTCTTCTACCAGAGTGTTTATCCATCTACAGTGACTCCGCTCTAGCAGCACGTTGGGATGCGCCCATGAGAACCTTGATTCGCAATGTAACACAGACCGACGCTACCGTCAACAATCTCAGCACTGTCCTTGGACAAGGAGAGAGCCGTCCGTTCAGGTAACAAAAAAAGAGCCTCTACCTCTACATACCCAGAGGCTCTTTGCGGCAGATTACTGCCCATCGACCAGCACTCAACTTGCCTCACTCACAAGTCTAGCGAAGATGTGCACTGGTGCAGCAGCTTTTTCAACCAAGTCGCCCACGTCTTTCATCTTCTCCGGCACCAGCACCGTGCGCAACCGCTCACCGAAGGCGGCCCTGCAGTCGCGCCACATCTGCCGCCCGGCGTCGTCGCGGTGGGGCACCAGATACACGCGGGAAAATCCTTGCAGGAACTCGACGTGCTCCTGCTTGATGCGGCTGCCCAGCGTCGCCACCGCCGGGTAGCCCCACTGCCACAGCAGCAGGTAGTCGATCGGCCCCTCCACCACAAACACCGCGGAGCGACCTTTCACCCTCCCCTGCCCATACAGCGGCTTGGGCGCCCCGGCCAGCGTCAGGTACTTGGCCAAAAGCGCCGCGCACACCGGGCACGGTGCGCCCCACCAGGTAGATGGACCGACCGGCCCGTACTTCCGGGATTACCAGCCGTCCCCGGTACCACTCCCGCCCGTGCGAGTCGACCAGCCCCAGATCGGCAGCCAACTCCTCCGACCAGCCGCGAAAGGCCAGGTAGCGCTCCAGCCGCCCGGCGGCGTAACCCAGGCGAAACTCGCCCACCGTGTCGGCGTCCAGGCCACGGCTGGTCGCGTAGGCTAGGGCCTTGGGGTTGGAGAGCAGCGCCGCGTGATACACCTCCGCCGCCTCCGGGAAGGGGACCCCCTCTGCCCGCATCACGAAGTCGAACACGTCACCGCCACCGTTGCAGGCCCCGAAGCACCACCAGCGCCCGCTCTCGGGGAAGACGACCAGCGAGGGGGTGCGCCGGTCGTCGTGGAAGGAGCAGAAGCCCACAAAGCGCCGCCCGGCGCGGCGCAGGGCGACGTAGCGGCCCACCACCTCCTCGATGGGATGCGCGTCCCGGACGCGCTCGATTTCCTCTCTCGGATGCTTTTCATCCGCGTCCATCATTCCCTCCTGACCGTCTCCGGGGGCAAGTAGCCCAGGAAGCGGCTGGGCCGGCACTCCCAGGCATCCCCGCGCGCGTTGGTGCGGTAGCGCGCCCCCAGCAAGACCACCTTGCGCATCGCCCGGGTCAGGGCGACGTAGAACAGTCGGTGCTCCTCCTCCAGCCGCTTCTTGTCCAGCAGGCTCCTGGCGTGGGGCAGCATCCCTTCGTCGAGCCCCGGCAGAAAGACGACCGGCCACTCCAGCCCCTTGGCGGCGTGGATGGTGCCCAAGAAGACGCCCTCCATCCCATCGGGTTGGGCCTGCATCTCCTCGATATCGCGCAGGAAGTGTGCCAGTCCGTCCTCACCCCGACACCCCTCCAGCATCAGCCGCAGGTTGTGCACGGCGCCGGCCTCCTCGCCGGCGGGAAAGTCCAGCGCTATCTCCCCGTTGGGATCGTGGCCGTTCCCGTTGCCATTTCCGTTTCCGGCCTTGCGCAGCCAGGCGGCGTAGCCGGTGCGCTTCAGGATGGTATCCAAAAGCTGCGCCGGTGGCTCGTCTCTCTGTGCGTGCACGTCGTCCACTGCGCCCAGGAACTCGGCCACCGCCTGTCGCGCCCGCTCCCGCAGGTCGTCCCGCTCCGGTGCGATCAGCAGCGTCTCCATCGTCAGGCGGAAGGCCCCACCCCGCAGCTGCTCCCGGGTCGCCTTGCCCAGGCCCCTGGGCGGGGCGTTGAGCACCGCCTCCAGCGCCCCCTCGTCGAAGGGGTTGGCGGCCAACCGCAGCCAGGCCACCAGCTCGCGCACGGCGCGGGTCTCGAAGAAGGAGCGATACCCGGCCAGGGCGTAGGGCACGTGAGCGCGCAGGAGGGCCTGCTCGATCAGGCGCGCCTGGCGCACCGTGCGCACCAGCACCGCGCAGCCATTATAGCCGCACTCCCCGGCCCCGACCAGGCGGGCGATCCCCTCCGCCACGCGCAGGGCCTCGTCCCGCTCGGTGTCGCAGCGTACGAGGGCCAGTGGCTCGCCCGCGCCCCCCTGAGCGACGACGTCGCGGGGCGGCAGGCCGAGGGCGCGCATGACCCCCTCGGAGGCGGCGGCGATGGCCTCGGTGTTGCGGTAGTTGACGCGCAACTGCAGCTCTCGCAGCGCTGGAAAATCCCGCGCCAGCGCCGTGAACACAGCCGGGTCGGCCCCGCGCCAGCCGTAGATCAACTGCAGCGGGTCGCCGACCACGAACAGGTCGGTCTCAGGCCCGGCAAGCAGCCGCACCAGGCGGTACTGGGCGCGGCTGACGTCCTGCCACTCGTCCACCACGACGTGGCGGTACAGGTGCTGGTAGAAGCCGCGCGATTCCGGGAGTTTCTCCAACACCCGCACGGCCAAGCGCGTCATATCGCCAAAATCCACCAGGTTCTTCTCGCGCAGCGTCTCCTGGTAGATGCGGTAGACGCGGGCCACGGTCTGGCTGTAGACGTCGCCGGGGTGGACGGGATACTCGTCAGGACCGAGCAGGTTGCCCTTGGCGCGCTCGATCTCGCAGACCGAGCTGTCCACGTCCCAGCGCTCGTCCAGCCCGGCGGCCTGCGCCGCCTTGCGCACCAGGGTGTGGGCGTAAGACGGCGAGGCCATGCCAACGTCCTTGTGCAGGCCCAGGTGGTCGGCCTGGGCGCGGACGACGCCGTAACCCAGGGCGTGGAGGGTGGAGACGTTGACCTCGTCGGCGGCATCGCCCACGACGGCGCGCACCTGGTCGCGCATCTGGGCGGCGGCGTAGCGGGTGAAGGTGACGGCCAGCGCGCTCTGGGGAGAGGCGTGCTGCCAATTTCCTAATTGTGTGCGCACTCGCGCACCGGCTCACTTGCGTGTGCGTGCGTGCGCACAACACCCAGGTGCGCGCAGAGTCAGCTTCGACGATAGGCACAGACGCACCACAGTTACTCCTCGCTCCGCTCCTCGACGAAATTTGACACGTAACCTCGCTCCCTGTATAATGAAAAACATCAAAATACAGTGCACCGGGCTCTTGGTAACCCAAGAGCGTCGGGCCACCCTCAAACGGATGGCCCAACGGTCCACAGTATGCCAAATAGGATTGCAGCTCATAACCCGGAGGTCGTTGGTTCGAATCCAACCCCCGCTACCTAAATCCCACTCAAGCTCGCCGGGCTCCTGAGAAAAAACCAGTCCGGCGAGTCTTGGTTCTTGACGCCTCACAGAAAGAAGGTTTTCAAATGAACCGAATCTCGCCGGGTCTGAAGCTCTCAAGAGCGCGCGTTGGCTTCGAACAGCACAAGGCTGCGGCGGGCCTCAACTCCAACACCCTGGTCAACTATTCATATCACCTCAAGCTGTGGCAGGGCAAGTTCGATTCGCCACTGACGCCCTTGTAATCTTTGCACTTACGATTATAATAATCGAGAGTGCAAACTTCACCGGGCGCATCACGCTCTGGCAAGGAGGAGCCTATGTTCGTCGACCGCGAAGAGGAGATAACTTTCCTCGACGGGCTTTTGACCCGTACCAGTCCTGGTCCGGCCCAGCTCGTCCTGCTTTACGGCCGGCGTCGAACGGGAAAGACGGCCCTGCTACAGCATTGGGCTGAAAGGAGTGGCCTGCCCTACACGTACTGGGTCGCCTACAAGGAGCCTGCCGCTGCCCAGCGTCGAGGCTTTTGTGCCCGGGTGACAGATCTGCCGGAGGACCAGGCACCCCATTTCGATAGCTGGCCTGCTCTTTGGCGCTGGCTTGCTTCCCAGGTCGTTCGTCCGGAAGAGAGGCGCATCCTCATTCTTGATGAGCTGCAGTATGCGTCGGAGGCTGACCCTGCCATGCTCTCTGGCCTGCAGCACGCGTGGGATCAACATCTGAAACACGCGCAAATTATCATCGTGCTGTGTGGTTCGCAGGTTGGGACGCTGGAGTCGATCATGACCCGGCAGTCCCCCTTGTTTGGCAGGTTCACCGGCCAGTGGCTGCTGCAACCGCTGCCCTTCTCTGCACTGAAGGACTTTTTCCCCAATTGGTCATCCGCCGAGCGCGTGGCGCTGTACGCCATCGTCGGCGGTATCCCCGCCTATCTCGAGTGGCTGGACGGCAGGCAGAGCTTGAGCGCAAACATCAGGGATGTCATCCTATCCCCTGGATCCATGTTCTCGGCTGAGCCCTCGCTTCTGCTCTACGACGAACTGCGGGAGCTCAGTTCATATCATGCGATCCTGCGCGCCATCAGCGCGGGCAATCACACTCTAAAAGAGATCTCCGATGAGGCGTTGATCAGCCGCACGAATGTGGCCTCGTTCCTCAGCCGTCTGCAAGAGCTGAGACTGGTCGAGCGGCGGTTACCGGTGACGCTCACGGCAAGCCAGAGACGGAGGTCAAAACAGGGGCGCTATCACCTCAGCGATGCATACTTCAGGTTCTTTTATCAGTTTGTAGCCCCTCATCAGAGATCACTCCTGAGCGCGGAACAAACCCTTGAGCATATCCGCCATCACCTGCGAGACTTTGTTGGAGAGGCCTTCGAGAGCCTCGCACAGCAGTGGATGGCGCACTAGGCGCGTGCCGGGGCGCTGCCATTTCCGTCTGAGGCGGTTGGTGCACATTGGAGCCGAGGGGTGCAGGTCGACGCGGTGGCGATCAACTGGCAGACCCGTGACATACTGCTTGGCGAGTGCAAGTGGCAAAGGGGCAAGGTCCCGCTCAGCGTCGTGCGGGATCTCATCGATCGTAAGGGACCGTGCACCCGTAAGGACTTGCCCGAAGCGGGTGAGGGATGGAAGCTCCACTATGCAGTGTTCACCCGCGCAGGGCTCACTCCCCCCGCGCAGGTGGAACTGGGGAAGCACGGCGGGCTACATGTTGACCTGCAGGCTCTGGACGAGACATTGTCGATCTAGTGCGTAATCCGAGCCATGGCGACCATCGATTCCGATGGATGCCGTCCACTTTTTCCGGACATGACCTGTGTTGGCTACCTACTCCGTCCATCCGGGTTTGACAGTAAAATCAGCGTTTTCGGTGAAGGACTCGGACTATCTCAGCGAGACACCGTCTGTTGACCACATTGCCTTTTGATGATTAATCAATCGGCTCCTGATTTGACATCCGCACTCGATCACATATAATCTGAGCATCAAATACGGTGCACCGGGCTCTTGGTAACCCAAGAGCGTTGGGCCACCCTCAAACAGATGGCCCGACGGTCTACAGTATGCCAAATAGGATTGCAGCTCATAACCCGGAGGTCCCAGGTTCGAATCCTGGCCCCGCTACCTGAAAGGCACCTGGAGGGTGCCTTTTTCGCTTTGTAAGGGGTACCCGGCAGGATTGGAACTATTGAGTCTCGTTTTGACAATGGAGCACCCATGAGGGTGTTTGGCGACTGCATTTGACAGAACCCCAATATGTGACGGTTTCTGCGAGGTTTTTCTTTAGAATACCGATGTGCGGGGGTACTGTCAGGTTCGTCGAATCAGAACACAGATATGCTCCTTCTTCAAGGCGAAGGTCAATAAGATAGCAGAAATCGGGTGGTGCAGCACTTTTGTCCCACCATTTTGCTTTGAAACATGTTTTCTCTTTTGCTTGACAATTAGAACACTTGTTCGTATAATGATAGCAGGATGGATGCCTTAGAGAAGCTCAAGCTGCTGGGGCCGGCTACGTGCTTCGAGCCGGCCGAGGAGATGAGCAATACCGGTTGCGCCTTGGCCCGTCCGGGGAAGAGTGACAACGCCTTCATCCACAACGCCGTGATGCCCGGCGGGAAGCGCATCGCGCTGCTCAAGACGCTACTCACCTCCGCCTGCGAGCGGGACTGCGCCTACTGCGCCTTCCGGCAGGGGCGTGACTTCCGGCGCGCTACGTTCACCCCTGACGAATTGGCCGATCAGTTTATGCGGCTGTACCACAAGGGTACCGCCGGGGGCATCTTTCTCAGCTCCGGCGTCGCCGGAGGCGGGCCGCGCACCGAGGATCGCCTCATTGCCACGGCCGAGATCCTGCGCCGCCGCCACGAATTCCGAGGCTACATCCACCTCAAGATCATGCCCGGCGCGGAGCGCGAGCAGGTGGTGGCGGCGATGCGGCTGGCCGACCGGGTCTCGGTCAACCTGGAAGCGCCCAACGCCCAACGGCTGGCTCGGCTGGCCCCGCACAAGGTTTTCGACGAGGAACTGCTCAAGCGGCTGCGGTGGGTCGAGGACATCCGCCGGGGAATGAATGGCCGCTGGCCCAGCTCCACCACGCAGTTCGTCGTAGGCGGTTCGGATGAGAGCGACGTGGAGCTCCTGACGACGACCGAGTTCCTGCACCGGCAGGCGGGGATTGCGCGGGCCTATTTTATGGCATTTACGCCGGTACCCGATACGCCACTGGAGGATCACCCCCCTACGCCGCCCCTGCGCGAGCACCGGCTCTACCAGGCCTCCTTCCTCCTGCGCGATTACGGCTTCACTGCCGAGGAGCTGCCTTTCAGCCCCACCGGCAACCTGCCGCTGGAGAGCGACCCCAAGCTGGCCTGGGCGCGCCAAAACCTGACCCACATGCCGATCGAAGTGAACACCGCTGACCGGCGCGATCTGCTGCGCGTGCCGGGCATCGGCCCGGTGGGAGTGGATCGGCTGCTGCGCGAGCGGCGACGGGGCCGCTTGCGCGAGCTGAACGACTTGCACAAGCTGGGCGTCATCGCTAAGCGGGCAGCGCCCTTTATCCTCCTCGATGGTCACCGCCCCTCTTACCAACTCGCCCTGTGGCCGGTACGATAACGGATCGTACCACGCACCTTTGATGCTGACTGCAGCGTGACATGACAGTTTGGGTTGCCTGGACAAGCACCGCGCTTGAGGCGTCTAGCGCCTCTTATCCACCATCACTTCCCCATCGCGCACCCGCACCCAATCCCCGCTGCGGATGCGTGCGGTGTCCACCTGGTCCACCATCGGGATCTCGGCGATGATGGCCCCCACGGCCACCACCGGGTCGGCCTCGGCGTTGACGATGGCTGCCGGCGCCAGCCCCCCGCGCGCCAACCGGTACAGGGTGTAGGAGCCAACGGTGCTGCCCTTGCCGGTGGGGAAGACGAGCACGCGCCCTGCCACGCACTGCCCCTCCAGCGGGTGGCCCACCTCGACGACTACGCCCGTGTCCGGATCGACGCCGCCTAGGAAGCCGATGGGGTCGGGCGACACCAGCGCCTCGCCCTCGGCCTGGCCCGCCTTGATCACGCGCGCTGCAAGATGAACTGAAGGATCGCTCAAAGTCATCGTGGGTCCATAGCTCCACAGCCCGCGGGCTGGATTCCGCGGCTACTCGTTTAGATCGAACGTCTCGACGTTCCAGGTCAGGTACTCGCTGGAGTCGGGAGCCACGCCGCTCACGCCCGGCCGCACGGCGACCATCCTCGGCACAAAATAGAGCGGCAGCGCGGGCAGGTCCTGGGAAAAGATGCGCTGTGCCTCGCGGTGGAAACGCGCGTGCTCGCTCGTCCCGGGCAGCGCGTCCAGCGCGGATTGGCAGGCCGCGTCGTAGTCGGCGCTGGCGTAGCCGGGGCTGTTGGGCGCAGTCCACTGGTTCTCAGGCCCGGGGATCTGGGACGAGAGGTAGATCTCGCATGGCGCGTACAGGCCGTTGTTCCAGGAGTAGAGCGCCAGGTCAAAGCTGCGCCCCAGCAACGGGCTTTCGTAGGTCTCGCCCATGAGCTGCTCTGGGGAGAGGTACTGCACCCTCAGACGAATGCCGCAGTCTGCCAGATTCTCGGAGAGCATGTGCGCCGTCCGCTCGCGTGCTGGATCGCCGCTGGTGGTGAGCAGGGTCACGGAGAAGGGCGTGGACCAGGCGACGCCCTCCACGCCGTGAGCCTCCCGGACGCCGTCCCCATCACTATCCTGCCAGCCCACTTCTTCCAGGACCTCGCGGCCCTCCGCGGGGTCGTAATCCCAGCGGGAGAGGGTGCTGTCTGCGTACAGCGGATGGTCGAGGGCGACGTAGCTGTGGGCGACGGCGGCCCCGCCATAGGGGAACAGCTCGTTGGCGATCCGCTCCCGGTCGATGCACTTGGCGACGGCCTGGCGCACCCTCACATCCCCGAAAAAGCTCGGGCGGTGCGCCCAACTCGCCGGCTCGATCCCAAAGTCCAGGTGCTCCCACTCGCTGCTGGCTGAGGAGAGCACTTGCACCGTGCCGGCCTCGACAGCCTCCAGCAGCGGTGTGAGGTCTGCCCCCTCGAACACATCCGGCCCGATGACGTCACACTCGCCGCCCTCGAGCAGATCGAGCGCCTGCCGCAGGTCGGGGACGAAGCGGAACGTGACGCGGTCTAGGTGGGGCAGCCCTTCTGCCGCGCGGAAGTAGCGGGGGTTGTGTACCAGCGTGATGGACCGGCCCGCCTCCCACCGTTCGACGGAGAAGGGTCCCCAGCCCAGCGGCTGGCGGTGGACGACCTCGGAGTTGAGCAATTGTTCGGCGCTGGCGCTTCCCCAGGCGTGGCGGGGCAGGGGGTGGTAAAAGTTCTGCACGTAGACGTTCTGGAGGGGGGCGTCGTAGAGGTAGAACGTGTCGCGGTAGCCTGGGACGCTGGTCCATACGACCGTGCGCTCGTCCACGGCCTCGTAGCTGAGCGTCTGGCCGTGGAGCAAGAGCGCCTGGGGTGGGAGGGTGTCGATCTCGCCGGCCACCTCGAAGGAGTAGACCGAGTCGTCGGCAGTCAGCGGGTGGCCATCGGCCCAGAGCACGTCGGCCTGCAGCGTGAACGTCACCACCATCTGCGTCATCGTGATCGGGTCGCCCGCGAACGTGACTTTCTGTCCGCCAGCATCGAAAACAACGACATCGGGGCGCAACTCTACCGCGCCGTTGTAGTCTGCGTCTATGACTCTATCGCCCGCGTAGACCTGGACGGCGCGCAGGGCGACGGTTCCGTTTTCCGGGGTGGGGAGGTTCTCCAGTATCGTTGACTGAAACTGGTAGGCAGGTGTGTCGATGGGGCCGTCGTAGATCGCCTCCAACACGTAGCGGGAAGCCCGTGACGGCCTGCCGTAGATGAAGAGCGTGTTGGGCTCCTCAGCTTGACAGATGGTCAGTTCCTTGGGCGGCAAGGGCGTTGCCATCCCAGAGGGCGTGGTGGCGGTGGGCAGGACTGGGGAAGGAATAATGGGAGGGTGTGTGCTGGTAGGGACGGACATGGAGATTATCGGGGTGCCGCCATAGCTGCTGATGACGAACAGCGTTCCCACGATGATGCCAAAGGCTGCGAATATCAAGATGGCCGATGTCCATTTACTACGCGTCACCTTAGCCTCTCCCGCCTCGTCGATCTGTTGGTCAGCCAACCACTCGGCTCAATACGCCCGTCCAAAGATGGCCCGCTCGGTGGCTTTTGTTCCGCAGTGGATGCACTTGCCCTTGCCCGGTTCCTGCGCCAGCGGAATGCAACGGATCGTGGCCTTGGTTTCTTCCTTGATCTGTGTCTCACAGTCTGCGTTCCCGCACCACCATGAATAGGCAAACCCTTCGTCCATCGTTTCCTTGAACTCGGCATAGTCCTTGGGATCGAAGGTGCGGGCCTCGCGGAAGGCGAGGGCGCGGCGGTAGAGATCGGCTTGGATGACGGCCAGCGTCTCCTGCACCTCATTCGCCAATCCCTGCAGCGGCACACCGCGCTTGCCCTCGCGACCGGGAACGTCGCGCCGGGCCAGCGTCACCTGTTCCTTGTCGGCGTCTCGTGGCCCGATCTCGATGCGCAGTGGCACGCCGCGCATCTCCCACTCGTTGAACTTCCAACCCGGCGAGTATTCCTCCCGGTCGTCGATGCGCAGGCGCACGACGTTGCGCAGCGCGCCATCCACTCGCGCCACGGCCTTGGATACCTTTGCCCGCTCGTCCTCGCCCTTGCTGATGGGCACGACGACGACCTGAACGGGGGCCAATTTGGGCGGGAGGATCAGCCCTTGGTCGTCCCCGTGCACCATGACGACCGCTCCCACCATGCGCGTGCTGACGCCCCAACTGGTCGTCCACGCATACTGCTGCTCATTGTTCTGGTCGAGGAACTGGATGTTGAACGCCCTGGCAAAGTTCTGTCCGAGAAAGTGACTAGTGCCGGCCTGCAGCGCCTTGCAGTCTCCCATCATTGCCTCGATGGTGTAGCTGGTCACCGCACCGGCGAACTTTTCGCTCTCGCTCTTGCGGCCCGGGATGACGGGGATGGCGGCGTCTTCGACGGCGAACTCGGTGTAGACATCGAGCATGCGCAACGTTTCCTCGATGGCCTCCTCCTCGGTGACGTGGGCGGTGTGCCCCTCTTGCCACAGGAACTCGGTGGTGCGGAGGAACAGCCGCGTCCGCATCTCCCAGCGCACGACGTTGGCCCACTGGTTGATCAGCAGCGGCAGGTCGCGGTAGGATTGGATCCACTTGGCGTACATGTGGCCGATGATCGTCTCCGAGGTTGGACGCACGGCCAGTGGCTCTTCCAGCTCCTTGCCGCCGCCGATGGTGACGATGGCCAACTCGGGCGAGAATCCCTCCACATGCTTCGCCTCTTTCTGGATAAAGCTCAGAGGGATGAAAAGGGGAAAGTAGGCGTTGACGTGACCGGTGGCCTTGAAGCGCCGGTCGAGTCCTGCCTTGATGTTTTCCCACAGGGCGTAACCGTAGGGCTTGATCACCATGCAGCCCTTGACTGGGCTGTAGTCGGCTAGGTCAGCCATCTGAACGACGTCGGTGTACCAGCGAGAATAGTCCTCACCGCGGGGGGTAACCTTTGCGGCCATCTTTCCTCCTCGTGCGATATTCGTCAGAACAAGGGTGGCTGAGCTTTTGTGTCACCACTCGACCACGCGATATCGATAGACATTGACGACCTCGGTGTTCAGATAGCGCGTTCGGCGGGATTCCGGCTTGTAGACGTGCTTGTGTCCGTGAAGTAGGTAGCGTGGCCGGAAGCGCTTCATGATCCAGAGCAGTACCCTGAAGCCACGATGGCACATGTCCTGATCGTCGTGGATGCCGAACGGCGGCGCGTGCGTGATGAGAATGTCCAGGTAACGCCCGTACCGCGCGCGGTTCATCAGCAGGGCCGGTATCATGCGCCAGGCTCTGAGAGCCATCTCGCTCTCTGTGTATTGGTAGTCTCCATGCCGCATTCCCGTGGGGGTGTAGCGGTTCGAACCTTCCAGCCCGGCCAGGATGATGCCTTTGGAAAGAGCAGTTCTGCTGTTCAGATCGGTCCAGCCGCCCGGCTTGGTAAGCGTGCGTCCGTTCTCCATGTGCTCGGGTTTGTCGTGATTGCCGTGCACGAAGAAACAGGGCGCGTTCAAGGACGATGCAATGTACTCCAGGTACGAATAGGGCAGGTCGCCGCAAGAGAGCACCAGATCCACATCGCCAAACTGCTCACGGATGGTGGCGCTGTAGATGGACTTGACGATCTGGTCGCTGACGGCGAGGATTTTCACACGTCTCTACTCCCCCGCCCAATCCCGATCGTAATTGACTGCCAGCTTGTCGAGAATTGCCCGTTCCAGGTCAATATCAGTCAGGTAAGCCAGTTGCAGCAGGTATAGGGCTACGTCGGCCAACTCCTCCGCCAGCGCGCGTGGCTCGGCTTCTTCTCCCCATTGGAAATGCTCCAGCACCTCGGCAGCCTCGAGAGCTAGGGAAATGGCGATATTGCGCGGCGTCTGAGCGCACGGTGAATCCCCCCGATACCAGCCCATCGCTTCCACGAAGCGATTCATCTCGTCGGTGAGTTCCTGAATGTCCATTTCCTGCTACACAAAAGCCAGCCCCCATACTGGCGGCGGGCTGGCCGGCTTCCGTTCCGACATGCGTCCTGGGGCCTCTCAAGCGGCAGGCAGTATACAATGAAAGGAGCGAGATGTCAACGTTCTGGATAGGACAACGGGCCGGCCCCGCAGCCAGCCCGTTGCTGAGAGCGGAAGAAAACCTAGTACAGAGTCATCTCGCAATTCAGGATACACGTGCGAATGTCGCCCACTCTGGCCAGCCGCTCGTCAAGCACGGCATGTACATCTGCCTGGATGCTGGGCGTGAGGGCACCCTTGGTCGGGCGCACCATCGCGGTGGCAACCAGGGGCCGATCCAGCGGCGCGCCGATTTGTGACAACAAGTACACGCTCGCCTCACGGATGGTCGGTACCTGGTTCACAATGTCCTGCGCCGTCAGCAGGGCCAGCAGATTGTACACCTTGCCCACGTGGGAGATCGGGTTCTTGCCGCAGGGGGCTTCCAGGCTGGCTGAGCGGAACGGCGCGATAACGCCGTTGACCCGGTTGCCGCGGCCCACTGCGCCATCGTCGCCCATCTCGGCCGAGGTGCCCGTCAGTGTCAGGTAGACCGAATCGTTGGCGATGTCGTCGGCGGTATTGACCATCGCGATGGCCTTCCGCTCGTCGAGCTGGGAGGCGTATGTCTGGATGGCTGCTTCGGCTGCCTGTTTGACTTCCTGGTACTCGGCCGCATCGCCGATCTCTGTGGCGATGAAAGGCATCGCCACAGTCAGCGTCATCTCATGCCCCTGGCGCATGCCCATCACTTTGATGTCCTCGCCTACGGGGAACTGGTCGAGCAACTCGTAGTTGATGAACTGGGCGGTCTCGTAAACGGCATGCTCCAGCCCAGAGCGAGGCCAGTGGCTGACGCCAAAGCTGGTGTCGTTGGCTGTCACGTGATCCACTACGTATTGCAGGTTCTCGGCTCCCCGGCCTGCGTAGCTGTCGATGACCATGTGCCGATCAGGGTCCAGGTATCGCATCGTCTGGCGGATGTGCTGCTTGGCGGCCTGGATGGCGATGTCGTCCATCGGTACTTTCCTGCCCTGGAAGACGGGGGTGCCGCGCCCGGCGATCTGAATGTGGATGGGCTTGAGCATACGCCCACCGCCGTAGCCCGCCTCCACCTCTCCGGCCACCAATTGTACCTTGTCAAAGTTGTGGTGCAGGAGCACTCCCAGGTTTTCCTGACACCAGAGGGTGTATTCCACCGATATGCGCTCGGCGATGCCGTCGCACAGGCTGTCGGGGTGTCCGATCCCCTTGCGCTCTACGATCTCGACCGGCATATCCTCAATGAATTGGCCGGTGGCCTCAGCTACTACGATGTTTCGCTTCGTCATCTGTTTGTACCTCCTGTTACGATCTCACCCCGGCCAAGTGATAAAAGAGTCCCTTCTTGGAAGACAGAAGGGACACGACTGGCGTGACCGCCTCATCTTCCAGAAACGCCGTTCTGCCGGAATTGGCACCTAGGTTAGCCTGATAGTCCATTCGCGTTTGCTCGCTTGACTGTCTGACTGCTGGACTAACCGACCAACTCGGTTGCCGAGGTTTCGCAGGGCCGGTCCCTCCACCTCTCTGGATAAGGGTGTCACCGGGATATTCAGTTCGCCCGGATAATACCACCAAGGAGAATAACTGTCAAGACTCCGAACTTTAGTTTCCGGTAAATAGAGCGACAATTGGGCAAATCTGTGGCAAAATAGGGCACCCTATTTCGCCAGGAGATAACCAATTGCCATCACTTTCTACAATCGCTATCACTCAGACGATGGACATT